>JAANMV010000076.1_pt1 | contig 103179 bp, 70 predicted proteins | sample 7279661 | NCBI WGS metagenome assembly JAANMV01 (sample SAMN14094540, study PRJNA606508) | bioreactor metagenome | isolation source: A lab-scale SPAN reactor treating ammonium-rich wastewater day 121 | place: Ireland: Galway | collected 2017-05-16
GAGCAACGTGCTACCATGCGCTTCGTCCATCGGGTCTTCCTCCGTTTTCGAGAACACAAGAGGTTAGACCCGATGGATCCGACTTTGAGTCAGCCCTGGGCGGGGCAGTTGCCTCGTCGGGCGCCTTGGCGTAGAGTCACCTGGACGGGAGGGCTTCCATGCGGCTGGTCTGGTGGCTATGCTGGTGCGCGGCCCGGCTCGCGGTAGCCGCGCCGATCGTCGTCTTCGAGAACGACGAAACGCCGCAAGACGGCCGCTGCGAGCGGGTCACCGTCCGGGTCGGCGGCGGCGCCGCGATGGGTTATCGGCCGCTCCCGCGGGAGGCCGTGGCGCGGCTGGCCAACGTCGCCGAGGACGGCGCGGCGGCGACCACCACCGACGCCCCGTTCGGCGGCGCCGGCGACGCGCTGCGGCTGGCCGTGCTGGCCGACGACGCCGGCTGGTGGTCGGTCGAGCTGCCCGTCCCGCCGACGCCCACGCTGACACGCCAGGCGGCGGCCGGAGCACGGTTGGTCCTGGCCGTCCGCGGCGGCGTCGGCGGCGAGCGAATCGACATCGGCTTGACCGACGCCAGCCGGCCGCGGCACACCGTCCGGCTGCCGCTCGCCCGGTACGGCCGGATCGAGACCTCCTGGACCCTGTTCCGCGTCCCACTGGCCGACTTCGCCGCGCAGGACCCGGAGCTGGCCTTGGACCAGCTCGCCGCGGTCGAGGTCTTCTCGGTCACTCCGGGCCGCCTCCGCCTCGATCTCGACCATGTCCAGATCGCGCCCGACGAGCCGGCTTCGGCGCCGGTCCGGGTGGTCTACGGCCCCGAGCCGCTGCGGCCCCCGGCCGCGCCACCCGCCGCTCCGTCGCCGGCCGAGCGGCCGACCGGCGCTCCACGCAGCGGCGCGGGCGACGTTGTCGTCGCGCCGCCGGCTGCTGCCGGCACGGCCGGCGAGCCAATGGCTCCCGTCGACCAGGCGCCGGCCGCCCAGCCGCCGCTGCTGCCGCCCAGCGTGACCGTCGGCGCGCCGCCCGCCGGGCCGACGCCCGGCCCGGCCGAGCCGGTGGTTCGGCCGGCTCCAGCGCCTTCGCCACCGGCGCCTACCCCGGCGCCGCCGGTCGAACGGCCCGCGCCGACGCCTACCCCGGCCGCGCCGCAGACCCCGGCGCCGGCTCCGGTCGTCGGGCCCAAGCCCGACTCGCCGGTCGGCCCCAAGCCGCCCGCCGGGTCGGCCGAAGAGGAGCGGCCGCTGCTGCCGGTGTCGTTCTTCTTCACCGACGCCGGACTGGACGCCAAGGCCTGGCCAGAGTCGCGGCTGCGCGCAACCTGGGCCACCAACCAGGGCGAGCGCGGGTTCGACCCGGCGGAGATGAAGGAGTACTTCGCCGTGGTCGATGGCGAGAAGCTGCCGCTGGTCGACGACGATACCGGCGTGCGGCCGGGCAAGGTGCTGATGCTGCAGGCCAAACAGGCGGGCTACGCCTGGTGGGTGGCGCGGATCGGCCGCGCCAGCGACGAGAGCGCCGACGAGCGGCCCTACCTGCGCAACGGCCGGCTGGAGCTGACACTCCGCGGCGTCGCGGGCGGCGAGGTGATTCGCCTCGGGCTGGTCGACGACCAGAGCGAGACTCAGGTGGCCTTGGTTCGCAGCGACGCCTTCGGCGAGATCGCCACTACCTGGCAGCCGCTGCGCGTCCCCCTCCGGGCGCTCAAGGTGGCCAACCCCGACCTCGACTGGTCGCGCATCAAAGCGGTGGTCCTGGCCAGCGCCAACGGCCAGCCGTTAACGGTCTACCTCGACGACATCCGCTTGGTCAACCCGGTCAGCGGCGGGCCGTAGCCGGTCACTGCCCGACGTGCTCGGGGAAGACCATCTGCTCCATGAACTGCATCTGGTAGACCGGGTCGGTGGCCAGGTAGAGGACCTCGACCGCCAGCGCCAGCTCTTCGGCGCGGGCCATCTCGGCGCGGGACATGAGCGCCAGGCGGGCGCCGGCTCCGGCGGCGTTGCCGACCGGCTTGACCCGGGCCGGGTCGAACGGCGGCAGGAGCCCGATGCGAATCGCGCTCTCGACCCGCAGGAAGCTGCCGAACCCGCCGGCCAGGTAGACCGCCTCGACCTCGTCGGTGGTGACCCCGCCTCTGGCCAAGAGCGCCTCGATGCTGGCCCGGATGCTGCCCTTGGCCAGTTGCACCTCGCGGATGTCGCCGGCGGTCAGGTGGAGCGGCTCGCCGGTGGCGGACTGCTCCGCATCGGCCAGCAGGAACCGCCGCTCCGGGCCGTCGCCCGACAGGCGGTTCGCCAGCGCGCCGGCGACCTGCCCGTTCGCGGCCAGGCGGCCGGTGTAGTCCAGCGCGCCGCTGTTGAGCAGCGCGGCCAGGCCGTCGAGCAGCCCCGAGCCGCACAACCCGCGCGGGGCTTGGTTGCCGATCACCACCAGGTCGATGTCGCCGCCGCCGTTGAGATCGATCCGGCTGATGGCGCCGGCCGCGCCGCGCATGCCGATGCCGATCCGCGCCCCCTCGAAGGCCGGGCCGGCGGCCGCGCTGCAGCCGTACCAGCGCCCATCGTGGTGAAGGACGATCTCGCCATTGGTGCCGATGTCCACCGCCAGACAGGTGGCCGACGGCGACGGCATGGCCGCCAGCAGGACGCCGACCGTATCCGAGCCGAGGAAGCCGGCGATGTTGGGCAGCACGGTGACCTCGGCCTCCGGGGCGGCGCGCAGACCGAAGTCGGCGGCGGTGGTGGTGACCGAGTTGTGGACGATGGGCGCGAACGGGGCGAGCCCCAGTCCGCGGGGGTTGATGCCGCAGAACAGGTGGGTCATGGTGGCGTTGCCGACCACCGTCCCGCGGGCGACCCGTTCGGGCGGCACGCCGGCCTCGGCGCAAGCGGTCCGAAGCAGCTCGTCGATGGCGCGGCGGACCTCGCGGTTGAGCATTGCCAGCCCGCGCTCTTCGACCCCGGCGAAGTGGATCCGGGCGATCACGTCGTCGCCGTAGGCGACCTGGGGGTTGAGCATCGCCGCCGTGGCCAGTTCGGCCCCGGTGGCCAGGTCGATCAGGTAGACCACCACGGTGGTGGTGCCGATATCCACGGCGAAGCCGAGCGGCGCGCCCCCGGCCGCGCCGGGCTCGATCCGCCGGCAGACGCCGTCGAGGATGGTCAGCGTCAACCGGCCGTCGCCGTCGCGGAGCGCCTCGGGCAACCCGCGCAGGGCCGGCAGACTGGGCTGAAGCGAACGGCCGAGCGCCTCCTGAAGCCGGCTCCAGTCGTCTCGCTCGTCCGTCAGCGGAGCCTGACCAAGCGCCACCTCGAGCCGCTCCACGCCACTATCCAGGCTGGTCGCGCGGGTCTCCGAGCCGACCATGATCTGGTTGCCGCGCGAGCGGACCTGATCGCCCAGCAGGACGGTCAAATCGCCGCACACCTTCTGCTGGCAGGCCAGCCGGACATGCTTCCCGATCTGGTGCGGGGTGAGGTGTTTGAGTTCGGTCTGGTCGGGCTCGCCGGCGCCGCGCAGCAGCTCGACCTGGCACTGGCCGCACTGCCCCATCCCGCCACAAGGCAGCTCGAGCGGCAGGCCGGCCTCGTGGGCGGCACGGGCCAAGGGGGTTCCCTCCGCCACCCTGACCGCCACGTCGTCGGGTTGGAACAGGACCTCGTAGCGCTTCGCGTCAGGCATGATCCGGCAGGCTCCGCCAGCACCCGGTAAGGTGTCACAAGTGGGCCAGATTGGCAAGCGCGAGCGGCGGCGCGGGTTGGCCTAGGTCGCCTGCAACGCCTCCAGCCAGCCCCGCTTGGTCAGCCGGAGCCAGGGGAAATCGACCTCGGTGGCGCCCCAGCTCAGCGCCGTCAGGCCCTGCGCTTGGAGCTCGGCCAGGGCCTGGAACAACTGGTCCGGGTCGCCGCTGACGCTCCCGGACAGGTGAGAACGCAAGCCTCTCAGGTCGCTGCGGCCGCCGATCTCGGCCAGCGCCGCCAGGATCTTGCGCTCGAGCGGGGCGGTGTCCGCCGGGCCGGTTGGCTTGGTGCTCTCGAGATGGCCCTCGATGTACTCGGACAACGCGGCCACGGTGCGGATCCCGCGGGCCTGGGGCTGCAGGCGCCAGTTCGTCGTGGCGGTGTCGCCCACCGCTTCGCGGCGCACCAACTCGAACCGCTCGAGCATCGCCAGAAGTTGGCTGATGTCCTTGTAGGTGGGACGCGGATCGGCGAAGCGGAACTGCTCCATGTCGGCAATGTCCGTCGGTGACATGGGCGTGAACTTCATCGCCTCCATGACCGTGATCGCCTGGCTCAAATCCATCCCGCTCCTCGCTTTCGATCGTCGGCTAGTTGTAACTGCTCAGGCATCGCAAACTCCGTTGAGCAGCGGCCTTCCCCTCCTTGCAAGGAGGAGACTAAGGGGTGGTTCGCCATCGACCACGCCACGCGGAGCGAACCACCCCTTGATCCCCTCCTTGCAAGGAGGGAAAAGCCTGATAACCGGCGGCAACTCGTGCCTGAGCAGTTACGGCTAGTTGAACGCCGCCCTGGCCAACTTGCCGGCGGTCTCGACCCAGGTGTCGGGCTTGGCCTCGAAGCCCTGAAGCACCAGGGTGCAATCCAGCTTCCACCCTTTCGGTATGGTTCCGGCGCCGTGGATGTTCAGGTACTGCTTGTGATAGCGCTGAAGATCCCAGTAGTGCGTGCCGCTGCCCTTGGACTGCGCCGGGTAGACTTCCGGGTAGGCAGTCACCATCCCGGTGCCCGTCGCCTCGTCGAAGATGGCCGACCACTTGGCGTCCTTGCAGAGCTGCTGCTTGCCGCCCTTGGCGTCGTTGCCGGGCCCGGTCTCGAACTCGGCGGCGACCATCGTCCCGTCGGCCAACTCGGCGGCGTAGCGGGTGAAGCGCGGCTCCCAGCAGTGCATGAAGGCGTACATGGTGGCGATCTTCTGATCGTCTGACGCCTCGAACTGATGATGCTCGGTGATCCGGTCGTCGGCCACGGTCAGCTCGGCGTGGTGTTTGAGTTGACCCATCTGCGAGTCCTTGACCAGCTTGAAGGTGCGGCCGGCGTAGGTCTTGCCGGCCTCCAGCGCGACCGGCTGGCCATCCAGCTCCAGCTTGACCTCCTTGACCTGCTCGCGACCGCCTTCGGTATGGCCGGTGCCGATCCATCCCACGCCGGGCTCCCCGGCGGCCGTGATCCCGGTGTTGATCACGGCCCCGTGGAAGCCTTGCGAGTGCGACGCCTGCCGGCCGCGGAACTCGGTGTGGTGGATGGTCCAGGCCCGCTCCGCGTCGAAGGCGACGGTCCAGTCGCGGGTCTTGGCGACGATCATCCCGACCGGCCCGGCCTCGGTCGGGGCCAAGGCCACCGCCTGTTTGAGGTCGGTGCCGGCCAGTTTGGCCACGGCCTCGACCCATTGGTCGGGCTCGGCGGTCACGCCGCCGGTGATCAGCGTGAACTCGATCACCGTGCCCTTGGCCACCGAGGCGCCGCCCTTGATGTCGAGGATCTGCTTCTGGTAGCCCGCCGCGCAACTGATCAGCAGCAGTGCCGGCTGCCCGCCGACCACCAGCGGTTGGTCCAGCCTGGTCACCAGGCCCCTCTTCTTGGAGCTGTCGAAGACGGCTATCCAGCTCGCCCCGCGGCCCGGCGTGACGCTGCCCGCCAGGTCGCCTTGAGAGAGCTTGCCCTGGTTGAACCCGGCCCACTTGTCGAAGCTCTTCTGCCAGTTGAACATGGCGCCGTAGAAGCCCTTGATGGGCTGGTCCTCGACCGCTTCCAGGCGGACGTGGTTGGCCAGGCCGTCCTTGGTCACGGTCACCTCGTTGAGCTGCTTGAGGTTGAGCAGCGTGGTCTGCCGCCGGACGGTGACCTTGGCGCCTTCGTAGACCTTCTTGTTCTCGAACTCGACAGCCTGGTCATCGACCAGGATCTCCAGGGACTCGGCGATCTCCTTGCCGCCGATGTTGTTGGTCCCGCCGACCCAGCCGGCCTTGCCGTCAGCTCCCGGCACGCCGCTGTCCACCGAGGCGCACTGGGCACCCTTCTCGTGCGCGACGGTCTCGCCCTGAAAGTCGAGGTGATGGAGGCTCCAGGCGCGGCCGGAGTCGAACGTCGCCGCCCAGTCGCCGCTCTTGGCGGTGATGATCCCGCTGGCTGGCGGCGCCGCGGTGGACAGCGCGGCCATCAGCATGATTGGTACGCTCATGATCCCACCCTTTCAGTGGTCCTGACGGCGGCCGCGCCGACACCGGTGTACGGTTCGGCCGCCGTCCCTGACCGCCCTTTGGCCGCGCTCGCCGGCCTTCCTGCCTGGAGGAATGTCCGGCCGCCGGCGGAACGGGCAGGCCGGAGTCCGCGATGCGGTTCGGTCTGGTCGCCCTGCTGGTCGGTCTGGTCCCCATCCGCGCCGAATCGCTGCGCGATGGGCTGCGCGCGCGGCTGGACGGAGGGCAGCCGGTCCAGGTGGTGGTCCTCGCCGACAGCCTGGGTAGTGGCATGGATCTGCTGCACCCGGCGGCCGACGGGTACGTCGCGCTGTTCGGGCAGATGGTCGCGCGGCGCTATCCCGAAGTGGCGCTGAGCGTGGCCAATCTGGGCGTGCCGGGCTACTCGACGGCCGACGCGCTGGCTTCGTTCGCCGAATTGGTGGCGCCGCTCAAGCCGCACCTGGCCGTGATCCAGCTCGGGGGCAACGACAAGGGCACCGGCGACGGGCTCGACCACCTGCCGACCTACGAGCAGAACCTGCGCGCGCTGATCGCCGCCTGCCGGCAGGTCGGGGCCGCCTGTCTGCTGGTCACGCCGCCGATGCACGAGCCGGTCACGGACATGCCGTACCCGGCCAAGGCCCGCGAGGTGGGGCTGTCTCTGGGCGTGCCGGTGGCCGACGCGGACACGGTCCTGAAGACCCGCCCGCACGACTACCGCGGGCTGTTCCCCTATTTCGTCCATCCCCGCGAGTACGAGCACGCGGCCATGGCGCGGGAGCTCTACCGGGCCCTGGGCGACCTGCTGGGCAGGCCCTGTCCGCTGGCGGTGAGCTTCCCGGAGGCGCCGGTCGAGGCGCTGCTGGGGACCGTCGCGCCGGTTCCGGTGAGGGTAGCCAACCTGGCCGTCGAGCCGGCCGAGGTGACGCTGGCCGGGGAGGGTCTGACGGTCGCGCCGGACCCAGTGACCATCGCCGCCGGCGCGGCGCAGTCCGTCATCGCCGGGTTGGTCCTGCCGCACACGCTGTCCGGCGGACGGTCGCTGGAATGGCCGGTCTGGCTGACGGCCGGCGCCGGCGGCGAGCCGGCCTACGGGCTGGCCCGCGCGACGGTGGTCCCGGTATTGGGCGTGCCGTGGGAGGGCTCGGCGGCGGCCGCTGCGCCGGTGGTCGAGCTGTCCGCGCCGCACTTGTCCGTCGGCGCCGGTTCCTGGACCGGGCCGGACGACTTGTCGGCCCGGGTCTGGGCCGACGCCGGCACCTTCCAGCTCCGTCTGCGTTTCGACGTCCGCGACGACAAGCTGGTCACCGGCGGCGCGCCGCAGCACGACGGGATCGAGGTCTTTCTCGACCTCCGGGACGACCCCGAGCGCGGCCGGCCGGTCTTCTCCACCGCCTGCGCCACGCTGTTCCTCAGCCTGCCCAAGGAGGACGGCGTGGTGGCGGTGACCACGGCCACGGAAGACCAGCCGGCGGCGCCGCTGCTGACCTTCGAGGCGACCTTCGCCCGTGGCCGCGACGGCTACCGCGCCGAACTGGTCCTGCCGCGCGCCGCGCTGGACGAGGCCGCCGGCCGCCACGTTACCAGCCTCGGCCTGGACATCGCGGTGGACGACGCCGACTCCGCGCAGCGCAAGTCGCAACTGATCTGGCTCGGACGCGCCGACAACTTCGTCAACCCTCGCCGCTTCGGCGAGCTCCGGTTGGACCAGCCCGTCCCCCACGGCACCGTCCGCGTCCGGGTCGACTGACCTGGTCGCGAGGTATCGGCGCCCTGCCGCTCAGAGCAGGGGGATCTCGACCACCTGCCCGCTGGTCATGGAGTCGATGGCCGCAAAGGCGACGGCGCCGGACATGTAGGCGTCGAGGATGCCGCGCTCCGGGTCGTCGCCCGACTCGATCCGACCGAGGAAGTCCGTCAGCAGCGCCAGGTCGTGGTGCTGGTGGCCGAACCCGGCCGGGCGGGGCACGTCGATCACTTCGACCGGGCGGTCCGGCAGCGGGTAGTGCTCGATCCGGTAGGTGGACAGGTCGCAGCGGATCTCGCCCTTCGTGCCGATGAAGGTCAGGCGGCGCTCGCCTTTGGGCGAGACCATGGTCATGGTGTACGAGAGGCGCATCCCACCGGTGAACTCGGCCACCAAGGTAGTGGTGTCACTGCTGTCCTTGTCGGCGTTGTAGACGCAGATGTCGTCGGGCAGGACCTGCGGCCCGGCGGTCTCGTAGAACCGTTGGCGGTACTCCGGCCCGTGGTCGTCGAAGTAGAGGCAGTCGTCGCTCACGCGGCAGTCGTGGCAGAACTCGGCGGCCTCCGCGCGGGGCGTGAAGACTTCGGTCCCGCCGAAGGCGGCGACCCGGCGCGGGTAGGCGTCGGTGACGAAGTTGATGATGTCCAGGGTGTGGCAGCCCTTGTGGAGGAGCATGTCGCCGCTGAACTCGCGGAAGCGGTTCCAGCGCCGCATGTAGGTCGAGCCATGGAACCAGCCGACGGCTTCGTGGGCGAGGCAGGCGATGAGCTTGCCGATGGCCCCGCCGGCGACCATCTCGCGGAGTTTGATGGCGCACGGGTCGTAGCGCAGGACGAACCCCAGGTGGAGCAGCTTGCCGGACCGGCGGGCCGCCTCGCAGATGGCGCGGGCATCGTCGGGGTTGGTCGCCAGCGGCTTCTCGACCAGGCAGTGACGTCCCGACTCGAAGCAGGCCAGGGCCGGCTCGCGGTGCGCGTAGTCGGGCGTGCAGAGGAGCACGGCATCGACGTCGTCGCGGGCCACCAGGCGGTCCAGGCCGATGACCTGCGGCACGGCCAACTGGTTCTGCTCGCAGAACGCGCTGACGGTGCTCTCGCGCCGGCCGCACATGGCGGTCCAGACGGCCCGGCCGGGCGGCATGCGGTTCAGCACGTCGACGTAGATCTGGCCTCGGCCGCCGGTGCCGAGCAGCGCCAGCCGGGTAGGACTGTCCATGGACCACCTCTTGCGTGACGGGTTCGAGGGGGACTGGTCTTCAACCAATAGGCCAGGCAAGAAGAAACCGGCGGGGCCGAGGCCCCGCCGGTTTCTGGAGAGTGCCGCCGTCCGGCTCAGAACTTCGTCTGAACGTCGACGAAGAACCGGTTGTAGCTTCGCGTGACGAGCGGGGCGGTGAACGGCCGGTTCGTGTCGTAGTGGAAGTAGCTGAGCGCCAGTTCCACGTTGTTGGTCAGCTTGTGGACGTACTCGGCCTCGATCCCGGCGTGGTAACCGGTGCCCTCGCCCAAGTCGCTGTCGGCCCAGGGCGAGAAGGTTGCGAACTGAGCGACGTCACGACCGATGAGGTGGCCTTTGCCCTTGCTGCCGAGCTTCGGGAACTCGAGCTTGAGCTCCCAACCGAGGTACTGCTTGGTGTCGGTTTCGCTCAGGTTGGCGAAAGCCTCGCCCCGGACCGCCATCGGGAAGGTGCCGATGCTGAACGGGTAGCGAATGCTCCCGCCCAAGACCGCCATCTCGTTCGACGGGAAGACCCGAGCCACGAGCTGGTTCCCGGCCTGGCCCATGGCCGCCGCGTCCAGCAGCGCCGCCGGCGCCGCCGGCTGCGGCCGGCTGTTCAGATTGCCGAAGTAGAACAGCTCAGCGGCCAACTGCACCGGACCGACATCGCCCCGGATCTGCTCAAGGATCGCGAACGGATCGTCGGTAGCCGCGGTCACGTCACGGATCGCGAACCACCCGAGGGTGTTCGTGACGTTCTTGATGGTGTCGCCCTTCTCGCCCTTGAAGACGTTCCAATCGACGGCCACGCCCGGAGGCGTCAGGTCGCCGTCGAAGATCGCCTCGCTGGTCTGGTAGGGATTGCCCATCTTGCCGACGGTGATCTTGACCTTCTCATGCGGGATGAAGCCCAGGTAAGCCTGGTCAAGACTGATCGAGGCGGCCACGCCGTTGGCGTCGCCGCCGCCGAGGGTCAGGTTCCGCGACACGGGGTCACCGGCGTTGGTGGCCAGCTTGAAGCCCCAAAAGGCCTTCTTGTCGCCGAACGTACCGTTGGCGCCGACCCGCAGGCGGGCGCGGAACCGCAGGCGGCCCACCGCGTTCGAGTACTGAAGGTAATCGAAGCGCGAGCGGGCGTCGCCCTTCCACTGGAATCCGAGGTCCGACTTCTTCGCATACTCGTCGGCCGATGCGCCGCCGCCGGCTGCCTGGACGGGAGTGGTCCCAGTTGCCGCCATGCCCAGGCTGGAAGCCAGCATCAGCGCCGCGCCGGCGACCATGATCGAGGTCCGCCTCTGCACATGCGTTCGCAACGCAGTCTCCTTTCAGCGCCGAGCCCATCGGAGAGGCGCTCCGGCACCGACGGCTAGAGTGCAGGCCGCCAATTGGGGTTGGGTCAGTCTTCGGTCAGCGATTCGTGAACGCCGAGGCTACCCAACGAGAGACGGGCGAGATGGTCGCCCATCCCGCCCGTCTTGGTACGTCTTTCAGGTCGGGTCAGAACCCGGCGCTGACCGCCACGTTGAGGCGATTGATCGTGGTCGTCGCTGCGCCCAGGGTGACCGGCTGGAAGGTGTCGAACCGGAGGAACTTGACCCCCAGACCGACATTCCGGGTGAGCGGGTAGTCGTAGCCGATCTCCAGACCGGCGTGGTACCCGGTGCCCATGCCGAGCTCGTTGTCCGCCCAGCCGGCATAGGTCGAGTACTGACCGACGTCACGGCCGAGCAGGTACAAGCTGCCCTTGCCGACGTCCGGTAGCTCGACCTTGGCTTCCCAGCCGAAGCACTGCTTCGACTCGCTGAGGTTGACGAACAGGTCGCCACCGACAGCGATGGGAAAGCCCTTGATCGAGAACGGATACCGGGCGCGACCGGCCAGGACAACCATCTCGTTGTCGATGAACCGGCCGTTGGGCAGGAGCTGCCCGGCGGCCTGGGTGAAGAACGGAGCGCCAAGGGCACCCGGCCCCTGCTGCGCCGCCGCGCCGACACCCGCCGCCGCCCCGCCGCCGCCGCCGCCGTTCAGGTTCCCGTAGAAGTACAGGCTCCCGGCCAACTCGACCTTCTTGACGTCGAAGCTGAGCTGGTCGAAGACCGCGTACGGGTCGCTGGTGGCGCCGACGATGTCACGGACGAAGTAGTACGCCAACTTGTTGTTGACGTTGCGGACCGTATCGGCGTCGGAACCCTTGAAGATGTCCCACGACACGGCGACGCCCGGGGGCGTCAGGTCTTCGTCCAGGATCGCCTCGGTGCCCTTGAACGGCAGGGCCGCCTTACCGACGGTGACGCTCACGTTGGCGTGCGGCTTGAAGCCCAGGTAGGCCTTGTCGAGGCCGACCGAGCCCGCCATCCCGTTGTTGTCACCACCGGACAGGATCAGGTCGCGCGACACCGGATCGCCGGCGTTGGTCGCCAGGCCCAGGCCCCAGTACGCCTTGTTGTCGGCGAACGAGCCCTTGGCCCCGATCCGCAGCCGCGTCTGCAGCCGCACCTGGTCCGGCACGGCGCCGCTGTTGGAGTCGAGCCAGTCCAGCCGGGTGCGAACGTCGCCGCCCCACTGGAAGCCCAGGTCCGACTTCTTGGCGTACTCGTCGGCGGAAGCGCCGCCGCCGGCCGCTTGGACTGGCGTGTTCCCTGTTGCCGCCATGCCCATCGTGGCCAACGTCAGCGCCACACCGGCGAACACCATGCGGGTCGAACCCATGAGTCGCTTGTGCAACGCACTCTCCTTTCGACCGGACCGCCTCTCGCGGCGCTCCGGTACACAGCACCATCGCGCCGGGCTCACCCGTACGACCGGTGGCGCGCGGCTTACCGAGCCGCTCCGGCGCGATGAGAACCTATGGCTTTAGAGCCATGTGCGAGCGCAACGTTGCGCTCGTGTGAGGATTTTGTCAAGTCCGGCAGGGCGACGAATCGAGTCCGGAGCAGGGACCGGCCACGCCGGGACACCGACGAGCCCGGACGGACCCGGACCACGACCAAAGGCCAAGAGCCCTGCCGCCCACCGTCGCTCGCCTTGACACCGCCATCGGGGCCGACCTAGAATGCGGCGTTCGTCGCCCGCCGTGAGCGGGAGGAGGGCGCATGGATCCCCTGGCGCAGGCCGGCTTCCAGTCTCACTTCGGCGCGTTCGACTGGGCCCTGGTGTTCTTCTTCCTGTTCGCCGTCACCGCGGTCGGCGTCTGGTCGCGCAAGTTCGTGGCCGACATGAGCGACTACGTGGTCGCCGGCCGAGCCGTCCGGGCCTACCTGGGCGTGGCCTCCATCGTGGCCACCGAGATGGGCCTGGTGACGGTCATGTACTCGGCCCAGCAAGGCTTTCAGAAGGGCTTCGCCGCGTTCTTCATCGCCGGCGCCGCGGCCAGCGTGGCGGTGGTGGTGGGCTTGACCGGGTTCATCGTCGGGCCGTTGCGGATGTCTGGGGCGATGACCATCCCCGAGTTCTACGAGCAGCGTTTCGGCCGCGGCGTTCGCGTGGTCGGCGGGGCCATCCTGGCCTTCGCCGGCATCCTCAACATGGGCATGTTCCTCAAGGCCGATTCGCTGTTCATCACCACCACCGTCGGCATGACCTCGCCCGGGCAGTTGAAGCTGGCGATGACCGTCATGCTGGGCATGGTGCTGCTCTACACCATGCTCGGCGGGATGGTCGCGGTGCTGATCACCGACTACCTCCAGTTCGTGGTCATGGCCGTCGGCCTGCTGGCCACCACGGTCTTCCTCATGGTCCGCTACCGCTGGGTCGACCTGGTGGGGGTGGTCGCCCAGCTCAAGGGCACGGCCGGGTTCAACCCATTCGAGTCCGGCAGCTACGGGCCGGGGTATGTGATCTGGATGTTCTTCCTCGGCCTGGTGAGTTGCGCGATCTGGCAGACAGCCGCCATCCGGGCCTCTTCGGCGGAGGATCTCAAGGCAGTGCGAGCGACCTACTCCTGGGGCGCGGTGGGCTTCCTGATCCGGTTCATGATCCCCTACTTCTGGGGCATCTGCGCGCTGGCCTACATCGCCGCCAACCCCGCGCTGAGGCAGGTCTTTCTCCCGAGCGGTGGGGCCGAGGTGTCGTCGGAGATGAGCCTGCGCGCCATGCCGGTGGCGCTGAGCGGGCTGATGCCGCCCGGCGCCATCGGGCTGCTCACCGCCGCCATGGTGGCCGCCGCCATGTCCACCTACAACAGCTACCTCCACGTCTGGAGCGCGGTCCTGTCGAACGATGTGATCGGGCCGCTGATCGGCCATAAGCTCGGCGAGCGGGCCAAGATCCACCTGACCCAGGGGCTGATGCTGGTGATCGGCATCTTCCTGCTCGTCTGGGGACTCTGGTACCCGCTGGAAGAGCAACTCTGGGACTACATGGCGGTGACCGGCGGGATCTACTTCACCGGCGCCTTCGCGGTGCTGGTGGGCGGGCTGTACTGGAGGCGCGCCAGCCGCGCCGGCGCCTACGCTGCGTTCTGCTGTGGATTGATCACGTTGTTGGGGCTCAAGCCCATCCAGGCCCCGCTGGGCCTCGACTGGCCACAGGAGTATGTCGGTCTGGCCGCGGTCAGCCTGGCGGTGGCGGCGATGGTGGTGTTCTCGGTCCTGGTCCCGAAGCGGGAGGAGGTCGCCGGATGAACGGCTGGGTGCTGCTCTGGACCGTGCTCTGGTTCGGCGGGCTGGCCCTGTTCACCCTTCTGGCGGTGCTGGTGACGGTCAACGGCGGGAAGGACGTGGTCGCCCTGTTGCGGACGCTGACCGGCCGCCACGCCGGCCAGGAATCCGTGCGACTGCCCGAATGACCGGCCGGCCCCACCGCCCGACTCCCCGTGGCGAGCGATTCCGGCGTTAGAGGAGGATGATCGGGCGTTGACGCGAAAGTGAACGTGGGCCGCCGGGGAGCGCCCGGCAGGCCAGGGGAGACAGTCATGAAGCGTCGCGCGTTCACCCTGATCGAGCTGTTGGTCGTAATCGCGATCATCGCGATTCTGGCGGCCATCCTGTTCCCGGTCTTCGCCAAGGCTCGGGAGAAGGCGCGTCAGTCCAGTTGCAGTTCGAACCTCAAGCAGATCGGCACCGCGGTGCTGCAGTACGTGCAGGACTACGACGAGCGGTTCCCCTTCGGCCTCAACGCCGTCACCGCCGGCGGGCCGTTCTGGAGCTGCAAGGAGCTGGTCGCGGCGTACATCAAGAACGACCAGTGCTGGAAGTGCCCAAGTGACAGCGTCGGGGCGGTGGATTTGACGGGAGCGGCGCTCGGGCGCATTTCGTACACGTCCAACGACACGGTCCTGACCGGGGCGGTGATCCTCGGCGGCAGCGTGCCGCCGGCGCTGGCCACGCTGGGCAAGCCGGCCGAGACGCCGCTGTTGTACGACGGCTCCGGGAGCGTGGCGACGCTGGCTTTTCAGCCGGATCTCCGCCACAACGAAGGCGCCAACATGGTCTTGGCCGACGGTCACGCGAAGTGGTACAAGCTGCTCACCAACTTCGGTTGTGGCAACGGCGACTGGACCTGCCTGCCGAACTGAGCGGGCGTCGTCAGGACCGCGGCAGGAATGACGGGGGTAGCGGGCAATGGCCGGTCGGGGCCGTCCGCGCCATGAGCGAGTCCGTCATCAAGGTCAACCGCGCGCCGGTGCTGACGCTGTGGGGCGCCGTGGTGGCCGAGCGGTTGGGCCACGATCACGCCACCGCGCTGACGCTGGGTCGCGCCCTGGCCGGGCTCAACGCCCAGGCCAAGGGCCGCAGCCTGGGGATCTTCGGCAAGCGCGATCCCGACCAGCCACGTTCCCGGCTGGGCGAGGAGTGCTGGGTCGAGCTGTGCGGCCGGGCGGTGCCGGCCAAGACCACCGAGGCCGGCCTCCGGGCGGTGGTCAAGGACCAGCCCCTCGACCCGGAGGCGGTGGAGAAGTACCTGGCCGGCAAGCTGGGCGATGATCTCCCGCGCCTCCGCGCGGCGTTGTCGGCCCTGGCCGCGGCCCACACCCCGGAGCGACTGGCCGAGGTGGCCTACTCGCTCTACGAGTCCTTTCGGCCGCGGATCCCCTCGGGCCGGGCCGGCTGGGGTCAGGCCGGCGACCTGGACCTGGATCAGATTGCCGCCATGGCCCAGCGTGCGCAATAGGCCGTTGCGGCCGCCCGGTCTCGTGCTGGGCTCAGTGGCCTTCCTTCCAGTGCTTGGTGGCTTCGAGCCGCTCCGCGGTCCATTTCTTGAGGTCCGGGTCCTGCGGCTGGACCATGTACTTGCGGTAGAGCTCGCGGGCTCTTGGCACGAGGCCGGCAGCTTCGTAGAGGCTGGCCAGGAGCAGCTTCGCTGTCGGGACCCCCGCATCCTGGGTAGCCACAACGGACTCCAACGTGGCGATCACTTGGGTTCCGTACCCCGCGCCCTGCGGATCGGCTTCCAAGGCCCGGGCCAACGTGTCGAGGGCCTGCGCCCCTTGGCCCAGGAACAGGTAGCCCAGGGACTCCAGGTACACAGGCTCCGCCACAGACTCATCCAGGGTCTGGGCGAGCTTGGCTTGGACTACGGCATCAGCGGCCCGTCCGGCGTAGAGCAACGCCCAGCCGAGGTCGGTGGTCAGACGAGGCTTGATGATAGAGCTGGCCGACTTCAGCGCGAAGCTGTACGTCTCGGCCGCGCCGCCAGGGTCTCCGGCAAGCAGCCGCGCGCGCGCGAGGAGCCGGCACGTTTCCACATCCTGGGGGGAGGCGGCGAACGCGGCCTTGAGTGCGTGGACTGCGGCCGCGTAGTCGCCGCGAGCGGTGGCCACCAAGCCTGCGATGCGCTGCGCCGGCACGTAGTCGGGGTTCGCCTTGGTGGCTCGTTGGACTAGCGACCAAGCTTCATCCATGCGACCAACCCCGCGGTACACCTCCGCCGCGATGGTCAGCGCCGTGCAGTCCCTCGGCGTCCGTGTGGCCAGCCGGTCCACCACGGGAACCGCATCCTCGTAGCGGCGCACCGAAGCCAAGCGCAGCGCCAACTCAGCACATGCGGCCGCGTCCGGAGGGACGACTTCTGGTTCCTCCACGGACCATAGGAGGAACCATGGGTGGATGTCAACGGGGAGACGGCTGGCCGGCGGCTTGAAGGACCTGGTCTCCGGTCTCCGGCCCAGGGCAACGGTCCCGGTCACGAGGCACTTGTCTTCCGTTTCCCCGCTCATGTCGAGCGCGTCCGCGGACATCAACCGGACAACCATGGGCGCGTTTGGCCGGATCGGCCTGATGACGCGGGCAGAGTACGACTTGGGGGTGGTAACGCCCGCCTTCGACCGCTTGCCTGACTTGCCTTGTCTGGGGTAGGTGAACTGAAAGGTCGCGCCGGCTTCGAGAAGGTTCATTCGCTCTGGCAGGACGCCGTCGAGGTGCCAGCCGAAGAGGTCGGGCAACTGGCCACCATTCTTGTAACACCGCAGTGGAAGCAGCGTGTAGCCGTCGGGTTGCCTGTACTTCTCGACTGCGTCGAGTTCCGAGACGGCTGAGCTTGTCGGCTTGGTCGTCTGTTCGTCGAACTCGTATCGGCGGCGCAAGACCGAGTCGTTGTCGAACACGTCCAACCGACGGATCCGAGTGGACTCGGGATCGATCCAGACCGCCAGCAGTGGGCCATCGGCCAACTGCACCAGCACGGGCACACAATCGGCCGGACCGCTTGCGTTCTTGACCAGGCTGGCCGACCTGATGGCGGGCGGACCGATTTCGTCGCAGATGATCTCCAACGGGTGGAACAACGGCCGGGCTTCGGTCCGAAGGTCCAGGTCCCGCACCAGCCAGGACGCCTTGTCCGTGAAACCATTGGAGCGGATGGCGATCCCCTGCCGGCCGGCTTCGACCAAGCCATCCAGCCCGCGCACGACAATCCGGCTCTGGCGCCCAAGGTAGTCCTTGTCCCGGTAGTCGACCATCATACCGCCGGCAGTCGCTGCCGACTGTGCAACGAAACGCGCTTCATGCCGGACCATGAACTCGGTCGGCACCAGCGGGTTGGGCACGCTCTCGGTAGACGAGCACGCCACCGGCCCGCCGTTCAGGTAGCCCGCCACCGCCGCGGCAAGCAGTTCGTCGGCAGTTTCATCGGCGCGAGCCGCTCCATGGACGGCGGCGAACAGGCACACACCATGGACGAAGCAGGCTGTTCGCCCCGAGACCCGGCCCCGAACACCGATCCCCATGGCAGACTCCTCCTTGGTCCCAGTGTGCACGGATGGGTAACCCGGAGTCAACTGCTACTGACGAAGCAGCCGGGTAGGTCGACCGAGATCGCGGCGTTGGAGGTCCGGCCGAACAGCCAGGCCGCCAGCGCCCCGGCGGTGACGGCGGCGAAGAGCAGCTTGACCGCCGGCGAGACCGGTAGCGGGGTGAGGAACGCCTCGATGCCGGCGGCCACCACGAACCAGGGGAGGCAGCCCAGCAGGAGCGCCAGAGAATCACGCCCGGCCAGCCGCAGCGCGTCCAGCCGCGGGACCCGGCCGCCGGCGACGATGGCCCAGCCGAGTTTCAGACCGGCCGCGCCGGCGGTCACCAGGGCGGCCAGCTCGAGCACCCCGTGCGGGGCGATCAGCCCGGCATAGGTGACCAGCGATTCGGTCGACACCCGCTGCGACAGGCCGGCCAGCGCGCCGACCAGGAGTCCGTTCTTGAGCAGCGCCGCGACCGGGCCGAGGCCGAATAGCAGGCCGCCGGCGAAGGCGATCAGCGCCGCCGAGAGGTTGGTCGTGAGGATCACCGACGACAGCGCGACGAAGGCCGCGGCGGGGATCGCGCCGGTCCGGTCCGGGCTCATGTCGGCGACCATCTCGAGGGGCACGAACGCGGTGGCCTGCCGCGGGTCGGCCAGCACCGTCACCCAGCCGGTGACGATCCCGGCCAGCAGCAGGCCGGCGGCGACCAGGACGAATGGCAGCGCCTGCCGCCAGCGAGCGGGATAGTCGGACAGGAAGCCCGCGGGCCGGAACCTGGCCCGCTCGCGGCGGGCGTAGAGCTGGCCGTGGGCCCGGGCGACGAGCCGGTTGAGGTAACCCAGCAGCTCGACGTGGCGGAGGTGGGTGGCGGCGTAGGAGAGATCGCTGGCGGTCAGGCGGTAGAGGTCGCCGAAGGCGGTCAGGTCATCGCCGGAGAGGACGCCGGCACCCAGGTCACCGATTCGGTCGCATAGCTCGGACAGCCGTCGCCACCGCTCACCGCGGCGGGCGACGAACTGCTCGACGGTCATTTCTCGGCCTTGGCCGTGCCCTTGTCGCTCCCGGCGGTGGCTTCGACCTTCGGGGCGTCCTTCTTCTCGGTGGTGGACTCGCCGGAGCTCTTGGCGGAGCCGTTCTTGGACGAGCCGTTGGGACCGCTCTTGCCGTAATCGTTGACATGCCAGCCGCTGCCCTTGAAGACCAGCGCCGCCGGGTGGTAGACCTTCTTCACGTCGCCGCCGCCGCAGGCCGGGCAGTCGGGGTAAGGGGACTTCCAGTCCTGCCGGACATCGAACACTTCGTCACAAGCCGAGCACTTGAATTCGTAGAGCGGCATCGTGCTCATCCTCCCGGGCGTCGGTCGCCATCTGGACACGATCATTATACCGCCGTGCCCGCGTTCGGAGCCGCTGCTTTACACGATCTTTACCGAGTCGCGCGGGCGCAGGACAAGGCCGCGCCGAGGACCAACAATCCGGTGGAAGGATGGGACCATGGCGGTGAAATCGGCCCTCGGTAAGTTGGAGGATCTGCGCGCCGAAGCGTTGATCGTGCCGGTCTACGCCGAGCACGAGCTGCTCGGCGCGGCGGCGCTGGCGGACGCGGCGCTGGACGGCGCGTTGAGCGAGCTGGCTGCGCAGGGGGGCATACCGGGCAAGATCGGCAGTGCCACAGTGGTCCACACCCTGGGCCGACTGGGCTGCCGGCGGATCTGCCTGGTCGGGCTGGGGAGCCAGGACGAGCTGACCCTGGACAAGGTCCGCAAGGCCACCGCCGCCGGCTGGAAACGGCTGGCCGACGAAGGCGTCAAGGACATCCACTGCGCCGTGCTGGGCGCCTCCGGGGAGGCCTTGCTGGAACCGGTGCAGGCGGCCGAGACGGTGATCGAAGGCGCGCTGCTGGCGGCCTACCGCTACGACCGCTACCGCGGCGACCGCGACCTGGGGCAGCCGGTCCTGACCGTCTACACCCCGTTCGGCGAGCAGCGCGAGGCGCTGCGGCGCGGGATCGAGGTCGGCCGGGCCAAGGCCGAGGCGACCACCTTCGCCCGGGATCTGGTCAACACCCCGCCCAGCGAGCTGCCGCCGGTCGCCCTGGCCGAGGCCGCCCGCGGGCTGGCCGCCGACCACGGGCTGGTCTGCACCGTGCTGGGAGAGGACGAACTCCGGCGACTCGGGTTCGAGCTGATGCTGGCGGTCAACCGCGGCAGCGGCCAGGAGCCGGCGCTGATCGTCCTGGAGCACCGCGGCGGCCAGGGCCCGGCGGTTGGGCTGGTGGGCAAGGGCGTGTGCTTCGACAGCGGCGGGCTGAGCATCAAGTCGGCCGACGGGATGATGACCATGAAGGGCGACATGGGCGGCGCGGCGGCCGTCCTTGGCGCCATGAAGGCCATCGCCGAGTTGAAGGTGCCGTTGAACGTGACCGGGGTGATCCCGGCGGTGCAGAACCTGGTCGACGCCAACTCGGTGATGCCCGGCGACATCGTCACCGGGGTAGCCGGGAAGTCGGTCGAGATCCTCAACACCGACGCCGAGGGCCGGCTGATCCTGGCCGACGCCCTGGCCTACGCCGAACGCGAGTTGCAGCTCTCACCCATCGTCGACATCGCCACCCTCACCGGGGCCTGCATGCGGGCGCTGGGACCCATCTACGGCGGGGTCTTCGGCACCCACCCGGGCCTGGTCACCAGACTTCGTCAGGTCGGGCTGCAAAGCGGCGAGAAGTTCTGGGAGATGCCGCTCGACGACGAGTATGGCGAGATGATGAAGACGCCCATCGCCGACCTGAAGAACATCAGCGGCGACCTCTCCGGCGGGGCGAGCTGCGCGGCGATGTTCCTGCGCGCCTTCCTGGGCGAGACGCCCTGGGCACATCTGGACATCGCCGGCCTGTCCATCAGCGACCGCGACAAGGCCTGGCAGCCCAAGGGAGCCACCGGTTTCGGCGCCCGGACTCTGGTCAACCTCTGTCTGAGCCTGGCCAAGACGGGCCTGGGGCAGTAGGCAGTGGGCAGTGGGCAGTGGGCAGTGGGGTCGGAACGGCGGTCGGTGCCGCTGACTCGGCCGTGTTCGTCCGTGCTCGTCCGTGTGTTCGTGCGCCTCCCACACCTGCTGAGTGCAACCGGCCCATAATCAAACAGCGGTGGACGGAGAGACGTGCCGATGGCGCCTGAGGTGGCGACTGCTGGTGGACGGGACCAGCGGCGGCAGTTGCTGCTGGGGACCCTGTCGTTCACCGTCTGCTTCGCCGTCTGGGGCCTGGTCGGCGCGTTCGCCAAGGAGTTCCAGTCGCAGCTCGGTCTGACCGCCTCGCAGACCGCGGTGCTGGTGGCGGTGCCGGTCCTGTTGGGCTCGGTGGCGCGCATCCCGATGGGGTTGCTGGCCGACCGGCAGGGCGGCCGGCCGGTGTTCGCGGTGCTGATGGCGGCGGTCGCGCTCCCGGCCCTGATGGTCCCCGCCGCGCGGAGCTACGGCGCGCTGCTGGTGCTGGCCTTCTGCGTCGGGCTGGCCGGCGCCTCGTTCCCCATCGGGATCAGCTTCGTCTCGCGTTGGACGCCGCGCGAGCGGCAGGGCGCGGCGCTGGGCATCTACGCTTTGGGCAACGCCGGCCAGTCGCTGGCGGTGTTCGGCGGGCCGGTCCTGGCCTACTCGCTGGGCTGGGGCTGGGAGAACGTGTTCCGGCTGGCGGCCGGGGTGACGGCGGTGTGGGCGGTGGGCTTCGCCCTCCTCGGTCGCGACGCGCCGGGCGAGCGGGCCGCGCCGGGTCTGGCCGCGATGCTGGCCGACGCGGCTCGCGAGCGGTTGTGCTGGGTCCTGTCCGCCTTCTACTTCCTGACCTTCGGCGGGTTCGTCGCCTTTTCGGTCTACCTGCCAACGCTGCTGGCCGATCTGTTCGGCCTGTCGCGGACCGACGCCGGGCTGCGCGCGGCGGGGTTCGTGATCCTCGCCACGGTGCTGCGGCCGGTGGGCGGGTGGCTGTCCGACCGGGTCGGCGCCGCCCGCGTCCTGGCGGTGGTGTTCGGCGGCGTGGTCCCGTTCGCGCTGCTCCTGGCCTGGCCGGTGATGGTCCCGTTCACCGTCGGCGCGCTGGGCTGCGCGGCGCTCATGGGGCTAGGCAACGGCGCGGTCTACAAGCTCGTGGCCGAGTATTTCCCGGACCGGACCGGGACCGTCGGCGGCGTGGTCGGCGCGCTGGGCGGGCTGGGTGGCTTCTTTCCGCCCATCTTGCTCGGGCTGTGCCAGGACCACCTCCACGTCCGGTGGCCGGGGTTCGTCCTGCTGGCCGCCACGGCGGGGCTGCTGTACGCCGTCAATCAGCGCGTGTTCGAGCCCTTGCAGGAGGAGTCGGAGCAGGACTGGCCGCCGGAGCTGCGCCGGGTGGCCGAGGCGCTGCGCGCCGGCGCCTGGGCGACGCTGGTGACCGGCCTCCTGATCGCCGCCATCGTAGTCGGCTCGCGCAACCTGGAATACTTCGACGCGGCCCTGGTGGTCTACACCTTCGCCGTGATCTTCGCCACCTGGGGCTTGACCTACCATTACTACGTCTGGCTCCAGAAGCCGCCGACCAGGGTCTACTGGCGGCGCGGCTGGGAGCTGGCCCGCCGCGGCGGGTGGGCGGCGGCGCGGTCGCTGGTCACGGCCACCGGCACGCATCTGCTCGCCCAGACCTTTATCCGCCGCCGTTCGCCGCTTCGCTGGTGGATGCACCAACTGCTCTTCTGGGGCTGTCTGCTGGCGGTGGCCATCACCTTCCCGCTGGTCTTCGGCTGGGTCCACTTCACCAGCGCGCCGGACGACCAGATGCGCTACGTGGCCCATGTGTTCGGGTTCGAGGCGTTCGCGTTCCCGGCCCGGAGCCTGATGGGCTGGATGATCTTCCACGGGCTGGACTTCTCCGCCATCCTGGTCCTGGGCGGGGTCAGCCTGGCCCTCTGGCGCCGGCTGCGCGACGAGGGGGCGCAGGCGGTGCAGCACCTCCAGCGTGACTTCCAGCCGCTGGTGCTGCTGTTCGCCATCTCGGTCACCGGGCTGATGCTGACCGCCTCCAGCCTGTGGCTGCGCGGCGCGCTGTACGAGTTCCTGGCCTTGACCCACCAGGTGACCGTGGTGGCCGGGCTGCTCTATCTCCCGTTCGGGAAGTTCTTCCACATCTTCCAGCGCCCGGCGCAGTTGGGCGTGAAGCTCTACCAGCAGGCCGGCGACGCCGGCGAGGGCGCGTTCTGCGCCGGCTGCGGCGAACGGTACGCGTCGCGGCTGCAGATCGACGATCTCAAGCGCGAGGCGCTCCCACCGCTGGGCTTCGACTACCGCGGCGAGGACGGCGCCGCTCACTGGCAGGACCTGTGCGGCGCCTGCAAGCGCAAGGCGGTGGCCACCGCGCAGCTCGGGCTGATGGCCGCCGCCGGCCTGGCGCCGGCACCGCCGGAGGGTGACTGATGGCCAAACCGCCGCTCGACCGGGACGTGCTCCAGCAGGCCTACGGCCCGCACCTCAACTTCACGCCGCCTGGCGGGTGGCAGCCGGAGGGCCTGCGCGGCGCCGAGACGCTGGTCAAGACCCACTGCTGCTTCTGCGGCCAGCAGTGCGGCATCCAGCTCAAGGTCCGCGACCACCAGGTGGTCGGCTTCGAGCCGTGGGAAGAGTTCCCGTTCAACCGCGGGATGCTCTGCCCGAAGGGCGTCAAGCGCTACCTTCAGGGCAACCATCCCGACCGGCTGCTGACACCGCTGCTGCGGACCGACTCCGGCTTCCGCCCGGCCGAGTGGACCGAGGCGCTGGACACCTGTGCCGAACGGATCCTGGCGGTCCAGGCGCGGCACGGGCGGGACGCGGTGGCCCTGCTGGGCGGCGCCTCGCTGACCACCGAGAAAGCCTACCTGCTGGGCAAGTTCGCCCGCGTCGCGCTGGGCACGCGGCATATCGACTACAACGGCCGGCTGTGCATGGTCTCGGCGGGCACGGCCTACAAGCTGGCCTTCGGCGTGGACCGGGCGCCCAATCCGTGGTCCGACATCCGCGAGGCCGGGCTGGTGATGCTCTGCGGCTCGAACGTGGCCGAGTGCTCGCCCATCACCACCAGCTACCTGTGGTCGATGCGTGACGCCGGCGGGAAGCTGATCGTGGTCGACCCGCGGATGACGCCCATCACCCGCAACGCGGACCTCTACCTGCCGGTCCGCCCCGGCACCGACCTGGCACTGTACCTGAGCCTGCTGCACGTGATCGTCCGCGACGGGCTGGCCGACGAGCCGTACCTGGCCGAGCGGGCGACCGGCTTCGACCAGGCGGCGGCGGTGGCGGCCGAGTGGCCGCCGGCCAGGGCGGCCGAGGTGACCGGCGTGCCGCCGGCGGCCATCGATCAGGCGGCGCGCTGGCTGGCGGGCCTCAAGCCGGCGATGATCCTCCACGCGCGGGGAGTCGAGCATCAGTCCAAGGGCGTCGAGAACTGCCTGGCGCTGATCAACCTGGCCCTGGCCACCGGCAACGTCGGCGTGCCGGGCGGCGGGTGCATGATGATCACCGGCCAGGGCAACGGCCAGGGCGGCCGCGAGCACGGGCAGAAGTGCGACCAGTTGCCCGGCGCCCGGTCCATCGATGATCCCGTGGCGCGAGCGCACGTGGCCGGGGTGTGGGGTGTGGCGCCGGAATCCCTGCCAGGAGCCGGCTACTCGGCGGTGGAGATCTTCGAGGCCATCGACCGGGGCGAGATCAAGGGCGTGCTGAGCATCTGCTTCAACCCCCTGGTGTCCCTCCCGGATGCCGAGTTCGTGCGGCGCTGTCTGGACAAGCTGGAGTTCTTCGGGGTGGTCGATTTCTTCCTGTCCGAGACCGCGCACCACGCCGATGTGGTGCTGGCCGGCAGCCTGCACGAAGAGGACGAGGGCGTGGTCGCCAACGTCGAGGGCCGGGTGCTGCACATCCGCGCCGCGGTCGACCCGCCCGGCCAGGCGCGCCGGGACTGGGAGATCTTCTGCGAGCTGGCCGCCCGGCTGGGGCAGGGCGAGCGGTTCGGTTACCGCACCTCACGCGAGATCTTCGACGAACTCAGGTCGGCCAGCCGGGGCGGGATCAGCGATTACTACGGCATCACCTACGAGAAAATCGACCAGCAGATGGGCGTCTTCTGGCCGTGTCCCAGCCTGGACCATCCCGGCACGCCGCGCCTGTTTGCCGACGGCCGGTCCTTCCACGCCGACGGCAAGTTCCATTGCCAGCCCACGCCGTGGCGCGACAGCGGCGATCCGGTGGACGCCGAGTACCCGGTCTACCTGACCACCGGGCGGGTGGTCAGCCAGTACCTCTCCGGCACTCAGACCCGGCGCATCGGCGCGCTGGTCGAGCAGTACCCGGAGCCCAGGCTGGAGATCCATCCCAGGCTGGCCGAGCGCTACGGCCTCGTCGATGGCCAGCCGGTGACGGTGACCACGCGCCGGTCGTCGATCACCTTGCCGGCGATGGTGGTGCGGACCATCCGGCCGGACACGGTGTTCGTGCCGTACCACTGGCCGGGCGACCGCAGCGCCAACAAGCTGACCCACCGGACGCTCGACCCGCGCAGCAAGATCCCCGAGTACAAGGTCAGCGCCTGCCGCCTGGCGCCGGCGGAGGGCGGCTGATGCACGGGTACGAGTTCTACGTCGACGCCTCGCGCTGCATCGGCTGCATGAGCTGCATCCAGGCCTGCGCCGAGTGCGAGACGCACCGCGGCGAGCCGATGATCACGGTCGACTTCATCGACCGGCCGAACACCATCGCCACGGTGCCGACGGTGTGCATGCACTGCGACGATCCGACCTGTGCCCAGGTCTGTCCCGCCGACGCCATCAAGCAGGGCGAGGACGGGGTGGTGCAGTCGTCGCTCAAGCCGCGCTGCGTGGCCTGCAGCAACTGCGTCCTGGCCTGTCCCTTCGGCGTGCCGAAGATGATGGTCGAGATCGAGCAGATGATGAAGTGCGACATGTGCTACGACCGGACCTCGGTCGGGCTGCGGCCGATGTGCGCCACTGTCTGCCCCAGCCAGGCGCTGTCGTACGTCCGGCCCGAGGACGTCGCCGGCCGGCCGGCGGTGCCCACCAACCGGTTCCGGTTCGGCCGTCAGAGGGTTGCCACCAAAGTCTTCATGATGGTCCCGCCGGCCGCCGAGGAACTGCGCATGGACGTCGCCGACTACCTCCACGAATCCGCCGCCGAGGCCGATCCGTTCGCCTGGATCGACGACGCGGTGCTGCCCGCCGTGCCGGCTGGAGTCGAGTGATGGCCGACCCGTCCCGGCACCGGCCGCTGTGGCGCGACGAGGTGCCCATCGCCACCGCCGACGAGCAGTACGTCACCCGTCGGCAGTTGGCCAAGTTCCTGGTGCTGACCTCGGCCGGGATGCTGGCCGGCAACCTGTGGATTCTGGTGAGGCAGTGGCTGCGGCGGGAGCCGGTCTACCAGCCGCTGGAGGTGGCCGGCGCCGACGAGCTGCCGGTGGGCGGGCACAAGCTTTTCGGGTATCCGACGGAGGCCGACCGGTGCATCCTGATCCGCACCGGGCGCCGCCGGTTCGTGGCCTACAGCCAGAAGTGCACCCACCTGTCCTGCGCGGTGTTCCACAACGCCGAGGAGAACCGGCTGGAGTGTCCCTGCCACGAGGGCTTCTTCGCGGTCGAAGATGGGCGGGTGACGCAGGGCCCGCCGCCGCGGCCGCTGCCGCGGATCGATCTCTTGATCGGCCGCGGTCGGGTGGTCGCGGTCGGGGTCGATCTGCAGACCGGGAGGTGAGGCGATGAGCGGCACGGGTGACGGTCGGCCGGCCTCGGGCAAGCTGGTCGCGCTCCGGCGCGGCCTGACCGCCATCGATGGGGCGACCGGACTGATCGCGGTCTTGCTGATCACCCAGATGTGGCTGCTCACGGCCACGCTCCAGCTTCACCTGGCCGGCTTCCGCAACGTGGCCCTCCCGGCGGCCATCCTCTCCGCTCTCCTGTTCGCCGGCTGCTTCGCCCTGCACTTGTTCATCGACGGCATCGACCGGCGCCTGCGCGGCGGTCAATCCGGGAAGGCGAACTGAGCCGGGTGGCGTAGTCGTAGACGATTGGGGCTAGCCATGCTGCCTGCCTTCGCCCTGCTCGCGGCGTCGCTCACCGCCGGCGTCGAGTTGACCATCGGCGAGCTGCCCGCCAGCGGCTGCCGGCCGCACCGGGTCACCGTGACCTGCGTCCGGCAGGGCGCCGCGGTCGAGCTCGAACTGACTCTGTCCATCATCCCTCCGGCACGGGCTGCCAGGACTACTACCCGGCGGCTGGCCCTGCCGGCCGACGGCCGCGCCGAGGCCACCTTCGACTACGAGCTGTACGAGCCGGGCGAGCACAAGCTGACCTTCACCGCCACCGCGGGCAAGGAGGTCCTGGCCCGCGAGATCCGCTCCCTGACGCCGATGGACCTGGACACGGCGCCGGTGCTCTTCCCCAACCATTACCGCCAGTCGCTGACCGTGGTCGACGTTCGGGACGTGTCCTGCAGCTTCGGGCCGCTGGCGATCCAGGACGGGCGCGCGACCATCGCGGCGAGCGGGGACGGGTGGGTCGAGTGGCCGGAAGGCGACGGCCGGCGACGGTGCGAGGTCCACGTCCCGCCGCGCGCCGCGGGGCAGACGGTGTGCGAGGTGGGGCCGGACAACCGGCTCAAGGTGGCTGGCCGGACCTGGTTCCCGCTGGGCATCTACTTCAGCCCGTACACCGACGCGGTGGCTGCTGAGCTGGCCGACGCCGGGTTCGACCTGGTGCAGCTCGACGCCTATCCCGGTCCCGAATTGAGGCAGGCGCTGGACTTCTACCAGCGGCACGGCCTGCGTGCCTGGGTGCCGCTGGGCAATCAGCTCAACCTGGCCGACGGAGACCCGGAGGCGAAGCGCAAGGCACTCCGCGCGGTGGTCGAATCGGCGGCCGATCATCCCGCCCTGGCGCTGTGGGAATCGGTCGACGAGCCGGCCTGGGGAGGCACCCCGTCGTGGGGGCTGCGGGACGGGTACCGATACCTCAAGGAACTGGACCCGAAGCGGCCCGTGTGGACCAACCATGCACCACGCAACGCCGTCTCGGCGCTGGCCTGGTACAACCAGGCGACCGACATCGCCGGGTGCGACATCTACCCGGTGCCCATGCCCCAGAAGCACTCCGACCTGCCGGTGCCGACCATCGCCGCGGTCGGCGCCGAGACCGACAAGTCGTTGGCCTCGGTGGCCGGTGAGAAGCCGGTGTTCATGGTCCTGCAAGGCTTCGCCTGGGACGCGCTGCCCGGACGGAAGGCCGAGCAGGCCGTCTATCCGACCTTCGCCGAGTCTCGGTTCATGGCTTACGACGCGGTCGTCTGCGGCGCGAGCGGATTGCTCTGGTGGGGCGTCCGCTACGCGCCGCGGCCGTCGCCGTTCTGGTCCGACCTGAAGGCGGTAGTGTCCGAGCTGGCGGCGATCCGTCCGATCCTCGATGCGCCGGACGCGGCCCCGCCCGCGACGCTGGTCGAAGGACAGGGCGTGCGCTTTGTCCACCGGCGCGTTGCGGCCGACGAGGCGCTGATCGTGATCAATCGCTCGGCGGAGCCGGTCAAGGCGGTGGTGCGGGTCGCCGGCCGGGCCTGGCGGACGCTGTTCGACGATCCGCAGCCGTCGCTGGTGAACGGACTCTTGTGGGTGGATCTTCCCGCCTGGGGCGTGGCCGTCCTGACCACCTCGCCCGACTGGCGGCCAGTCCGCAGGTCGTACGCCGCCGAGGCCGCCGCGGCGCGTCCGCCACAGCCGCTACCGCGCCAGGCCGGCAACGCGATCCCCAATCCCTCGTTCGAGGCCGAGACCGACGGGCTGCCGGACGGCTGGCAGGTCCGCTTCCCCTTCACCGCCGCCCTGGAACGCGACGCGCACGAGGGAGAACGGGCCTTCCGCCTGCGTTCCGCGGCCGCCGGCGCCACGCCACTGGCGGTCATGCGGCCGATCGAGGTCAAGGGCGACCGCAAGGTCCGCCTGTCCGGCTGGATGCGCACCGACACGCCCGGCGCGAAAGGCCGGTTCTACGCCGAGTGGGTCATCGCCGGTCGCTTCCACAGCCGCGTGCTGCCCTGGACCGAGCCGACGGCGGAGTGGCGCCGGTACGAGCTGGTCTTCGACACCACGCCGGACCCGCAAGGCAAGCTGTACGTGGTGGTGCAGGTGGACGGTCCCGGCAGCGTGCTGTTCGACGACCTGAAGCTGGAGGAGATCCAGGAGCCGTGAGGCGCTCCGCACCGGCCTGGATATGCGCCCTGTGGCTCGTGGCCGCCGGCGCCGACGAGCCCCGCCCGGTCCGGCCGGGCGGCGGCTACGTCCCGCCGCCCTTCACCCCGGTGGTCGTCAGGGACTCGTCGGTGACCGTCCGTGACCGGCAGTGTGATCTCTCCGGCCTCGTGCCCCGGCCGGCGGCCGTCCTGACCTCGGCCGAGGTGCTCCTGGACGGGAGGCCACTCGCCCCGCCGGCGCCGACGTGGGTGCTGCGGACCCCGGCCGTGGCGGTCGCCGAGCGCTCGTGGAAGGAAGGCGGCCTGCCGGTCTCGGCCCGGCAGACGGTCGAGTACGACGGCTTCGTCACCCTCGACCTGACCCTCGGCCCCGGCTCGGTCCGGTCGCTGGCCATCACGCTCAACTACGCGCCGGCCATCACCGAGCTGTACCACGTTCCGCGCATCGCCCAGACCTGGGCCGGGCGGTGGCCGGAGCGGATGGTCTTCCCCGACGACCGTGAGCAACCGGGCGACAGCATCGTCGGGGTCTGGGGTGGCAACGAGACCGCCGGGCTGGCGGTTTACTTCGGCACGCGGCGCGACTGGCACGGCGACGAGCCGGCGGTGGTCCTCCGCCGCGACGGGCGGGGACCGGGCATCTTGGAGGTCCGGCCGATCTCGACCCCAACCACCTGGGACCGGCCGACCACCTACCGTTTCGGGTTTATCGCCACGCCGGTCAAGGACTACCCCGCCGAGCACCTTGGCCTGTACTCGGCCGTCACCCGCCGCCCGGCGCTGAGCGTGTATGCCAGCCGGCTGGTGATCTGGAACGACCTGTCCGATCGCTACGCCACGTTCGTCACCAACGACCCGGCCCGCGACGCGGAGCGGCGGGAGCTGGTCGCGGCGCTCCACCGGCAGGGGAAGAAGGTGCTGGCCTACACCACCTACATGCACGTCGAACAGGGGGCGGTCCCCCTGCCCGAGGACTGGCCGCTGCTCGGCGACGACGGCCGGCCCCGAGCCCATCCCATCGGCGGCGGGCGCGGCGACGCCCGGCGGGTCTTCCTGGCCGCCTCGCCGGGCTGGATCGACTGGAAGCTCAAGGACCTCGAACACGCCCTGGACGCCTACGACATCGACGGGGTGTACGTAGACACCTCGTACCTGATCACGCCGATGTTCAACCCCGCCGCCGGCCTGGGCTGGACTGACGCGACCGGCCGGCACATCCCCGACTACCCGGTCTGGTCGATGCGCGCGATGTGGCGCCGGGCCTACGAGTTGTTCTGCCGGCGGAAGGGCGAGGCCTGCATCTACGCGCACCACAAGGGCGGCTGTCCGGCGGCGCTGGCGGCCTTCACCTCGGCCTTCTGCGACGGGGAGCAGTACACCAAGGTACAGTCGATCGGCAACCTGACCCTGGACGCGGCGCGGGCGCAACTCGCCGGGCGAACCATCGGCGTGCGCGGGTTCCTGATCGACGAGTACTTCCGCTCGGCGGACTACGGCACCCGGGCGCAGGCCGGGTGGGACAACCCCACCGAAACCGCGATGATCGCCTTCCTCAACGACCTCCTGCCCACCGGCTACCCGGGCGATCACCCGCTCCTGGAGATGCTCGCGCTGCGCGACGATCTGGGCCTTGACCGGGCGGTCTGGACGCCGTACCACGACCCGCGTCAAGCCTGGCGGCTGGACGGCGCGCCGGAGGTGGCCATCTCCAGCTACCGCACCGGGGCGGGGGACACCGTCCTGATGCTGGGCAATCCGGCCCGGCAGCCCGGCCACGGTCGACTGGTCGGACCCGAGGCCGACCGCGCCGGCCGGGTGGCGGTGCGAATCGACCTGTTCTCACGCCTGGGCCGGCGGTCGGAGGAGACGCCGGGCTACCGCTGGGAGCCGGTGGACCCGGACCGAATCGAGCTCGGCCGCCGGACCATGGCAGTGGTTGCCTTCATCCGCGAGCCCGGCTCCCGGCCGCGGTTCGCCGGGCAGCGCGGCTTCGTCGCCCCGGTGGCCAGCATCCGCACGGTGCCACTCCCGCCTGGTGCGGTGCTGGTGGCCGGCTTCGATGACCCGGACTGGCAGCTCCTGTACGACGACGGAAAGGTCTACGCGACCGGCGACCAGCCCGTGGACACCGCCGCGGCGCTGCGGGTCGAGCCCAAGCCGCAACGCGGGTCCGCCTCGCTGCTGCATACGTTCGGCACGCCGCCGGACTGGCGCGGCTACGGCGAGCTGTCGTTCTGGGTGCGGCCCACCGCCGAGCTGCCGGTGGCCCGGTTCGCCGTCCGGCTCCGCGTCGGTCAGGACTATGGCCCGTTCCTGGCCCGGCTGGAGCCGGCCGACGGGGCCCTGCCGCCGGGGCAGTGGACGCGACTGCGCTTCGCCCTGGGAGACGCGCTGCGGGACCGGGTGCGGATGGTTCGGATCTACTACGGCCGCGGGGGCACGCCGGGACGATTCGACCTGGATGAGCTGGTCGTCTGGCCGGGCGGCGCGCGTCCGGTGGGGCAGGGGACGATGGACCAGCTCGACGAGGGGCAGGTGGCGGACTGAGCCGGATCACACCGCGCCGGCAGGTCTTGCCCGGTCCGTCCCGAAGATTGGGGCAGGAGTGTGCTCGTGCCGCGTCTGTACTGCCTGTCGCTCGGTCTGTGCCTGGTCGTGGCGCCGATGGGTGCCGAGACCTTCGAGACGGCCCCGGTTCGGCCCACCGGCGGCGATTACGTCCCGCCACCCTTCACCCCGATCGTGGTCAAGGACTCGTCGGTCTCGGTCCGTGGGCGTCCATCTGATCTGCGCGGGCTCGTGCCCCGGCCGGCCGCCGTCCTCAGCGCGGCCGAGGTGCGGCTCGACGGCCAACCCCTTGCCCCGCCGCCGCCGAAATGGGTGGTCAAGACCCCGGCCGTGGCTGTCGCCGAGCGCTCCTGGAAGGCCGGCGAGCTGCCGCTCACCGCGCGGCAGACGGTCGAGTACGACGGCTTCGTCACCCTCGACCTGACCGTCGGTCCCGGCTCGGCCAAGGAGTTGGCTGTCACGCTGACGTTCGCGCCGGAGGTGTCCGAGCTGTACCAGGTGCCGCGGTTCTCGCAGACCTGGGCCGGCCGCTGGCCGGAGCGGATGACCTTTCCCAATGACCAGATGGCGCCGGGCGAGAACGTCGTCGGCGTCTGGGGCGGCAACGAGACCGCGGGGATGGCGGTCTACGCCAGTACCTACCGGCACTGGCGCGGCGAAGGGCCGCGGCTCGTGGTCCGCCGTGACGGCAACGGACCCGGCGTGATCGAACTGCACCCGGTGTCGACCGCCACCACCTGGGACCGGCCGACCACCTACCGGCTCGGGTTCGTCGCCACGCCGGTCAAGGAGTATCCGGCCGACCACCTCCAGATGTACTCGACCGCCACCGGGCGCGAGGCTATCGACGAGCTGGTCAGCCGCCAACTGATCTGGGCCTCGCTGTCGGACCACTACGCGACCTTCGTGACCAACGACCCGGCCGGAGATGAGCGCAAGAAGGCGATGGTCGCGGAGATCAAGGGCAAGGGCAAGAAGGCGCTGGCCTACACCACCTACATGCACGTCGAGGAAGGCGCGGTCAAGGTCCCCGACGACTGGCCGGCCATCAACCCCGCCGACGGCAAGGTCATTGCCCGTTCCATCGGCGGCGCGCAGGCCGAGCTGAACCGGGTCTTCCTCTCCCCGGGCACCGAGAGTTGGGTGCAGTGGAAGCTCAAGGACCTCGAATACGCCATCGACACCTACGGCATCGACGGGCTGTACATCGACACCTCGTACATCATCATGCCGCTCTGGAACCCGGTCCAGGGCATGGGCTGGCGGGACTCGGCGGGCAACCCGGTGCCCGATTACCCGGTCTGGTCGATGCGCGAGATCTGGCGCCGCAGCTACGAGCTGTTCTGTCGCAAGAAGGGCGAGGCCTGCATCTACGCGCACCACAAGGGCGGCTGCCCCGCCGCGCTGGCCGCATTCACCTCGGCCTTCTGCGACGGCGAGCAGTTCACCGGGCAGTCCATCCGCAACCTGACCCTGGACGGGGTCCGGGCGCAGGTTAGCGGCCGGCCGGTCGGCGTCCGCGGCGCGCTGATCGATCAATACTACCGCTCGTCCTACTACGGCGCGCGGGAGCGGTCGCAGTGGGACAACCCGACCGAAAGCGCGATGTTGACCATCGTCAATGACCTGATCGCCACCGGCTACCCCGGCGAGCATCCCAACCGCGAGCTGTTCGCCCTGCGCAACGACCTCGGCCTGACCACGGCCGCCTGGACGCCCTGGTTTGGGCAGTCCGCCTGGCGGCTGGAGGGAGCGCCGGAGGTGGCCGTCTCGTCGTATGCCACCGCCGCCGGTGACACGGTGCTGGTGCTGGCCAACCCCACCTGGGAGCCACGGGCCGGGAAGTTGATCGGTCCGGCGGCCGCGCGGGAGGGGCGCGCGCCGGTGGCTATCGACATCTTCAGCCGGCTCGGCCGCGGCTCGGCCGCCACCGTCGGCTACCGCTGGGAGCCGACCGACCCCGACCGGGTCGCCCTCGGCCGCCGGACCATGGCGGTGGTGGCCTTCGTCAAGGAGCCGGACCGGCGGGAGCGCTTCGCGGCGCAGAAGGGCTTCGTGAGCGAGGCCAAGGTGGCTCGCAAGAACCCGTTGCCGCCCGGCGCGAAGCTGGTCTCGGACTTCGACGACCCGGACTGGAGCCTGGCCAACGATGACGGGACGCTGAGCGTCACGCGCGAGGCGCCGGTCGATAGCGGCGCCGCGCTGCGGGTCGAGCCGAAGCCTCAGCACAACGCCGCGGCGCTGATGCACAGCTACGCCACCGCCGAGGACTGGCGGGAGTTCGGGACGCTGAGCCTGTGGCTCCGGCCCAGCCAGCCGTTCCCGGTCCGCGCGCTGGACGTCAAGCTGCGCAATGCCCACCAGTACGGGCCGAGCCTCAAGCTGACCTCGCACAAGGTCCAGGACATTTTGCCGGCGGGCCAGTGGACCAAGCTGCGCTACGCCTTCGGTGACGTGCCGCGCGAACGGGTGATGCTGCTGCGCATCTACCATCACCGCGGCCAGTTGTGCCCGGGGCCGTTCTTTCTGGACGAGGTGATCCTCCTCCCGCAGGGTGCGGAGGACGCCCGGACCGGGCAGCATCAGACTCAGGACGACGGGCCGGTGCCGGACTGATCGGTGGTCGTGGGAGCCAGTGGATGGGCGTCATCGTCGGTCGGTCGAGACCGCTGCTGGCCGGCGTGCTGCTCCTCGCCGCCGTGGCCGCGGGGCAGGACGAGGCCCAGCGGCTGGTGGTGCTCAGCCCGCTCCCCGCGCCGCGCTACGGGGTGCCGGTCAGTGTCCCGCTGAGCCGGGTCCGACGGCGGCCGGGCGTGCCGGTGCTGAGCGACCTGTTCGGGCAGCGGGTGGCGTGCCAGATCGACGACACCGACGGCGACCGGCGGCCGGACGAGCTGTTCTTCTTCTGCGACTTCGACCAGGAGCCGGCGGCGCGGTTCGATCTCACCTGGGCCCCGGCGGCCGACGTGCCCCAGCCACCCCGCCAAGTCCGGGCGGTGGTCTCGCCCGGTGACGTGAACCGCCTCGCCTGGGAATCGGAGCTGCAGGGCTACTGCCTCTACGGCGCGGCCAAGCTGGACTTGTTCGGCAAGCTCTACGTCTCGCGCCTGACCAGCGACTGGTTCTTCGGCGACCCGCCGCACAGTCCGCACCGCTTCGCGCCGGGGAAGGGCATGGACTTCCTGCCGGTCGGCGCGACCATGGGTGCCGGGTCCATCGCCTTCAGCGAGAATCCTGCCGATCGCTCCGACCTGACCCGCCCCTGGACCCAGAACTCGTTCCGCCGCGCCGGCCTGCCGCCCGAAGCCAACGCGGAGTTCAGCTTCGAAGTGTTGTCCAACGGCCCGCTGCGGGCCGTCGCCCGGACGCGCATCCGCAACTGGCACGGCCGGCGCGGCGACTACGCGGTGACCATCATCCACCTGATCGCCGCCGGCCAGCGTTGGTGTGAATCAAGGGTGCGGTTCGACCAGCTCCCCCAAGACACCGACGGCGTCCTGTTCGCCGCCGGCTTCCGCGAGCTGCCGGGCGGCGAGGATTTCGCCGAGGGGGATGGCTGGCAGGCGTCGTCGGTGGCCAACCTGTTCGACCCGGCCGCGGCCGGCGTGGTCGCCGACCGCGTCGGGCTGGGGCTGTTCTACCCGCCGGCGGTCAAGGTCCAGTCCCTCCGCGTCGAGCCCGACGGCCCGAACCACGTGGTGCTGCTGGACGTGCTGAAGCAGGGCGGCGTGACCCTCCACCACTTGGGCGCCTGGTCCCGCGACGGCGGCATCACCACCCCCGAGGCCTGGACTGCCGGGGCGGCGGCGCTGTCCGACGAGCTGCAGCACCCGGCGGTGGTGGTGGTCAAGGACTGACCGGTGCGCTGACTCGATCGCGTCCCATCGGCGCGATCACCGACGCCGTGGTGCTACAGGCCCGGGCTGAAACGGGCCAAGAGGTACGCGATCAGGCAGATGGCAATCTTCAAGCCGTAGTAGAAGACGAACGGGGAGAGCAGGGCCAGAACCACAATGATAAGGCAGGTCGCAGTTGTGGAGACGGCCGGGCGGCGCACCGGGCTGGTGGCGCCGAGTTCAAGCGGCTCATCGCCAGAAGGCGACGCGACCTCCGGGGGCTCCGCGATCGGTGGGGCGTTCGGGACCGTCGTCAGTTGACCGCATCGAGCGCAGACGTGTTCCTGACCGGCCAGGCCGGAATCAACGATCAGTGGCATTCCGCAGTGCGGGCAAGCGAAGCGCACCATGGCCGACCCCCTTTGCCCAGAGGGCAACTCGCCGCTTCTGGGCGCTGACTGGTCGGTTCATCAGGTCCGCGCGACATCCTCCTGCGAGGGTACGGCCGGGTCGCGTACCACTGTGTCCCATCCTGCGTGGGAGCCAAGCGTGTGGGTCGCCGAAACCGTGGCGACAATGCGGGGAGTGCCCACAGGCCGGTAACGTTGAGCGGGCATCTCCGCCCGGAAATGGTGCGGCATCCCGACCGGCTGGCCGAACACCTGGCCGGGGCGGGGCGTCGCCACCGCCGGCACGGTGACCTCGCCGCAGGCGACCGTCACCTGCGTGTCGGGCGCGGCGTCGTAGACGTTGACCCACACTTCCAGCTTGTCGCCCACACGGTTGGTCGTGATCTCGGCTTCGGCGTCGGTACGGGATTCGGCGGATGAGACGTAGCGGTGATCCAGCCGGTCGCCGTCGGCGTCGATCACCCGGTAGCCGCGCGGCTCGTCGCCGCAGCCGCGTTCGGGCGGGGTTTCGGCCTGCCACCAGCGGCCGCACAGGGAGACCGTGCTGGCGTACTCGACGCCGTCGCGCAGCAGACGCTCGTTCTCGTGCAGGTGGCCCTGCAGCACCAGGCGCACGCCGTGGCGGGCAAGCAGCTCGCCGATCTCCTCGCCTTCGGGATGCACCCACCAGGGCGCGGCCTGAATGCTGGTGTCGCGCCGCTCGCAGTAGGTGGAATGCAGCGGGATGTGGGTGAACGCCACCACCGGCCGGTCGCAGGCGGCCAGGTCGGCGGCCAGCCAGGCGCGCTCGTCGTCGGAGAAGCCGCCGATGCAGTTGGTGTAGCCGCCCAGGTCGGGTTTCGCGCGCAGGCCGTTGAGCACGACGTAGTGGACCCGTCCCACCTCGAAAGAGTACCAGGTCGGCCCGAACCGCGCCTCGAACGCGGCGAAGGGATGGTCGGCGGAAGGCTCGATGTCGTGGTTGCCGAGGGCCACGCGTTGCGGGTGCCGCGCCCGCCGCAGCCGCGCGGCGAACCGGTCCAGCTCGTCGGCCCCGCCGACATCGCCGCCGTGGACGATGGCAGTGGGCAGATCGTCGTCCTCGGCCTCGGCCAGCGACGCCTCGAAGGCCGGCCAGGACCGTTCCGGCCGCGCGTCCGGATGCGGGTCGGTGAGGTAGCAGCAACGATGCCGGTCGGCCGGCCAGGGCGACAGGTGGAACACGACCGGTCGGGCCACGGCTTCGGCGGCCGGGAGGTACCACTGCTCGGTCCACCACCCGCCGGGAATCGAGATGAAGACGAACGGCCCGGCGACCGGCAGCGAGAACGCCCCATCGTCCGTCGTCCGCACCACGTCGCGGCCGTTGGACACCAGCACCCCCGGCAGTCCCCGCCCGGTGCCGGTGACGTGGCCGGAGACGAGGCTCATGAGCCGGCCAGCCGTGGCTTCACGACCCAGCCCGACCGGCTTTGTCCCGGACGGAACGGATCGGCAGGTCGATGACCGCCACGGCGCTGGTGCGACCGGTGACTTGCTGCGCGCCATGGGTGCTGGTGTGGGCGCTCACCGCCACCGGCCTGGAGATGGTCCGAGCGGTCAAGACGATGCGGTCCGCCACCAGCTTGTCCCCTTCCTCGTACAACTCAGCCATGTGGCTGGCCCGTCATGGCACCGCTGACCCAGCCACGCTGCCGGAGGACTGCAATCCCGTCGGCGACGACGGCAATGGGGATGCGCAATCGCTCCTGCAACTCGCTCGGACGCAGCGCGGCGTCGTCCTCCTCGAGTAGCCGGATAATCTCCTCGGCGGCTTCCTCGGCCGTCACGCCACAACGCAGGTCGGATGGCGCAGAGTCCGGCGCGAAGGCGGCAACAAGGTCGGCGATGTTGCCAGAGAGCTCGCGAACTGCGGTGACCAACTCGTCCAGTTTGTGCCAAGTGACAACTGCCTCCCAGGAGGTGGCTTGGTACGGCGACGCTCGGCGCAGCGACGGCGGAGCGAGAAGCAATGGCTCCTGCGTCGACATGTCAGCCAAGACGACGGTTGACCTTGGCGGCTCATTCGAGTAATAGTCCACGGCTAGTGTGTCGCTACCCATCCAAGTCCTCCACCACTCGGTCCAACATCTCCTTCAATTCAACGATGGCTAGTGTCGGCAGGATAATTCGCGCTACCGGCACCATCCGCGCCTGGACCTCTTGCTTTTCGCCCCCAACCCGACTCAACGCAGCAGCCTCAATACGCACGAAGCTCAATACGCAATCGTACTTGGTCCTGGCGAACTGCACCGCCTGCGCATACGTGGGTTCAACGTCGCTTCCTGACCACTGCGGGTAGGCATTCTGTTCATCACTCATGGCTTCCTCGACAGTCATGTCTACGCTAGTATACGCGGTCCCGTAGGTTCAGTGATCGAACTGTGCCCGTCTTGCGACTTGGGCTGTCCGGTCGCCCCGCGATTCCACTTGCCGGCGCAGTTCCCTGGCGTAGGCGGCGGAGTCGGTCAGCTCGGCGCGGTCCGCCCAGATCCCGAAGGCCGGATGGCCCGAGTCTTCGGTTCCGCGTCTGTCTGCCTCCGGTAGCTCTAGATAGACGAGGGTCACGTCCACCTCGCCGGGAGTCAGGTCATCGGCACCTACGACCAGCTTGCCGTCCGCGGTCACCTTCCCCTTCACCGTCCGAGAGCGTTGGGCCATGGTCGTCTCCAACCCCATTGTACCCCGCTACCCGCCCACAGGCTCCTTCCGGCCGCTCTTCAGCGAGCGCAGGGCCGCGTCGTAGGTGCGCATGGTCAGCAGCGCCGCGTCCACCCCGGCGAGCGGCTCCGCGCGGCCGTCGACCACGTCCACGAAGTGCCGGACCGCGTTGCCGTACCAGGTGCCGGCAGGGATCTCCAACTCTTCCGGCGGCCCGGGCTTGCCGCCCTGTTCGCCGAGGTACAGGTGCAACGCCGGCTTGGGACACCACTGGCCCTGGAACGTGCCCCGCTCGCCGTACAGCTCCAACGGCCGCGTGCCGCCCATCGGGCCGATGCTGCTGAAGCTGCCCTCGACCACGCTCACGCCGTGTTCGTGCTCCAGGACGTACAACCCGTTGTCGTTGACCATCTCCGGCCGGACCAGGGAGGGCGCCAGGGCGAACACCGTCTGCGCCGGGCCGAGGAAGTGCAGCGCGGCGTACAACGGGTGGTAGCCGATGTCCAGGAAGGCGCCCGTGGCGGCGATGCTGGGTGACGTGGTCAGCGCGTGGGCGCTGCGCTGGCGGAACCAGTACGGCCGGCCGATGTCGGACACACGCCGCCGGACCGCCGTCACCAGCGGGTCGAACAGCAGCCGGTGCTCGCACAGGTAGACCAGATCAGGATGAGCCTTCGCCGTCGCGGCGATGCTCTCGGCCTCGGCCAAGGTGTTGGCCATCGGCTTCTCGCACAACACGTGCTTCCCCGCGTCCAGCGCGGCGCAGCTCTGCTCGGCGTGGAGGGCCGACGGGGTGCATAGATCGACCAGCTCGCAGTCGCTGGTCAGCACCTCGCGCAGGTCCGTGACGATCCGCGCGCCGGTCAGGCCGTAGCGCTCCTGTCGCTCCTTGGCCAGCTCGGGCAGCACGTCGCACAGCAGCTTGATCTCGGCGTCGGGCTGCTCCAGCCAGCCGGAGATGTGTGACTGGGCGATGCCGCCCACACCCACCAGGGCCACCGACCACTTCATGTCAGGCTCCCTTCCCGGCGCCGAACCGCCCGACGGACGGGTCCGGGGCGTCGAACCGTTCCAGCAGTTCGTCCAGCCACTCCTCCTGACCGCCGTGCCGGCTCAGCTTGGCCTGGATGTCGTCGGCGCTGTGGGCGTCCGAGCCGGCGCAGGAGAACAGTCCGTGCTTGACGCAATACCGCCGGTAGACCGGCGTCAGGTCTTCCGGCACGCCGGGGTGTGCGCACTCTATGCCGTCCAGTTGCAGCTCGCGTCGGAGCGTGTCCATGCGCCCCTCGTCCGCGCCCTGGAAGTACACCGGCGGATGGGCGATGGCCACCAGCGCGCCGGCCTCCTTGACCGCCGGCACGACCAGCTCGACGGACGGATAGGGCGGGGTGGGTGCTTGCTCCCGGGCCCGACGCAGCAGGCCGCTGTAGTCGTCCGGGTCGTGGATCCAGCCCTGCTCCAGGAAATGGTTCCGCTGCGCGCCGTTCTGCACGTGGGTGGTGCCCTGCACCGCCAGCGTGCGTGCCGGGCGATAGCTCCGCAGCAGTTCCAGACGCCGGTCGTCGCCGTAGTCGAAGCCCAGCGCCACCATGCCCCGGCTGACCGCCGCGCCGTACTCTCGCTGCCACACGTGGTACGCGGCGATGACCGGCTCCAGGACCGCCGGCGCCGGGACGGGGAAGCCGTAGCAGAGCAGGTCCACCGCGCCGATGCTGCAGGTCACCGTCAACTCGGCGGCCGGAAGGACCCGGATCTCCGGGTAGTCGACCGCCAGCGCCAGCACCTCGCCCACGGAATCGAGGTGGTGGTGCTCGGTGATGGCCAGGCACCGGACACCCAGGGCGCGGGCTCGGCGGAAGTGCTCCTCCGGCTCGGCGGTGGCATCGTAGCTCCAGCAGGTGTGCAGGTGCAGGTCGTAGCTCGACTTCGGTCGCATTTCCGCCATGAACGGTTTCCTTTCGCGGGTATCAGGGCAACGACAGCCAGTCCTGGAGCGGCCCGAACAGCGCGGCGGTGTGGTCGGGCTGCCAGGCGAAGCCGCAGAACCCCGCGGCGCCGGCCTGCCTGGCCAGAACCACCTGCACCGCCAGCTCGGCTCCACTCGACATGCTTCCGGCGCCGCTGGCAATGCCGATTCCCTGCACGACCCGAAAACCCTTCGGCAGCGCCTCGCGATGCGTCGCGCACCATGACTCAAAGCGCGCCGGAGAGAGCGTATAGTTCATCGGGAAGACCTCGTCCAGCCACCCTTCGCGGCACCACCGGGGCCAATCCTGCCCGACCTCCTCCCGGCAGGCCGGCCAGTTGTGGAACACAGCCGCGCTGAGCTTCAGGCTCGGTTTGACGGCCCGGACCCGGGTCGACACGCGCCGGACCAGCTCCGAGATGCGGCGGCAGCGGAACTCGACCCACTCGCCGTGCCGCTCCCCGGAGACCGCGTCCCGCGGCCAGGCTGCCACCGGCCGGCCGGTCTCCCGCTCGAATCGCTCTCGGCAGGCGCGACAGAAGCACCCGGTCGAGTTGGGGTAGCGGATGAAGTCGTACTGGAGCCCATCCACGTTGTACCGGCTGGCGATCTCGACCATCGGCGCCTCGATCGCCGCCAGGTTGACCTCCTGGGACGGGCAATACCAGTCGATCGGCCGGCCATCGGGCCCCTCCTGAAGCCGCCCGGCTGCCCGCAGCGCGGTCAGGCTTGCCCGGCTGGTCCGTCCTTCGACGATGCAGTTGTTGACGTAGGCGTAGAGCCGGACGCCGTGGGCGTGGGCGTGGTGCACCGCGGCGGCCAGCGAGTCGCCGTCGGGCGCCAGAGGGTCCTGAACATCAGGCTGAACCTGCGAGGCATAGAACGCCGCCGTGCCGCCGGCGATGCGCAGCACGGCCAGGTTGATCCCCAGCCGCTTGAGTTCCGGCATGACCCGCTCGGCGGGCCGGTCGGCGCCGACGTGAAGCCACACGCCGCGGACCTCGTCCGGCGGCGGCGGCGCCCACACCGACTTGACCGCGGCGGCGACGGTCAGCTCCCGGTCGCCGACCGTGGCCCGCACCGTGACCGGCCGCTCGCCGGTCTCCCGGCTGGTCGGCACCGTCAGCCGCCAGGTGCGCAGCCACGCGCCGGTGGCCGGATCGCCGAGGGTCTCGAGCGGCTCCGCGACGCCGACCTCGCAGGTTACCGTCGCGTCGCCTGCCGCGGCCGCGCCGACGCTGACGGTGAACGTCGCCGAAACCCTGGCGGCGACCAGCCGGGCGGCCGGCTGAAGCGCGATCCGCGGCTCGCCGAGCAGGGCCGTCAGCCGGCGCTCGGGGGGCACCTCGGGCCGCAGCCAGTCAAGGAACGAGTGGAGCAGCGCAGCTTCGTCCCGGCTGGGCGCCGTCGACGCCCCGCCGGACGGCATCGCCAGCGCCAGGCCGGTGCTGATCACCTTGCCGTCGCCCAGCCGGCCGGCCACCACCACCGGGTCGCCGTGCTCGTTGACCACCAGCACCTTGCCCGCCGCGCCGACTTGCTCGACGATGTGGTCCGTGAACTTGGCCTGGAACGTGGTCAGCCCGGCCACCGCGGGGTGCTCGGCAACCACCTTCATCGCCCGGGATCCGTGGACACGCCGCACGCCGAGTCCGACCTCGCCCAAGACGTGGTGGTGCCAGGTCTGGAGCACGCTGCCGCCGGCCCGGACGTAGTCGCTCAATGCCCGGCGCCAGTCCGGCGCGACCTGGCCGGGGTCGTGCATGTCGGACAGGTAGACGATGTCCCAGCCGCACAGCGCCAGCGGGGACAGGTCGCTGAAGGTCTCGATCCGGTAGCCCGCGCGGCGCAGGCCGCTGACCAGGCCGGCGACGCTGCCGCCCTGTCCGCCGGCCGGCCCGACGTCGTAGACCCCGATCCGCGGCCCGTCGATTGGAGCCAGCGGGAGGGACAGGATCGACAACCACCACACGGCCGGCATCCTCGTTCTCCGCGCCGTCGGTCAGCGGCGTCGGGAGAGCTTCTCGCGGAACATCCCGAGCACCTGCCGGGCTTCCTCATTGGCCAGCGCCGCGGTCACCGCGGCGTAGACCGCCAGCCCGCCGCCGCCGCCGACCAGGACCTCCAGCAGGGCGCCCTGCCGGCCCAGCGCCAGGCCGAGCTGCACCGCACGCGCGGCGGCCGCCGCGACCAAAGCCAGGACCAGGCAGCCGGTGATCACCTGGAGCAGCGAGACCAGGATGCGGCGCAGGCCGATCCCGCCGATCTGACGGTGCAGCAAGCAGAACAGCAAGGTGAAGTTGCAGGTCGCCCCGAGCGCCGTGGCCAGGGCCGGGCCGCGGGTCGCGAGCCATGGTCGGGCGGGATCGTTGAGGAGGTGGAACAGCGCGAAATTGAGCGGGACGAACACCGCCAGCGTGACGAACGTGCCGGACAGAACCGGGGTCCAGGTATTCTGCCGGGCATAGAAGGCCCGGGCGACGATGGCCTGGGCGGCGTAGGCGCCGATACCGATGGCATAGAGCCGCAACGCCGGAACGGCGTGGATCGTGTCCAGGTGGGAGAAGGCCCCGCGCTCGAAGACCACGGCGATGATGGGCTGCGCCAGGACCGCCAGGAGGGTGGCCAGCGGCAGGGTCAGGTAGAGGACCATCCGCACGCCGAAGCTGACCATCTCGCGGAAGCGCTCCAGGTCCTCCTGCGCCGCCTGCTGTGAGAGGGTAGGCAGAATGGCGATGCCCATCGCCTGGCCGATGATCCCCAGCGGAAGCTGCATCAGCCGGTTGGTGTTCTCCAGGATCGCCATCCCGCCCTGAACGGAGGCGATCACGATCCCGTTGATGGTGCTGTCGACCTGCGGCAGCGACAGCCCGCAGACCACCGGCAAGGCCAGCCGGCCGCACTTGCGGACGCCCTCGTGGCGGAGGTCCAAACTCGGCCGGTAACGCGCGCCGATACCGCGCATGCCGACGGTCTGCAGCAGCAGATTGCCGACCAGCGCGCCGGTCAGCGCGCCCCAGGCGAACGAGGCGATGCCGACCCGATGGGACAGCAGCAGCCCGCCGGCGATGCTCCCCACGTTGTAGATCACCGGCCCCAGGGCAGGAATCAGGAACTGCTTGCGGGCCTGCTGCATGCCCATCATCAAGCTGCCCTGAAAGAAGAAGAACTGCGCCGGAAGGACTATCCGAGTGAGCTTCGTGGCCAGAACCAGGGTCTCGGGCGCCAGGCCGGGCGCCAGGACATGGGCGAGCAGCTTGTCGGCGAAGACCCAGCAGACCGGGATGATCACGCCCAGGACGCAGAACAGCAGCGTGGAGATGATGCTGTACGTCTCCCACGCCGCGTCTTCGTCGTCACGGGCGAAGTAGGCCGAGACGACCGGGATGTAGGCGGCGTACATGACCCCGCCCATGACCAGCATCCACAACACGTCGGGGATCTTGAACCCGTAGCGGTAGGCGTCGGCGTGCCAGCCCTGACCGAAATAGGCCGCCAGGATGGCGTCGCGCAGGAAGCCCAGCAGACGGCTGAGCAGGACCATGGCGCTGATCAGACCGGTGGCCGAGGCGACGTGACGCAACGACGCCTGGCTGGTGGACGGAGCTCCCGCCGGTCCGTTGAGCGGTGCCTCGGTCACCTCCCGCTCCCCCGCTCAGAACCCGAGCCGGGTCTCGACGTACAGGGAGTCCTCGGTCTGGTTGAGGCCGGACACGCCGCGGCGGTTGGTGTACTGGTCGTGGGTGTAGCCAAACCCGAGCGCGGCCACGGCGTTGATGTCATAGGTGGTACCGAGGTTCAGGCTGAACGTCTTGAGCGGCACGGCGTAGCTGCGGAATTGGCGGAAGACCTCGGCGCCCAGAGTGGCCGAGACGCGCCGCGTGAGCCGGTGGTAGGCCTCGAACAACAGGCCGGCGGAGTCTTCGCCGTAGGGATGGCCCAGGAGGATGCCGTCACGCCGCCAGGCCAGGCCGACGTCTTGCTGGCCGACGTAGGTGCCCCGATCCGGGATGATGGTTCCCTCGATCCGGTAGCTGGTGCCGGGGAACGCCCACTGCGGCGTGTAACGCAGGCCGGTCAGGAGCCCGATGCGCTGCAGACCGCGGCCCTGCGCCGTCGAGAAGTCGAACTCGTCGGCAAAGAACTGTCCGTATAGTGCCACATCGTCGTGCACGCGGTATGAGGCATCGGCGCTGCCCAGGAAGTTGCCGCGACCGCCGAGCCGGCCGGGGCCGACCGTGAACCGGGCTGCGTACAGCGGCATCACCCAGGAGGCCGCCGCCTGGGACGCTGAATCGGTCACCAGACCGAAGTTCAGCCCCAGCGTCAGTCGCCGGGAGGGCAGGTACTCGTAGCGCCGCAGGGTAACGTAGAACGCCTTGTCCCGCCCGAAGATGCCGAGGTGCTGCTCGATAGAGATCGGCTTCCCGAAGGCCTTGGCCCGGTAGGTCAAATGGATCTGGTCGAACGGCTTGGCGTTGTCCGACCAAAGCAGATCGTGGTGCCCCATGCCGAACCGGCTGCTGACCCGGCCGAAGCCGAAGTCCAAGTGCCGACTGAGGTCGTACTCGGCCCAGTAAGCGGCCAGATCGGATCGGTCGCGATAGGGTGGGAACGCCTCGCCGCCCTCGGTGCCGAGGGTCAGACCGAACCTCAGCCGGGAGTGCCGGGAGCCCAGCAGGCTCGCCTCGGCGCGGCCGGTCGCCACGTCTTTGCCGGTCCGGACCCGGGCGTCGGCCAGGCCGGTGGCGATCCCGCCCCAGCCCGCGCCGCCCCGTTCGGCCAGCGCCCGGTCGACCGCCTGCACGTCCACCCCACGCGCCTTGAGATCGGTCCGGTACTGGGCCAGCACGGAGGCCATCTGCCCCGCCACGAGGCCGCGCACCGAGTGCACCGGCCACGCATGGGCGTCGTCGGCCAATTGGCGGAACATGGACGCCAGAAAATCGGCGATCTGCCCGCGCGAGTAGGTCGTCTCCAGCGCGCCCTCGAACATGCGCCGCGTGGCCGACGGGATGTACCCGCGCGCGGCGAACGCCGCCAGCGCGTCGTAGATCGGCGCGTCGCCGGCGATCATCCGGTCCTGGCTGACGTCAGGACGAACCGGTCGGACCACCTCAGCCGCGTTCGCCACCGCTTCCGCCGGCGCCGCGACCTGTTGGCTCGACGGCGGATACAGGACCGTGTCGCCAACCCTCGGGCGGTCGCCCGAATCGCGCCATTTGCCGAGCCACTCGTGCCGGTCGCCCTTCTGCCACGCGACCAGCCCCACGCCGCGGCCCTCACGCTCGACGCGGGCCGGCTGGTCAGCCACCGGCGCCCGGCTGACGGCGACCTTGACCTCGTCCCCGGCCACCGACACGACGGTGCCGCGAGCCACCGGCGCGGCCGCCGCCGGTGGCTCGACCACCGATGCTACCTGGTGCTCCACCAGGGCCAACTCGACCCGCTCGCCGAGACGGAGACGGCGGCCGGCCTCGGGCTGAGGAAGACGGGACGAGACGCGCCGGCGGGCGACTTCGGTCACCACCAGGGCGACCTGCTTGTCCTGGACCACCGCGCCGCAGGGCGCGGTCCACGACACCGGCTCGCGCAGCGTCCAGACGGCCTCGCCGTCGCGCAGCTCGACCAGGACCGCCTCAACCGCCGGGCTGCTCGTCGCCGACCCGGCGACGAGCAGGGCCGACAGCCACCAGCCGAACCGCCGCCCGGAGCGAGACAACACTGCGCAGGACCTCCCGAGGATACGCGCCGGCAACGGGCGCGAGTATAGCACCGCGCCGGACCTATCGCAAATCGCGCCCGAGCTGAATGCCCCAGGTCCAATCGAACCGGTCGAAGACGTCCTCGACCCCGACCAGTCCGGTCAAGCCGAACGGCGTCTTGTAGGTGAAGCGGGCGTTGAACTGCGGATTCCCGAAGTTGAAGTAGTCGGTCTTGAGCCGCGCGCCGGGCCACAGGCGGTAGTCGGCGCCGAGGCCGAGCTGGCCGCGGTAGAAACCGTACCGCACCCGCAGGTCCGGGGTCAGGATGCTCTTCCCGAGCTGCAGGTTCCACACCGGATCGTTGGTGACGTTGTCCATCCCGACGTGGTATGAGGTCCGGCCCTTGCCCTGAATCGACACGTTGACGTCGCCGCGCCAGGAACTGGTGTCCGGCACATAGTAGACGTCCGCGAAGGCCGAGGGACGGAACGATTTGACCCCGCCCAGTCCGTCGTCGACGCGCTCGGTCACCGACCTCAGATGGTGCGCCGTGGCCCGAATGTCTTCCTGGACCTTGGGATCAGCGGTCAGTGCCCGCACGTCGCCGATCAGCTCCCGCGCCTCGGCGGTGGTCCGCTCGACATTGCTCAGGATCTGCTTGGTGGTCGGATCACCGGTGAGTTCGGCCACGTTCTTGCTGGCCGTCTTGAGATTGTCGCTCGCCTCGCGCAGGTTGCCGGCCAGCGGCTCGACGCTCTCCTTGACCGTGCTCACCGTCTTCCGGGCATCCGCCACCATCGCCCGCAGGTCCGCGTCCGAGTCGTCGAGCAGCGCGCGGATCTTCTTCACGCTGGCATCGGTGTTGGCCATCACGCTCTTGACGTGTTCCCGCGACTCGCCGGTGATGGCTTGCACGTTCTCGGCGGTGGCTGACAGCCGCGCCGCGAGGTTGTCGATGTTGTCGCGGTTGGAAGCGATCATCCCCCGCACCTCGCGGGCGATGGCCGCCACGTCGGTCATGGTCCGGTCGACGTTCTCCTCGTTCTTCTTGGCCATCCGGGACAGGCTGCCGGTGCCATCCTCGACGTTCGCCGCGATGCGGTTCAGCCGGGCTTCGTTGGCTTCCGCCAGCCGTCGGCCGGTGCGGGTCATGCCTTCCAGGTTGGCCAGCGCGTCGGCGGCCGTCACCCGCGCCTCGGCCATGGTCTGCTGGACATCCTCGCTGGCCTTGGCCAGGTTGGCCATGAGCAGGTCGGCGTTGCCCTGGTTGGCCTGGACCACGCCGCGCAGGCCGGCCACCAGCCGGGCCGCCTCGTCGGTGGCGGTCTCGATGTTCTGCACGATGTTCTTGACCCGCGCGGTGGTGTCTTCGTCGACCACCTTCTCGACATTGCCGACGATGGCGTCGAGATCGGGCGGGCCCTGGCCGAGCACCGCCACGCGCCGGCCGGAATCGATCAACTCGGGCACCGCATCGCCCCGCTCGTCCGTATCCAGCGGCAGGCCGCCCGGCCCGACATCGCTGACATTGAGCTGCTTGTCGCCGAACACCACCCCGCCGACGATCTCGTAACGGTAGTTGGTGTACAGCTTGTGGTCGCGCTTGACTCGGACCTTGAGGTACGCCACCGAGCGCTGGCGGCGGAACTCCCGGACCTTGCGCGAATCCTCGATGGAGATGGGCCTGCGCTGGACCACCACCGAGCAGTAGTCCTTCTCGCCGGTGCTGCCGACCGACCAGGTTCGGACCAACTCCAGGGGTAACACGGTCACCTGCGTCGGGACACCGAAGCTGACGCTCTCGGTGACCTGGACGATGTCCTTTTCGATGATCTCGCCGATGTCCACGCCGGCCAGGCGAACCGGGCTGCCCTTGCCTACGCCGGGCGCCGATTCGAACCAGATCTCGAACTCATAGCCGCGGGAGCCGCCGCTGACCCCGCCCTTGAGACTGCTGGCGATGAACACGCCGAGGGCGACCACGACCACGACGAAGAGGCCTACCTTGACTTCCGCCGCCTGCTGCATCCTGCTTGCTCCCTGGCGGTCAGGCTAACCCTGCACATCGGTCAACGGGCCGTCGGCCGACCCGGCGATGAACTGCTGCACCCGCGCGTCGTCGCTGGCGCGGATGTCCTCCGGCGTGCCGACCGCCAGCACCTCGCCGTTCAAGAGCATGGCGATCCGGTCGCTGGTGCGCATCACGTTCGGCACATGATGCGACACCACCACCGACGTCACGCCCATCCTATCGCGCATCTCGACGATCAGGCGGTCGATGTTCGCCGCGCTGACCGGATCGAGCCCGCTGGAGGGCTCGTCGTACAGGATGATCTTCGGCTGTAGCGCCAGCGCTCGGGCCAGCCCCACGCGCTTGCGCATCCCGCCCGACAGTTCCGCCGGCATCTTGCCCGAATCCTGCTTGGGATTCAGGCCAACCATCTCCAGATACCGATTCACCTCGTCGTCCACGGCCGGCTCCGCCAGCTCGGGCCGGAACCGGTGGATGGGGAAGGCGATGTTGTCGCGCACGGTCATGCTGTCGAACAGCGCGGCGTACTGGAAGACCATCCCGAGACACCGCCGCAGCTCGATCAGTTCGGCTTCCGGGAGGCTGGCGATGTCGACCGCGGGCTGGTCGTCGTCGGCCAGGTCGACCAGGATGGTGCCCTCCTGTGGACGTTCCAGGCCGGCCAGACACTTGAGCAGGGTCGTCTTGCCGCAGCCCGACGGACCCATCACGGACATGATCTCCTGCGGCTGGACCGCCAGATCGATGCCGTCGAGCACCACCTGCTCGCCGCGCAGGAACCGCAGCCCGTGGATGGCGATCACTCGAACACCAGCGCCATGGCGAAGTCGGCCACGTGGACCAGAACCACGCAGAGCACCACCGAAGCGGTGGTCGACCGGCCCACCGCTTCCGCGCCGTGGCCGGCCTTGAGCCCCTGGTGGCACGACACGATGGCGATCACCGCCCCGAACACCAGCGCCTTGGCCAGCCCGCTGACGTACTCGTTGAGCTCCACCCCGCGTTGCACGGAGCCCCAATAGACCTCCTGCGGCACGCCCTGCGCGCCGGCCACCAAATAGCCGCCGATGATCCCCGCGAGGCCGGCCAGGATGGTCAGCAGCGGCATGGCCACCAACGTTGCCGCGTAGCGCGGGACGACCAGATGCTCGACCGGATCGGTGGCCAGCGAGCGGAGGGCGTCGATCTGCTCGGTGACCTTCATCGTCGCCAGCTCGGCGGCGAAGGCCGAGCCCTGGCGGGACGCCACCACGATGGCGGTCAGCACCGGGCCCAGTTCGCGCACCACCCCGGCGCCGATCAGTTTACCGATGTAGTCGGTGAAGCCGAACTCGATGAACTGGCTGGTGGTGTACAACGCCAGGACCATGCTCGAGAAGGTGACCGTGACCGCGGCCAGGGGGAGCGAGCCGAGGCCGACCAGATCGATCTGCTTGCTGACCGCCCTGAAGCTGAGCCGGCCGCGGAGCAGCAGCAGACTGGTCGCCGACCACAACCCGGCCCATTCGCCCAGGCTGTGAAGCTGCGCCAGGACCCATTCGCCGATGGTCGCGAAGGGATTGGCCAGCGGCCGGAGCCTGGCTGGTGGCGCGGCGGCGCTCACGGCCCGGCCACCGTCACGGTGGTGCTCAGCCGGCCTTGGACCACCTGCTCGAACGACGACTCGGCCCGCGCCAGGGGCAGCACGCCGCCCGGCTCGAGGGCGGTCCCGGCGGCCGGGAGACTGGTCACCTCCTCGCTGAACAGATCGAGCTCGGGCATCGAGCCGAGCCGATCCATCAACTGCCGGCGTGCGTCGAAGGCCTCGGGCGTGAGCAGCTCGGCCAGCAGAACGTTGCCGCGCTGCGTCGACGCGAGGGCCGCCAGCAGCTCGGCCAACGACGCCGGCGGGGCGATCCCGCGGGCCAGCAGGGCGGCTTGGGACAGCGGCCCCGAGAGCGCGTCCGGCCGGCCGTGGAGCTCCAGTACCAGCTTGCCGGGCGGCGTGTCGGCCGGCACCTTGAGCGTCAGCTCGCGCTCCAGGATCTTGCCCCGGTAGGGTTGCAGCCGGACCCGCAAGGCCAGCTCGCCGCCGGGCCGCGCCGGCGCGCTTCTTACCTTCACGTCGACCAGCCGGACCGTGCGCCGCTCGCGTGACACGTTCACGCGGACCAACACCTTGGCCGGCCGGACCGCGGCGAAGTCGTTGCGGAACAGGGCGTCGAGGGTGAACAGCGGCCCCGGCACGGCCTCGCCGATGATGTCGTCCGAACTGTAGATCATGTCCTGGCGGACCAGCGGCCGCGGCAGGCCCTCGCCCTCGACCGTCCAGCTCATCTCGGCGGTGCCGCCGCCCAGGCGGTCCATGACTTCGGCCATGCCCTGCACCACCGCCACCGCCACCAGCGTCGGCGCCAGCTCGTCGTCGCGAACGACCTGGACCTCCAGCGCCCGGCTCCGACCCAGCTCGCGATCCTCGGCGACGATGTCCAGCTTCACGCTGTCGGCGGCGCGGCCGAGCCGGCCGCCCAGGCCGGCGGCCCGGTCTTGGAGAAAGGCGCCCACCGGCGGCCCCGCCGGCGCGCCGATCTTGAACGCCAGATCGGTCGCCGGGACGACGCCGTAGATGTACGCCGGGTGGAGGAAGATGGAGGTGTCGCCGCGCTGCAGGAAGGGGTGGCCGAAGGCCAGAACGCGGTCCTGGTCCCGGTAGCTGAGGGTGCCCAACGCGGTCAGGACGATGTCGCCGGTGGTCAGACTGGCCGCCACGGCCGCGCCCTCGACCAGTTCGCCGGCGGTGGTCTCGGGCGGCACCGGCCCAACCGGCGCCGCGTCCGTCGGGTGAAGCCGGTGACCGTGCCGCGCCAGGAACCGGCCCAGGCAGGCCCGCGCCGGCGCGCCCAAACCGCTGACGAAGACCGGCGTGCCGGCCGGCAGCCAGGACAGCGCCGCGGTCCGCGTGGGCAGCTTCAGGTCGGCCGAGAGATCGAGCACCTTGAGCATGTCCTCGATCGGCGTGGCGTAGCCATAGCGCGTGTCCGAAAACGGGGTGGTGAAGGCCACGGCGCCGATCAGCCGCCCGTCGATGAACAGCGGCGAGCCGCTCATGCCGGCGGCGATCCCGCCCAACCGGTCGATCAGCGGGCCGCCTACCTTGACCAGGATCAGGTTGGTGGCAAATCCCTCGGCCTCCAGGATGTCGAGCACCTGGAAGTCGAACGACTCGACCAGAGTGCCCGAGACGACCGTCCGGCCCTGGCCCGTCTGGCCGGCGCGGACCTCGCGGAGGGGCAGGATGGCGGGGGCGGGGTGGTCGGCCAGCGCCGCGGCGCTCAACCACCCGACCACCAGCAACAGACCCGGCTGACAGCGCATCGACTCGCTTCCGTACCGCACCGGAGGCAGTATAGCACAGCAGCCACGCGCTGCCGACGGCCCGGGCGGTCAGCGAAGGCTGGGCAGAACCGGCGGCGGGCGGTGTCGCCCGCGTCGGTCTTCGGCCCAGTGCCCGCGGCCTGCCTGCCTTGACCGGCCGCGCTCCGCGGTGCTAGGATGCGGCGCATGGGCGAGGTGGGCAGTGGGCTGTTCGAGCGGACCGTGGGCCTGGGAGACAGCATCTGCCAGGGCACCCAGAACGTTGGGGTCTCGGTCCACAGCCAGCCGTTCGGCCTGCCGTCGCTGCTGGCCCGCCAGGCCGGCGCCGAGCTGCCGCTGGCGCTGATCGCCGAGCCGGGGTACCCGCCGCACGTGGATCAGCTCGGCACGGTACTCCGCGCCCGGCACACGCATCCGGAGCTGCTGGAGGGCCAGCGAGTCGACCCCTCCGTGGCCACCCGCAACTACGCCATCGCCGGGGCGCGGCTGGCCGACGTGCTCGGCCTGACCTGCGCCAACAAGGGCCGCTTGCGCCGGACCGTGGCGGTGCGGCGGATGATGCGCCTGATCCTCAACCCGCTCTACCTGCCGGAGTGGGAGGAGCTGACCCAGGTCGATCGGGCGGTGGCCGAGGACCCGAGCCTGGTGGTGGTCTGGGTCGGCGCCAATGACGTCTTGGAGGCGCTGTTCTACGACTGCTACGCGAGCACTCCGCCGGACCGGTTCGCCCAATTGTGGAAGCGGCTGGTCGACCGCCTGCTGGGCGACACCTCGGCGCTGGTGCTGGCGGCCACGGTGCCCGAGGTGACGGTCCTGCCGTTGCTGAGGGTCTTCCGCCGCCGCCGGCGGCTGCTCCGTCAGATCGAGCGGACCATCGCCGCCTTCAACGCCATCATCCTGTCGACCGACGGGCTGGCCGGCCGGGTGGTGGTCGCCGATCTCCGGCGGGCGCTGCGTGACATGCTCACCCAAGGCTGCCCGGTGGCCGACTGGGACCTGCCCTACAGCGTGCGCTCCGGCCGGCTCGATCTGCGGCCGCTGGTCGGCGTCCCGGGACGGATCCTGAGTGGCGGTCTGGTCAGTCTCGATGGGATGCACCCGACCAGTACCGGGTACTGCGTGCTGACCAACACGGTGCTGCGTCAGCTCAACCACCGGCTGGGTCTGGCCCTGCCGCTGCTCGATGTGCCCGCCGTGGCGCGCTCCGAGCCGCTGCTGCGCCGGCCCGACCTCCATAGCTGGCCGCTCCTGTCGAGCTATCTCCGCGCTGCCTACGGGCGGATCGTCGACTACCGCGACCGGCATACCTGGCCGATCGAGCTGACCGACGGCCTCTACCCCGGCGCGGACGTCTGATGGCCACCGAGCCGGCGCCGGCCGCGCGGAGGCCGTGGCTGACCGCCACGCTGGTGGCCGCCAACGCCGGTCTGTTCGGAGTCACCGTGCTGCTCAGCCGGGACGTCAACCCGTCGCTGGACATCCTCGCGCTGGGCTGGATGAACGGACTGTCGGTGGCGGCAGGGCAGACCTGGCGGCTGGTCACCTGCTGCTTCCTCCACGCCGGCTGGGCCCACCTGTTGGTCAACGTCTGGGTGCTGTGGCAGGTCGGCGCGCTGCTGGAGGGCCAACTCGGCCCGGCGCAGACCTTTGTGCTCTACCTCTGCTCCGGCGTGGCCGGCGCCGCGGCCAGCTACCAGGCTGGCTCGTTCGCCACGGTCGGCGCCTCCGGCGCGGTGATCGGGCTGATGGCGGCCGGGGTGGTCCTGGCCCGGGTGCCCGGCCAGCTCGCCCCGGCGGCGCGGCGCGAGCTGGGCTGGCCGGCGCTGTTCTGGCTCGGCGCGGTGCTGTGCCTCGGCTGGCTGGTTCCCCGGGTGGACAACTGGGCCCACTTCGGCGGCGCCCTGGCGGGCGCGGTCCTGGCGCCGCTGACCCTGATCGGCGGCCGGCGGCCGTGGCGGAGGGTGCTGCTGCGAGTGGCGGCCGCGGCCGGGGTGGTGGTGGTCGCGGCGTCCGTGGCGGTCATGCTCCGCGCCGCGCGCGCCGAGGGCGACTGGCAGCGCCGGGAGCTGACCGGGCTGGGGCTGTCGGTGGAGATTCCGGCGCAATGGCTGCCGCGCAGTCCGGCGGCCGACACGGTCACCTTCGGCGCGCCGGGGGTGCCGGCCAAGATCACCATCCGGCGCTTGGCGCTGCCGGAGCCGGTGCCGGTCGAGCGGCAGGCGGCCTGGGTGGCGCGACGAACCCGGCCGCTGCACCGCGTCGCCGGACCCGAGGCGCTACACTTGGATGACCGGGTCCTGTGGTGGGTGCGGCTGTGGCCGGAGGCGGTGATTGAGCAGTACTACTGGTTCGAGGCGGGCGAGGTGATCGAGCTGACCGGGACGGTGCGGGCGGATCGGCTGCGCCGGTACCGGCCCGTCTTCGGCCACGCCGCGGCGAGTCTGGAGCGGTGGCCGTGACCAGGGCGAACGCGGCGCTGGTTGCCGGGCTGTTGGTGGCGGTGACCTGCGCGCCGGCCGCCGGCCAGGCGACCATCACCCTGGCAGCCGACAACCTGCCCGTCGGCCGGGTGCTGGAGGTCATCGCGCGGCAGGCCGGGCTGACCCTGGAGGTGGCCGGCCGGCTGCCCGAGACGATCATCACCATCGAGCTGCGCGGGACCACTGTCGAGGCGGCGCTGCAACAGGTCTGCGGCCGGATCGGCTTTCGGTTCACCATCACCGAGGGGAAGCTGAGGGTCGAGCCGGCGGCCGAGCCGGCGGCGGCGCCGGACATCGCCGGCGTACCGAAACCCGTCGCGGCGGAACTGCGCCGGCGGGTCGAGGTGTCGGCCGCCGGCCGGAACGGCGACCGCGGCTGGCACGACCTCGGGCAGTGGCTGAGCGAGCTCCGGCCGGACTGGCGCGCGACCGCGGGCGCGGCCTTGCCCGCCGTGTGGCCGGCCGGCCAGCCGCCGACGGCGGCGGCGCTGGGCGGCGCGCGAGCGTGCTGGCGCCTGGGTCAACTCGAAGCCGTCCGGGCCCTGGTGCCCACCGGCGGCGACGATCCGGCGGAACGGGCCGCCGGTCGTTGCCTTCTGGCCCGCTGCGAGCTGGCCGCCGGGAATCCCGGGCGGGCGCTCGACGAGGCCCGGCGGGCGCTCAAGATCGACCCCGAGTGCGGCCAGGCGGCTGCTCTGGCGGCCGAGGCGCAGCTATACCTGGGCCGGGCCGAGGAAGCCCTGGCCGAAGCCCTGGCCGCCGAGGCGCGCTGGCCGCGCGACGCGGCCGTGCTGGCCGTCGCCGGCAACCTGCTTCGCCGGCAGGACGGCTCTGCCGGCGAGGCCGCGCGGATGCTCCAGAAGGCGTTGGGGCTCGACCCCGACAATGCCGACGCGCGCTACGGCCTGGCCCTGCTGGCTCAAGGACCGCTTGAGGTGCGGCGGCAGTGGCTGTCGTTCCTGGCGGTCGAGCCGTTCTCGACCCGCGCGCTCCGCGTCGGGCTGGGCATCGCCGCGGTCGACGCGGTGCGGCTGACCGAGCGCGGCGGACCCGCCTGGGCGCTGAGCGCCGACGGCGAGCGGGTGGTTTACACCATGCGCTCGCGCAAGGAGTTGGAGATCACCGACGTGGCCGGGTCCGGGCTGGCCGCGCAGGTCACCGACCAGCCGCAGGACAAGGTCGGCGCGTCCATCAGCCCCGACGACCAGCGTCTGGCCTGGATCGTGCCCTCGCCCATGGGCGACGAGCTGTACCTCCAGTCGGTCAACCACTCCGGGGGCCATGTCCGGCTCTACCAGGCTCCCCGCGGCGCCGGACTGCGCCGCACCGGCTGGACACCCGAGGGTCTGCTGTTGGTCAGCGAAGTCCTGGGCGGGCCGGAGGGACGGGCGGTCAAGCTCCACGCCTGGGATCCGGCCGCCGGGGCCGAGGTCCCGCTGCCGGCGGCGCTGGCCCTGGACGGACTGGGCGACGTCAGTTGGCGGCCGGGCGGGCCCATCGTCGGGACGGTTACCCGCGCGGGAGTCGAGGCGGTGGTGGCCGTCGCGCCCGACGGCCGGACCTGGCTGCTGCGTCCGCCGGAGGCTCCCGGCAGCTACGGCTACCCCGACGCGGCGCCCGACCTCTGCCGGGTTTCCTACCAGGGAGGCCAACTGCGCGTCGATCCGGCCGACGGCGCGCTGGCGCCGGGCGTGCGGATGCTGGCCACCGCCCGTAGCAGCGCGCCGGGGATCTGGTCGGCCGACGGCGGCCACATGGTGGTCACCCTCGACGACCTCTATCCCACCGCGGTGCGGCTGACCGGCCTGCCGCCGCGCTACCGGCTGCTGCTCAGGCCGGAGCCCCTGCTGCTCGACGGCCCGCGCCCGCCGAAGCTCCGGTTCGACCTGCGCAACCTGGGCACGACGCGGCTGAAGGGCGCGCTCGAAGCGGCTGTGGTGGCCGACGACGGGACGGCGTCCTGGTCCGGCCGCCAGCCCATCGACGCCCCGCCCGGCCGCGAGGTGCCCGTCACGCTCCAGCCGGGCGCCGGCCAGCAGGGCGTCAACTGGCTCAAGGTCACCATCGTCCTGGGCGACGTGGCCGACCCGGCGCGGTGGTACCTGTACCGGCTCACCGGCAACGGTCAGAACCGGTAGACCCGATGGTGCTGCGCCAGGTCGGCGGGTGACAGCGCGTCGCCGGCGCGGCGGAAGGAGCCCTGTGCCGGCCGCGGAATGGGTCGGCGAGGGACCCCATGACGCTCTGCTCCCGAGCCGCCTGTCTGCCGCTGATCGTCGCCTCGGCCGGGCTCGCCGCCGGCCTGACCGCCGGCGGGGTCGGCGCGGAGGTGGACGGCTTGCGCCTCACGGCCGTGACCGCCGGCGGTGTGCCGGTCCCGGTGACGGTCACCGTCACGCTCCGCGCGCCGGGCGGCGCCACCGCCGAGGGGTTCACCGTGACCGGACGCTGGTCCGCCGCCGGCGGGGCGCTGCGGCTGGACGGGGAAGTCGTCTCCAGCCACGCCGGCGATGCCGCCGCGGATCTGGTGCTTCGCGTCGAGGGCGCCTCGCTGCCGACCGGGGACATCGTCCGCGAGCCGCTCCTGCTGCCCGCCGGGCTGCTCTCAAGGCTGCCGCTGGTCAGCCTCCGCGCCGCGGGCGAAGACCGGCTGGCGCTGGCGGTGCCGCCCGAGCGGCTGGCCATCCACGACTTCCGCGACGCCGGCGGCGCGGTCGAGCTGCGTTTCCCCTTCGGCTTCACCCGCGACGCGCGGCCGGAGCTTCAGCAACGCGCCCCATTCGCCTGCGTGCTCTACGCCACCGACCCGCGCTGGCACTTCCGCGCGGCGCTGGCCGGTTACTACCAGCGGTTCCCTGACCGGTTCCGGCCGTTCGTGCGGGAGCCCGGCGGCTGGTTCTTCGCCGCCCAGCCCAGCGAGGTCCCCAATCCACAGCACTTCGCCTACTACGAGGGCGGCCCCGGAGGGTGGGAAGAGGCCGCGGCGCGGGGCATGGGCACCTACCCGTATCGGGAGTCTTCCTCGTACACCATCTCCCTGGCCGGCGACCAACGGCCGAAGACCTACGAGGAGGCCGAGGCGCGTCTGGCCGAGCTGGGCCGACAGCTCGCGCCGGTGGGCTGGACGCGGCAGCGGTCCTTCGAGATCGTCGCCGACCGGCCGCACGGCGGCGCGCGCTGCCTGCTGGCCGACAGCGGCGACAGCGGCACCTGGACCGGGGCGCTGCAGGAGGTGACCCTCGATCCGCCGGCCGCCGAGCCGGTGGTGGTCAGCGGCTGGAGCCGCGCCGCGGGAATCACCGGCCAGCCGGACCACAGCTACTCGATCTACGTCGATGCCGTCCGCGCCGACGGGAGCTTCCTGTTCGGACAGTGCGCCCAGTTCCCGACCGGCGACCACGACTGGGTCGAGGCGCGGTATGTGATCCGGTCGGACCAGCCGTTGGTCAAGCTGCGCGTCTTCTGTCTCCTCCGCGAGCACCACGGCCGGGCCTGGTTCGACGACCTGCGCGTCGGACCCGAGGGCCGACCCGCGGTCAACTGGCTGACCAACCCCGGCTTCGAAGAGGCCGGCCCGCCGGTCGAATTGGACACCATCGCCCGCAACGTGGTGGTCCAGCCGAACGGGCATCGGGCCTTCATCATCACCGACAACCTGGCCTCCGACGTCGGGCCGCCTCAGCCGATGAATCTGCTCAGGTTCTCGCTCAACGTCGATCCCGACCTGCCCTCGACCGCTGCGGCGCCGTCGGTGGCGGCGACCGAGATGCAGCACTACGACGACCTCTTTCGCCGCTTCCCGCAACTGGCCGGGTGCTACATCGACAGCGTCTCGGCCTGGTGCTCGGGCCGGCTCAACGCCCGGCGCGACCACTGGCCGGCGGCCGACCTGCCATTCACCTACGACCCGGCCACCCGCCAGGTCGCCAGCCATGGCCGGTTCGCCATGATGGATTTCCTCGGCACGCTCCAGAAGCGGTACCATCCGCTGGGCAAGGCGGTCTTCACCAACATCCACTGCGATCTGGCCAGTTTCCCGCTCTACCTGGTCTCGGACGTGGCCGGGATCGAGAGCAGCCGCTTCGCCGATCCGGTCTCGACCTTCTTCTACCGCGCCTGCGCCGGGTCCAAGCCGGTCCTGCTGATGAACTTCGTCAACCTCCACAAGCTCGATCAGCCCGGCGTGGCCGCGGCCCAGCACGAGCACGCCGCGATGTACGGGGAGCTGCCGTCCACCGGCCGGATGGTGGCCGAAGGGTACCGACGGTACGGCGAGCTGACCCACCACTGGTACCCGGCCATCAAGGACCTGGCCACCGCCACCTGGGAGCCGGTGCCGCTGACCGCCGCGGGCCGCGCGGAGCGGTTCACCGCCGACCGCGCGGTGTTCTACACGGTGAGCGCCGAAGGTGACCAGCCGGCCCGCCTGGTGGTGCTGCCCGAGGTGGTCGCGGCCTGGCCGGAGGTCGCCGCTCGCGACGCCGTGACCCTGCGCCCGTTGACCGCGCGCCGGGCGGAAGATGGGCTGGAGGTCGAACTGGGACAATCCGACGACCGGGTGCGGGTGGTCCGGCTCAGCGCCGCGGAGCAGGTCCGGCCGTGGCTGCGGGCGAGGTCGGTCCGGCACCTGCGCGACGCCGTCAAGGTGCGCGGCCGGGATGAGGTGGACGAGTCCCTCGAAAGGGCGCTCAAGGAGCTGGAGGCCGGCCACACTGCCGAGGCCGCGGCGGCCGTGCGGCGGGTGGCCGACGCCATCGCGGCCGGCACCCAGGACCTGTTCGAGCTGAGCCTGCGCCGCGAACTGACGGCCGCGCTTGAGGCGATTGAGGCAGCCGGGTCTTAGAGGATCTGGTCCAGCTTGCGTCGCACCGCGTCGACGTCGGCGGGCAGTTCGACCGGCGGATTGGCGTGGGCCGGGGTGACGTCCTCCAGCCGGTCCTCGTGGTACTTGACCTTCCACTCCGGGAACTTCAGCCCGTGGGCGGTCGAGATCACCACCACCCGTTGCTCCGGCCGGATGTCGCCCCGGCGGGTCAGCTTGATCAGCGCCGCCAGCGCCACCCCGGTGTGCGGATCGGTGAAGGTGCCGAAGCGATCCGACCAGGCCGCGGCGTCGGCGATCTCCGCCTCGCTGGCCTGCTCGACCACCCCGGCGAACTCCTTCATCGCCCGGATGGCCCGGTCGATGCTGACCGGATTGCCGATCCGGATGGCCGTCGCCGCCGTTGGCTGGGCCGCGATGGGGCGGTAGTCCTTGAAGCCCGTCAGGTAGCTCAGGTAGAGCGGATTGGCGCGCTCGGCCTGGGCGCAGCAGAGCCGCGGCCGGCGGTCGATCAGGCCCAGGTCGAGCATCATCGTGAACCCGCGGGCCAGCGCGCTGACGTTGCCCAGGTTGCCGCCCGGGATGACGATCCAGTCGGGGACCTGCCAGTCGAACTGCTGCACCAGCTCCAGGCTGATTGACTTCTGACCCTCGATCCGCAGCGAGTTCATCGAGTTGGCGAGGTAGATGGAGCCGTCCTCGGTGACTTCCTGGACGATCCTCATGCACCCGTCGAAGTCGGTGTCCAGCGCCAGGACGTGGGCGCCGTTGCTGACCGGCTGGACCAGTTGCGCCACCGAGACCTTGCCGCGGGGGAGGAAGACGATGGTCGGGATGCCGGCCCAGGCGCCGTAGGCCGCCAGCGCGGCGGAGGTGTCACCGGTCGAGGCGCAGGCCACCGCCCGCACCGGCCGGCCGTCGGCCATCATCTGCTTGACCTGCGACACCAGCACCGTCATGCCCAGGTCCTTGAAACTGCCGGTGTGGGTGTTGCCGCACTGCTTGATCCACAGGTCCGCCAGCCCCAGCGCGCGGCCCAGCCGGTCGGCCCAATGAAGATTGGTCCCGCCCTCGGCGAAGCTGACCACGTGCTCGTCGTCGACCTGCGGGTTGACCCACTCCCGCTTGCCCCACACGCCGCTGCCGTAGGGCCAGACCGTGGTCATCCAGCGCCGCTCGAAGAGGGCCTTCCAAGTCTCTGGGGGCGTGGCCCGGAGCGCCTCCAGGTCGTGTTCGACCTCCAGCAGCCCGCCGCAGACGCGGCAGCGGTAGACCACCTCGTTCAGCGCGTACCGCTGGTCCGCGCAGCTCGCACACTGGAACCAGGCACGCAACGCCGACCGCGCCGGCGCCCCGGCAACCATCGCGGCCTCGCGCTCCACGTCACCGGGCATGCCATCCCTCGAGAAACGGTGTCAGGAACCGTTTCTGCCATCCCGCGTTGACGGAAACGGTGTCAACGAAAACGGTGTCAGACACCGTTTCACGACGGTGTCTGGAACCGTTGCTTCAGAGGTGGCCGGTGCCGCCCTTTCCCCTCCTTGCAAGGAGGGGATCAAGGGGTGGTCCGCAACCGGTCGCCTTGGCCGTCGCGCTCCGACCGCCCCGCCTTCGTCAACCAGCGACTCGACCAGAGCACGGTTGCAGCGCCATCATGGTCCAGCGCTCGTTGGCGAACCACCCCTTAATCCCCTCCTTGCAAGGAGGGGAAAGGCTGCTGGCGGGCGAGAACTGGTGGCTGCGTAGTCGCCCTGCCACCGTTGTCAGGCCGTCTCTCGACTACACTCCCGCCGCCCGCCGCAGTGCGTCGACCCGGTCGGTGCGCTCCCACGGCAGGTCGATGTCGACCCGCCCGAAGTGCCCGTAGGCGGCGGTCTGGCGGAAGATCGGCCGGCGCAGGTCGAGGTCGCGGATGATGGCCGCGGGCCGGCAGTCGAACACTTCCTGGATGGCCGCTTCCAGCTTCGCCTCGTCCAGCTTGGCGGTGCCGAAGGTGTTCACGCCCAGCGCCTGCGGCTCGGCCACGCCGATGCAGTAGGCGAGGTGGAACTCGCAGCGGTCCGCCAGCCCGGCGGCGACCACGTTCTTGGCCACGTACCGCGCCCAGTAGGCGGCGCTGCGGTCGACCTTCGTCGGGTCCTTGCCCGAGAACGCGCCGCCGCCGTGGCGGCCGATCCCGCCGTAGGTGTCGACGATGATCTTGCGCCCGGTCAGCCCCGCGTCGCCCTTCGGCCCGCCGACCACGAACTTGCCCGTGCCGTTGACCAGCACCTGCACGTCGCTGGTCAGCCAGTCGCCCAGGACCGGCTTGACCACCTGCTCGAGGACGTCCACCTTGACCTGCTCGGTGGTCTCCTCGGTGTGCTGCGTGGCCACCACGCAGCGGGTCACGGCGATCGGCGTGCCGTCCTCATAGACCACCGTCACCTGCGACTTGCCGTCGGGCCGAAGGTGCGGCAGCGTGCCGTCCTTGCGGACCACCGACAGCCGCCGGCAGAGTTCGTGGGCGAGGTGGATGGGCAGCGGCATGAGGTTGGCGTCGGCCGCTTCGTTGGTGGCGTAACCGAACATCATGCCCTGGTCGCCGGCGCCCAGGTTGTCTTCACTGGTGCCCTGCGCGATGTGCGGCGACTGCTCGCTGACCAGCACGTGGACGTTGCAGTTGTCGGGGTCGATCCCGGTGTCCTCGCTGTCGTAGCCGATGTCGCGCAGCGTCTGCCGGGCGATGGCCACGTAGTCGGGGGTGAACTGGCTGGTGATCTCGCCGAGCAGGACCACGTCCTTGGTCTTGATGGCCGTCTCGCAGGCGACCCGCGCCTTGGCCAGCGCCTCGCCCCGATTGTTGGCCAGGATGGCGTCGAGGATGGCGTCCGAGATCTGATCGCAAACCTTGTCGGGATGCCCTTCGGTCACGGATTCGGAGGCATACGTGTGGCGGTGACTGCCCATTGGCAAACGTTCTCCCTTGGCTGACGCGCAGCGGTCGGCGAAGAGAAAGTCTATCGGGTGTGGCAGGGATCGTCAAGGTTGGATGAGGCGCGGTGGGTACGTGGCATCGGCTTCCAGTGACGCGCCGCGGCAATGGCTGTCGAGCGCGGGCAGTGTGGCCGGTGCCACCGGTCTTGGGCCGCGGTGCCAGGCACCGATCAGCACCGCCGCAGAGGGTTTCTGCCGGAGGGGCGGAATAGCGCTGTCAGGGGCTACGTTCTGGCAACCAGCAACTACCGGGGAGGAGGTCGTCGATGTCAGCGCGCGTGGTCCTGGCCCTGATGGTCCTGTCGCCGATGCTGGCCCGCGCGGGCGAGACCTACGTGATCTGCGCCGGGGTGGAGAAGTACGACGACGCGCGGCTCTCGCCGTTGCAGTACGCCGTGTCCGATGCCAAGGCGGTGGCGGCGGCGTTTCGGGCGTCGGGGGTGCCGCGGAAGAACGTCCAAGTGCTGACCTCCGATGCCGCGCAGCCGACCGAACGGCCGACACGGATCGGGTTGATCGCCGCCTTGCAGCAGGTCAGGGACAAGGCCACTCGCGACGACACGCTGGTGCTGTTCTTCGCCGGACATGGAGTGGAGCAGGAGGGGCAGCAGTACCTTCTGACGGTGGACACGCGGCGGGACCTGATGGCCTTCACGGCCCTGCCGATGCCGCTGATCAACGAGGCGCTGAAGGGCTTGCAGGCGGGTCAGGTGTTGTTTCTGATCGACGCCTGCCGCAACGATCCCGATGCCGGTCGTGGTCAGGTTGATACGGCGCTGACCGACGCTCTGGCCCGGGGCCTGCGGCCCAGGATCGCGTCACCGGCGGGCAAGCCACTGCTGGTGGCGACGCTGCTGGCCTGCGACATCGGGCAGCGGGCGTGGGAGGCGCCGGAGCAGAAGCACGGGGTGTTCACGGTCTATCTGCTCAAAGGCATGGCCGGAGCAGCCGCCGGACCGAACGGCGCGGTGAGCCTGTCGGGCTTGTCGAGTTACGTCCAACAACAGATGTCGGAATGGTCGAAACGGAGCGGGCGGGAGCAGCAGCCACGGCTGGTGAATCCGGACGGCGGGGACATGACGGTGCTGGTGCCGCCGAAGGAGCCGCTGGTCAGCGTGACGGTGGCCAACGAGCCGTTGGCGACGTTGGTGACCAGGCTGGCCGAGGAGTACGGGGTTGACATCGTGCTCGGCGAAGGGGTGGATGGGACCATCAAGCTGACCGGACGGATCGAGAACCAGCCGGTCTCGAAAGTGCTGAATGCGCTGCTGTCCGCGGTGCGGCTGGAGTTGCGGCAGCAGGGCAAGGCCTACGTCATCCAGCGGACGGGGGCGGCGACGCCGAACCAGGCGGTCGTGCCCAAGGCGCTCCGGGTGTTTCCAATCTGTGCCTGGCTGCGGGACCAGCCGTCAGACGAAGTGCGTGCGGCCGGAGAGGAAGCCGTGCGCCTCTTCTACCGTGAGCGCGTGACCGGTGCCAAAGAAGCTGGGTTCGACACCGTGTCCGTCCCGCTGGGGGATGAGGAACTGGACTCGGGCTCGTCACCCTTGGCCGACGAGGCGACTGCCGCCGGGCTGGACCTGGTGTTCGTTATCTACTCGTTTGTGAACCGACTGAACGCCAAGGGGGGAATCGAGAGCGACGAGGCGAGTGTCCTGGTCGATCAGGCTGCGCGCCTCGTCTCGCGCTACGACAACGCCTTGGCGTGGGTCTTCTATTCGGACCCGGTCCGGCCCCAGTGGCTCCCGACCTGGCAGCGGATCGGTCCAGCGATGGTCAAGGAGTGTCCGGCGGTCGTGCCCGGACTGGCGGCCTACCGCGATTGGGCTCTGTTCCAACGCTACCAGCAGGCCTGCCCGATGCCCGTCTACGTCTGCTTCGGGTACTGCTTCAACGACGGCAACAGCCCGGCGGATTCGTTGCGCGGCATACCCTTCAGCCGCCCCAATCCGGTCGAGGCGCGGAACCTGATGCCCGGCAACCGGTGCTGGGCCTGGATGCCCCTGTTTACCGCGTCACAGGGGAAGTTCCGCGAACCGACCTCCGCCGAGAGCAGAGGCTTGGCCATGGTCGGCCTGGCCTTGGGCATCAAGGGCTACATCTACTTCTTCTACTCGCGGCCTGACAGGACCGGTCTGAAGGGAGCCCTCGACGCCGACGGGAGACCCACGAAGATGCTGCAGGACCTTTCGCGGGCGCTCCCGGAGATCAAGCGGATGGGCACCATCCTCCTGGACTGCCGGATCGTGGACAACGTGGTCGCCGTGACCGGCCAGGCCTGCGCCTCGTACCAGGTCAGCCCAAGCGGCGACCGGTACGTCATGCTCGCCTCCCAGAACGCCGCCGCCGCGCAGGACGTGACTATCAGCCTGTCGGGACCGGCCACGAGCGGAATGCGCGGAATGCAGGACGCCCTGACCGGCGAGCCGCTTCCAGGGTCCGTCGCCAACGGTCAATGGCAGGCGAAGGTCAAGCTCGGTCCCGGCGACGGGCGGTTGTTCCGGGTGGTGAGCAACTGACCCGGCGAGGAGTCGCGAACATGACCGACGGCGAGCTCCGGGCGCTGGCCCGACGATATGAGGTCCACATCATCCCCTCCGCGCACGGTGGCTACACCGTCTAGGTCCCCGCGTTCGAGCCCGCGGTCGTGTTCGCCACCGGCGGGGAGACGCCCGAGGAAGCTCTGGCCAACGCCTTCGAGGCCATCGAGTTGGTGATCGGGGACCGGCTGGCCGAAGGTCGTTCCGTTCCGGAGCCGACGCCGGCCGTGGCATGAGGGATGGCCCCAGGCGCCGCCGTCAGTCCACGAACTCCAGAAACACCTGGTTCGACAGGAACACCCCCGCTCGCGTCAAGCGCCAGCGGCCGTTCACGTGCTCGGTCCAGCCGCGGTCGGTCAGGCGGGACAGCTCGGCCGGGTAGAGGTCGCCCGGCGTCTCGCCGAAGCGATCCTTGAACGCCTCGTCCGAGACGCCGTCCATCATCCGCAGGCCCAGGTACATCGTCTCCTTCGCCTCGCCGGACTCGTCGCGCTGCTCGGTCTCGGCGATCGGGTCGTCGCCAGCGGACACTCGGTCGCAGTAGTCCTCGGTCGAAGCGACGTTCAGCCACCGGCGGCGGGCCACGTAGCTGGCCGCGCCGGGGCCGTAGCCGCGGTAGGGCTCGTTGCGCCAGTAGACCTGGTTGTGCTCGCAGCGCTGGCCGGGCAGCGCGAAGTTCGAGATCTCGTACTGCTCGTAGCCGTGCTCGCCCAACAGGTCGATCGCCAGCTCGTACATGTCGGCCTCGACCTCTTCGTCGACCAGCCGCAGCCGCCCGTTGTTGACCAGCCGCTCCAGCGGCGTGCCGGGCTCGACGGTCAGGCCGTAGAGCGCGATGTGCTCAGGCGCCAGGGCCACGGCCCGTTGAAGGCTGTCGCGCCATATCTCCAGCGTCTGGCCGGGCAGGGCGAACATCAGGTCCAGGTTCACGTTGTCGAACCCGGCGGCCCGCGCCGAGTTGTAGGCGGCCACCGCCTCGGCCGCGGTATGGGTCCGGCCGAGCCGCTCCAGCAGCACGTCGTCGAAGCTCTGGAAGCCCATGCTAAGGCGGTTGAAACCACCCTCGCGCAAGGCGGAGAACAAGCCCGCCTCGGCCGTGGTGGGGTTGGCCTCGACGGAGACTTCGGCCCCCTGTGCGATGCCGCCGTGTCCCGCCAGCGTGTCGAGGATTCCCAGCAGCTCCCCTCCGCGCAGCGTGGTCGGGGTGCCACCGCCGAAGAAGATGGTTCCTGCCGGGCGGGCCTCGGACGACAGGATCTCCCGCCGGACGGCGGCCAGATAGCGGTCGAACCGGTCGCGCCGCACGCTCGGGTTGAAGTCCAGCGCGTCGGTGGCGAAGTCGCAGTAGAGGCAGCGCCGCACGCAGAACGGCACGTGGACGTAGACCGCCCAAGGGCGGTCTGTCGGCTGGGTCAAAGGCTCACCGCCGGCGGTCACCCAGTGGCCGCAATTCGGCTCGCGGATCCGCATGTTGTCGGCTCGCCACGTCGTTGACCGGCAGGAAGGCCGGATCCTCGAAGGCCAGGCACCACACCCCGCGGACGGTCGCGGTGGTCAGCAAGGACACGATCAGGACGCCCAGGTAGGTTTGCCACCTGGGCAGGACACGGTGGCTCCCGCCACCGAACGGCCGAGTCGCCACGGCCCGGTACCAACGGTAAGCCGGCATCGTTCCCCTCCATCTCCACCCCTTTATCTTAGTTGATCGTCAGAGGACGTGCACCCCCGCGGACGAATCCCTGACCGTCGCCGACCGGAGTCAGCCATGTCCGACTACCTGCCGCTCGATCTCTCCTCGCTTCTCAATGCTCCGCTCGAGGCCATCCCGCGCGGGGCGCAGGCGCCGCGCGGCGCGACCAGCATCCGGGGATTGCCGTTCCTGATCGGCGCGGCCGATCCCGAGGCGGCCGGCAACCGGGTGATCGCGTTGGGCGAGGGACACGCCGGCGAGCCCGTGCGCATCCCGGTCGGGCAGGAGGTCCAGCACCTGATCATCGCTCACGGGCTGCTCAAGTCCGACCTGTGGGACGGCGGCCCGCTGGCGGTCAAGGCGGCCGACTACCTGTTCCACCTGTCCGGCGGCGAGACGGTCCAGGTGCCGATCCGCGAGCGGTTCGAGATCGGCGTCGGCGCGCCGGCTTGGGGTTTGTGGCCGTTCCTCTGCCACCCCGACGTCGACCACGGCACGCCGGAGCGGTACCAGGGCGGTTACGGCAACACCGGGCAACGGCTGACCGAGGCCACCATGGGCGTGGCGCGGTTCTGGTACTTCTGGGTGTTCACCCCGCCGGCGGCGCCACGGCTGGTCGAAGCCCTCGAGATCCGGCCGGCCGGGCCGGGCTTCTTCATCGCCGGCGTGACGCTCTCCACCATCGCCGAGGACCCGTTCACCAACGAGGCGGCTGTGCCGGTGGTGCTGGAGACCACCGATCAAGTCGAGCGCCGCGGCGAGTTGGCGGTCGAGGTGGACCGCGGCGTGGCCACCTTCCCCTATGCCCTGCCCGTCGAGAGCGTCGAGGAGTTCCTGGCCGACCCGCAGCGCGGGTGGGGGCAGGAGCAGAATCACAACGCTTCGCCGTCCGTGGCCAGCATCGCCGCCAACCCATCGGCCACGGTGACCGTCAAGCACGGGGACCAGGTGCTGGGGAAGGTCAACTGGGGCCAGGTGCGCGACCGGGGCGAGGCGGCCGACGACAAGGTCACCGTCCGGCTGGCTGACACCGGCCGCAACTGGGTCCACACCCGGGTGGTCGACGCCGATAGCGGCGAGACGCTGCCGTGCCGGATCCACTTCCGCTCGCCCGAGGGCATCCCCTACGCGCCGCACGGCCATCATCCGTACGCCTGCAGCAACCTGGCCTCGTGGCACCAGGACCTGGGCGGCGACGTGCGGCTGGGGCAGATCACCTATGCCTACATCGACGGCACCTGCCAGGGCTGGCTCCCACGGGGTGAGGTGCTGGTCGATGTCGCGCGCGGATACGAGCACCAGCCGCTGCGGGCCAGAGCGACCATCGACCGCGGGCAGCGGGAGCTGGTGCTCAAGCTCCGGCGCGTCCGCGACATGAATGCCGAGCGGTACTTCTCCGGCGACAGCCACTGCCACTTCCTGTCCACTCAAGGCGCGCACGTCGAGGCCGCCGGCGAGGGGCTGAACGTGGTCAATCTGCTCCAGTCGCAATGGGGCCACCTGTACACCAACACCGAGGAGTTCCGCGGCGAGCCGAGCGTGCAGGCCGGCACCAAGACCATCGTCTATGCCGCGCAGGAGAACCGGCAGCACATCCTGGGCCACCTGACGCTGCTCAACCAGAAGCGGCCGATCTACCCCATGTGCAGCGGCGGGCCGGGCGAATCGCTGTTGGGCGACAACCTGGAGGTGACCCTCTCCCGCTGGGCCGACGCCTGCCACGAGCAGGGCGGGACGGTGGTCCTGCCGCACATCCCCAACCCCAACGGCGAGCCGGCGACGATGATCGCCACCGGGCGGGTCGACGCGGTCGAGTTCCTCCGCGAGGACTTCTACTACCGCAACGAGTACTACCGCTACCTCAACGCCGGCTACCGGCTCCCGCTCTGCGGCGGGACCGACAAGATGACCCAGGACGTGCCGGTGGGCATCTATCGGACCTACGTCTACATCCCGCCCGACGAGGAGTTCACCTACGACAACTGGTGCCGGCACCTGCGCGGCGGCAACACCTTCCATAGCGGCGGGCCGCTGCTCAGCCTGAAGGTGGACGGCCAGATGCCCGGCGACACGGTCCGGCTGTCGGGCAACGGCGGCACGGTCACCGTCGAGGCCGTCGCGACCAGCATCTTCCCCATCACCGCGCTGCAGATCGTCCGGCAGGGCAGGGTGGTGGCGAGCGTCGCGGACCCGGCCGGCACGCACCGGCTGGCGCTGCGCGAGGAGTTGAAGATCGACGGCCACACCTGGCTGGCGGCGCGGGTCAACGATCTCGATCAGCCGCAGGTGCCGCACCGCGACGGCTGGCGCCGGGGGATCATGGCCCACACCTCGCCGGTTTACGTGGCCGTGGGCGGCGACTGGCAGCTCTTCGACCTGGAGACGATGCACTACATGCTGACGCTGATCGACGGCTCGTTGGGCTACATTCGCGAGCGCGCCGGCCGGTACCCGGACGATCACGATCACGTCACCCACCACCACGGCCACCACGATCACGCGGCCTGGCTGGAGGAGCCGTTCCACGAAGCCCGCGAAGCCATCCACCGCCGGATGCACGAGATGGGCATCCCGCACTGAAGTCGAGGGGAGGCAACGGATGTCGCACACGTGTTCACCCACGGTGGGCCTGTTCGCCCTGGCGCTGCTCCTGGCGGCAGGCGTCGGACATGCCCAGGAGGGCGGCCTGCTGGCCAATCCGGGGTTCGAGGAGGACGCCGGGAACGTCGGCCAGCCGGACGGCTGGATCGTCGGGCCGAAGGCGGTGGTCAAGTCGGTGACCGGACAGGCGGCCGAGGGCGCGCGGAGCCTGATGGCCACCGACGGCTACGGCGTGGCGCAGCAGGAGCTGCAACTGCCGCACCTGGCCGGGCGGCTGGTCCGCCTCGCGCTGGAGGCGCGGGGCGGCGACGGGGCGCTGATGGGCGTCCGGATCGGCTTCTACCGCGGCGCGGACATGGCCAACAAACGGTGGCAGGATGTCCCGCTGTTCTGGGACCGGCCGCTAGGCGACTCGTTCGAGACCTTCCAGCGCAGTTACCAGATCCCCGACGACGCCCTGCCGGGTCGGTTCTGGTTCTGCTTGTACCGGAGCAACCGGACCGGCACGGTCTGGTTCGACAACGTCCGCCTGCACGTCACCGCCGGATTGGACGACGCGGCCGAGCTGCGGCTGGTCGAGCTGTCCCGCGACGCCGGGTACCTGCTCAACCGCCTGGACGCCGCGGTCAAGGCCGGCTTGGCGGAGCCCGCCGCCGCGCCGTGGCGGCAGCGGGCCGGGGCCATCCGCGAGCGGGCCGACCGGGGCGACGCCGCGCTGCTGACCGCCAAACCAAGTCCGGAGGACATCCTGACTGCCGACACCGCCGCTCTGTTCCGAGCCCTGGCCGCGGGCCGGCCGCTGCTGGCGTCGCTCGCGCCGCCGTTCGAGCGGCTTGCCCCGGACGCGCTGCCGCGCCTGGAACCGGGCACGATGCGGCTCGTGGCGCTCCGCTCCGAGCGCGCCTGGTTCGGGCTGGACGTGGCCGGCGCGGGGTCCGAACCGGTCAAGTGCCGCCTCCGGCTGTCCGGTTTGCCGGCCGGCTGCGAGGTCGTCTGGCGGCGGCAGGTGTTCACCACCACCTGGTACACCAAGGGCCGCTCCCTGGTGGCCGATCCCGTGGTGCGGCTGCCGGGCGGGGCCGAGGGCGAGCTGACCCTGGCGCCCGGCGAGCTGGCCCGGCTGCTGGTGACTGTCTCGATCCCCGCCGGCGCTCCGGCCGGGGAGCACGAGTTGACCGCCGAGATCCTGCCGGCCTCGGGCGCGGCGATGCGTCTGCCGGTCACCCTGACCATCCTGTCCAAGCCCGCGCCGCCGCCCAGGATGGCCCACTACGCGTTCTTGTATCCGTCGTACCCGGTGGTGGGCAACCACGGCCGCGAGGCGGTGGCGGACCTGGTGGCGCACGGCGTGACCGACGTCGAGTGGCCGTACCCGCCGCCGGCCGAGTTCGGGCCGGACGGCGAACTGCTGAAGGCCGACTGGTCGCTCTACGACCGCTGGCTGGAGGCTTTCGGCCCGTCGTCGATCCGGCTCAACACCTTCTGGGCGCCGCACTACGGGGACTTCAAAGGACCGGACGGCAAACCGTTCGAGCTGATGTCCGAGCCGTGGCGGAACGCGTTGGTCAACCTGCTCAAGGCCTGGATCGCCCATGCCGGCGAAATGGGCGTGAGTGCCGACCGGATCACCGTCCTGGCGGTGGACGAGGTCCACTCCGAAAGCCTGGCCGCCGCCCCGGACGCGGCGGTGAAGCGGTACGCCGACATCGCCGGGCTGCTCCGGTCCCGCATCCCCGGCCTGCGCAACTACCTGACCTTCGGCAACTACACCTTCCCGGCGGACGCGGCGGCGATGCTGGACCAGGTGGACGTGGCGCTGCCGCACCTGCCGCTGCCGGACCGACTGTCCAGGCTGGCGCCGCCCGAGTACAACCCCGCGGTGGCCTTTCGGGAGCAGGTCCTGCCGCTGCTGGAGCAGGCCCGCCGCGAGCGCGGTTTGGAACTCTGGAGCTACCACGTGGCTGCCGGGCGGAGCGACGACGTGCTGGTCTGGAACCGGGCCTATCCGTTCCTGGCGGCGGCATCGGGCCGGACCGGCGTGGGCTGGTGGGCCTACAACGTCTCCAGCGGCACGACTTGGGACGACACCGACGGGCGGCTGCTGGACTACACGTTCGTGTACGACGGGACCGAAGACAGTCCCCTCTGCCGCCGCTGGAACGTGACCGGCGAGGTGGTGGTGCCGTCCCTCCGGTGGGAAGCTGTCCGCGCCGGTCTGCAGGACGCGAACCTGGTCCTAGACCTCCAGTCCGGCGCGAACGGCCGCGGCGCCGCCGAGGTCCTCGCGTCGGCTCGTGAGTTGGCCGGGGTGATGGAACACCCAGACCCGGTGCTTGCCGAGCCGGCGCTGATCGCCTTGTCGCGCCGCGCGCGGGAGGTCTACGCGGGCCTCTGAGACCGGATCCGGCCAGCGAACGAACGCCGCCCGGCAGCGGCCTCGTCGCCGAGCACTCAGGAAGACTGGGACGAGCACCACAACGACCGACGAACGCCGTCCCACGCGCACCGCCGGTCGGTGGCCGGGGCGCGGCCAGCAGCCCCCTACCGGCCACCTGGCCGGCGGAGGTACGCCCGGTCGGTCTGGTGAACGGTCCGCCGCCGCCACGGCGGCGGGGAGGGTCGGACCATGGGCAAGACGAGCCGCTGGGCGATCGCCCTGCTGTGCTGCGCGCCGGCCGCGCCGCTTGGTGCTCAGGAAACCACTCGCACCGCGGCGCCGGTGTTGCTGCGGGCGGATGGGCTCGACCAGAGCAACGGCGCGCTGCGGCTGAGCTATGCCTGTCGGCAGGAGGCCGGCCGGCCGCTGGCGGTCGAGGCCGAGCGGGCGACGCTGCTCCGGTTCACGCCGGGCAAGGGCGTGTTCGGCGCCGACCCGGACGCGGCGGGCGGGCGGTACGTGGCCTACGTCGATCACCTCGAGCTGCGCTTCACGCTGGCCGAGGCGGGGCATTACGTCGCCTGGTACCGGGCCTCGTTCCCTTGGAAGGGCAACTGGAACCACACCGAGAGCCTGGACGACGGGCCGACCCGGACGCACACCGACAGCCAGGGCGAGGTGCTCGACCAGTGGCTGTGGGTCAGAGGGCTGGAGTACGACCTGACCGCCGGCGAGCACACCTGGCGGCTGGCCCCGGCCGGCTGGTGCGGCGGGACCAAGCTGGACCGGCTGCTGCTGGTCAAGGACGGCGGCACGCCGGAGGGGATGGGCCCGGCCGGCTCGCCCGCGGCCGCGCCAGGTGGGGTGGCGGTGACCGAGCAGCTCCAGCCGCGCACCCTGGTCCGCTGGCAGCGGCTCAGGCTGAACGATGCCGGCAGCGGCCAAGTGACCGTCGAAGCGACCTGCGACGGGTCCGTGAGCTGGCAGCCGGTGCCGGCTGACGGCGACCTGTCGAAGCTGCCCGCCGGCCGGCCGCTGGCCTTGCGGCTGACGCTCAAGCCGGACGCCGACGGCGGCACGCCGTATGTCACCGGCCTGAGTGTCGACTACCTGGCGCGGGTCGTGCCGCCGCTGGTGCTGCAGAACCAGCAAGCCAAGCTGACCTTCGACGGCGACAGCGGGGCGCTGATCGGGCTGACCAGCCCGGAGACCGGGACCGAGTGCCTCGCCGCCGGGGTGTCGACGCCGTTGTTCTCGTTCGTCGGTCACCGGCCGGAGTTCCACACCACCGTCGAGATCGGCTTCGGGCAGGCGGAGCTGCGTCGGGCCACGCCGGGCAAGGACTCTCTGAGCCTCGACTACGCGCTGCTGGGCGGCGGGTTGCTGGTGACGGTCAAGGTGTCCCTGTCCGGCCGGGTGGCGCGGTTCGGTACCACGGTGACCAACCGCTCGCCCTACGAGATCGCCCAGGTCCGGCTGCTCTCCCCGCGCGGGCTGCGGATCGGCGCGGACTGCACCGACGACAAGCTGTTCACACCCATCACCACCGGCTGCATCGTCCAGAACCCGGCGGCGCTGGAGTATCCGCGGCGGATCTACACCGACCGGCCGCTGGCCTATCCGGGCATGGCGACGATGTGCTGGATGGACCTGTGGGACGAGCGGTGCGGGGTCTACCTGGCCTGCGAGGACCGGCTTTGCCGGCTGACCGAGCTGACCTTCTCGACCGGCACCGGCGGCGCCGTCCGGGCCGAGGCCGAGGGCACCCCGCCGCCGCGGGAGCCGGAGTACAAGTACGCCAAGGTGCCGGGCGAGTACGTCAACCTTGGCTTCGACAAGCGCTGGCGCATCCCGCGCGGAAGCCCGCCGGTGACGCTGCCCGAGGTGGTGGTCGGCCTGCACACCGGCGACTGGCACTGGGGCGCGGACCGGTACCGTGCCTGGTCCGAGGCGTGGATGAAGCCGCTCAAGGAGACGCCGGACTGGTTCCGCGACGAGGTCACCATCAACGACTGCCACAACATCCACCTGGGCAACTTCGTCCGGCTGGCCAAGGGCCGGCCGCGCGGCGCCAGGCGGGGAGACCTGAAGGAGACCATCTCCAGCCTGGTCGCGATGTGGGCGCAGCAAGCCAGTTGCGAGGCGTACTGGAGCACGCCGGTGCTGCACCTCCTGTTGGGCACCGAGTCGGAGTTCGCCGGCGGAGTCCAGAAGCAGCACGAGATGGGCCACCGGTTCGTCTCCTACAATCTCCCGCGCAGCCTCAACCCGATGTTCAATCAGGGCGAGAAGCGCATCGGGTGCGTTCCCATCTCCCTCTACTCGCCGGACCAGGTCCCGCCGGTGGGGTTCTACGCCGAGGTCGGGATGCGGCTGGCCGACGGCCGGCTGACCAGCCCGGACGGCTCGTACAACGAGGCCGGCGTGTGTCTGGGCGCGACCAAGTGGCAGGCGTACGAGCGGCACATCATCCTCGACAAGTACCTCAAGCAGTACGGCAACGACGGGATGTATCTGGACGGGGCGGGGCTGGACGATCTGCGCACGCAGGACTGCCGCTCCCTGACCCACGGCCACGACACCTACGGCGAGTGGACCACCTCGTTCCTGACCTGGCTCAAAGAGCTCCGCGCCGCCGCGCGGCGGGCGCGTCCGGGGGCGGTCTTCCTGGGCGAGGGGATGGGTGACGTCTACCACACCATGCTGGATGCCGGCCTGTTCTACCCCGACAACGCGCCGGAGGTCTTCCGCTACACCTGTCCGTGGGCCATCGGCCTGTGCATGCCGGGGACCTCGCCCATCCCGGACTGGCCGGCCGGCGGGCTGGAGTACGCCGCCGTCTACGGGTTGATGATCGCCGGCTACAACAACAACTACGAGGTCGATCCCGAGCGGTTCGTGCGGTACTACCACTTCCGCCAGCGATACCACCAGTTCCAGAGCCGGGCCCGCTTCGCCGACCGGAGCGGGGTGACCGTGACCGATGCCAAGGCCCGGGCGGCGGTCTACCTGCGCGACGAGCCGGGCACGCGCGGCGCGCTGCTGGTTGCTTACCGGCCCGACGCCGAGGGGGCCAGGCAGGTGACCATCGCCGCCGCGGCGACGGGCAAGCTCCGCGCTGCCTGGTGGTGCGACCCGGAGGGCGGCTGGCGCAAGCTGACGGTGCGCGGCGGGCCGGACCAGTACAGCTTCGAGCTGCCGCCGGTCGAGCTGTCGGCCTGCCTGCTGGTCGAGCGCTGCGAGCCGCTGCTCAACCTGGGCACCACGCCCATCGTGCCCGGCGAGACGGGCACGGTGCCGGTGACCGTGACCAACCTGGGCGGCGCCCCGGCCAAAGGCACCGTGACCCTCGCCGTACCGCGGGACTGGCGCGCCGGCAAGGCCGACTACGCGCTGGCGGCGGGCGAGGCCCGGACCTTCGAGCTGCCCTGCACCCCGGCGGCCAAGGCCGCCTTCGACGTCCACGACATCCACGCCGTCGCCACTCAGGACGGGCGGGCCACGCGGCGGTGCAAGCCCATCGGCGTCTGCCGGCCGGTCCAGGCCGAGCTGACCTGGGTGGCCGCCGACCGCCTGCGCTTGGAGATGTCCAGCAGTAGCCGGAGGCCGGTGGCCGGGACGGCCCGCCTGGTGGTGCCGGCCGGGATCACTGCCCAGCCGGCCAGCGCGCCGTTCTCGCTGTCGGCGCGAGGCGAGGGTACGCTGGAGTTCGCTCTGGCCGGCGTGGACCGGGTGGACACGCTCCAGCACGTGCAGGCCCGGCTGGCCTACGGCGGGCTGGAGACAGTGGCCTACGAGACGTTGCAGCCGCCGGTGCTGAACGGCGGGTTCGAGCAGGACACCGCCGGCGACGGGCGGCCGGACTATTGGAACTACCGCTTCCCCGAGGGCCTGTACTTCGGGCCGGGGATGGCGCTGGACCAGGACATTCGGGCCGAGGGCCGGCAGGCTCTGCGGTTGGAGCCCTACCTCCAAGACACCCGGAACCACGTCCTGACCACCTTCGTCAAGCTCGTGCCCGGCCACCGCTACCGGCTCTCCTGCCGCATCCGCCGGTCCGAGAACCACCCCTCGGTCGGCGTGCGCCTGTGGTCGATGTACTCCCGCGACGGCAAGCAACCCGTCACCGATCTCTGGCTGGGCTACCAGAAGGACGGCCCGCTGAACGAGTGGCAGGAGTTCAGCGGCGAGCTTACCGCGGCCGAGCTCGACGTGCCGTACAACCTGATGCTGACCAACACCAACAAGAGCCCGGCCACGGTCTGGCTCGACGATCTGCGATTGGCGGAAGTCAAGTGACCGCCCGAGCGGCCCTGCTGCTGGTCGCCGGGCTGGCGCGCGCGGCCACGCTCCCCGTCGCGCCGGGCGGCAGCATCGCCGACGCGGTCAAGGACGCCAAGCCGGGGGACGTGGTGCTGCTGGGCGCCGGGACCTGGCCCGCCGGCCAGCGCTGCGTGGGCCGGGGCACGGCCGAGGCGCCGCTCACCATCCGCGCCGAGAGGCCCGGGGCCGCGGTGCTCGAAGGTCGCCGCGAGGTGGTGCAGCCGCTGCCGGTGGCGGGCGAGCGCGGCCTGTTCGTGGCCGAGGTGACCGGACGGGTGGCCGGGGTGGGGGTGGACTGCCTGGATGCTCCCTGGGCCATCGACGACCTGCCCCTCGTGGCCGGCCGGGCGGCGCTGGCCAAGGCCTACGACGGCTGCTGGCACGACGAGCCTGCCGGGCGGCTGTACCTCAAGTACCGCGGCGGCCAGGCCCTGGCCGGCCACGAGCTGTCGGTCTTCCGCGACGGGCAGGGGCTGGAGGTGTCCGGCGAGCATCTGGTGATCGAGGGGCTGACCATCCGCGGCATGGCGTCCAACGGGATCCTGGTCACCAAGGCCCGGAACGTGATCCTCCGCGGCTGCCGCATCAGCCGCTGCGGCTATGTCTGGTCGGCCGGCATCTGGCTCCACCAGACTGCCGACGTGACCGTCGAGCAGTGCTTGATGTTCCGCCTGCGCAACGGCCTCGTCGCCCAGGACGCGGACCGCACGACCATCCGCCACAACACCATCTTCCACACCCGGGCGCACGGCCTCTATCTGATCAGTGGCCGCGGCACGGCGCTGTTCGACACCATCCTCCAAGCCGGCGGGCCGTCGGGCTCGGCGCTGTACGTCGACCCGCGCGCGGCGGGCGGTTTTAGGGCCGACCACAACGGCTACTTGGACAGCGGCAACGCGGCTCTGATCTGCTGGATGCCCCTCGGCCTGCGGTTTCCGACCTTCTGGGACTACCGCCGGGCGCTGCCTGGCCAGGACCTCCACTCGCTCAGCGCCGACCCGCGGTTCGTCTGCACCATCCCCGGCCACGAGGACTTCCACCTGCGTCCCGACAGCCCGTGTCGCAATCGGGCCAGTGACGGCGGGGACATCGGCGCCGTCGGCTGAGGCGGCGGCGCTTGCACCCTTTCCCAAGAGTCACGGGAAGGTTCTTCGCGCACCTCCGGCAGCGGGTGCGGTCCGCGCCACCACGCTACTGCCCACCGTCCACGACCACCTTCGCCCACCACCCCACAGGCAAACCGGGGACGCTACCCAATCCGGCCGGCGAGCGCCGTACCCGCCGGACGCATTGGGTGGTGTCCCCTGGTTTGCCGGCAGTGCCGCGGACCACGTCAGCAACTCAACCTCCGTCAAGCCCTGCGACGGGGGCCGGCCATGGCTCGTGACCGACCCGCCGCCCACCACAGGCGGCCGACGTGCCCATTGTCTGCCGCCCGTCCTGCGGCTCCCAGGGCAAGTCGGCGGGAGGTGACCGCGCTGGTGGGGACAGCCCCCGGCGTCGGCGGCGGCGCGACTTGGCGTGACGTGGTCGCTGGCCCGCCGCACGACCGCGTTCGAGTGGGTGGCGGGTGGCGGGTGGCAGCGCGGCGAGCGGCTGTTCATGCGTCGAACCGCCCACCGGCGTGCCGGCCTGCTGGGCTATTCGTTCCGCGCCACGGGCGACGCGACCGAGGGGCGTCGGCCGATGGTGTTGATGGCGGATTCGGGGCGGCGGGGACGCCTTGACCGTTGGCCCTGCCGGTGGTAGATTACCCGGCATACGGTGGGTATAGCTCAGACGGTTAGAGCGCCAGGTTGTGGCCCTGGAGGCCGAGGGTTCAAGTCCCTCTACTCACCCTGATCGATCCCGCGGGCGGCTCCGGCCGCCCGTCGTCGTTTGGGGTCAAGGATCCGCGGCGAGGATGACGAAGGGTGGGGTGGGCCTGGCCTGGAGGCCCTGGACCCTGCCGGAGAGTAGTTGTCAGGGAGTTTACGCCCTCTTGACGAGGAAGATCAACAAAACGCTTGCGTTGCGCCCATCAAGATGCTACGATCCCACTGTCAGGGGGAGAGGCGGGGGAGCACACGGTGCTCTCGGACGGGAGGGACAGATGACTTTGTACTGGCTGCAATGTGGGGGCTGCGGCGGCGACACCTGGTCACTCAGCAGCGCCAGCGACCCGGACCTGTTCGAGTTGCGCGATCCCCTGGGGGTGGAGATTCTGTGGCATCCGTCGCTATCGGCAGACAGTCCCGCCGAGCACCATCGACTGCTTGATCGGCTGTTGGCTGAGGCTGTCCCGCTCGACATTCTGGTCGTGGAGGGGGCGGTCGTGCGCGGTCCAGGTGGCACCGGGATGTACGACACCTTCGCCGGGCGCCCGAAGAAGGATCTGGTCGCCCGACTCGCGGCGAAGGCCCAGTACGTGGTGGCCGCCGGGACCTGCGCGTCGTTCGGCGGGGTGGGGTCCGACGGCGAGATCGAGGCTTGCGGCGTGCAATGGCTGAAGAGCGAGTTCGGCGGCTTTCTCGGCCCGGAGTTCCGGTCACGGGCCGGGCTGCCGGTCGTCAATCTGCCGGGTTGTCCGGTCCACGCGGAAGTGCTGGCCGGCGCCGTGGCAGCCTTGGTCGAGGGGCGCGTCCCGGAACTGAATGACCGCCATTGCCCGAGCGAGTGGTACAACGTGCTCGTGCATCAGGGCTGCGTGCGGAACGAGTACCACGAGTACCGGGTCGAGGAGGAGGAGTTCGGACAGCGCGGCTGCCTGTTCTTCTACCTGGGTTGCCGCGGGCCGCTGACGCACGGACCGTGCAACAAGGTGTTGTGGCTGGGCCGCAACTCACGCACCCGCGCCGGCATCCCCTGCGTGGGCTGCACCAGCCCGGATTTCCCACAACCCTATCCGTTTTTCCAAACCCGCAACATCGAAGGCATCCCCATCGACCTGCCGGAAGGCGTCGACCGGGCGCACTACCTGGCCTATAAGGGGATGGCCGCGGCGGCGGCCCCGGAGCGCCTGGCGCGCCGTGAGACGCGGATCTAGTCTGGAGTCGCCCAATGGCCGAACAAGTTACGCTGAACCTGCCGCTGAACCGGGTCGAGGGCGATTTGGACGTCAAAGTGGAGATCGCCGACGGCGTGGTGGTCGACGCGTGGTGTTCGGGAACGATGTTCCGCGGGTTCGAGCAGATTCTGGTGGGCCGTGGGCCCCTCGACGGCTTGGTCCTGACGCCGCGCATCTGCGGCATCTGTTCGACCAGCCACCTGATCGCGGCGGCCAGGGCCTTGGACGACATCGCGGGTGCCACCGTCCCGCCCAACGCGATCCGTCTCAGGAACGTGGCGCTGCTGGCCGAACACCTCCAGAGCGATATCCGCGTCAGTTTCCTGATTGTCGGTGCCGACTTCGCCTCGCCAACCTACCGCGACCAGCCGTTGTACGAGGAGGCGGTGCGACGCTTCCAGCCGCTGGCCGGGGAGACGGCCATTGACGCGATGCGCGCCTCCAAGCGGCTGCCGGAGTTGATCGCCGTGCTTGGCGGCCAGTGGCCGCACTCCACGTTCGCCGTTCCCGGCGGCGTGGCCACGGTGCCGTCGGCCGCCGACCTGCAACTCTGCCGGCTGCTGCTCGACCGCTTCCGAACCTGGTATGAGCAGCGCGTCTTGGGTTGCTCCATCGACCGGTGGGCCGCGGTCCGCAGCGTCGCCGACCTGGAGGTTTGGCTGGACGAGTGCCAGGAGCACCACGGCGGCGAGCTTGGTTTCTACCTCCGCTATGGGCGGGCCATCGGCCTGGACCAAATCGGCCGGGCGCACGACAGCTTCCTCAGCTACGGCTATCTGGACGTGCCCGAAGGGTCTGCGGTCCACGGCCCGGACGGAGGGGACAAGCTGGTGCCGGCCGGGTTCGTGCGCGGCGCTCAGACAGGGGCGTTCGACCCGGCGAAGATCGTGGAGGATACCGCGCACTCCTGGTTCGAGGGCTCCGGCCCGAAGCATCCGTCGGTAGGCAACACCATCCCGTACGCGACCGGCAAGGAAGGGCGCCGGTACTCGTGGGCCAAGGCGCCGCGGTACGACGGCCTGCCGGCGGAAACCGGGCCGCTGGCGGACATGGTCGTCTCCGGCGACCCGCTGTTCTGTGAGATGGTGGCGGCCCACGGCGGCTCCGTCTTCGTGCGTCAACTCGCCCGCCTGGTCCGCCCGGCGAAGCTCCTACCAGCCGCTTCCGTGTGGCTGGCCGAGATGGCGGCTGACGGACCGTTCTACCGGCAGCCAGCAGCCTTGGTCGAAGGCGAAGGCTGCGGCTTGACGCACGCCGCCCGTGGGGCGCTGGGACACTGGGTCCGCCTTGAGGAAGGGCGGATCGCCCACTACCAGGTCATCACGCCGACCGCCTGGCACGCCTCGCCGAGGGACGGTGAAGGCCTCCGCGGCTGCACCGAGGAAGGCCTGGTCGGCACCCCGGTGGCGGATCCGGAGAACCCGGTCGAACTCGGCCATGTCGTGCGTTCTTTCGACCACTGCCTGGTATGCACGGTGCACTGCCTCGATCTGGGTCGCTCGCGGAGTACCAGTTCGGTCAGGTTCTCGCCATGAACCGGATCTTCTGCCTCGGCAATGGCCTTTGGACAGAGGACCAGGCCGGCCCGATGGTCCACGACGCGTTGCTGGCGATGCCCAAGCCGGCCGGCACCGAAGCCACGGCCGCCGGGCTGGCCGGGTTGGACCTCGTCTGGCTGGCCGAGGGCTGCGCCCGGGTGGTTTTCGTCGATCAGCTTCGCGACTGGCCGACGCCTGGCGAGGTGGTGCTGCTCGACCCCGAGGCGGTGGCGGCCTCCAGTCATCCGACCTTCGGCCACGCGGCCGGACTGCCGTGGTTGCTGCGCGCCCTGCCGGCGGTCGCGACGCCGCCGCCGAGCCAGATCCACGTGATCGGGCTGGCGCCGCCACTGCGGCCGGCGGCGATCCGCCGGGCGGCCAGGATGGCACTCGCCCTGGCCGCGGCAGGAGGTGGCAGATGCTGAAGGAGGCGACGGCTCCGTCCGAGGTCGAGGCACTGCGAGCCGAAAACGAGGTGCTTCGCTCGGAGATCGCCACCGCCCGTCGCGCTTCGGAGATCACGGCCACGCTGGTGGTCGACCAGATCCGGGCCCTGGACGCGGTGATGCATCGACTGGAGGAGAACGTCGCCGCGGAATCGAGCCTCCGGCGGCAGCTTGCCGCGGAACTGGAGAACGCCGAGCGCCGCAGTCGTGAACTGGCCGAGGCACGCGCGGCGGCCGAGGAGGCCAGCCTCGCCAAGAGCACTTTCCTGGCCACCATGAGCCACGAGATCCGGACCCCCATGAACGGCATCATCGGCATGACCGGCGTCCTGCTCGACACGCCGCTGACCGCCGAGCAGCGGGAGTACGCCCAGACGATCCAGTCCAGCGGCGACGCGCTGTTGACCATCATCAACGACATCCTGGATTTCTCCAAGATCGAGGCCGGCAAACTGGACTTCGAGCGCGAGCCGTTCGACGTGCGGCAGTGCATGGAGTCCGCTCTCGACCTGGTCGCCCACCGCGCCCGCGACAAGGAGCTGGATCTGGGCGGTCTGGTGGAGGCGCGCACGCCGGCCAGGGTGCTGGGCGACGTCACGCGGGTGCGGCAGGTGCTGACGAACTTCCTGGGCAACGCCGTGAAGTTCACCGAAACGGGCGAGGTGAGCGTGCTGATCGACGCGCGACCGGTGGAGCCGGAGGGCGAGGACGTCGGCGGCGGGTGGCACGAACTCCACTTCGCCGTGCGCGACACCGGCATCGGCGTCCCGCCCGACCGCATGGGCCGCTTGTTCCAGTCCTTCAGTCAGGTTGACGCGTCCACCACGCGGAAGTACGGCGGCACCGGACTGGGCCTGGCCATCAGCAAGCGGCTGGCGGAGCTGATGGGCGGCCGGGTGTGGGTGGAAAGCGAGGTTGGCCGAGGCTCCACCTTCCATTTCACCATCCGCGCCGAAGCCAGCGAAGGGGCGGAGCCCGTGTTCGAATCGGGCGATCAGCCTCTGCTGGCCGGCAAGCGGCTGCTGATCGTGGACGACAACGAGACCAACCGGCGGATCGTGGAGCTGCAGACCGCGCCGTGGGGGATCGAGTCAGTCTCGGTCGAATCGGGGGCCGAGGCGCTGGAGCTGCTGAAGCGCGGCGAGCGGTTCGACCTGATGACCCTGGACCTGCACATGCCGGAGATGGACGGCCTCACGCTGGCCGAGCAGATTCACAACTTGTGCCGGGAGGGAGTGGCGCCGCTGATGATGCTCAGCTCGTCCTCCACCCACGTGGGCGACCCGCGCCAGGAGCTGTTCGCCTCGTGCCTGACCAAACCGGTCAAGGCGTCGCAGCTCTACAACAGCTTCGTCAAGATCTTGTTCCCCAAGGTGGGCGAGCGGTGGTCCACGGAGCGAGTCAGCGCCGACAGCCAGCTCGATGACACCATGGCGGCCAGCCATCCGTTGCGGATCCTCCTGGCCGAGGACAACAGCACCAACCAGAAGCTGGCGCTGATCGTGCTGGGTCGGCTGGGTTACCGAGCGGATGTGGCCGCTAACGGACTGGAGGTGCTGGAGGCGCTCCAGCGGCAGCCGTACGACGTCGTGCTCATGGACGTGCAGATGCCCGAAATGGACGGCTTGGCCGCCACCGCGCGGGTCCGCGCGGACTTCGCCGGGGAGCGCCAGCCGCGGATCATCGCCATGACCGCCAACGCCATGCAGGGCGACCGGGAAATGTGTCTCAACGCGGGCATGGACGACTACGTCAGCAAGCCCTTTCAGACCGTGGAGCTGGTCACAGCGCTGAGGAACTCGCAGCCGATCACGGCGGCGGTCGAGCAGCCCGCGGCGCCGGCGGAAGAGCGCGCGAAGGAAGTTGCCGCGGCCAAGCCGGAAGCAGGTTCGGGGGCCGGACCCGAGCCGGGCGGTAGCGGGCTCGACGCGGTCGCATTGGCCAATCTGCGCGAGATGGTGGGTGGCGATGACGCCCTCGTCGCGGAACTGGTCGGCGCCTACCTCAGCGATGCGCCGGACCTCTTGCTGGCGCTGCGGGAGGCGCTCGCCGCGGGCGATGCCCCGACCCTGACCCGCACCGCGCACAGCCTGAAGTCGAGCAGCGCCAACGTTGGCGCGCTGGCGCTCGCGGCCCTCTTCCGGGAGTTGGAATCGCGCGGGAAAGAGGCCCGGCTGGACGGCGCCGCCGGCGACATTGAGCAGGCCGAGCACGAGTTCGGACGCGTTCGTCCCGCGTTGGAGGCCCTGGCCTCCGGCGGCGCCTAGCGGTCACGGAGTCGTCTGGCACGTCGCGGCCAGTGTTAGGGGAAACGATGATGGACGAAGAAGGTGGCCGGATCCTGGTGGTTGACGACGATCGGTTCAACCGCCTGACCTTGACCCGCAGCCTCGAGAGCCAGGGGCACACGGTTGCGCAGGCGGCGAACGGCAAGGACGCGCTCGCCGGTTTGCGCAACGCTTCGTTCGATGTGGTCCTGCTCGACATCCTGATGCCCGAGATGGACGGTTTCGCGGTGCTAGATCAGATGCGGATGGACCCGTCCTTGCCCGACGTGCCGGTGATCGTGATCAGCGGCCAGGAGGACGAAGCCAACGCGGTGCGGTGCATCGAGATGGGTGCGGAGGACTTCCTCCCCAAGCCGTGCAGCGCGGTCCTGCTCAAGGCGCGGCTTGGCGCGAGTCTCGAAAAAAAGCGCTTCCGCGACCAGCAGGAGAACTATCGAAAGGAGCTTGAGCAGCGCGTCTGGGAGCAGACCCAGGACATTCAGCGCAGCTACCAGCGCCTTCAGGACGCCCTGGCCGACACGGTCCTGGCTCTGTCGTCGGTGGTCGAGCTCCGGGACCCGTACACGGCCGGACACCAGGTGCGGGTGACCAACCTGGCCTGCGCCATGGCCACCGAGATGGGACTTCCGGAGGAGCAGATCGAGGGTATCCGCGTCGCCGGACTGCTGCATGACATTGGCAAGATCTGGGTGCCGTCGGAGATTCTCAGCCGCCCGGGTCGCATCAGCGACGTCGAGTTCGCGATCATCCGGGTGCACCCGGAGCTCGGGCATGAAATACTCAAGAACGTCGCTTTCGAGTGGCCAATCGCGGACATCGTCGCACAGCATCACGAGGCGCTCGACGGCTCGGGGTATCCCAACGGCCTCACCGGCGAACAACTGCACCTGGAGGCCAAGATCATCACGGTGGCCGACGTGGTCGAAGCCATGTCGACGCACCGGCCCTATCGCGCTTCGCTGGGCATCGAGGTGGCGCTGTCCGAGGTCCAAGAGCACAAGGGAGTTAAGTTCTGCCCGGAGGCCGTCGAGGCCTGCACCACGCTCGTCCACGACAAGGGGTACACCCTGAACGTCCCTTCTGGGCGGTAGGCCCGACCATCGGACGCCGGCTCGCCGGCCCGGCAGGACCCGGCGTGCGGAGCGCGAACCGCCACGTCTGGCGGGAGGAACGGACATGGCGAAGCCGGTCGGGGTCGGGCTCTACGGCGCCGGATGGGTCAGCGGCGAGCACCTCAAGGCGTACCTCAACAATCCGGACTGCCGGGTCGTGGGCATCGGCAGCCGGAAGCTGGCCAGCGCCGAGCGGCTGCGTGACCTGCACGGGCTCGACTGCCCCTGCTACGACGACTACGGGCAGTTTCTCAAGACCGACGGGCTGGACGCGGTCAGCGTCACCGGGCCGAACCACGTCCACGCCGAGCAGACCATCGCCGCTGCACAGGCGGGCAAGCACGTCTTGATCGAGAAGCCGGTGGCCATCGACCTGCCCAGCCTGCACGCCATGCGCGACGCGGTGGCCCGGGCCGGCGTGCGCACGGTGGTCAGTTTCGTGCTGCGCTGGAATCCGTTGTTCGAGACCATCCGGGCGCTCCTGGCCGGACAGGCCATCGGCACGCTGGTTTACGCCGAGGTGGATTACTGGCACGAAATCGGGCCGTGGTGGACCGGCTACCAGTGGGCCAGGACCAAGGAGTCCGGCCGGAGCGCCTTCCTCACCGGCGGTTGCCACGCCGTGGATGCGCTGCGCTACCTGACCGGCGACGAGCCGGTCGAGGTCAGCGGCTTCGCCTCGACCGCGGCGCCCACCGACTACGAGTACCCGCCGACGGTGGTGGCGGCGGTCAAGTTCGCCGGCGGCGCGGTGGGCAAGGTCTCGGTCAGCTTCGAGAGTTGGCTGCCGTACCAGTTCAACATCGATCTCCTGGGCACCGACGGGACGATCCGCGACAACCGGGTGTGGAGCCGCAAGCTGCTGCCGGGCGCGACCGACTTCGCCACCGTGCCGACCGTGCTGCCCAACAGTGGCGAGGTGACCCACCACCCGTTCACCGGCGAGATCGATCACTTCCTGGACTGCATCCGCACCGGAGCCGAGAGTCACGTCAACCTGGCCGACGCGGTCAAGACGCACGAGGTCTGCCTGGCCATCGACCGCTCGGTGCAGACCGGCAACCCGGTGCGGCTGCCGTTGTCCCAATCGTTGCGCGATTGACCGGTGGCCGTGGCGGTGATACAAGAGGAGTCCGGACCAGCGGAGCTGGAACGGTACGTGACCGTGGTCACGCCGGAAAGCACGGCCCTGCTCCTGCCCTTGGCGGGGCTGGGCTCGCGGTTCGCGGCGGCGCTGGTGGATCTGGCCTGCCAGGCGCTGGCGCTGGTGGTGCTGGGCGCGGCGGTGGTGCTGCCGGTCAGACTGGGCGGCGCCGAGCCGGCGGCCTGGGCGGCGCGGCACGTGCTGCCGTTGGCGCTGGTCGCGGGATGGCTGGTGGTCTGGGGCTATTACGTCCTGTTCGAGACCGCCTGGAGCGGGCAGACGCCGGGCAAGCGGGCGCTGCGGCTGCGGGTGGTGGCCGAAGGTGGCTACGGACTCGGGTTCACCGAGGCGGCGCTGCGGAACATGGTACGGTTCGTGGATCTGCTGCCGATAGTGATCCCGTACCTGGCCGGCGGGTTGAGCGTGTGGCTGACGCCGCGCCGGCAGCGGCTGGGCGACGTGGTGGCCGGGACGCTGGTGGTGCGCGAGCGGGCCACGCCGTGGATCGAGGCACTGCTGGCCGGCGAGGCCGAGACCGAGCCGGCCGAGAGCGCGCTGAGCGCGGCCCAGGTGGACCGGCTCACGGCCGCCGACGTGGCCTTGATCGCGCGGTTTCTGGAGCGCTCCGACGGGCTGCCGCTGGCCACCCGGCGGGAGTTGGCGGCGCGGCTGGCCGAGCCGTTGCGGGAGCGATTGGGCGCGAGCCGAGAAGGTCCCGGCTCGGACGCCGACGAATGGTGGTTGGCTGGGCTCCACCGGTCGTGGACTCGCCGACACCGGCGGTGGTGAGAAAAAATCGGGGAGGGTGCAACTTCGAGTCGTTCGGCCTGTCGAACCCGACTAGGACTAGTAGAGTCCGCAGAACGGCCCAAGACGAGAAACCGATGAATCGCTCGGAGCGACTGGAAAACCTGTCCGCCTATATCGATGGCGAGCTGACCGAAAACGAGCAGCGCCTGCTGGCTGCCTGGGTCGAGAACCATCCCGAGGATCTCGACGACTACGAGGAGCTGGCGGAGGTGGTCTCGTGCGTCCGCGGGCTGCCGCTGGTCGAGCCGCCGGCCGGCCTTTTGGACCAGATTCTCCGCGCCGTGGCCGAGGCCGAGCCGGTGGGGGTCGACCGCGAGCAGGCGGCGGCTTGGCTCGACGACTATTTCGACGGCGAGCTGAGCGAGCCACGGCGGGCGGTGGTCGAGCACTACCTGGCGGTCGACGCCGAATTCGCCGAGCTGGCCGAGCTGCACCAGGCCATGCTCAACGCGGTGCGAGACGTGGACGAGGTCGAGCCTCCGGCCGATCTCCGCGCTCGGATCCAGGACAGCGTTCACGGCCGGCGGCTGCGGCCGGCGGTGATCACGCGGCGCAGGCTGACCGCGCCGGCGAGGCGCACCCTGGCCTTGGCGGCCGGTCTGATCCTGGTGGTCGGCGCCGTCGCCTTCGGGCTGCGCGGCTCCGGTCATCGACCGGTCGAGGTGGCCCAGGAGCCGGCGAAGCCGGCCGAGGTGGTCCCGGCGCCGAACCTGCCCAGGGTCCCGCAGCCGGTGACCGACCCGGCGACCGTGGCCGCCGGCCGGTCCGGTCCGTCCGACACCGCGGTCAGCGGCGTGCCCGAGCTGCCCATGGACGACGCCAATCAGCCGGTGGTGTCCGACGGCATGGACGCCCGGCCGGCGACCACGCGGCGCGCGCCGACGCCCATCACGCCGGCGGACAGCCGCAACGTGGCCGACGGCTCGCGTCGCGAGCCGAAGAGTCGGGTGGATACCCCGCGGTCGCAGGAAAAGGGCAGCAAACCCGCCGTCATCGGGCAAAAGGGCGGTGAAGTAGACAAAAAGAAGGCCGGCAAGCAGACTCCTAAGCAGAAACCCGCCCCACTTGGCGTGGAATCGGGTGGCGGCATGCTGGCCGAAGAGTCGGGCAAACGATCGTCCACGACGCAGGCGCCGGAATTCGTCGGCAGTCGAGGGAACACCAGCGTCCTTGGTGGCGATCTAGATGGTAAGATGGGAGTCGGGTCGGACGGCGGCGAGGGTGGCGGAACTCGCGGTCGCCTGGACCCTACCAGACGGACTGAGGCGCCTCCCTTCTAAGCGCCAAGGGCCATGAGATATAGGGTCGTCAAGCAGAGGGTTGGCTGGAAGCCAGCAGGCCTGAAAACCTGGCTGGCTTTTGCCTTTTTGTATGCTCCCGCGCTCGCCGTGACGGCGGACGAGTGGCAGGTGCGCCCTCTGCTGCCTGGGATGAAGGCCGGAATCGGCCAGGTCAGCGGGTTCACCGCCGCCGGGTCGGGCTACCGCGGGTACCGCTACGAAGGGGCCGATCCGTTCACCGCCGACGGTCAGCTCCAGGTGCGTTTGGGCCGCAGCTCACCGCTGTTCACGATGAGCGCGCTGAGCGGCGGCATCCTCCAACCGGGTGACGAGCAGCAAGCCACCGCCATTGGCTACCGCACCGACCCGAAGAAGACCGACGGCTGGAAGATGTCGTTCCAGTACCAGGATGTCGACCGCGATTTCGCCGGCGCCGGGGCGCTGGGGTTCACCGAGGCGTTGGTCGGGCAGCGCCAGCGGGACTTCAGTCTGGGCTGGCGACACGGCGACCTGGCGTTCGACGTCGGGCGCAACCGGCTGGTCGGCGCGGACGAGGGCGCCGGCTTGCGGTCCGAGTTCTTCCAGGGCTCGGCCTTCGGGCTCACCGCACGCCGTGAGAAGCTCAACATCGACGCCGAGGCGCGGTTCGACCAGGCCCTGACCAGCCACCTCACCGGCGGCCAGGGGTACGATCTGGCGAAGCGCAAGCTGGGCGACGCGCGGGCCGGGTTCACCGACCTCAACTCTCTGGCCGGGCTGTCCGACCGCTTCGAGACGGCCGGCTTCAAGCAAGGCGACCTCCATCTCCAGATGCACGACCGGGAGCTGACCCTGGGCCGGGCCACGCTGCGTGATCGGGCCGAGAGCCTGAGCTTCGGCGGGTTGAAGGTCCGCCGCGCCAGCCGCGCGCTCGACTCCGGGTTCGCCTCGTTCAAGGAGGTCGGCTACACCCACTGGCGCGGGCTTCAGGGCGGCCGCGAGGACGAGCAGGCGGCCGAGCTCGACCTCGGCTACTTCGGCGCCGGGCTGACCCAGACGCGGCGGGCGCTCAACCCCAAGAACCTGCCGGGCAAGGGCACCATCACCGAGGCGCTCGAGCAGAAGCTGCTGATCCAGCCCATCAAGGCCCTCAGCTTCACCTACCGCCGGGTCGACGAGGTGTCGGGGTCGGAGAAGGTCTGGTCCGAGGGCGACCGGGGCGAGTTGAGCCGCTCGCGCGACCGTCGGCTGGCGCTGGGCCTGACCCTCGACCAGCACAAGCTGACGCTGAGCGACCGGCGGTTCGACAAGGCGCGCACCGGCTACCACGCCGGCGGCGTCGAGCACGGCGTGGCCTACCAGTTCGGGAAGCGGACCAAGGCCAGCTTCACCGAGAGCCGCGAGGCGGTGGCCAAGGAGGTGAAGAAGGAGACCGTCGGGACCGTCGCCCGGGCGCAGAAGCTGTCGCTCGAAACCGCCTTCGGCCTGTCGGCGCTGCACGAGCGGCGGACCGGGGACAGCGAGCTCCCGAGGAAGCACGACCGGGTGGCCTTCGAGCGTCGCTTCGGCCAGCGGTGGGAGGTCTCCCTGGGCTATGAGAACTGGGCCGAGGACGGCGATCCGAAGGTCGGGCTGGCGGGCTACCAGCGCGTGCTGGCCAAGCCGGTTCCGGAGGCCACGGCCTACCACTGGGCGGTGACCGCGCGGCCGGGCACGACCGAGCTGGCGAGTTGGTACCGCTCGCTGTACTGGGAGCAGCCCAAGAAGACGGCGGAGTTCGAGGTGGGGCCGCACCTGCTGACCGAGCAGGGCGTCGGCGTGAAGCAGGCGGTCGGCGGCGACTTCCGGCTGCGCGGGCGCTGGACTCGGTTCGAGCGGGACAAGGCCCTGGACATCGAACGGCGCGAGGTGGCGATCGGACTGGAGTTGGACGCCATCGCCGCGCTGGTGCCGGTGGCCGAGGTGGGCTACCGCGAGCTGCGCAACGCGGCCGGCGACGTGCGGCCGCTGCTTTTCGCCACGGCCAAGCTGCGGCCGTGCGGCGGGCTGGAGCTGGCCGCGGACATGGCCCGGGTGGAGAAGGCCGGGGCCGACGCGGTGGCCGAGGAGTGGCGCCACGCCGAGGCCCACGCCATCGAGCTGTCGGCCACCCAGAAGTTTGGCAAGAACGGCAGCGCGCAGTTCTCGTACCTCGAGGTGCCGTTGCCGCCGCGGCGGCTGAGCGACGAAGAGTCCACCCCGCAGCGGGCGCAGGAAGTCACGGTGCAGGTGGCCACTCCGGCCAACTGGCTGACGCCCGGGCTGTCGTTCAAGGGCCGCTACCACACCCGCCGCGAGCCGGGGGTGACGGCCGAGCTGGACTCCATGTTGCGCGAGCAGTCGGCCGAGATGGTCTGGAAGCCCGGCGCGGCCGACGAGCTGTCCGCCACGTATACCTTCAGCCGGGCGCTCAAGGGCCGCGAGCATGACGCGCTGACCCGGCTGGCGCTTCAGTACACCCATCGCTTCGAGTTCGGCGAGTTGGCCGTCACCGGTCATGTCAACGAGGTCTTCGACCCCTATCTAGTCGACGACGGCAGCGAGCGGATGCGGTTCGGCTTCACCTACAACATGCCCTTCTGAGCGCCGCCGCACCGCCCCCGCCAGCACCCCCCGCGACCCCTGTCGCCCCGCGCTGCGAGCGGCTTGACGCTCCGCCGGTGTGGTGAGACAATGCGCCGCGGCCCGGCCGGCCGGTCGACACGGCCCGCCGCGCCAGGAGGCGCCAGGATGCTGTCGCAGCACGACCTTGAAGCCATCGAGGCCAAGCACGACTTCTTCATCGGGATCGATTCGGACGGCTGTTGTTTCGACAGCATGGAGATCAAGCACAAGGAGTGCTTCATCCCGAACATCATCAAGTACTGGGACTGCCAGCCGGTCAGCAAGTACGCTCGCGCGGCGGCGGAGTTCGTCAATCTGTACTCGAAGTGGCGGGGGGTGAATCGTTTCCCGGCGCTGCTGCTGACCTTCGACCTGCTGGACGAGTGGGACCAGGTCCTGGAGCGGGGCTGGAAGTCGCCGGCGGTGCCCACGCTGCGCGACTGGGTGGCGCATGAATCGAAGCTGGGCAACCCGGCGCTGAAGGCGGCGGTGGACAAGACTGGCGACCCCATCCTCCGGCTGACGCTGGACTGGAGCGAGGCGGTCAACCGCGAAGTGGGCGAGATGGTGCACGATCTGCCGCCCTTCCCCAAGGTCCGCGAGGTGCTCCAGCGGGCGGCCGGCGTGGCCGAGATGATCGTTGTCTCGGGGACTCCCGGCGAGGCGCTGCAGCGGGAGTGGGAAGAGCACGATATCGCCGGGTACGTGCAGGCGATCTGCGGCCAGGAGGTCGGCAAGAAGTCCCAGATGCTGGACTGGGCGGCCAAGGGCAAGTACGACGCCGACAAGGTCTTGATGGTCGGCGACGCGCCCGGCGATCTGGAGGCGGCCCGCAAGAACGGGTTCCTGTTCTACCCCATCAACCCCGGCGACGAGGCCGCCAGTTGGCGCCGCTTCCACGACGAGGCCTTGGACCGGTTCCTGGCCGGCGCCTACGCCGGCGAGTACGAAACCGCGCTGGTCGCCGAGTTCGATGGCTATCTCCCGGAGCAGCCCCCGTGGAAGCAAGGCTGAGCGGGTCGGACCCGCAGGAAGGGTTGGTGCAACCATGACGGACAAGAAAGCGGATATCGGGGTCATCGGGCTGGCGGTGATGGGCCAGAACCTGGTTCTCAACCTGGAGAGCCGGGGGTACACCGTGACGGTGTTCAACCGGACCACCGAGCGGACCCAGGAGTTCGTCCGGGACCGGTGCCAGGGCAAGCGGATCCTCGGCACCACCAGCCTGGAGAGCTTCGTCGAGTCGCTGGCCAAGCCGCGCAAGGTCCTGACCATGGTCAAGGCCGGCGGTCCGGTGGACGACATGCAGGCGCCGCTGCTCAAGCTGCTCGAACCCGGCGACGTGCTGATGGACGGCGGGAACAGCCTGTTCACCGACACCCAGCGGCGGGCCAAGACCGCCGAGGAGCATGGCCTGCTGTACATCGGCACCGGCGTCAGCGGCGGTGAGGAAGGCGCGCTGAAGGGTCCCAGCATCATGCCCGGCGGGCACCAGCGGGCCTGGGAACTGGTCGGGCCGATGCTCCAAGCCATCAGCGCCCAGGTCGACGGCGAGCCGTGCTGCGCCTACATCGGGCCGGACGGCGCGGGCCACTACGTGAAGATGGTCCACAACGGCATCGAGTACGGCGACATGCAGCTCATCTGCGAGGCATACTTCCTGATGAAGCACCTCCTCGGGATGGGCGCCGACGAGCTGCACCAGGTCTTCGCCGAGTGGAACGCGGGCGAACTGGACAGCTACCTGATCGAGATCACCCGCGACATCTTCGCCCGGACGGACCCCGAGACCGGCGAGCCGCTGGTCGAGCTGATCATGGACAAAGCCGGGCAGAAGGGCACCGGCAAGTGGACCAGCCAGTCGGCCCTGGACCTGGGCATTCCGGCCCCGACCATCGCCGAGGCGGTCTTCGCCCGGTGCATCTCGGCCATCAAGGACGAGCGCGTGGCGGCGGCGAGCGTGCTGCCCGGCCCGCGTCCCGGCGCGGATGCCGCGCTGCAGGCGGACCGGGGCAAGCTGATCGAGGCCATTCGCCAGGCGCTCTACGCCTCGAAGATCTGCAGCTACGCGCAGGGCTTCCAGCTCATGGCCGAGGCCGGCCGCGAGCAGGGCTGGCCGCTCAAGTTCGGGGAGATCGCCAAGCTGTGGCGCGGCGGGTGCATCATCCGGGCGCGCTTCCTGCACCGCATCACCGAGGCCTACGAGCGCGACCCCAACCTGGCCAACCTCCTGCTCGACCCGTTCTTCAAGGACGTGGTGGGCGCGGCGCAGGACTCCTGGCGGTGGGTGCTCAGCCTTTCGGCGCAGAACGGCATCCCCGTCCCGGCCTTCGCCTCCGCCCTGGCCTACTACGACAGCTACCGCTGCGAGCGGCTGCCGGCCAACCTGCTGCAGGCGCAGCGCGACTACTTCGGCGCCCACACCTACGAGCGGATCGACCGACCCGGCACGTTCCATACCGAGTGGCTCGAATAGCCGCCGCTCATCTCTGAAGCTCAGCGGGCCGCGGCCACGCGGCCCGCTGTCCGTTGGGCCGTCCACACCGCCGCAAACCCTGCGTCATCGCCGCAAGAGATCCATCACGCCGACGACACGCGGGCAATCTTGGCGCCGACACACTGAAGGCGGATAGCTGTGTTCTGCGCTGCGGTAAGCGGGGGATGAGGCCCGCAGCCGAATGAGGAGGTGTGAGATGCGTAACCTATATCGGTTCGGCGCGCCGCTGGTCCTGCTGCTGGCCGCTTCGGCGGCGGAAGCGGCGATTAGCGTGACCGTCAACGGCGAGTTTGTACCGTTCTACGGCACTCAGCCGCAGATGGTCAACGGGCGGATCCTGGTGCCGCTGCGCGGCGTCATGGAGAAACTCGGCGCCGAGGTGAGCTGGCGGCCCGAAACACGCACCGCCGTGGCCACGGATGCGGACACGTCGGTGGTCTTGCGCATCGGTGACCGCGAGGCCGCGGTCAATGGCCAGCCGGTGTACCTGGACGTGCCGGGGCTGATCCTGGCCGGTAGCACCATGGTCCCGCTGCGGTTCCTGAGCGAGGCGCTGGGTGCCGAGGTGAAATGGCACGGCGCCCAGCAGTTGGTCGAAATCACCACGACGCCCGTGGCACCACCGCCGCCGGTGATCACGCCGACCATCCTGTCGTTCGACCACAACGCCGAGAGCTGGGTGGCCGCCAGCTCCCAGATTCGCCTCAAGCTGGTCGGCACCAGCGGCGGCACGGCCAGTGTCCGGGTCCCCGGCCTGGCCGAGCGCCAGATGCTGACCGAGACGCAGCCTGGCGTGTATGAAGGGACTCTGATCGTCCCGCGCGACACGGAGAACGCCACCCGGCGGCTGCCGGTGATCGGTGAGCTGACCTTCGCCGGCCAGTCGCAGATGATCCAGGCGGGGCACACCCTGCAGATCGACACCAATGCGCCGATCTTCGGCGTGGCGACGCCGCCCACCGGGGCCCGTGTCGCCACCCACCGGCCGGACGTCAGTCTCACCTTCGATGACGGCGCCGGCAGCGGCGTCTCGCCGGGCGCCGTGACCCTGACGGTCAACGGCCAGGACGTGACCCCGGCGGCCAGGGTGACCGCCGACCACCTGATCTACGCGCCGACGGCCGACCTGCCGGTCGGCGCGAACATCGTCCGCGTCGGCCTGGCTGACCACGCCGGCAACCTGGCCGAGCGGACCTGGAGCTTCGATGTCGTGCCGCTCCAGAACGTGGTCTACTCGTTCACCCACGATGCCACGACGGCCCTGGAGCCGGGCGATCAGCTCACCGTGACGATGCGCGCCGAGACCGGCGGCCAGGCACGGTACCGGATCGGTGACGGCGAACTGCGGTGGCTGACCGAGATCGAGACCGGGCTGTATCGTGGTTACTACACGGTCCGCAAGGGCGACGTGTTCGACGCCACCCCGGTCCACGGCGAGTTCACCACCCGCGCCGGCCAACCCTACGCCTTCGACGCTCCGACCAACCTGAGCACGACCAGCCTGAAGGCCGCGTTGGCCGTCCCGAGGATCACCATCCCGGCCAGCAACGAGCTGATCGGCTCGACCCTGACCGTCAAGGGCATGGCCGATCCGGGCGCGGAAGTCCTGGTGCGGATCACCTACCGCTCCAAGCTGCTCGGCCTGTTGACGGTCACCGGCATCGCGGCCGAGGAGACGGTCAGGACCGATGACTACGGTTACTGGATGACCAAGGCCATCGACCTCGATGCGGCGGCCGGCGGGCGGGCGGAGAGCTGCACCATCACCGCCCAGGCCCTGGCCGCCGACGGCCGACGGTCGGACCTCGCCTCGATCGACGTGCGCCGGTAGGGGTGATCCGCCGGTGCGATGGTGAGGGTGGAGACCCCGGCGAGCCTCGGCTCGCCGGGGTGCTTTCGGGCCGGCCGGTGGAACATGCCCTGCCCTGATGGCATTACAATCAGTGAGCCGCCGCGGCCAACGGTCGCCGCCACGACGACCGCGGCGCGGGCGTAGCGCTTCGGGGTTGGTGACGTATCTGCTGCGGTCGACGGCCGAGTCGCCGCGACCGGTAGGGGAGGATGAGATGCGTAGCGTACGTTGGTCCGTCGTGCCGCTGTTCGTGTTGCTGTTCGTCGCCACGGCCCAGGCCGCCATCACGGTGACCGTCGATGGCGACCCGGTGATCTTCGGCGGGACGCCGCCGCAGATGATCGGGGGCCGGATCCTGGTCCCCTTGCGCGGCGTGATGGAGAAGATCGGCGCGCAGGTTTCCTGGCAGCCCGAGCTGCGCACGGCGGTGGCGACGAAGGGCGCCACGACCGTGGTGCTGCGGATCGGTGAGCGCCAGGCAGCGGTCAACGACCGCCCGGTGATGATGGACGTGCCGGGCATGATCCTGGCCGGCAGCACGATGGTTCCGTTGCGCTTCCTCAGTGAGGCGCTCGGCGCCGAGGTCAAGTGGCACGGTGCGCAGCAGTTGGTCGAGATCAGGACCGGCGTAACCCCGGCGCCCTCGCCGGCGCCGGCCGCGTTGTCCATCGATTCGTTCACACACGACGCCGAGACCTGGGTCGGGAGCAGCTCCCAGGTCCACCTCAAGCTGCTCGGCACCCCCGGTGCGCAGGCCAGCGTGCGGGTGCCCGGTTTGGTCGAGCGCCAGGCGCTGACCGCGTCCGAGCCCGGCGTGTACCAGGGCGTGTTGGTCATCGGGCGTGACGCCGCACCGACCACCAAGCGCGTGCCGGTGATCGGCGAGCTGGCCTTGGGCGGCAAGTCGCAGTTGATCCAGGCCGGGCGCGAGTTGATGGTCGATACCACGGCGCCGGTGTTTGGCGTGGCCAGCCCGAGCAACGGTTCGCGCGTCGGCACGGCCCGCCCGGCGCTCAGCCTGACCTACGACGACGGGGCCGGCAGCGGCGTGGCCACCGGCGGCGTGACCGTTACCGTCAACGGCCGCGACGTGACCCCGGCGGCCAGGGCCGGCGACAGCCAGGTGGTCTACCAGCCGTCGGAGGATCTGCCCGCTGGCGCCAACACGGTGCGGGTGGCCTTGGCCGACCGCGCCGGCAACGTGGCCGAGCGGACCTGGAGCTTCGACGTGGTCACGCTCCAGACTGTGGTCAAGTCGTTCACGCACGATGCCGCCAAACCCCTGGAGCCGGGCGATCAGGTCACCGTGACGATGCAGGCCGAAGCCGGCGGGCAGGCGCGGTTCCGCATCGGCGACGGCGAGCTGCGCACGATGCCCGAGGTCCAGGCCGGCGTTTACCGCGCCGCTTACACCATCCGCAAGGGCGACGTCTTCAATGCCGCGGCCGTCCACGGTCAGTTCACCACCCGCGGTGGCCACAGCTACGACTTCGACGCCCCGACCACCGTTTCGACCGCCGTCACCAAGGTTGCCCTGGCCGTGCCGCGGATCACCATCCCCGGCAACGGCGACACCGTCGGCAAGGACTTGACGGTCAAGGGCCTGGCCGATCCGGGAGTCGACGTGAAGGTCAAGATCGTCTACCGCTCCAAGCTGCTCGGGCTGCTGACGGTCACCGGCGTGGCGGCCGAGGAGACGGTCAAGGCCGACGACAAAGGCGTCTGGATCACCCGCGCCATCGATCTCGACAAGGCCACCGGGGCCAAGGCGAGCAGCTACACCATCACCGCCTGGGCCGTGGCCGCCGACGGGCGGCAGTCCGAGCCCGCCTCGATCGAGGTCAAGCGCTGAGCGCGACGCGCAGGTGAGCGGACCGCGTTGGTGAATGCCCCGGCGAGCCGCGGCTCGCCGGGGTACCCATGGATCGCTACCAGGTCTCCTTCCCTCTTCCCAAGGTCACGCCGGACACGGTCACCGGCCGGTCGATCGCCGAGCCGGCAAGGCGCACGCCGGTGTTGACCGAGTGCGATGTGGCGGTGGTCGGCGGCGGGCCGGCCGGAGTGTGCGCCGCGGTGGCCGCCGCGCGGGCGGGCCGGAGGGTGGTGCTGCTGGAGCGGTACGGCTTCCTGGGCGGCATGGCCACCGCCGCCAACGTGACCATCTGGCACTCGCTCTACGGCACCGACAAGGCCACCAAGGTCATCGGCGGCCTGCCCGAGGAAGCCATCCGCCGGCTTCAGGCACAGCACGCCGCGCGCAACTTCTCCGACGACGGCGAGACCGGGCCGTGGGTGATCGATACCGAGACCGCCAAGCTGGTGTTCGACGACCTGGTGGTCGGCAGCGGGGTCAAGCTGTTGCTGCACGTCCAGGCCGCCGGGGTGGTACAGGAGGGCGACCGCCTCGCCGCGGTGCTGTTCGAAGGGAAAACGGGCCGCCACGCCATCGAGGCCGAGACCTTCATCGACTGCACCGGCGATGCGGACATCGTCCGCCGGGCCGGGCTGCCGACCGAGCTGGGCGACGGCACCGGCCGCTGCCAGGCGCCGACGCTCTGCTTCCGGGTCCGCGGCGCGGACCCCAACGCCACCCCGCCGCACCGGCTGCAGGAGGAACTGTTCCGCACGCCGATGGACTACAACGGGCAGCCCTTCCCGACCTGCGTGTGGGGCACGACCGGTGTGCGCGATCCCTCCGAGCGGCTGCTGGCCGGCACCCGCGTGCTCAACGTCAACGCCGCCGACACGCTGTCCCTGACGCGCGCCGAGGTCGAGGCGCGCTACCAGATGCGCTGGGTCCTGGGCCGCCTGCGGTCGATGCCGGGCTGGTCGGAGGCCTACTTGACCGACATCGCCACGCAGCTCGGCATCCGCGAATCGCACCGCATCGTGGCCGTTCACCAGCTCACCCGCCTGGAGGTCTTGGAAGGCCGGCGCTTCCCCGACGCCGTGGCGCAGGGCACCTATCCCATCGACATCCACACCCCGGACGGGCCGGGCATCAGCTTCGAGTATCTGGACGGCACCACCCGCCACCTTGCCGGCGACCGGACCCAGACCATGGGCCGCTGGGACGGGCAGCCGCAGGAGGCGCCCCTCCGCGACACGCTCTGCTACCAGGTGCCCTACCGCTCGCTGGTGCCCAAGGGCATCGACAACCTGCTCGCCGCCGGCCGCTGCATCGGCGCCCATCACGACAGCGCCGGGGCGATCCGGGTGATGATCAACGCCATGCAACTCGGCCAGGCGGCCGGCACGGCGGCGGCGCTGGCCGGCGGCAGCCCGCTGCCGGAGCTGGACGCGGCGCGACTGGTGGCCCGTCTGAAGTCCGCCGGCGCGCCGTTGCTGCCGGCGGCGGATGAGGATCACGAGCGGGACGAGGCCGAAGCACACCCATGAGCCACAGCGCCACCTGGGACGACCTGGCCGTGCATCAGGGGCCGAGTGGGCCGTACCTGGTCATCTCCGATGAGCACCTGTTCGACAGCCTGGACCTGACCGGGCCCGGGCTGGAGCAAGTCCGCGCCACGGCCGAGGCGGAACGGTACGACGCGGCCTGCGCAGCATGGGGCGACTACTGGCGCGAGCGGCCGGCGCCGGTGTGGGTCTTCGACCCGGACCGGTACGTCGAGGCCATGCGCCGCGACCTGGGCTGGATGGTGCCGGTCGTCGTCGACCGGGCCGATCAGGTCGTGGCGTGCGACTTCCGCCATGCCACCTACCGGCCGGTACCCGCCGGGCGCAGCTTCGACTGGGCGGCGGACGATGGCGACACCGCCTACATCGGCTTCCATTACTTCTTCTGGACCCCCTGCCTCGGCCGGGCCCACCTGCTCACCGGAGACGATCGCTACGCGGAGACCTTCCGCGAGGTGATCTGCTCCTGGCACGACGCGCTGCCGGAGCTGGACATCGATCGGGTGGTCTGGAACCAACAGCTCGGCGCGTCACTGCGGATGACCTACTCGCTGGAGAACTATTTCCTGTGCCGGGCCTCGCCCGCGTTCACTCCGGAACTGCACCGCAAGATGCTCAACTGCCTGCTCGGCCACGCCCGGTATGTGCACGACCAGCACCTGCGGGAGTACACCCCCTGGAACGGCCAGAACTCCGGGCTGGCCTGGCTGATCTGCTTCGGCACGATGCTGCCTGAGTTCCGGCAGGCCGACGGATTCCGCGAGCAGGCGGTGGCGCTGGGCCGGCGACACATCCTGGAGAACTTCCGCGACGACGGCGGCCACGATGAACTGTGCACCCAGTACCACATCACCGGCCTGCGCGACCTGTCGTTGGCGGCGCGGCTGCTGCGGCGCAATGGCCAGGACCTGCTGCTGGCCGACCCGGAGGTGCGCGACCGCTTCCGCCGGGCGTTCGAGTGGCTGCTGGACGTCAGCACGCCCACCGGCCAGTGCCCGGCGCTCAATTCCGGGGTGTACGACACCGAGTGGCTGGTCTACATGGGCCTGGGCGCGGAGTTGTTCGATTCGGCGGCCTGCCGCTGGGCGGTGCGGCAGTTCGTCCAGCCGGGCTACTTGCCCATCGGCAAGGACATCGCCTCGGCCTTCTGGCAGGTCGATGAGACCTTCGCTCGGGCCGTCACCGACGCCGAGGCCCCGGCCGAGCCGCCCGACCGCGCCAACTGCCTGCTGCCGGCCTCCGGCTTCGCCGTCTTCCGCGACGGGTGGTCGCCGGAATCGCTCTACCTGATCCTCGACGCCGGTGCGCCGTGGGGCGGGCACGGGTATCCCGGCAAGCTGTCCTTCATCCTCTGGGGTCACGGCGCGCCGCTCGCGCTGCAACCCGGCTCACCCGCCAGCTACAGCCTGCCGGTCTACCGAGAGTGGTGCCGCCAGACGCTCTCCCACAACACCGTCCTGGTCAATGGCCACTCGCCGGACGCCCCGTTCACGGCCATCATCGACGCCTGGCACGATCAGGGCGAGGTCGCCTGGGCGAGGGCGCATACCGACGTCTACCAGCCAACCGACGAGGTGACGCACGAGCGCACCGTGGTGCACCGGCGCGGCGAGTACTTCCTGATCGTCGACCGGCTGCGGACCGGAGCCAAGCCGGCGGAGCTGACCTGGCTGTTCCACTGCCCGCAGCCGCTCGAAGTCGGTAAGGACCGCCGCGCGACCAGCCCCGCAGGGCGACCGGGCGTGCTGCTGGTCCCAGCGGAGCCGAAGCGCATTACCCAGGTCGTCCAGGGGACGGGCCACGCGGCGGTGCCGGTGGACTACGACCCGGCCGCCTACCAGCCCCAGGACGCCTGGCGCGACGACCTGCCGTACCTCGGCTACGTGCAGCGGGTCGGACCGCATCAGCTTGCCGAGTACGCGATCCTGGTACTGCCCTTCGCCGCGGACCCGCCGTCGGCCCGGCTGAGGCGCGTTGCCGGCGACGCGTTCGAGGTCGAGGTCGGCCATCGTTGCTTCCGGCACGATGAAGCCGGCCGGCCCGAGGGACCGTGATCGGTTTGCCGTGGTCGCCCGCGGTGGAGTACGATCCCGGAGGGTGACGGAGGACCGATCATGCGCGCCGTGTTTCTGCTGACCGTCTGCGCTCTGCCCGTGGCCGCCGAGGAGTTGAGCTGCGGGCCGTGGCACCTGACCTACGGGTCGAACGGGCCGGGAGAGCTGCGGCATCACGGCAAGCCGGTCGTTCTCCGCGCCGCCGGCGGGTTCTATGAGCCGGGATGGAAGGGCTCGCGGCTGAACTTGGGCGGGATGGCCAGTCAGGTCACGCGCCAGGGAGAGCGGGCCACCGTCACCTGGAAACTGACCCGCGACGGCGTGGCCGACGTGACCATCGCGCTGACCCTGTCGCCCGAACAGGCGGTCTGGTCGTTGGTCATGGAGGCCAAGCAGACCGGCCCGGTGGAGTTCGGTCTCTACCTGCCGGCGGAATCGGTCAGCAAGCCAACCGGCGAGCTGGCCTTGGATCCCACCCGGACGGGCCGGCAGGTGCGCTTCGAGCGGCCGGCGGTGACCACCGACTGGACCCTGGCCTGCTCACCCGGCGGCTGGCAGGTGCAGGACCGGCGCGACAAGGACGGCTGGGCGCGCCTCATCGCCGTGCTGCCGGTCAACGAGCCGCCTACCCGGATCGAGGCTTCCGCCGCGCTGACGGTGACCACGTACCCCGAGGCCGAAGCCGCCAGCCGAGCCAAGATCCTCGACCAGCGTGCCCAGTGGCAGGACGAGGTCGCGTTCCCCAACGCCGGGTTCAAGGACGGCCTGACCGGCTGGAACGTCGCGGCCAACGCCGCGGTGGAGACCGACCAGCCCGCCGAGGGCAAGTCCTGCGCCCGGCTGACGGTCGATGACCCGCTCAAGGATTCGGTCTACATCACCAGGCAGGTGCCCGTGGTCGGCGGCGCGCGGTACGTCGCCCGGTGCCGGGTCCGCACGGCGGGCGTGACCGCCAGGCCGGGGAAGATGTCCAGCGTCGGCGCGGGGCTGATCATCGAGTGGGCGGACAAGGACGGCAAGTGGTTCGCCTCCGGGGCCTATGCGACCGGTCTGTTCGGCGACAATGGGTGGACCGTCAAGGAGACTACCGAGGTCCGCGCGCCGGACGAGGCCGGGTTCGCAACCATCTTCCTCGCGCTGCGCGGCGCCGGGACGGCCTGGTTCGACGACGTGTCGCTCACCCGCCGGCACCATGCCCTGCTGCTGCGAGGCCCCGAGCCCGATGTGACCCTGGCCGACAACCGGCCCGAGCTGCGCTGGTCCGACAGCGCCGGCATTGAGACGTTCCGGCTGGACCTGTCACGCGACGAATCGTTCCTCGCCGAGGCTACCCGGAGCGTAGAGACGGACCAGGCGCGCTGGCGGTCGCCCGAGCCTCTGGCGCCCGGCCGCTGGTTCTGGCGGGTCGGCGCGCCGGGCTACGACTGGAGCGCGACCTGGTCGTTCGAGCAGACGGCGCCGGCCGATCGGGACACCACCGGCCCGCTGGTCGAGTCCCTGCCGACGCGGGTGCTGACCGCTGACGGGGCGGTCACCTGGACGGTGGCCGAGCCGTCCGGTCCGCCGAAGCTGACCGCTCGGGTGGGCGAGCAGGCCGTTACCGTGAATCTCGCGCCGGCCGGCGCGGGGCAGTGGCGAGCGGTGCTCACCGGCCCGTGGCGGCCCGGCCTCAACGAGGTGGCCCTGACCGCGACCGACGCGCCGGGCAACACAATCACCGCCACCGCGTTCGTGGTCTGCAAGCCGAAGCCGGCGCGGCCGACGGCCATCGCGGCGGACGGCGCCTGGACCGACGCCGGGCGGCGGGTCCTCCCGCTGGGCATCTACCAGGTCTCGCCGGCGGCGATGCCGACGGTTCGGGCCGGCGGATTCGAAGTGGTCCACATCTACGAGTTCGAGGGCAGCCAGGACAACCAGCGCGCGCTGGCCTACCTTGATGCGGCCGATGCGGCGGGGCTGCGCTGTTTCATCGGCTTCGACCGCGGCAAGGGCACCGGCAAGGGTATGGTCCAGGGCAACGCCCGCCACCTGATGGAGCGGGTCGCGGCGCTGTGCGATCATCCCGGCCTGTACTGCTGGTACCTGTTCGACGAGCCCGAGATCGCCGACCAGTACCTCTCCCCGCGCGCCCTCAACGGGTACGGCGAGCTGGTCCGGCGGCTGGACCCCTACCACGTGGTGGTGATGACCACCTGGGGCAAGCGCATGGCCCTCTACCGGCCCAGCTTCGACACCCATTGGACCCAGGCTTACACGACCCCGGCAGGGGTGGTCAAACAGCTTCGCGAGCACCGTGAGCTGCTCGGGCCGGAGGTGCCCATCACGCTGCTCAACCACTGCTACGACCGCGCCCAGAGCGAGCGGATGAAGGCCGGCGGGTCCGGCGACCCGGCCCAATTCCAGCCCGATCCCGCCTGGCTGCGAGCGGCGGCGCTGGCCGGCTTGACGCAGCGGATCAACGGCCTCTGGTACTGGTGGTACGCCGACGGGGTGAAGGGCTGGCTGACGGTCAGCGGCGCCCCGGAAGCCTGGCGGGCGCTGACCGGCGTGACGGCCGAAATCAAGGCCCTGGAGCCAATCCTGACCGATCCGGCCCCGGCGGTGACCGGCGAGCTGCCGGCCGGTCAAGGGCTGGCGGTCTGGTACCGCAAGACGGTGGCGGGCGAGACGACGGTGATCGCGGTCAACACCACCGAGGAGACCGTGGACCTGACCATCCCCGCGCCGGGGAACGGGATGGCCGAAGTGCTCGGCGAGAACCGTCGCGTGCCGCTCAAGGATGGCGCAATCACCGACAAGTTCGAGCGGTACGGGGCGCACGTGTACCGGTACTGAAGGCGGGCCTGTCTCGGAAGCGTCGAGCAGCCCCGCCTCGGTAGCTGCGAGCGGCCGCCCACGACGAGTACTGGCCGCGCCGCTTTCGTAGCGCTCCGAGCCACTGGGCGCGGGCATTGCGCCCTAACCGAAGACTCGCAGGAGAAATCTTGGTGAACCTCTTGACAACGGCACCGGGGGGGGGGGGTACAATAGCTCAAGTGACGTACGGGAGGGCGGCGGGACGGGCGGGGAGTCGTCATCATGCGGCGTGCGTGGCGGTGGCTGGTGGTCGGGGCGGTGCTGGTGTCGGCGGGATTCTGTGACGAGGCCGAGGAAAAGGCCTACGAGAAGTCTTGGACCTCGCTTCAGAAGCTCCTCAAGGACGGCCAGCTCGAGGCCGTCCAGCAGGGCGTCGAAAGCTACCTCCGGCAGTATCCGAACGACAGCTACTGGCAGCGCCGCATCGTCGGGACCATGGGCTCCGTACTGGGCAATTCGCAGATCTGGGGCACGCCCAAGTACCGGCCCATCGCCGAAGGCATCCTGGCCAAGTCCGCCGACACTCCGAACTACTACACCTTCGCCGCCGCGCAGTTGGCGCACAGTTACCTGTTCTGGCCCGACAAGGAGCAGAACGACAACGCTCGGGCCGAGGAGATCACCCGGACGGCGCTGGAGGTGCTCGGCGACAAGCTGTCACCGCCGCTGATCTACACCCAGCTTCTGCTGACCCGCCGGCTGATCGCCCTGTACAACCTCAAGCGCTACGACGACGCGCTGGCCTTCGCCAAGGAAGCGGCGCGGCGCTGCCCGCTGGTCATGCAGGACCGGTACTACCTCAACTGGACGTTCCAAGCCGCCAAGCGCAGCAAGGACCCGGCGACGACCTTGCCGGCGGCCAAGCTCTACTTCTGCCTGTGCGAGTACGACGAGAAGTGGATCAACGAGGCCATCGCCCTGGTCGGTCCGCCGCTGGGCGAGCTGGAAGGGCCGGGCGTGGCCCTGCAATTCGCCAAATCGCAGCAGACGCCGGGCATGGCCAACGCGCTGCAGAAGATGCCCATCCTCAACCTTGGCCTGCCCCGCGAGATGATGAAATCCGCCGGCGACGACCTCCAGGCGCAGATGAATGTCCACCTCTACGCCCGCGACGTGCAGTCGGCCTTGGACTTGGCCAAGCGGCAGATGAAGGAATCGGCCGGCACACCGGTCTTGCTGGCGGCGGCGCTGAAGAACATCGCCCGGTGCTTCAAGGCCCACGATTGCTCGGTGGCGCGGGCCAACCTGTTCCTCCAGTTCCACGCCACCGGTGAA
>JAANMV010000078.1_pt1 | contig 100805 bp, 78 predicted proteins | sample 7279661 | NCBI WGS metagenome assembly JAANMV01 (sample SAMN14094540, study PRJNA606508) | bioreactor metagenome | isolation source: A lab-scale SPAN reactor treating ammonium-rich wastewater day 121 | place: Ireland: Galway | collected 2017-05-16
GCCTTGCGTATGACTCCCAAACTACTGCCGTAATCGTAATTCCCCCTCCATTTGGCGAAAACGCCAATTTTTAATTGCGAACCCTGTCGTGCACCCGCTGCTAGCAGCGCATTGCATTTGGGCTTGATTTGCAAGCCTCTTTTGCTGAGAATCCCCTCGCGTTGAGAGTTCTGTCGGCGGAGTCCGCGGGATTCTTGAATTTCAAATTTCGAATTGCGTTGTGTGCCAAGGACGGCCCATGATTATCAGTCGCACGCCTTATCGCGTTTCGTTCCTTGGCGGCGGTACGGATTTTCCCGGCTGGTTTCAAGAACATGGCGGCAGCGTGCTCGCGGCTAGCATCGACAAGTATTGCTATCTCACTTGCCGATATTTGCCTCCGTTTTTCGAGCATCGGCTTCGCGTCGTCTATTCCAAAATCGAATGCTGCCATTCGCTGGATGAAGTCGCCCATCCCGTCGTTCGCGAAGCGCTGAGAACCCTCGATATTCACCGTGGCGTGGAAATTCACCACGACGGCGACCTGCCCGCGCGAAGCGGCATGGGCTCGAGTTCATCGTTCGTGGTGGGCCTGCTCCACGCGCTCCACGCGCTCAGTGGACGAATTGTCAGCAAGCAGCAATTGGCCGAGGAAAGCATTCGACTCGAACAAGAAACACTGCGCGAAACCGTGGGCTGCCAGGATCAACTGATGGCGGCCTATGGAGGGCTCAATCATGTCAACTTCGAGCGCAACGGCGACATCTATGTTCGCCCGCTGGCCTTAACCGCCGAGCGGCAGCAGGAATTCAACGATCACCTGATGCTGTTTTATACGGGCATCCAGCGCACGTCGTCGCAAGTAGCGGCAAGTTATGCCCACAACCTGAAACGGCACGATCAACTGCTCAAGACGATGTCGCGCCTGGTCAACGACGGCCTGAAACTGCTATCGAGCCGCACCGATATCTGCGAGTTCGGTTCGTTGCTGCACGAAGCCTGGGTCACCAAATGCCGGCTCAGCAATGCCGTGAGCAATCGGTCGGTCGATCGCATGTACGAAGAGGCGCTGGCCGCCGGAGCCATCGGCGGAAAGTTGCTGGGAGCAGGCGGCGGCGGATTCTTGCTGTTGTTCGTACGGCCCGAACAGCAGGCGCAAGTCAAACAGCGCCTCGAGTCGCTGGTGCATGTTCCATTCGCCTTTGAAACAGGTGGCAGCCAGATCATTTTTTACGAAGCCGAACGCGACTATGGGCCGGAAGACGAGCGCCGTGCCCAGCGACCCTGCCGGCCATTCCGCGAACTGTCCGAAGTCGCATGAAATTTCGCGATCGACACGGCAACCGTTTGCCAGCGAAATCGCGATCAAGGAGGGGGGATCAAGACATCATGCATCACGACGATGCAATTTACGTGGCCGGCGCCGACTCGCTTGTTGGGAAGGCCATTGTTCGCCAACTTCAATCGGCCGGATACCGGCATCTGCGCGGCATTGCCGCCGGCGAAGCTCCCGATTTGCTCGATCGCAAGGCGGTCGAAGCGTTCTTCGCAACATGGCGGCCGCGCTACGTATTTCATGCGGCGGGCGTTTCTGGTGGAATAGGCGCCAACGATTCCAGCCCCGCGGATCTATGTGCGGCCAATCTCACGATCAATGTGAATCTGCTGGAATCGGCGCGACGGTTCCAGGTCGCCCGCCTGTTGTACTTGGCCAGCAGTTGCTGCTATCCCGAACGGGCGCCGCAACCTCTGATGCCCGCCTCGCTCGGAACGGGGCCGCTCGAGCCGATCAGCGAAGCCTACGCCACGGCCAAACTGGCGGGCATCTCGCTCTGCAAAGCCGCGCACAAGCAAGACGGCTGCGATTTTATCGTGGGTATTCCCACCACCGTGTTTGGCCCTGGCGATCATGCCGACGCGCAGCGCGGCCACGTCATTCCATCTTTGATGGAACGATTCCATCAAGCCTGCTTACAGAACTTGCCTCGGGTACAAATCTGGGGAAGCGGCGCTGCGGTGCGCGAGTTCATAGCGGCCGACGACCTGGCCAGCGCCTGCCTCGCCTTGATGCAGCATTCGCACCCGCCGCGAATTGTCAACCTTGGCAGCGGTCAAACGCTTTCCATTCGAGAACTCGTGGCCATGCTGGTGGAAATCACCGGCTATACCGGACAGGTGGTGTTTGATCGCACCCGTCCCGACGGCGCAGCGCATAAAGAATTGAACAGTGACTGGCTGCTTCAGACAGGTTGGCGGCCGAACAAATCGCTTCGCGACTGGCTATTCGACACCTATGCCGGCGTGGCCGCGCGGCATGGTTCGCAGGGCGAACACGATCCTGGCAGCGCGGCCGATCCCAACACTTCCGTAGTTCTCGACGAGGTCACTCCGGCGGCTGATCGAGGGGCCAACATGGTAATCACTCCCGCTCCCGGTACGCTCGATGCCACGTTGTACCGCGAGTTGTTTCGCATCCGCCGCGTCGAAGAAGAGATCGCCCGCGTTTATCCTTCCGATCGCATTCAAAGCCCTGTTCATTTGTCGATTGGGCAGGAAGCCATTTCGGTTGCGGTTTGCCAGGCGCTCCGCGCGAACGACGTGGCCTTCGGTTCATATCGCAGCCACGCATATTTTCTCGCCAAGGGCGGCAACCTGCGGGGAATGATCGCCGAGTTGTACGGCAAGGCGACGGGCGTGGCCAAGGGCAAGGCCGGCTCGATGCACCTCATCGACGCGGCCGCCGGCGTGATGGGGGCCTCGGCGATCGTGGCGTCTACCTTGCCGCAAGCCGTGGGCTATGCGCTCGGGATTCAGTCCCGGGGCGAAGATCGCGTGGTCGCCGTGTTCTGTGGCGAGGGCGCCACCGAGGAAGGCGTGTTCGCCGAAAGCCTCAACTTCGCGGCCTTGAAGCGATTGCCGATCCTGTTTGTGTGCGAAAACAACGCCTATGCGATTCATTCTCGGCAAGCCGACCGGCAGTCCAACCTCGATATCGCAGCCCGAGCGCGATCGTTTGGAATGGAATCGCGCCGCTTCGACCAAATGGACATTTACGAACTGTTTGCCGCGAGCTGCGAGGCCGTGGAATCCCTGCGCCAGGGTTCAGGGCCGCGGTTCTTTGAATGCTGCTGTTATCGTTGGATGGAGCACGTAGGACCCAGCCAGGATTTTGCCGTCGGCTACCGCAAGGCCGAGGATGCGCAATCCTGGATCGAAAACGATGCTCTGAAGATCGTCTCTGCGCGTCTGGAGGAGGGCGTGCGCCGGGAGATTGAAACGCAGGTTGAGGAAGAAATTCATGACGCTTTTGCCTTTGCCGAAAGCAGCCTCGCCCCCGCAGGCGACGAACTGCTCACCGACCTCTACGCTTGACCCGCGAGGCCGCAGGTCCGCCCGCACTGCTTCCGAAAAAACCCCGCAGGACTCGCTCCGCTGGTTAACCTATTGTCAGGCCCTGCGCGAAGCCACGTTTCAGGAAATGGAACGGGATCATCGCGTAATGCTCATGGGGCAGGGTATCGACGATCATAAGGGTTTTTACGGCACGACCCTCGGTCTGGCAGAGCGATTTGGCAAACATCGCGTATTCGATGTGCCGCTCAGCGAAGAAGGAACCACCGGCATTGCCATCGGCGCGGCCATGTCGGGATTGCGGCCGATCCATACCCATATTCGTATGGATTTCCTGCTGCCGGCGATGAATCAGATTGTGAATATCGCCGCCAAGAGCCGCTACATGTATGGCGGCCAGGTTTCCGTCCCCTTGGTCATTCGCGCGGTGATCGGTCGCAGTTGGGGGCAAGGCGCGCAGCACTCCCAGGGGCTGCACTCTCTGTTCATGCACATTCCCGGCCTCCGCGTCGTCGCGCCAGTTACGCCATACGACGCCAAGGGAATGCTCATTACCAGCATCCGTGAAGACAACCCGGTGATCTTCATCGAACACCGTTTGCTGCACTCCCAACAAGGGCACGTTCCGGAAGAAAGCTACACGATTCCCTTTGGCCAGGCGCGAGTGCTTTCGCCAGGCGAGCACGTCACGATCGTGGGCATTTCGCACGCCGCGATCGAATGCTTGCGAGCGAAAGAGGCCCTGTTGACCGCAGGCATTAGCGCCGAGGTGATCGACCCGGTTTCTCTCAGTCCGTTGGATGCCGCGGCCTTGGCCCAATCCGTGAGCAAGACAGGGCGGTTGCTCGTGGTCGACTCCAGTTGGACCACGTGCGGAGCAAGCGCAGAAATTGTGACCGCGGTGAGCGAAACATTGGGCCAGGGACATGGCGGCGCGCAGCCGTTTTCCTTCCGGCGAATGGGATTTGCTCCCGTGGTCTGCCCGACCGCCAAGAGCCTCGAAAACCTGTACTACCCCACTGCCGAAACCATTGCCCAGGCCGCCTATCGCCTGGTGCACGGGGCCGCTGCCGATTGGAATCCCGAATCGATCGCTGCGCCCGAAGTCCTCCAATTCAAAGGGCCCTTTTGATGTCGCCTGCAAGTCAGCAACCGGCCACTGCCTCGTCCGCGGTCGCCCCCCTCAACTGGCCGTTGATGGAAGACAACATTACGCGTGAGGACCTCGACGCGGTAAAGGCCTTTCTATCGGCCGAGGAACTGCCGATTCTCACGCAATCGAAGCAAGTGGCCGAGTTCGAACGGCAGTGGTCACAGTGGTTGGGCGTGAAACATAGCGTATTCGTCAACTCGGGCTCTTCCGCAAATCTGATCACGTTGGCCGCGCTGCGCTGGCGAGTTGGCGGGGGCGAAGTCATCTTGCCTCCACTAACCTGGGTTTCCGACGTGGCCGCCGTACTGCACAACGGCTTTGACCCGGTGTTTGTCGACATCGACCTGGCGACGCTAGGGCTCGACTCCCAGCGCGTGCTCGACCGCATCACCGATCGGACGCGAGCCGTCTTCGTGACTCACGTCTTGGGCTACAACGCCCTGACCGAGGAACTCATTACCGAACTTCAACAACGCGGCATTGCGCTGATCGAGGATGTTTGTGAATCGCACGGCGCGACGCATCGCGAACAAAGGCTGGGCAGCATTGGATTGATGTCCAATTTCTCCTTCTATTACGCCCACCACTTGAGCACGATCGAAGGCGGCATGGTCTGCACCAACGACGACGACTACTACGAATGCCTGCGCATGCTCCGGTCGCACGGCATGGTTCGCGAGAGCAGGAATCCGGCCCTCCGCGAGTACTATCGGAACAGCCACGATGACCTCAACCCCGACTTCATCTTTGCCCAGGCCGCGTACAACGTGCGCAGCACCGAAATCAATGCCGTGCTGGGACAATCGCAGTTGCTCCGATTGAACGAGAACAACGAGCAGCGGCGTAAGAATCTGACAACTTTTCTGAATGCCCTCGATCCGGAAAAATACTTCGTGGAATTCCGGCGCGAGGGGAGTTGCAACTACGCCTTTACGTTGCTGCTGCGCCATGCCAACACCGTTCTGCGCGACAACGTGGTGGCCTTGCTCAAGAGCCTGCGCGTGGAATTCCGCCGCGGCATGTCGGGGGGCGGCAACCAGCTTCGCCAGCCGTACCTGCGCGAGGTTCTACCGGCTTGGGACCCCGCGGAGTACGCCAATGTCGAACATGTTCATTTCTATGGTTTCTACTTGGGGAACTATCCGTCGTTGGGCGAAGAGAGAATCCTCAAACTCTGTGAGCATTTGAATTCCTTGCCGGTGGATCGTCCCTGGAACTAATGCGATTTTGGACGCCATGCGCCGCCCCATCGCGGCTTGGATCCTCTTAACGCAGGCTGCCCCCCAAATAGAAGTGTACTCCGCGAACGCTCCCGCAGAATGCGGAGATGTCAGCACGCAAGAAGAACACGAAAGCGAACCAGTTTATGACGCAGTCCCAAATGGATTTGGTGCTGATCAACCCCAATAGCCGCAAGCGAGTTTATCAATCGCTCGGCAATACGTTGGCCGCCGTCGAACCGCCCGTATGGGCTGGTCTCATGGCTAACTTTGTTCGGCGCCATGGGTATCGCGTGGCAATCATCGACGCCGAAGCCGAGCAACTAACGCCGGAAGAATCCGCCGACCGCGTTCGCGAACTTCGCCCCCGGCTGGTGGCGGTGGTGGTCTACGGACATCAACCTTCGGCGTCGACACAGATCATGCCGGCCGCGCGAATCGTCTGCGAGGCCGTTAAAAATTGCCTTCCAGAGGCGCCCATTCTCTTGCTGGGGGGCCATGTGGCGGCACTTCCCGAACGCACCTTGCGGGAGGAGCCTGCCGACTTCGTCGCGGGTGGCGAGGGGCTTTACACGTTGATCGATCTGCTGGAAGCGCTCGGCACGGCAGCAACCGACCTGCGCGCGGTTCGCGATCTTTATCACCTCGAGCGCGGACTGCTCGCCCGCGGTCCGGCAGCGCCATTGGTTCAAGACCTCGACGCGGAAATGCCGGGCATCGCCTGGGATCTGCTGCCAATGCATCGGTACCGCGCCCACAACTGGCACTGCCTGGGAGAGGCCAATCGCCAACCGTACGCCGCGATCTACACCACCCTCGGGTGCCCTTACAAGTGCAGCTTTTGCTGCATCCAGGCGCCATTCAAGAGCGGCGAGGCCGCCGCCGGATTGAATGCCAAGGTGAACAGCTACCGCTTCTGGAGCCCCCGGTTCATTGGAAGGCAACTCGAGACGCTGGCACGTGATTATGGCGTGAGACACGTCAAAATCGCGGACGAAATGTTCGTGCTAAACCGGAGGCACGTCGAGGCTATCTGCGACGAAATCGAGCGGCGCCAACTGGACCTCAACGTTTGGGCCTATGCTCGCGTGGATACCATCAAGGACGGGATGCTGCCGCGACTACGAAATGCGGGCTTCTCGTGGCTGGCACTTGGCATTGAGGCCGCAAACAGCCGTGTGCGGGCCGATGTGCAAAAAGGCTTCGATCAGGAAGACATTTATCGCACGCTTGCCGAAATTCGCCGCGAGGGACTGTATACCATCGGAAACTACATTTTCGGCTTGCCGGACGACGACATCGAAACGATGCAACAGACTCTCGACATGGCAATCGAGCTGAATTGCGAATTCGGAAATTTCTATAGCGCCATGGCGTACCCAGGGTCTCCCTTGTATCAGCAAGCCCTCGCAGAGGGCTGGGAACTTCCGAAGGATTGGTCGGGCTACGCACAACATGCTTTCGACGCCCGGCCGCTTCCCACCAGGCATCTCGATGCCGCACAGGTACTCCAATTCCGCGATTCCGCCTTTCAAGCCTACTTTGGCGGCGAGCGATACCTGGACATGGTCGCCACAACCTTCGGCGCACAGGCACGGACGCACATTGAAACAATGACCTCGCACCACATCGAGCGAGAACTTTACGCCCAACCCTCACACTCCAAGCATGCAATCGTAGTCTCAAGCGGGAAGTAACCTGCGCTCTCCGCCAGATAACTTGGCAAGTCGCTCCGTGAGTCACCATCGCTGTTTACGGAGACCGGCCGTGTTCGGGTCGGAGCGAATGAACCGTTCCTATTGGAGAAGATTATGTATCCCGCACCCTCGAAACAGTCCGGTCGATTCACGCTTCCCGCGGGACGTCGCCTGCCATTTCCAGCGGAAATGCCGTTCAATCCTTCGCCCTTTCCCGCCGGAACCATTGGAGCGGCAAAATATTCCGAGCAACCGCGGATTGCGCGCCGCGACCACACCTGCACCATTTCGGTGGTGTTTTCGTTCTGGAACGAGGAAGCCGTGCTGCCGGAGTTGCTTCGTCGCATGCGGTCGGTGTTCGACCTGTTGCTGGCCTGCGACGAGATCGCCGGTTACGAACTGATCTTTGTCAACGATGCCTCCACCGATCGGTCCGAAGAAGTGCTTCGCCAAGCGAGCAAGGAACGCGCCGACATCAAAATCGTCAACATGTCGCGAAACTTTGGCGTGTCTCCTTGTGCCATGGCCGGTATGCATTATGCCAGCGGCGACGCAGTCATATATATGGATGCTGATCTTCAGGATCCGCCCGAGGTGATTCCTGAAATGATCATGGCTTGGAAAGCTGACCCCGAAGTAGAAGTGGTTCATACCGTAAGACGCGAACGGCAGGGAGAATCCAGCGTTAAGAAAATGATCACCAGTTTGGGGTATACGCTTTTACGATTTGCCTCTTCGATCGACCTGCCCCGCGAAGCGGGCGACTTCAAACTCCTCTCAGCAGGGGTAGTGCAGCACTTGGTGAAATTCCAGGAGCGACGACCCTTCATGCGAGGTTTGATTTGCTATTTGGGATTCAAGCAAGCTCGGGTTGAATATCGGCGGGAACCTCGATATAGCGGCAAGACAAAGTTTCCGGTTTTAGGTCGCAAGGTTATCGGCAATTTTCTGGATTCCGCGCTGATCGCGTTCTCGGATCTGCCCCTCCGACTGGCATCGGCGCTGGGTGGAATGGCTCTGTTGGCTAGCCTGCTTTGCCTGGTCGGGTTTGGAGTGCGGTGGCTGGGAAGTCCCGACGGCAGCTTCGGTGGAAACGGCTGGCTGGCGGCGATTACCGTTGCTCTCTTCCTGGGCGGAATCCAACTGCTTTCGCTCGGGATTATCGGAAAATACATCGCTTCGACCTACTTTGAGAACAAACGACGTCCCAATTTCATAGTCAAGAACATTCAGGGCTTTGAATCAATTCAGGCCGACGCTACGGAGAAGCCACTGTGCCTGCACTTGGAGGATTAGTCCGCTGCATTGCCTCGGCATCGACTGCACGAAGCGCTCAGTTACCCACGGATGGCAAGCTACAGACAGTTCAGTCCGTTGCGAGTCTTGACGAACTCGGTCGGCCGCGAGCGCTAACGGGGCGAAGCGTGCTGTTTGTCTGCGCGCTTGCCGGCTTGTGCGGCGCATTCCTGGGAACGACCAATTCGCTGCAAACTGCCCTGGAAAGCGCCCAGGTGCTGGCCGGCAAGATCACGTACCCGGCTGACAACCCATTTTATCTGTACCACATCAAATCGTGGTCGTTGACGCACCAGATTCCCGCGCTGCTGCTGCAGTTGGGAATGACCGAGCAAGTGTTGTCGCTCTTGCTCGGCGCCTTTATCGGCATGATCTCGTTCCAAGCTATCGCCCTGAGTGCATTTGTCGTTAGCCGGAATTGTTGGTTTGCCATCGCTCTGCCGATTCTCCTCGGAGCTTCGGGCATATACGAAGAAATCGATTACTTGTATCCCGTGCGACTACTGTCGGGACATCCTTGGCTATGTTACGGAGTGATAGGAACAAGCTGGGTTGTTCTCTGCTGGTCGCTATTTGCAAGTCCATGTGTCCGCGTGGCCGCTCTCTTGACGGGATTGGCGCCCGCCGTGCACCCTACGCTGGGTGCCTGGTGTCTTGGAGTATCTGTCGCGGCCATGTACTTGAGCCATCGGCGCCATCCGCAGCCATGGCGTACCCTGGCTCTTTGGCTGGCGATCGGAATCGCCTTCACGACGATCAGCTTTTGTCTGCACCAGTATCACGCACGCAACGTGCCGCCCATTTCTCCCGAGCTCCGCGACAGGTATGTGCAGGCGTTCGCCGAGGGCTGGGACTCGCATCGCCAGGCAGCGCCGTTGATCTCGGTGACCAGCATGTATGGATTTTTCGCGCTGGCGATCAGCCTGGTTTGGCTGGTGCGTCTGCGGCACGCGCTCGATGTCCATTCCTCGTGGATGCTAGCCGCGATGCTTGTGTCGTCACTGGGCGGACTGTTGCTTCTCGTTAGCACGCAGTTTCCGGAACGCCTGCCGACGGTGATCCTGATGGCAATGCCTGCCCGGTATATCAATACCGTCAGCTTATTACTGCCTCCAGTCCTTCTCGGCCTGCTTCTCCGACGAAAGGATTTCCTGCCACTGGCCGTCCTCTCGGGAGCCTGTGCTTACTTGCTGCTCCGCGGACATTACATCGAATGGGAAATGTTCTATATCCCCAAGACATACTACCTGGTCGGGTTTCTGGGTTTGATGCTCTTGGCAAGCGCTTGGAGTTGGCGAAAGCCGGCTACGAATCGACAACCGCACGATCTATTTGCCTTGCGTTGGCTCGCGGTACTGGGGATGGTCGCAGTCGCGGGACTGGTTGGCCCGCATCAAATTAAAGTAGGACTCATGTTTGCCTGCGGGGCCGTTTGCGAAGCAGTCGCCGGTTGGTACCCCACCAGGCGTGCGTCTCGTTGGCTTGCACTGGCTGCCCTTGGTTGCCTCGGACTGGTCCTGTTCGGCACCTCGGCGGTTGTGCTGGGATTTGGAATGACTGTGTCCGTGGGAGCCTTGGGGGTTGCTGCGGCAATTCTGTTTTGGCCGACAGGCAAGAATAAACCCGCGTTTTCCCACGGTGCGCGTCTGGCATTGAGTTCGGGCACATTCGGCGTCGGCCTCTTTGCAATTGGCGTGTTCGGGCATGCTCGAGCATACAGCAGTTACTACCATTTGTACGACTACGAACGCGATCCGCTCTTGCGTCGCATCCACCAGGGCGAAGGCATGATCCTGACAGGATCGAACGTCCGGCTGATCCAGTTGCGAACGCAGCGCCCTGTTCTTTTGGAAGCGGTCGCCCTTAACCAGTTGCCGTACGTGCCGGAATCCGCGCCCAGCATGAATTACATTCTCCGCCAGGTGTATGGCGAGGACATCTTGGCGCCGCGGCCCGATTGGTGGATTCGCGAACGCGGGGGGCCTATCTGCTGGACAGTGCAGGGCCTCTGGGAGAACCGCACGGCGGAAGAATGGCAGGCCTTGGCCGACGAATTCGGATTCACTGAAATTGTGACTCACAAAAGCTGGAATCTCAAACTTCCGGTCATTGCTCAAGAGAAGAAGCTGAAGCTGTATCGCGTGCCGGGCGCCACCGCCGAGGCCTACCACCGCTTGGTTCGACAAAAATCTTCCACGGTGGCGCTGACCTCGCAATCAGATCATCGGTGAAGCGGGATGCCCACGATTGGAGCGCGACGACAACCGGACAGTAAACGCCGTATTGGCAGCGGGCGCAAAGTACGCCCCGAGGCTGCTGGAAACGGTCGTTCCAAACGTGATTCTGTCACTACTTCGAAGGCAGCTTCCCGCGCCGGCGTCCAATCGAACCATTCCATATCCGATGTTGTCTTGGGCAGCGCCGCCTGTGGTTCGCTGCTGGGGATCGTCTGCTGTCGTTGGCACACGGCGGTCGAAAGCGCCCAGGTTTTGGCCGGGTTGGTAAGCTATTCGCCTGAGAATCCATTTTTCCTCTACCATGCCAAGACATGGACCCTGCTACACCAGTTGCCAGCGGGTGGACTAGCGCTAGGCATCCCCGAAGGATGGATGTGCCTTGTGCTGAGCGCCTTGTTGGGCGCTCTGATGTTTGTCGGCGTCTCGCTGATGGTATTCGCGCTGACCTCGCAGCGGTGGCTGGCAGTCTTGACGCCTCTTTGCATGCAGGCGGCAAAGACCTATTTGGAGTCAAGAGGCATCTATCCCCTGCGGATGTTGGCCGAGCCCAACTGGGCCATCTATGGCGTGGCGGGCGCGGCCTGGACCATCGCGGCCTGGTCGCTGGTTTCCCTGCGACGCTGGAAGACCGGCGGGTTGGCAATGGGGCTCTCGCTCGCCGTGCATCCGCTGCTGGGAGCTTGGTGCATCTGCATGGGACTGAGCGGCCTGCTGCTGACGAGCCGCTGGAATCATGTCCCGTTCAGGCACTTGGCCCGTTGGATCTTCGTGGGCGCCGCCTGCAGCATCCTGAGTCTGGCGGTCCAAAGTTATTGGACCTATGGTTTGCCAAGCATCGAAGCCGCCGAGGCCGCGCGCTATATCAGCGCGTTTAGCGAAAGCTGGGACACCCATCGGCAGCCTTTCCCATTTTTGAGCGTGCATCTGCTCTTGGCGCTGGTTGCGCTTGGTACCCTGACGCTCATCTGGGGCGTCGATCGATCGCGCGCCGCAATACGGGCATCGAAGGATGCCGCTGCAACCGAGCCCTCCCTGACGATGGCGGTCATACTGATTTTATCCACGGTGGCGGCGCTTGCAGGTTGCCTGGCGACACACGTGCCTCACAGTTTGCCGACAGTTGTGATGTCCTGTATGCCAGGGCGGTTCATCAATCTGACGGTGTTGTTGTTTCCAGCGGTTGTCTTTGCCGCGGCAACCAAACTTCATTCTCCCTGGTCGATGCTGCAGCTGGCTGTGCTCGTGATCGGATGTGGCCTCAAGGCCCTGGAGGCAGGCGACGATCGGCTCTTGCCGTTCGTCTGGCCGGTATTCGTTGCCGCCGCCGTGGTGTGCATCGTTGTCCCGGGGCTTCGATTGCGGTTCGCCAGGCAGGCTGAAAGCGTGGCAACCGAGGGCAATCCTCACACGCCTGCCCCGAACGGGGAATGCATTCCGAAGTTGGTTTATGTGGCGGCCTTTGGCACGCTCGCAATCGCATCTGTCTGGTTGTCGGCATCGCTGCTTGGTCGAAAAATGACCGTGCTGTTGATCGCATTCTTGTGGTCATGGGGATCTGCGAGGCGGTCGAATGGATTGCCATTTCAGATCCAACCCTGGGAGGGAGCGTTCCGCTTGCTCAGGCGGCGAGGCGTTGTCGCACTTGCTCGCCCGAGCACGCGCTGGTCTCTGTGCTTTGCCTTGGTCGTGGTGTGGATGCTTTCGGCTGCGTCGGCAACCAACACGGCACTGCTTGCCATGAGTGATTGGCGCAACGACCCGTTTTTCGCCCAGGTGCATCGGGGTAAAGGAACCCTGGCGACGGTGGGCGGCATGCGGCTTACCCAACTGCTCGGCCGTCGTCCGATCTTGCTTGAAGTGACATCGCTCAATCAACTGCCATACGTTCCCGAATCGGGTCCGGAAATGAACCGCGTTCTCCGTGCGGTGTATGGCGAGGATCTTATGGACGGACCGCGCGGCGGAATACGCAAAGCGGGCATCGCCCCACAGGCAGCGCGCGAATTGTGGGAAGCTCGCGACACCGCCCAATGGCAGGAGCTATCGCGGGAATTTGGGTTTGGACAGGTGGTGGCGTACGCCGACTGGCAATTGCAGTTGCCACAAGTGGCGAAAAACCGAAAATTCACCCTGTACCAAATCCCAAACTCTTGTGGACACAATGATGACTGAGCGCATATTGGTGACCGGAGGCGCCGGTTACCTGGGTTCCATACTCTGCGAGCACTTGCTGGCCCAAGGTTATCAAGTCGTTGTGCTTGACAATCTGATGTACGGCCAGGAACCGTTGTTCCATCTGTGCGCGAATTCGCGGCTTGAATTCGTGCGCGGCGATGTACGCGATGAACGATTGCTCAAAAAGCTGTTGGCCGAGGTCGATGCGATTATCCCCCTGGCGGCGATCGTTGGAGCCCCGGCCTGCGATCGCGATCCCTGGCTGGCCAAGGCCGTCAACCTCGAATCGATTCGCCTGCTAAATCGCCTGCGCAGCTCGCAGCAAAAGGTGATCTACCCGGTAACCAACAGCGGCTACGGCGCCAAGTCGGGCGAAGTGCATTGCACCGAAGATTCGCCGCTGGAGCCGATCTCGTTGTACGGACGGACCAAAGTCGAGGCCGAAGCCGAGTTGCTGGGGTCTTCCGGCGCCGTCACGTTGCGGCTGGCCACGGTGTTTGGCATGTCGTCGCGAATGCGACTGGATCTGCTGGTGAACCACTTCACCTATGCGGCCGTTACCGACCGCTACCTGGTGCTGTTCGAGAAGAACTTCAAACGCAACTTTGTCCACATCCGCGATGTGGCCGATTGCTTTGTGCATGCCCTGCAGAATTTTGACACCATGCAAGGCAAGGCATTCAACGTGGGGCTCGATTCCGCCAACATGTCCAAGGAAGAGTTGGCACAAAATATTCAGAAACACGTTCCCGAACTGGTTCTGCACTGTTCGGAAATTGGCCAAGACCCCGACAAGCGCAATTACATCGTTTCCAACCAACGGCTCCGCGAGGCCGGGTTTGAAGCCCAGCGGTCGCTCGACGACGGCATCCGCGAGTTGCTGAAGGGGTATCGCATGATGGCTCGGGGGCGATTCTTCAACGTCTAACGCTGCCTCGGCGAGTGGGCCGCTGTTGCGGCACGCCGCAGGATTGGGTTCCCGTTGTGCCACGGATAGAGCAGGTCAGACTCAGCTTGAGTACATACTGCCAAGTGATTTCAAGCAAGCAACGCCATATGTTGTCGAACATCGAGGCCGTCATTTTTGCCGGAGGGTTTGGCACGCGCCTGAGAAGCGTGCTGGCCGATCGCCCCAAGCCGCTGGCCTTAGTGGCCGGGCGCCCGTTTCTAGCCTGGATTCTCGACTGGTTGGCGAAGCACGGCGTGCGCAACGCCACCCTTTGCACCGGCTACCTGGCTGAAATGGTGGAGAGCGAACTGGGAGAGCAGCATGGACCGCTCGCGCTGCGCTACTTGCGCGAAACCACTCCCCGTGGAACCGGCGGGGCTTTGCTCGATGCGCTGCGTCAAACCACGTCGCCAACGGTGCTGGCCATGAACGGCGATTCGATTTGCCTGGCCGATTTGACCCGGTTCGCCGAAGCGCACCAGGCCCATTCTCCCACGGCGACCTTGTTGCTGGCCTATGTCGAGAACAGCGCGCGCTACGGTCGGGTTCGTTGGGACGGCCAGAATCGGATTCATGGATTCGTTGAGAAAGACAATGTCTCCACGCCCGACTGGATCAATGCCGGCGTGTATCTGATCGATCGCAACGCATTGCCGGCGACGTTGGCCGAAGCCGGGCCAATATCGCTGGAACTCGACATCTTCCCCCGTTTGCTCGCCGCCGGAAAATTGCGGGGCCATGGCGCGCCGGATGCGCCTTTTATTGATATCGGCATCCCCTCCGACCTGGCCGCCGCCGAGCCATTCTTGGTCGCCAGCGGGTTGGCCGCGAAACCCCAAGCAGGTTACACATCGGTTGCCGATGGCCAGCAGGCGGCGGTATTTCTCGACCGCGACGGAACGCTGATTGCCGAGCGACACTACCTTTCGCGGCCCGAGCAGGTAGAGTTGCTGCCCGGTGCCGCCGACGGGGTGCGCTGGATGAATCAGGTCGGCTTGAAGGTGTTGCTGGTCACCAATCAGTCGGGCGTGGGGCGGGGCTACTTCAACACCGACCAACTTCAGCAAGTTCACGATCGCCTGGAGCAATTGCTCGAGGCCGAAGGCGCCTGGCTCGATGGGATCTACGTTTGCCCTCACCATCCCGACGAAGGCTGCACGTGCCGAAAGCCAGATACGGGCATGATCGAAGCGGCCGCCCGCGATCATGGGATTTTGCCGCAGCGAAGCTACATGATCGGCGACAAGCCGTGCGACATCGAATTGGGCCAGCGGGTGGGCGCCGCCACCATTCTGGTTCGCACCGGCTACGGAGTACAATACGAGTGCGATCCTGCCTGCCGACCAGACATGGTCTGCGACCATTTGCCAGCGGCAACCGAATTTATCGCGCGATCGCTCACACTCGACGTGCACCACGCCTGATCCAGCCTGGGGGATCGTGGCGAATTATCCCGCCGTGGGAGCCTCGCTCAGCCGCGAGATATTCAACCGTCGCCCCGCCACGCGCACGCCCTTGAGCGCCAGAAAGATCTCCCGCGGCATGCCGGCCAGCAAGTCCACCGTGCTGAACTGCTCGAAGATTTCAATCCGGCCAATATCCCGGTTTTCAAGCCCCGTTTCATTGGCAATGGCGCCCACGATATTGCCGGGCTTCACCTGGTGGGCGTGCCCTACTTCGATGCGGAACGTTTCCATCCGCTCGCGATCGCGTTTGCCCGCGGGACCGCGTTTGCCACGGGCCCCGGATGACTCGCGGTCAAACGAGCGTTGGGCTGGCCGGGCCACCCCGTCTCGCCGGGGACCGCGGCGTTCGTTGCGAGGTTCGGCAAACCGCGCGGCCGGCAGGTCTTCGGTCAACAACAAGGGAGTATCGCCGGCGGCGAGGGCGGCCGCCGCGGCCGCGATCAGTTCCAGCGGCACGTCGTTCTTCGCGCGATACTGTTCGATCAGCGATACGAAAGTTTCCAGGCTGGGATGTCCCAAACTGGCTGTGATTTGCTCGTGAAACTTGGCCACGCGGCGGTGGTTGATCGCCCGCTTGGAGGGAATTTCCATCGGCGGGATCGTTTGCCTGGTGGCCCGTTCAATGCGTTGCAGCACGTGCCGTTCGCGCGGATGCAAGAACAAGATCGCCTGGCCAGCCCTGCCTGCTCGACCCGTCCGACCAATGCGGTGCACATAGCTCTCGCTGTCGAACGGCAGATCGTAGTTGATCACATGGCTGATCCGCTGCACGTCGAGGCCTCGGGCGGCGACGTCGGTGGCCACGATCACGTCGATTTGACTTTTGCGAAGTTGATCGAGAATGCGTTCTCGCTGTTTTTGGGCGACGTCGCTGCTGAGCGCGGCGGTGCGATGCCCACGGCTCGCCAGAAAATCGGCCAACGGTTCGGTGGCGACTTTTGTTTTGACGAAGATCAACACGCCGTCGGTGTCTTCGGCTTCGAGAATGCGGGCCAGCGCCGCCTCTTTTTGATGGGGGGGAGTAATCAGGTAGCGCTGCTCGACCGTCTCGGCCGTGGCCGTCGCCTGGCGAACGTTCACTTCCACCGGATTTTTCAGGTGCCGCTGAGCAATCTGACGAATGGTTTCGGGCATGGTGGCCGAAAACAAGGCTGTTTGCCGCTGAGCCGGGGCTTGCGACAGCACCCATTCCACGTCTTCGGTGAAACCCATCCGCAGCATCTCGTCGGCTTCATCCAGTACCAGCGCTTGCAGCCGCTCGAGCGACAGCGAACCGCGGCGCATGTGATCCACAATGCGACCCGGCGTGCCCACCACCACGTGTACGCCGCGATCCAACTGGCGGAGTTGCACCTGGTAATCTTGCCCGCCATAAATCGCCGCCACGCGCAGGTCGGGCATGCCTGTCGAATAACGCTTGAAGGCTTCGCAAACCTGCATTGCCAATTCGCGGGTGGGCGTGAAGACGAGAACTTGCGGTTGCCGCTGGCTCAAGTCGATTCGCTGGAGCAAAGGCAGCGCGAATGCAGCCGTCTTGCCGGTGCCGGTTTGAGCCTGCCCCAGCACGTCTCGACCTTCGAGCAGCGGAGGAATGGCTCGGACCTGAATCGGCGTGGCAACGGTATAGCCCGAGGCTTCGACTGCCGCCAGCAGGGGGCCATCAAGCTGGAGTTCTTGGAAAGTGGTTTCGGCGCCCGATTCAAACGAAGCAATCGACACGAGATTCGTCCCTAACAACTGAAGAAAATAGTAGTACCTGAGTTAGTTGCGCGGTTGCGAGATTCGCAACGCCATTCCGCCCCGGCACACCCTGCAACGGAAAACCTACCGACCAGTCGGCAAGTTGCGGTGTCGGGGGGAGTGCCTGGAGGCAATGCGCAGGCCAGGCACGGCACGTTGATCGAACGCGTCAGGTACTGTTCAGAAGTCGGGGGCAGGAGAGCAACCGAGCGGGGAATTTATACTGCTGTGGGTCGCAAGCGATTCGTTCGCCATGATTGGGTAGGTGGCGAACGACTCGACTCCGGCAGTGAGCGGTATATCTGAAACGGGCCCGATAGGCATTCAGTATCAGTTTCAACCATAGCCAGTTGCAGCCCAAAAGGAAGGGGGCATTTCGTGCATTCGTCGCGAGAATGATTATTGATCAGGCGACGGGGCGTCAAATTCGTCATCTACCACCGCTATTCATTCCCAGCAGCAGAAAGCAACCTTCACAGCAGCCAAGCGGCGAGGCTTGCGACTGTCAGGAGCAATACCACGCCAAAACAGCCCGATCCGGTGGGAATGCCGTGCGCGGCGGCAATTCGCTCGACGGCATCCTTGGAGTCTTTAAGGCTGGACCCGGTTTTTTCGCGGTAATACTTCACCGCGCCGAGCAAGTCGCCGCGCCCGAGAATTTGGATCACTTCCGCTGCTAAACCTTGAGGTTCCTGCGGCTTTTGCGCGTTCGACGATTCCCCCCGCTCCATGGCCTCGACGGCCTCCTTCGCTTGCACCAGGCTGCAGCCTGCTTGTTCGCGGTACCGCTTGACTGCTTCGATTTTCTGGCCGTTGGCCAACAGCGATTGGATTTCGGCGCGAAGTTCCGAGTCTTCCATGGCGTGGCGATCTGAGGCGAACGGGAGCGACAAAACGTGGCATTCGCATGTACATTCAATAGAAAGTTGTAAGTTCCGAACCGGAATTGGAAAAGAGTTGGGCGCGTTACGGACATCGTTATGGAAAGCCGGTGTCGCCATCGTTGCGGAAACGGGGAGGTGGGCTCCGTTCCCTTAAAATCGGTCGATGTCCACCCGCCCGCGTAACACTCGGTAACTTTCAAGAGCGTCTCGAAGAGGCCTGGGAACGGGTTGGATGCGATTGGGGGATGATCGGAACGCAACCATTTGGTGCGAGGCAGGTTTGGGTGCAGGGACATTTGCCGAGGCTGCATCGTTCGCATCGAATTCAATCGTTGGGCTTAATCGGGCCACTTTGCGCGCCGCCATACGACCAGTCGGCTGACATTTTTTCGAGCGATGCCGGATTGTTGCGCGGATCAGCAAACCAGCATTCCCCTGCCCCCCCCTTATGGTGAACGCTACCAGAACTCCTTAGGAGGTCCCGTTCGATCTTGTATATAATTTGGCCTGCCCCAATCGGGCGCACTCGGAAATGTTGGGTTCCCGTTTGCGACCACACTCCCCAGCCTGGCGGCTGTTCGCCCACTCCTTTTCAAGGAAACTCCCTTGCTGTTGCGTTGTTGGCTCGCACTCCACTCGAAGAGATTTTGCGACGTGGTTTTCCTCGCCATGGGCGCGTGTTGGGCGTCCGTTTTTGGCATGGGCAACGTATCTGTCGCAACTGCCGACGAGAACACCCCGCAGAAAACCATCGAGTTGGGGGAGAAGTCGCAGCAGGCGTTTCGTGAAGGCGCATTGCCGTTTCTCAAGAAACACTGCACCGATTGTCATAGCGGCAATCAACCCAAGGCCGATCTGACGCTGCAAGGTTTCGATCGGGCGGCCACCCTGATCCCCGCCCGCAAATCGTGGGACAACATCGTTTCCATGGTGGAAGGCGGATTCATGCCGCCGGAAGGTCGACCGCAACCCACGTTGGAGGAGCGTGAAGCGTTTCTGCATGCCGTGGCCGCGGTGTATGCCGATGCCGATCATCACGCGCCACGCGACCCGGGCCGAGTCACGGTTCGCCGACTCAATCGCACCGAATACAACAACACCATTCGCGACCTGGTGGGAGTCGACTTCAACCCCGCCGAGGACTTTCCCGCCGACGACATCGGCCATGGCTTTGACAACATTGGCGACGTGCTGACGCTCTCGCCCGTGCTGATGGAACGCTACCTGGCCGCGGCCGAAAGCATTGTGAATCGGGCGATCGTCCCCGACCCTCCCAAGCCTTCGCGGCGGCATCTGAGCGCCCGCTATACCGAACCGGCCGGACCCGACGTGGCCCAAGGTAATTTTCGCGCATTGACCAATGCCGACGGTGCCAACGCCCGCGAAGCCGGACCCGTCTTCACCCGATACAAAGTTCCCGCTGACGGGGAATACATTTTTCGCACTCGAGTGTATGCCGAGCCCGAGGGTGAAGGGACGCTGAAACTCGCGGTGCTGGCCGCGGGCGAGGGCATTGCAGCCGACCAGGTTTCTTCGGAAGCAGAACTGTCGCGCATTTCGGGACCTGCCTTGGGCAATGTTCCCCGCAAAATCGTGCAGGTAATCGAGGTCGCCGCCCGCGATGCCAAACAGCCGCAAAACGTGGAGGTTCCCATTCCACCGCTGGGATTCGATCGACTGGCGGTGGCGTTGCTCACGCCAGGCGACGGACAAGCCACCGGAAAGTTGCACCTGGAATTTCTGTCGCTGGAGGGGCCGCTCGACCCGCGTCCCGCGTCGCACCGGCAGCTCCTGGCCCGCGACGAAAACGCGTCGCCGGCGGAACAAACCCTCGAAGTTCTTAACCGGTTCGCCAGCCGTGCTTATCGCCGTCCGGCGACCGCCGACGAGGTAGAACGGCTCGCGGCATTGGTGGCGGCGGCCGAGGCCGAAGGCTTGAAGTGGGAAGCGGCCATGCAACTGGCATTTCAAGCCGTGCTGGTTTCGCCCAAGTTTCTCTTCCGCTTGGAACTCGATGATCGCCCGGAAGGGGCCGAACCACGTCCACTGAACGAATACCAATTGGCGTCGCGGCTGAGCTACTTCCTCTGGAGCACCATGCCCGACGATGAACTATTCGACCTGGCCGCCCGCGACGAATTGACCGCGAATCTTGCAAAGCAGGTGCGGCGCATGCTGTCCGATCCGCGATCGCTGGCGCTGGTCGACAACTTCGCCCTGCAATGGCTGCAACTCAAACGGCTGGAAACCTTTTCTCCAGACATCAACCGTTTCCCCCAATTCACCGAGCAACTTCGCTCCGCGATGTTGGAAGAAACGCGGCAGTTCCTGGCCGAGATCGTCCAGCAAGACCGTAGCGTGCTCGAACTATTGAACGCGGATTTCACGTACCTTAACGAACCGTTGGCCCGCCATTACGGCATTGTGGACACCTTGGGAACGCTGGCTGGTCAAAGGCCCGTGCAACCCGGAGGGCAGCGGATTCAAGGTCCGAACTTCGTGCGGGTTCAATTGGCCGACAATCGTCGCGGCGGATTGCTCACGCAAGCGAGCGTGCTTACGGTCACATCGAACCCCACGCGGACCTCGCCGGTAAAACGCGGGCGTTGGCTGCTGGAGCAAATCCTCGGCAGCCCTCCTCCTCCGCCCCCGCCCAATGTGCCCGAGTTGGTAGAGGACGAAAAAGCCCAGCTCACCGGTTCGCTTCGCCAACGAATGGAGCAACATCGGGCCAATCCGGCCTGCGCCAATTGCCATGCCCGGATGGACCCCTTGGGCTTTGCCTTCGAGAATTACGATGCGATTGGCGGTTTTCGGCTCAAGGACGGCGAATTTGAAATCGACCCCTCTGGCGAACTGCTGGGAGGTGAATCATTCGCCGGGGCGGCCGAATTGAAGCAAGTGCTCTTGGGCCAACGAGACAAATTCGCACGCTGTCTGACGGAAAAAATGTTGATTTACGCCGTCGGTCGCGGCCTGGAATATTACGACCGCGCCGCCGTAGAGACGGTTACCCGCAAGCTGGCAGCAGAAGATTACCGTTTTTCAGCCCTGGTTTCAGAAATCGTCAAGAGCGACCCCTTCCGCCTCCGACGGGGGAACCAGGCGGCTGCGGCTAATCAGCCCTTGCCCGCTAGCAACCCGTAACCAATACCATTCCCGGTACAACTGAATTCAACCCGCCAAAATTGCGCGAACTCCCCAGTTCAGAAGGATATACCATGAATCCAAAGCCGATTTCCCGCCGCACGGTTCTCAAAGGTTTGGGCGTTGCGGTTTCGTTGCCGTGGCTGGAAGCGATGGGTCCGCTGCGAGCCTGGGCCGATTCTTCCTCGCCGCAGGGAACGGCCCCCAACCGCATGGCGTTCTTGTATGTGCCCAACGGCAAGAACATGGTGGACTGGACGCCCGAGGCGGACGGCCGCGATTTCGATTTGTCTTCGATCTTGCAGCCGCTGTCCAAGGTGAAAGACCAGATCCTGGTGCTCACCGGGCTAACGGCCGACAAAGCACGCCCCCACGGCGATGGCGGCGGCGATCATGCCCGCGCGCTGGCTGCATTCCTCACGGGCGCCCAGCCGCGCAAGACCGATGGCACCGACATTCGGGCAGGCATTTCCGTGGATCAAGTGGCCGCCAGCCGGATTGGCGATCGTACCCGCCTGGCCTCGCTCGAAATTGGCTGCGAACAGGGCGCGATGGCCGGCAATTGCGACAGCGGCTATAGCTGTGTTTACAGTTCCACCATGTCGTGGCGGTCGGCAACCCAGCCGCTCCCCAAGGAAGTCAACCCCAAACTGGTGTTCGAGCGCCTGTTCTCCAGCGTGCCCGACGATCAACGTGTAAAGCGCGACGCCCGGCGTAAAACGATCCTGGATTTTGTTCGCGAGGACTCGAAAGATCTGACGGGCAAGTTGGGCGTGAATGACCGGCGCAAACTCGACGAGTATTTCACCGCCATCCGCGACATCGAGCAGCGGATCGAACGGGCCGCCCACCTGCCAGAAGTGAAAACGCCTGATTACGCCCAACCGGCGGGAATTCCTGGCAGTTACGAGGAACATATTCAGTTGATGTGCGACCTGATGGTACTGGCCTTCCAGGCCGACGTTACCCGGGTTTGCACGTTTGTACTGGCCAACGAAGGCAGCAACCGGCCTTACCCCTTCATCAACGTACCCGAAGGCCACCACGACCTGAGCCATCACGGCAACGATCCGGCGAAGAAAGACAAAATCCGGCAGATCAACCAGTTCCATACCCGGCAGTTGGCCTATTTGCTCGAAAAAATGCAGGCTACGCCCGAGGGGAACGGCACGTTGCTCGACCACGCGATGATCGCATACGGGAGCGGCAATTCCGACGGCAATCGCCATAACCACGACGACTTGCCTATCTTGCTCGCTGGCGGTGGCTGCGGCACGTTGAAACCGGGCCGGCATCTCCGCTACTCCAAGGAAACGCCCCTAAACAACCTGTGGGTATCGCTGCTGAATCGCATGGAGATCGAGATCGCCGATCTGGGCGACAGCACCGGTTCGCTGCCTGGCATTTCGGGATAATCCCCGGGACTCAGCGATGCGGTTTTAGCCGCTTGCGAAAGCGGACAAAGCCCTTAGAATGCAACCCGCAGAAGTTCTGCAGCCCGACTGCCCACGGGGAAGGGGGAAGTTGTTTCCCCGCCCCCCGTTTTGCTGGCATCTCGGGGCTGGTAACCTTTGGCGAAAGAATCGCGAGCACGGCATTCGATGAGTTCGATTCATATTGTGGCTTACGTCGCCCTGTTTGTCGGGGCCGGCTTTGTATTTCTGTTTGTGAATCTGCTGGTGGGCAAGTTGATTCGCCCCAAGGACCCGCACGACGAAAAGCTGGAAGTTTACGAGTGCGGCGAACCAACGATCGGTTCGAGTTTTGTGCAGTTTGACCTGCGGTTCTACGTCGTCGCGCTGTTATTCTTGATTTTTGACGTGGAAATTGCCTTCTTCTTTCCCTGGGCCACGGTCTACGGCAAAGCCACCCATCTCAAAGACCCCACCATGGTGAAGGTGGAAAATGGCGAACTGACCGAATCCGCCCGGGGCCTGTACCGTGAATTGGGGGTGCCCGCCGACTCGTTCCCCGCCGGGGCCAATCTCAGTAACGAAGCCATCGAGCAGCAGGCTGGTTTCCTGGCCCTGTTTTCATTCTTCGACATTCTGGCATTTTTCGCCATCGTATTGGTGGGCTTTGCCTACGTTTGGATGCGGGGCGACATCGATTGGGTACGCGCGGTGAGTAAGGAGCGAGCCGAAAGCCGCCGGGGGCCCCCCGCCGTGGAACCTCAAGAGCCCATGTTGGTATAACCGCGCTTCGAAATTCTTAGGGGGGGCACGGTTTGCCATCAACGGTTTGATCGGTTCATTGCGAGCTGTCGTAAGCGGCAGCGGCTAATCCTGCGTTTCACTTGCTTCCTTCCTCATTACACCAGTCAGACGATTTCCCTATGAGCGACCACCCGTTTCTCGACCGTTTGAAAAAAGTCTTCGGCGACGGGATCACGGGCGCCAACATGGAGGCGATCGACCCTTGGATCGAAGTGTCGCCAGCGGCGCTGGTCGAGGTATGCACCTACCTTCGCGACGAATCCGATTTGCGGTTTGTATTTCTCAACTGCATTACGGGTGTGGACTACTTTGAGCCCGACCCCAAGAAGGCCGCCAAGGCCGGTTTCGAACCTCACCTGGAGGTGGTTTATCACCTTTGGAGTTTTCAGAACAAAAGCAGTTTGGTGCTCAAGGTAATGCTGCCTCGCTGGAAAGGCGAAGTCGCCGGGGAGTTGCCCGAAGTTCCCAGCGTGGCCGGAGTTTGGAGCACGGCCGACTGGCACGAGCGGGAGGTGTATGATCTTTCCGGAGTGCGGTTTACCGGCCATCCCAACCTGCGGCGGATTTTGTGCCCTGAAGACTGGGAAGGACACCCCTTGCGGAAGGACTACGAAATGCCGCTGGAATATCATGGAATTCGTTGCCGGTAACCTGTCCTGTGTTTTGGAGCCGCTCTTGGCGCATCTCGCGGGTCAATCCTTTGATGCGTGGGGAACCTTGTTGCCCATCGCCATCACGAGCACTAGAGAGGCCTCGTTGCTCCCACCGGGGAGTTAAAGGTTCGCGCCACATTGTCCGCAGAGTCACCACCCATTCACATTCAGTCCACTGCTCTCGATTAGCGATAAAGCAATCTCATGTCTACCTCCTTCGACGACCCGCGGATCATTGAGTTTGACGTGCGCACCGACGAAATGTTGGTGAACATGGGTCCGCAGCACCCCAGCACCCACGGCGTGCTGCGCTTGGTGCTGCGAACCGACGGCGAAATCGTCTCCGAGGTCACGCCCCACATTGGTTATCTGCATCGCAGCGCCGAGAAAATTGGGGAAAACCTTAGCCCCCGGCAGTGGATTCCCTACACCGACCGCATGGATTATCTGGCCGCGATGAACATGAATCTCGGCTGGGCCATGACGGTGGAAAAGCTAATGCAGATGCAACTGCCCGAGAAGGCGAGGCACCTGCGCGTGATCATCTCCGAGTTGGGCCGCATCGCCAGCCACCTGGTCGGCATGGGGGCCTACGGCTTGGACTTGGGCACCTTTAGCCCCTTCCTGTATGCGTTCCGCGAACGCGAGAAGATTCTGGACCTGTTTGAAATGGCCTGCGGAGCGCGGCTGACCACCAGCTATCTCACCGTAGGCGGCGCCACCCACGACTTGCCCAGCGGCTGGCTCAAGCAGTGCGAAGCGTTCCTGGAGCAGTTATTGCCGATCATCGACGAGTACCATGCGCTGCTCACCACCAACTCGATCTTCGTGAATCGCACCGCGAACATTGGTGTGATGTCGGCCGAGATGGCGATCGACTATGGTTGCACTGGCCCGGTCCTGCGGGGCAGCGGCGTCGACCACGATCTTCGTCGCGACGGCGAAGAATTTTACACGCAAATGTACGATGGCTATGCGTTCGAGGTCATTGTGGAACGCGATGGCCACTACCCGCAGGACCACAAGTATCCGGCCGTCCCATCGCAGGCCGTGCTCGGTGATTGCTGGCATCGATTTTACGTGCGAATGCTGGAAGTGCGGCAGTCCATCGATCTGGTGCGCCAAGCGATGGACCGCTACAGCACGGCCAGCGGATCCCACCAAATCCCCGTGAAACTCACTCAAAAGCTGCCCAAGGGCGAGGCCTACCTGGAAACCGAGGCCCCTCGGGGCCAGATGGGCTTTTTCATTGTGAGCAACGGAGAAGCCATTCCCACCCGAGTCCGAGCACGCAGCAGCTGCTTCTGCAACCTGTCAGTATGCCACGAGTTGTGCCGCGGCTGCCTGATCGCCGACGTGCCCGCCGTCATCGGCTCGCTAGACATCGTGATGGGCGAGATAGATAGATGACCGAGATTTCCACAAGCCATTCCAATTCAATGACTTGCGGAAATAAAAAATTCCTCGAAAGTGCCCAAAATAGGGTGCATTTCCCGGAATGCGGTGCATTTAGGGTGCATCGCCAACTCGATATCGTAGCATCAACTGACCGCCCTTCCGGCAGCGGAGGCTGGTCAGTTTTTTGTTGGCGAATTGCCTCGATAGGCGTTGCAGCAGAGGCCGTACCATGACCCCCACACAACTCTCGGCCTTGCTGGTCGAACTGCTCTCGCTCCCCGCCGAGACGGAGTGGGTGGAGTGGAAGCACAATAACGACAACCCCGACATGATTGCCGAACGGATTGCCGCTCTGGCGAACTCGGCGGCGCTCGACGGACGGGAGTTCGGCTACTTGATTTGCGGCGTGGAGGACGGCACGAAGAATGTGGCTGGCACGACCTTTCGACCCCGGCAAAGCAAGAAGGACAACGAGGAACTGGAAAACTGGCTGATGCGGTCGCCGCAGCCTTGAAAATGAACCTCGTGTCCCCACGCATCGCCTTGAGCCAGTGATCGAGATACCGAGTGCAGGTTGTCGATGTTCTCACTGGCAGGCAAGCCGAGTTCGGCCAGCAGGAACGACGCACCGAGTTCGGCAACCAGTTCGCCGAGGGCGTAGGCGTTCTCCTCTTTCGCTCGGTCGAAACCGATGCGTGACTCGCTCCAATGAGTCATCTCGTGAGCGAGCGTCTGGTAATACGCTTCCGACGAATCGAACTGGTGGCGGTCGGGCATCTGGATGAAGTCGCTAACGGGCGAGTAGAAGGCACGATTTCCGCCGTGCCGTAAGTCGATCCCAGTAGCGGCCACCAATCGATCCATCGCCTCAAACCGCTCGAAGATCGTGTCGGAAGGTTGGGCGAAGCCGATACGGAATTGATCGAGTCCCGTGGTCTGCTCGACATTGAAGACGCTGAAAGTCCGCATCACGAGGAACTTGTCCTCGACCTGCTCGCCCATCTCGTTCGTGCGTTCACGAGAGACAGGACGAAACAGGACCACTTGTACGGCTTTCTCCCCACGGCGCACGGAAGCACCAGCATGTTTGATCTGCTGAAATGTGGAAAACCATTTGCTCTGGTAGCCCCTCTTCATCGAGAGGCACTGAAGAATCAACTGGTTGATGCCGTTGTACGGTTTCCCTGTGCTGAGCGATGTGGCCAGCCCGAGGCCGTTGGGGTCGGCTGCCCACGGTCGCCGCCAAGGAAAGTTGCCCCCACCGGCCTCCAGATTCTCGATGATCGTGTTGGTGATGGTGCTGCGGATGTCGGTTGCGTTCATGTCGTCGTCTCCGTTGTGTGAGTGATGTGATCGGGACGACGACCTTGCAGGTGCCTACGCCTCCTTCGGGAATGGCCGATACAGCTTTTGGATTGGCAGGTGGCGCAGCGAGGCACCTCGCAGTAGGAAGGACGCATTCATTTGGCGATAATGGTCCAGAGAAAGGACAAAGCGATGAACGAACGAATCGAGACGATCAAGGCATTTCACGAATGCCGAAACTTCGGCACGGCGGACAAGCTACGCACGGCCCAGCGAAATGCCGCAGCAGCCTATCGTTCGCTTTCGTCCGAGGAGTGCGGCACGCTTGCTCGGTTCGCCGTGGAAAGCGGCAACGGCGACATTCTTTCCCATCTCGCCTGCTTCCAGCCGGGCAGTCTTACTGGTCTGCATCTCGAACTGGCGCAGAAGGGCGTGCTGTACCCTCCGGTGATCTTTCACGGCGCAGACCAACAGGCCACAAACCTGTTGATTGAGCAACTCATGAATGGAGAAGCCGAGAACGTAAACCTGTCGTTGCTGGCTCTTGCTTGGGCCGACAACCCCACCGTGCAACAAGCCTTCCAGAGTTGGCGAGCCAGTCCGCCTTCATGGTCCGAATCCCTTCACATCCCGCCTCACGAGTACGCTGACTCGGGGGGCTGGGAACTCTCGGAGAACGGAGGAAGGCGAGGACTGATCCTCAATCAGTGCCACCCACTTGTGCTGCACAATCATCCCGATGCTGTCCCCGGCGCAGTTCAGATCAATGTTCCCAGCACGTCATCGTGCCAGTGGTGCGGACGCAGAATGACTGCCCTTTTCGACTTGGACTTGAGCAATGCGTTGCTTGCCTCTCTCGGGATCGAAGGGAGTCGCCTGCGGATCGAGACCTGTGACGTGTGTACTTGCTACGGAATGGTTTTCACGCAAGTTGACTGGAGTGGAGGGACATCATGGCATCCGGCGAACATTCGTCCCGACTACCTTCCTAATGATGCAGCCGACTGGGACTTTCCGAAAGCTGACGCATTGGTTCTGAGCGGCCAGCAGCGCCCCATCACCGAGTCTGCTGACCGAAACATGCCGATCTCGTTTTCACAGGTTGGTGGACATCCATCGTGGGAACAGGATGCGGAATACCCTCGCTGTCCATCGTGCCAGCGAAGAATGGTCTTCATCGCTCAACTCAGCAATGAGGATTACGCAGCCGCCGAGGGCATCTACTACGCTTTTGTGTGCCGTGACTGCCGTGTAGCGGCAGCCCACTACCAGCAGACCTGAGAAATCGTGCGACATAAGTGGCGACAATCAAGCACCAAAGGAGCCTAGATAACCGGATGCCAACACTCGACGAGATCAAAGACACCCTGCGGCTCTACGCCACCCACCAGCAACACCCGACGCAGGTGGACGAGGCGTATGCTGCGCTCAAGGGCTTCGGCGATCTGGTGATCGACGGGCTGATCTGGGCGCTACAGCAGGACGGCATCGACCTGAAGCTGCTCGCCCTGCAACTGCTTCAGGTGCATTTCGCCGACGCTGTGCGTGCGTTGCCAGCGGTGCGTGACCTGATCTCCGACGACGAGGACCGGCTTGTCCGTGTGACGGCGATCAACACGCTACACGTCATGGGCGACACGAGTGACGATCTGATCCCGCTACTGTCCCAACGTCTCGAATCAGAAGACGACTTCGAGCGGCTCTGTTCGGCGGCGAATCTGTGGCGAATCAGTCGATTCGAAGATGCCTTCGTAGTGCTGCGGCGTGAAGCGGCACTGGAGGGATCACCGATGGCAGCGATGGCGGCAGGATATCTTGAGGAGGCCGAAGCATGAGTTGGAAAGAATGGTATGACTCACTAACCAAGCCGTCATGGACGCCGGAACCGGCCACCATCGGACTGATCTGGCAGATTCTCTATCCGATCATCCTCGTCAGCTTCGGCTTCGTGTTCGTGCAGGCGATCCGCAAGAAGGTGCCGTGGAAGGTGGCCCTGCCGTTCGGCATCAACCTCGTGGCAAACCTGATCTTCACGCCGATTCAATTCGGGATGCGGAACCTGCCGTTGGCCTCGGTAGACATTCTGATCGTCTGGGGCACGATCATCTGGGCGGCGGTGGCGATCTGGAAGCACTACCGCTGGGTCGCCGTGGCGCAGGTGCCGTACTTTGTGTGGGTGTCGATTGCGACCGTGCTGCAACTGAGCATCACTTGGTGGAATTGGTAAGGGGCACGGTGTTGGTGAGTCATGGCAAAACGTAAATCCAGCGGCAACCTCTATGATCCACGCAGCGGTGGGCAGGCCATCCGTCTCAGCGACCTGCGGGTCAAGGGCAAGCCCTTCGATCCAGCCCGAACGAATTACTTCACGATCCATCTGATCGAGTCCGGGTCAGGGACGTTCTGGGCCGACGCTGCACGCTTTGACTTCGGCCCCAGTTCTCTTCTGTTTTTCGTCCCCTACCAGCACATCCGGCTCGTTCCCGACTCGCCGGTTCAGGGGGAAGTGATTCAGTTCCACGCCAACTTCCTGTGCGTCGAGACGTTCCATGCTGAAGTCGGGTGCAGCGGTGTCCTGTTCAACGATCCCTACGGCATTCCGGTGGTTCAGTTAGACGAAGTGACGAAGGCCAAGGTGCTGAGCCTGATCTCCGATCTGCGAAAGGAGCAGACCGAGCGGGGCCTTGCATTCAGCGAGGTGATGCTGGCCCACCTCAAGGTGCTGCTGATCCTTGCGACCCGCCTCAAATCGTCCGGTGCCGGGGTCTGTGGGCCTGCGGCTCACGACTCTCAACATCCGGTCCTGATCGAACTCAGAGATTTGATCGAGGAGAACTACTGCTCACTTCATGCTCCTGCCGATTACGCCAAGTTGCTCCACGTCACGCCCAAAACCCTCGGCAGAATCGTTCGGGAGAGCCTCGGCACAACTCCCACCGAGTTGATCCGTGCCCGCATTCTGACCCATGCCAAGTGGCAACTGCTGCACACGCTGAGGCCAGTTAAGGAGATCGCACGGGAGGTGGGGTTCACCGACGAACTCTATTTCAGTCGCCTGTTCAAGAAGGCCACGGGCTATTCACCCACGTTCTTCCGAGAATTCGAGACGGAAATCCGGGGTGGGAGCAATCTGTCCATGCTTTCGTCCCATGCGCCCATTCTCGATTCCAGTGCAGCCGCCGATACTTCTTCACAGACAAAGCAGAAATCGAAACCGACCGGGACGTGATGCCTCTCGGTCTTTCCGACGAGAGGAGTATCGACATGGCGAAACTGTTTGAATTGGCGGCTCGGATGGACAAATTGGGCGTGACCGTCACCCGAATCGGCCTGATCGTGGTGCTACTGTGGATCGGCGGGTTGAAGGCGTTTCGTTACGAAGCAGATGGGATCGTGCCATTTGTCGCCAACAGCCCCTTCATGAGTTTTTTCTACGCCGATGGCGACAACTACAAGGCCCACATGAACCCGGAAGGTGTGCTGAACACGGAGAACCGGGCGTGGCACGAAGCAAACTACACCTACGAGTTCGCCTACGGTCTGGGAGCGGTGATCGTCCTGTACGGCCTGCTGCTTTGTCTGCATCCGTGGCTGCCGCAGGCCGCTACCGTGGGGAGCTTTCTCGTGTTCGTAATGTCGTTCGTCACGCTGTCGTTCCTCATCACGACACCCGAGACTTGGGTGCCGAACTTGGGTGATACCCAGCATGGGTTTCCGTACCTCAGCGGCAGAGGGCGGCTCGTCGTGAAGGACGCTATCATGATGGGAGCGGCGTTGGTCACGATGGCGGACTCGGCGAAGGCGTACTTGCGAAAGCGGGCTTCTTCCGTCCAATCATCGAAGGTCGTCTCAGCAAAGAAACGAGTCTTGGCATCGTCGAATTAGACCATCACTGAGGTTGTGAGAATGGCGTCCCCAGAGAACCCTAATTCCATTGATCCGCAAGTCCGCATCGGCCACGTTCACTTGAAGGTCGCTGATCTGGAGCGTTCGCTCGAATTCTACTGTGGCGTCCTCGGCTTCGATTTGACCCAGCGTTACGGAGGTCAGGCGGCGTTCGTCTCGGCGGGCGGCTATCACCACCACATCGGATTAAACACTTGGAAGATTATTGGAGGTTCTCCACCGCCACCGGGAACGACGGGCCTCTACCACGTCGCCATCGTGTACCCGACTCGACGTGCGTTGGCGGATGCTCTCCAGAGGCTCATCAACGCAGGCATCCCAATGGATGGGGCGAGCTATGTGAACGGCAGATGAATAGTGCAGCGCGGGGCAGGTGAAAAGTGTAGCGCTGGGGATGAAGGGAACAGAGTAAATCCAGGTTAGACTCTGAGTGGGATGAGAGTCAAACCAGTTCCTCCCCCGGAGGAGGAACTGGTTGTGCCGATTACGGCGATTGCAAAGACACATCATCACCATCCCGCGGGTTTTTCCGTATGCCAGCGAGTCTTTTCCTGGTAGCCTCGGGCCAGGTTCAAGAGGCGGTTTTCGCTAAAAGCGCGAGCCACGAATTTCAACCCGGTGGGCAACCCCAATTCACCCAGGCCATTGGGGATGGTTATTGCCGGAATGCCTGCGGCATTTTCTGCTCCGCCAATTTCCGTGCCGCGGAACCGGCGATGGTAGCTGGCAAAGTCGCGGTCCACCGGCCCGGCCACCGTGGCCAGGGTAGGCGTCACCAGAGCATCGAACGGCGACAACAGTTCGTCGAGCGCGATCTGAATTCGCCGCCGAATCCGCAAGGCGTTGATGTAATCTTTGGCGGGGATCAACTGCACGGCGTGGGCCCCAATCCGGTCTTCCGGCGCTGTCATTTCCCAAACATCGCCACTGGTCACCAGCCCTTCAAATGCCGCCGCCATTTCGCAACTGATCATGACTCCCGCCACCAGCCCATACGGCAGCGGTGGAAGCTCCACCTCTTGGATTTCCGCGTCTTGCGTCAACACTTCGAGCGAGCGTTCAAAGTTCACGCGCACCTCCGGTTGCACCTGCTCCACGTCGCCCCGCAACCTCGCGAGTCTTGCCCGACGCTTGAGCTTGGCGGGCTTGTAAGCATATTTCCGCCGCACCGAGGATGCATCCGCGGGATCGTGTCCGGCGATCGCTGCTAGCACCAACCCGGCGTCGTCGGCCGAGCGCGTCAGACATCCGATCTTGTCCATCGTCCAGCTCAAGGCCATCGCGCCGTGGCGACTGACGCGCCCGTACGTTGGCCGTAACCCGGTGACGCCGCAATAACCGGCAGGGGTCATGATGGAACCCCAGGTTTCGGTGCCGATGGCAAAGGGCGTGAGACCAGCGCCCACGGCAGACCCCGATCCACTGCTCGAACCGCCACTCCAGCGGCTCAAGTCGTAGGGATTGAGGCCGGGCCCGGTGAACGATGCGTTGGCCTGGTTGTAGCCCAGGCCTCCGGCGATCTCGACCATGGCCAGCTTGGCGATCAAGACGGCGCCCGACTCGCGAAGCCGCCGGATCACGGTGGCGTCGCCGTCGATCACACGATCTTTGAACGGAGCGGCGCCCCACGAGGTGGGAATGCCTGCCGTGGCCAACAGGTCTTTCGCGCCGTACGGAATTCCCTGCAGCGGTCCTCGATCGACGCCCGCGGCGAAATCCTGGTCTGCCAATCGAGCCTGCTCCATGGCTCGTTTGCGCGAGACGTTCACCACGGCATTGAGCTTGGGCCCGAATCGTTCGACTCGATCGAGAAAAAACTCGGTCAATTCCTGCGCGGTGTAGGTTTTCTTTCGCAGCCCTTCGCCCAGAGTGCGAACCGACGCAAACGCGAGTGAATCGTCCACGGCCATGAACAGTCTCCAGCGAAAAAACCCGTCGCGAAAGGCGAACTTGAAATCCAGGGAACGCGGGCAAACCGTCGGCCAAAATCCAGGTGGCGAACGTGACCGATATGCCCTCGCACATCATGCCCCCAATGTAGTCCAGGAGCGCATCGGAATCACGAATCAACCAGGCATCGGGAGCGAAAACATCACCGCTTGGTGAGCGTCTGGTACTTCGTGACCGTCCACCGCGAAAGACTCGGGGGGAAAAATTGTTGCAGAACTTGTGCAGAATTGTCCGATCCGCCTTGACGTAAGTATGGTTAAGTTGCTTCAATCTGGCACGACGACGATGGTTGAGGTAAACGAGGCAGTCGAATAGACCAACGAAGTTGGCCGGCGCAGACAGGTAGCGACGAACCAATCGAGCCTGGTGCAGGCAACAAGCGACGTTGGTGATTGAAAGTGCTTCGCGTCTCATCCAGTTGAAGATCAGCGGAACACGAGGCGACATTCAAGTCGCCTTGCCGTACCACTGGTCGGTGAGAATTGCTAATGAGCAATTCGAGCCCGTCGTGAATGGAACAGCAATATTCCGCTTGCCAGGCCAACGGTGGCCCAAGATCGCTTGGCTGGTAAGCGTTGACAAGGACGAACACACCATCGCAGTGTTTTTGCGGTGGTGAACCTCTTCCCGACAGGCGCCCTGGGACGAGGGATTGAAGAAGGGAGTGAAAGGGCGCCATCTTCAGGAGCCAACGAATGGCAACAGCGAAGAAACCGGCGGCCAAGCCCAGCGCCAAGACGGCCTCTCCGAAAAAGAAGGCCTCCACCGCCAAGAAGGCTGCGCCCAAGGCCAAGCCGAAGGCGTCGCCCAAGAAGAAGCCCGCCGCCGCCAAGAAGACGACGGCCAAGGCCGCGGCCAAGCCGAAGGCTTCGCCCAAGAAGAAGCCAGCCGCCGCCAAGAAGCCCGCTGCCAAGAAGACCACCGCCGCTAAGTAGTTGCGGTACTCTTCCCCCGCGCTGGCAGTCGCAACCAAGCGATGTCGGTAACGATACAACGAGAGAGGCCGACTCGCCCGCCGCAAAGCGGGCTGGAGTCGGCCTAAATTTTTGCCAGTTTGTGAATGGGCATCAACTTCCGCCCTCGGCAACCAAGCACCCTTTTGGCGGCGCCGAAGACAACACTCAGGCCCTACGGTCCCGCATCACGCCTTTCGCTCGCCGATGGGGTTACTTTTTCAACTCGCGGCCGCTCAACCTGGGCATCTTGGCACAATGCGGCCTAACGACCTTCGCCGGCGGTTAAGAGCGGCTGGTTAGGTGTTGCAACGAGCCCAGGCCGAATCGCCTTGGCACTCGTGCAATAGTGTACACTAAGACCTTGCGTACACTTAGCCGCTCACGAGCACTGCAACCGAGCGCTCGGAAAATTGACCCCCGGGAATCGACGCGCGAATTCAGGCGACTTGCTACAGTCGAGGCGAAGGTTTAGTAGCGTTTGCCACCACCACCGCCACCGTAACCGCCACGGCCGCCACCAGCACCTCCGCGACCGCCGTATCCACCGCGGCCACCGCCACCGCCGCCGCCACGATCTTCGCGCGGCCGGGCTTCATTCACGGTCAGCGCACGCCCGTCAACGTCCTTCCCATTTAAGGCAGCGATCGCGGCTTGGGCTTCCTGATCGTTGACCATTTCCACAAAGCCAAAACCCTTCGATCGTCCGGTCTCACGGTCCATGATGACCTGAGCCGATTTCACCGAGCCATACGCCTCAAACATTCGCTCCAAATCGCTGTTGGAGGTAGAGTACGGCAGGTTGCCAACGTACAAGTTCTTCGCCACCTTAAGAGCCTCGTGCAAGAAAGACCACAACACGGTGAGCTTAGCCCCCAGCGGGCAAAGGCCCGTGTCATGGATGTGCCATGATTTTTGCTTGTGAAAATAAATTTGCAATAGGCGATTCGCCTTGCTGGCCAGGATCGCGCAACTTCTAGGATTGGCCTGTCTGCCGAGCAAGGACTCCCTCGACCTCTCCATTCGAGCGAGCGAGATCCTCCGACCCCAGTCCACGGCCGGCCCAAAGGCTCGGCCTGTCCGCCAGCAAACCAAAACCGCAAGATAAACCGATCCTGAATCGCAGCCGCGTTTTGGCGCGCAAGACCACGCGATACAGAACATATTTCGTCTCTCGTGCCATAAAGTTACGCCAGGAGAAATAACTTTTTTCGACCAATAGATTGGGCGTTTGTCGAAGCAGCCGCCACAGACCATCAGACGCGCGTCGCTCCCGTCACGGCAGGTGCCGCTGACTGGACGCCGGACGACGAGGCTCGGAGGGGGCAAATCCATTGCGGAAAATGCCCCGATTTGGCCCAATAAGGCGGACACGGTGACTACGGTTTGATCTGACCGCGTGCCCATTCCATGGCCGTTTTCGCCCTCGGTCCGCGTTCTTTTTCCGCCGCGGCTTCCAGAGCCGGCAGGGCCGCTGCCGCCTCGAGCCTCAGTCGCCCCAGGGCTTCCGCCGCTTTTTGCCGAGTGAGTTCGCCTTCGTCGCCCAAAGCGGCGATCAGGGCAGGAATCGCCTCCTTCGCGGCTGGTCCAATCTGGCACAGCGATTGGGCGGCGGTCGCACGAATATTGCCATCGGAGTGCGTCAGCGCCTGGGCGAGTGACCTCACGGCAGGGGCGGCTTTTTCCTTCGCATGGCCCAGCGCGCCCGCAGCGTACCACCGAACACGCGGAACTTCGTCTTCTTCGAGCACCCGAGCGAGTTCGGCGACGGCCACGGCCGCCGACGGTCCAATCTGAAGCAGGCCTTGGGCGGCTGCCTGCCGGACCACGCCGTACCGGTCGGAAAGTGCCTTGGCCAACGCCGCGGCGGCCCGCTCGCCTTCTTTTCCGGCAAATCCCAAAGCCGACGCGGCCGCGGCCCGAACGGTTGCGATGTCGTCGCGTTGTACGCATTCGGTCAAAGCAACCACGGCACCTTCGGTCGTGGTACCCTGGCGAAAAAGCAATTCCAACGCCGACCCGGCGGATATCCGCACCCGGGGATCTTGGTCGTCAGAGAGCTTGCGTACCAGGGCGGCAACCACTTCGTCGTTCTGAGGCCCCACTCGCCCCAGCGCCGCTACCGCAACCTGGCGCACGCGGCTGTCTTCGTCATTGGCCGCCGCGACCAATGCTGCCGTTCCGGCGCCGGGCAGCGGATCCCCCGCTTGGGCAACGCTGGCCGCAATCGCCTCGATCGCCGTCGTCCGCACGAAACGGTTCGAAGTCTTGCTGGCCGTCGCCAAGACGTCCGTAATCGCCGGTCCCTGCGCGCCCAATCCTGCGACAACGGTTCGCCGCCAACGCTCCTCGGGATCGGCAGCAACCGTCTCCAAAATCGCCAAGCTCGCAGATTGGGGCATCTCCCCGAGAACTTGAGCGACGGCGGCAGACAGAGCTGGCTGCGCCTTCATCGCAACCCGCAATTCGGGGAGTATGGTCTCGCCCCGCTGGCCGAGTGTTCGAACCGCGGCTTCGCGAATGGCCGCGTCGCCACTGGCAAGCGCGGCGATCAACGGCCCGACGCCATCGTCTCCGGCCGCCTTGGCCCCTTTGCCGGGCGCCGAAGGAGTCTGTGCCCGGGCGACGCCATCGATTCCGACCAGGCAGACGAGTGCCCATGTCGATACTCTCAAAGCAGTCCCGATGCGCGGCAGCAGAGTGAAAGCCATGTCATTGCGACCTTTTTCTAATCGGGTGATCAACGTCTTCCCGCAGCGGTTGCGCAAATTACCCAAACGCTGCCATTCGCTTCCGACTTCACGTCCTTGCGTAAATTGACAGACGCTTCAAGCTTAACCTGGCCCACCTCATGCGGGAATTGGTCAGCGCCACCCTTGAGCCGTTCCGGGCCAGTTTGCTAGCATTCCATTCCCGATCGTGCTGGCGATCGGTCTTCCAGGCGGTCGTCCCCAGTCCGTTTTTCCTTTTTTCCTCGCTCTCGTATGCCATCCCGCACGCGGCCGGAATCGAGACGTTCGCATGATGCGCCATCCTGGCGAATGAATCCCTTTTGTCCGGCGGCAGTTTAATGGCTTCCACTCCCATGATGCGGCAGTACGAGGAGGCCAAACTGGCCTGCCCCGAAGCGCTGCTGCTGTTTCGAATGGGCGACTTTTACGAGTTGTTCCACGAAGACGCCCAAACGGCCGCCCGCGTGCTGGGACTAACGCTCACCAGCCGCGACAAGGGCGAGAATCCCATTCCCATGGCAGGCTTTCCGCACCACCAGTTGGAAAGCTACCTGGCCAAGCTGATCAACGCCGGCTTTCGGGCGGCCATCTGCGAGCAAGTGGAAAACCCCAAGGAAGCCAAGGGGCTCGTCAAGCGCGAGGTTACCCGGATTGTGACGCCGGGCACCGTCACCGACGACGCCTTGCTCGACCCGCGGCAGAGCAACTATCTGGCTGCCGTGGCGGTGACCAAAGAAGAACAACTCGGCCTGGCCTGGGTAGAGCTTTCCACCGGCGCATTCTGGGCGTCTTGCGTGACCCGACCACGCGCGATCGATGAATTGGCGCGGCTTTCTCCCGCCGAATGCTTGCTTGCCGAAAGCGTCAAACTGCTCGACGCCCAGTTGCCCCTGGAATTGCTGCCGCAGGGGATGCTGATCACCCGGCGGGCCGATTGGACCTTTGCTCCCAAGGAGTGTGGCCGCAAGCTGGCAGAACATTTCGGCACCAAGGATATGGGCGGGTTTGGATTCGAATCCGTCGAGCAACCGGCGTTGTGCGCTGCCGGGGCTGTTTTGGAATATCTTTCCGAAACGCAAAAGTCCCAGTTGGCGCATATCGACCGCCTGATGCCCTACCGGCCCGGCGATTCGTTGGAAATAGACGAAGCCAGCCGCCGCAGCCTCGAACTCACCAGCACCATTCGCGATGGCCGCCGCGAAAATTCGCTGTTAGGCGTGCTCGATAAAACCGTGACCGCAATGGGTTCGCGACGTCTGGCCGACTGGTTGGCCGCCCCCCTGACCAATTTGGACGCCATCGTCGACAGACATGACGCGGTTGGCGAATTGGTTCGCGACGCTCCGCTGTGCGCCAAGCTCCGCGACCAACTAAACCAGGTTTACGATCTGCAGCGCCTGCTTGCCCGGGTCACAACCGGCCGCGCCAGCCCTCGCGATCTGAGCTTCATTGGCCGCACCCTTCAGCGATTGCCAGCCATGAAGGCCGCGCTGGCCGCCAGGCAAAGCCATCTACTGAACGAGCTCGAGCAGCGGATCGATCTTTGCCCGCAAGTGGCCAACCGCTTGGAGGCCGCGCTCGAGGCCGAATGCCCCCTGAACGTGAACGAAGGCGGGTTCATTCGGGCCGGATTTCTGCCCGAGTTGGATGCCCTGCGCGACCTGGCCCACGGCGGCAAGCAGTGGATCGCCAATTACCAGAAGCAAGAGATCGAGCGGACCGGCATCTCAACGCTGAAGGTCGGCTTCAACAAGGTGTTTGGCTACTACCTGGAGGTCACCAACGCCCACCGGGAAAAAATCCCTGCCGACTACATTCGCAAACAGACCATCAAGAACGCCGAACGCTACATTACGCCCGAGTTGAAAGAATACGAAGAAAAGGTGCTCTCGGCCGACGAAAAGGCCAAGGAACTCGAGCAGCGAGTGTTTCTGGAACTCCGGGCCGAAGTGCAAGCGGCCACGTCCAGTCTGCAAGGCACCGCCGATGCGCTGGCCCAAATCGACGTGCTGTCCGCGCTGGCCGAACAAGCCCGGCTGCGCGGCTATTGCCGCCCTGCGATGACCGACGAACCGGTGCTGATCGTGGAAGACGGCCGCCACCCGGTGCTCGACGTCACCGAGCCCGAGGGCACCTTCGTTCCCAACGACGTGCGCCTCGGCGAGTCGGATGGCATGCTGTTGCTGATCACGGGGCCGAACATGGCCGGCAAGAGCACGTTCATTCGGCAAGTGGCGTTGCTGACCGTTATGGCCCAGATGGGCAGCTTTGTTCCGGCCCGGTCGGCGACGATTGGCGTTGCCGATCGCATCTTTGCGCGCGTGGGCGCTAGCGATGAACTTTCGCGCGGCCGCAGCACGTTCATGGTCGAAATGACCGAAACCGCCAGAATTCTCAACACGGCCACGGAGCGGAGCCTGGTGATCCTCGACGAGATCGGCCGCGGCACAAGCACTTACGACGGGGTTTCCCTGGCCTGGAGCGTGACCGAACATTTGCACGACAGCGTGGGCTGCCGCACCCTGTTCGCCACCCATTATCATGAATTGACCGACCTCGCCCGATCGCTTCCGCGACTCAAAAACTACAATGTGGCCGTGCGCGAATGGGACGAAGAAATTGTCTTCTTGCACAAAATTGTGACCGGCGCAGCCGACAAGAGCTACGGCATTCACGTGGCGAGGCTGGCCGGCGTGCCCCGCGAGGTGATCCAGCGCGCCAAGGACGTGCTGTGGCAGTTGGAAGAACAACACGTGGACGCCTCAGGCCGGGTGAAGGTGCAGAGCAGTCGGCGTCGTCAGGGCACGGCGATTCAACTCACACTGTTCGAACCGGTGGAGCATCCCCTGATCGACGAGCTGCGAAAGTTGGACATCAATAGCCTGACTCCGCTCGCCGCGCTCAATTTGATTGAAAACTGGAAGCAGCAAGTGGACGGGAAACCCTGACCCAAGCAAAACGTGAAATTCGGCATGCGGAAAGGATTGACAACGGCACCCAGTGCACCACACGCCGCATGGCAATCGTTGCGGGCGTTCTGGCTGCGGTATGATGGAAATTTGGACGAGGGCACGTAGCGTCTCGCGCGGTAAGCAAACGCCCCCCACCCCCCCACTCATGTTGCCACCATCGCTCGCCTGGATTGCCGATCGTCTCGATGCGCTCGAACGCAGCCACTTGCGGCGTGACGTGGTCGCTCGCGATGGAGCCCCGTTAACCGAGCTTCGCCGGAACAATCGCAGCTACGCCAATTTCGCTTCCAACGATTATCTCGGACTGGCTGCCGACCCCCGATTGCAGGCGGCGGCCGGCGCGGCCATCGAACAATACGGCTGGGGCGCGGGCGCCAGCCCTCTCATCGTGGGTTATACCGGCCTGCAAGCGCAACTCGAACAGTCGCTGGCCCAGTTCGAAGGAACCGAAGCCGCATTGGTGTTTGGATCGGGCTACGCCGCCAACGTGGGCACAATCACGGCCCTGGTCGATCGCGAAGACGCGATCTTCAGCGACGAACTGAATCACGCCAGCATTGTCGATGGCTGCCGGCTAAGCCGCGCAGCCGTGCACGTCTATTCGCATGGCGATGTCGCAACGCTGGCCGAATTACTGAAGCATGTCCCAGCCCGGCGTCGCTTGATCGTTACCGACTCGCTGTTCAGCATGCACGGCGACATGGCGCCGCTGGCGGACCTGGCCGAATTGGCCGAACAGCACCAGGCCATGTTGATGGTGGACGAAGCCCATGCCACCGGCATATTTGGCCCCGCGGGACGAGGTTTATGCGAAGCGGTTGGCGTGGAAGACGTCGTTGCCATCCGACTGGGTACGCTCAGCAAGGCATTGGGATGCAGCGGCGGTTTCGTCGCCGGCTCTCGGGAACTGATCGATTGGCTGGTGAATCGCGCGCGGACGTACATCTTTTCGACCGCCCTCCCTCCGACCAATGCGGCCGCGGCGATGGCCGCACTGAAGATTGTGCAGGAAGAACCCTGGCGGCGGGAAAAACTGCTGCAAACCGCCCAAACCTTGGCGAATGAACTGCGAGGCCACGGCTGGAACCTGGGCGAATCGGCAAGCCAGATTCTGCCCCTGGTGGTGGGGGCCAGCGAGCGGGCGCTGCAATTGGCGGCATGGCTTAAAGAACTCGGTTTTTGGATTCCCGCCATTCGACCTCCTTCGGTGCGGCCGGGAGAAGCCTGTTTGCGAATTTCGCTCAGCGCCAACCATGCTCCGGAGACGATCGCTCTCCTCCGCGACACGCTTGTGCGGGTCCACGATCGTAGGGAATGAATCGCCCCCTAGGCAGCCGCTCGCGGTGTGGTTCCTTTGCGGCGAGGTTGGTTGGTTCGTCGGCCCGCTAAACCGGTAAGCTCTTCGCGGCATCAACCAGAACCGGATTGCTCCAATTGGCTTGAGACTGGCAAGACGGTGCGCAACCGCTAAAATGGCGCGGTTGACCTGGCTCGCAACGTGTGGGCGTTTGTGAACCACCCTCCCTCCTGCTCCCATGCAGAAAGCTCCCTCCGCTATGTCTTCTTCCTTGGCAGAGACGCCGCTGCACGCCTGGCATGTCGCCCATTCGGGGCGAATGGTGGAGTTCGGCGGCTGGTCCATGCCCGTCCAATACCGATCGATCGTGGCCGAGCACCAGGCCACGCGTCAGGCGGCGGGGCTGTTCGATATTTCTCACATGGGCCGGATTCGATTCGACGGCCCCGGCGCGGCGAAGTACCTCGATTCACTCCTCACGCGGAACGTGGTCAAGCTCAAACCAGGGCAAGTTCGCTACTCGTTGATGACCAACGATAGCGGCGGCGTGCTCGATGACGTGCTGGTGTACCACCTGCAAGACGCCGGCGGCGGCAGCTACTACTTACTGGTGGTCAACGCCTCGAATCGTCCCAAAATCATTCGCTGGCTGGGACAACATCCCGAGCCCGACGACGTGACCGTTACCGATCTCACGACCAGTTGGGCCATGATTGCCGTGCAGGGCCCGGCCGCGTTGGGATTGCTGCAGCCGGTCATCGAACACGATCCCGCCAAGCTAAAATACTATTCCGCGGTGGAAACTCGCATTGCCGGCCATGGCGGCATCGTCAGCCGCACCGGATACACCGGCGAGGACGGCTGCGAATTGATCGTAGGCAATCGCGCCGTGGTGCCGCTTTGGGAACAACTGCTGGCCGCCGGCGAAAGCCAGGGCGTGCTGCCCGCGGGACTGGGCGCCCGCGATACCTTGCGATTGGAAGCCGGCATGCCGCTGTACGGGCACGAATTGAACGAAGACGTCAACCCTTACATGGCCGGCCTGGGATTCGCCGTCGATCTGGAAAGCGGTCCTTTCCCCGGCCAACAAAGTCTGCGGTTGGCGTCGACCGACAATATGCGACCACGACTGGTGGGTCTGCGGCTCGAAGGGCGCCGTCCGGCCCGCGAAGGTTATCCGGTGTTGCTCCCCTCGGGCGGAGCCAACCAGCCCACCGAGGTGGGTCGCGTAACGAGCGGAACATTCTCGCCAACATTAGAACAGCCCATTGCCATGGCGATGGTGGCCCCGCAGGCGGCGGCTGTCGGCACGCCATTGCTGGTGGACGTGCGAGGCCAAGAGGCCCCGGCAGAGGTCGTATCGCTGCCGTTTTATCAACGGCCGCGGTAATATTTGATCGGGGTTTTGCTCCACCCAAACGTTGGAAGATCGAGCAACATCCCCCGCCAACACCAAGTAAACACCAACCGCCCTGTTAGCAACCTGTTCTTCGTATTGCGTCTTCCACCTTCACCAAGCCATCCATCACCTTTGTCTGTTTTGGAAATGTGAAAGCCAACGCGTTGGCGACATTTCTCCACTCCGCACTCGGGAATAAAAAGGAAGCCATTGTGACCCCCGATCAATTGCTGTTCAGTGAAACACACGAATGGGTTCACGTTGAGCAGAAGGAAGGCAGCCAAATTGCTACCCTCGGCATCACGGCGTTTGCGGTCGAAGCCCTGACCGATTTGGTTTACATGCAGCTCCCCAAAGTGGGCGAAACGGTGACGGCCGGCAAGCCCTTTGGCGAGATCGAATCGGTCAAGGCCGTCAGCGACTTGTACAGTCCGATCGATGGCGAAGTGGTGCAGGTGAACACCAGCCTGCCCGACAACCTGGAAATTCTCAACGACGACCCCTACGGGCAGGGTTGGCTGATCAAGGTAAAGGTTTCCGATCCGGCCCCGCTCTCCAAACTGATGAATCTCGAAGCCTACGAAAAGCAGTGCGCCGAAGGCGGCCACTAGCCGCGCCCGCGTTATGATAGTAGTGGGCGGTTGCGGCAGTTATCGACCGCCCTGGCCGCCCACCCCCTATGGTTTGCTGCTCATTTCCATCCGCTTGTTCCATCCCCCCACCCGCGCTGTGCGACATGCCCTACTTTTTTAATACGCCGCAGGATCAACAGGCGATGCTCGAGGCCATTGGAGTGGCCTCGCTCAACGAACTTTTCGAAATGGTGCCGGCCGACCTGCGGCTGCAGCGCCCGCTCAACCTGCCACCGGCCCTGGGCGAGATCGAACTGACGCGCCACTTGAACCAACTGGCGTGCGGCAATGTCTCCACGGAGCAGAACGTTTGCTTCTTGGGCGGCGGCAGCTACGACCATTTCATTCCCGCCGTGGTCGACTACGTGGGCAGCCGGGGTGAGTTTTATACCTCGTACACCCCGTACCAGGCCGAAGCCAGCCAAGGCAATCTACAGGTCTTTTTCGAATACCAAACGCTCATCACGCAGCTCACTGGCATGGACGTTTCCAATGCCAGCCTGTACGACGGCGGCAGCGCCGCCGCCGAAGCCGCGTTAATGTCCCTCAGTGCCACCCACCGCAGCAAGGTGGTATCGCTGGGCAGCGTACACCCGGAATACCGCCAGGTGCTCGACACCTACCTGGCCAATCTCAACGTCGCGCACACCGTGGTCGCCGCTCCCGATGGCGTGGTGAACCTCGAAACGCTGGCCGCGGCCGTCGACGCCGACACCGCTTGCGTGCTGCTGCAACAACCCAACTTCTTTGGTTGCCTTGAGGACGTAGAGGCCGTGGCGAAAATTGCCCACGACGCCGGCGCCCTGTTTGTGGTCGCCGTTGATCCGATCAGCCTGGGCCTCCTCAAACGACCCGGCGATTACGGCGCCGATATTGTCGTGGCCGAAGGTCAAAGCCTGGGAAGCCCGATGTCGTTTGGAGGTCCTTACCTGGGCATGATGGCCTGTCGCGAGGCGTTCGTGCGCCGGATGCCGGGGCGCATCACCGGCCAAACCGTCGATCGCCGCGGCAAACGCTGCTGGGTGCTCACGCTGCAAACCCGCGAACAGCACATCCGCCGCGAAAAAGCCACTAGCAATATCTGCACGAATCAGGGTTTGTTCGCGCTGCGGGCCACCGTTTACCTGGCCCAACTTGGCCCCTCGGGCTTGCGGCAAACGGCCGAACATTGCCTTCGCAAGGCACACTACGCCGCCGAGCAAATCGCTGCCCTCGACCGATTCGAACTCGCGTTCTCGGCCCCCTCGTTCAAGGAATTTGTCGTTCGCGATCGTGCGGGCCAGGTTGCTTCGCTTATTTCGGCCGCGGCCGACAGCGGTTATTTCGCGGGCGTGCCGCTGGCCCGCTGGTTCCCCGAATTGTCCGATTGCTTCCTGGTATGCGTCACCGAGAAACGCACCCGCGAAGAAATCGACGGCCTGGCTCACACCCTGGGCGCCAGCGCGGCGCGCAACGTGCAACTCGCCGCCGGCAGAGGGTAATAGCGCAGCCATGGCCACCACCTTCCAGCATGACTCCGGCTCGACTACAACCGTGTTTCCGCTCGCGAATGGCGATCGGTTAACGCGAACGGAATTCGAGCGCCGCTATGCCGCCATGACGGAGGTAAAGAAGGCCGAACTGATTCAGGGGGTTGTTTACGTGGGCACACCGGTGCGCGTGTCGCAGCATGCGAGGCAGCATGCGTTGCTGATAAGTTGGGCGATGAACTACGCGGCGGCAACACCGGGGCTGGAAGTTGCCGACAACGCTACGGTGCGATTGACTCCCGACAGCGAACCGCAACCCGACCTCTTGATCCGCGTGCTGCCTGAGCACGGCGGAGCGACCGCGACTCAAGATGGCTATATCGTCGGTCCGCCCGAACTCGTCGCCGAAGTCGCCGCGTCATCGGCCAACTACGATCTGCACGATAAGCTGGCCGCCTATCGTGACGCTGGTGTGCGCGAATACCTGGTTTGGCGCGTGCTCGATCGCGCATTCGATTGGTTCGTCTGGGAGAATGCCCAGTACTCGCCGCAAACACCCGATCAACAAGGGGAGCTCGAAAGTCCTCATTTTCCCGGTCTCCGCCTCCACGTTCCTTCCTTGCTCGAAGAGAACGCCAACGCCGTCTTTGAAACGCTTCGGTTAGCCGTTGAAACTGCCGAGCATCGGGCATTCGTCTCCAAGTTACTCAAAACAAAAAAGGCATAACCCTCAATCCCATGCGTAATACCCGAGCGACTCGCCTGTTGTTTGAGCTTTCAAAGCCTGGCCGCCGCTGCGCCGTGTTGCCGCCGCTGGACGTGCCCGAAAAGCCGCTCGCCGACCTGTTGCCGGCCGCCGCCATGGCGGCTTCGCCCCCGCCGCTGCCCGAGTTGGCCGAGCCCGACGTGGTACGGCATTTCACCAACCTGTCCACGCTGAACATGTCGGTGGATACCCATACCTACCCGCTCGGTTCGTGCACTATGAAATACAATCCCAAGCGCAACGAGCGCTTGGCGAGCCTGCCCGGGATGTTGCACCTGCATCCCTACCAGCCGGAGAATGCGCTGCAAGGCATGCTCAAACTGCTTTACGAGCTGCAGGGCATGCTGGCCGAAATCGGCGGGCTCGACGCCACTTCGTTGCAAGCAGCCGCCGGCGCCCAGGGCGAAATGACGGCCCTGTTCGTGGCCGCGGCCTACTTTCGCGATCGAGGCCAGCGGCGCACCAAGGTTCTCATCCCCGATAGCGCGCATGGCACCAACCCCGCCAGCGCCGCCATGGCCGGGTTTGAAAGCGTGACCGTCAAGAGCACGCCGCAGGGCTTTGTCGACATGGATGACCTGGCGGCCAAACTCAACGAACAGACCGCCGTGTTCATGATCACCAACCCCAACACCTTGGGCATGTTCGATCGGCAAATCGCGGAGATTTCCGAACGTGTTCATGCGGTGGGCGGCTTGATTTATCTCGACGGCGCCAACATGAACGCCATTCTCGGCATCGCCCGGCCAGGCGACTTTGGCGCCGACATGATGCACTACAATCCCCACAAAACCTTCAGTGGCCCGCACGGCGGTGGCGGACCCGGGGCCGGACCGATCGCCGTGCGCAAACATTTGGCCGATTATCTCCCCGCGCCCCTCGTGGTCCGCGACGGCGATACCTACCGGCTCGACTACGATCGGCCCAAGTCCATCGGTCGCGTGCGCAGCTTCTTCGGCAACGTCGGCGTGCTCGTCCGCGCGTATTGCTACATCCTCACCCACGGACCCGACGGGCTCCGTTCGGTGGCCGAGAACGCGGTGCTCAACGCCAATTACCTGCTCTCTCGCGTGAAGCACTTCCTGCCGGTGCCCCAAGGCGACCGCTGCATGCACGAATTTGTGGCCAGCGCGCAAAAACTGAAGAACGACCGGGGGATCACGGCCATGGACATCGCCAAGCGGCTGCTCGATTACGGCTTTCATGCTCCCACGGTCTACTTTCCGCCCATCGTTCGCGAAGCCATGATGGTGGAGCCGACCGAAACCGAGAGCAAAGAGTCACTCGATGCCCTGGCCGAAACCCTGTTCCGTATTACGGAAGAAGCGGAAGACCTGCTGCACGATGCTCCCCATACCACGTCGGTGAGCCGACCCGACGAAGTTCAGGCCGCGCGCACGCCGGTATTGCGATGGTCCCCCGAGTGAGTGGGGCCTGCCCGGTAGCCGCGGCCTTTCCTGTTCGCCGCCCAACGTCGTTTTGTGCGCGCCGCCTCCCTCCGCCAGAAGGCCAAACAATCAAGCATTTGTCGATGTCTCGCGTGCCGGTCATTTTCCGCATTCTCAACCATGGGCCTGCCAGCGGCGATTGGAATATGGCCATCGACGAAGCCATTCTGGAAACGATGGCTGGGATCCCGGCCGAACATCCCCAGGCTGTGCTCCGCTTTTACACCTGGGAAGCGGCGACGCTGTCGCTCGGCTATTTTCAAAGCGCGGAAGAACGCGTAAGCCATCAGGCGAGCCGGAAATGCCCCATGGTTCGCCGGTCCAGTGGCGGCGGTGCCATCGTTCACGATCGAGAATTAACCTATAGCCTTACCATCTCCTCCGGATTCCACCAGTCGACCCAATCAACTCATCTGTACCATGTTGTCCATGCATCTTTAATTCGCGCGTTGAGCCACTGGGGTATCCAAGCCGAGCAATTCGTTCCGTCCCAAGCGTCTTCTGCTGCGCCGCGAACAGGCACCTTTTTGTGTTTTCAGCGGCGGGCTCCGGGAGATGTGATCCTCGGCGACATCAAGATCGCAGGTAGTGCGCAACGCAAGCGCAGGACGGCAGTTATGCAACATGGAAGCGTGTTACTTGCACAGTCCGAATTTGCCCCCGAATTACCCGGCATCTGGGAACGCACCGGACGACAAATACCCGCCGATGCGCTGCGCACGGCTTGGCTGGCGACGTTGCAGGATGAACTGGGTTGGGAATCCGGGGGAGGGGAGATGTCCACCGAAATGCTGGCCGTCGCGAGCCGCTTGCAAACCGAGCGGTTCGCCGCAGCGGCCTGGAATGAGAAACGTTAAGTTTTTGCAAGTTCGCAACTTGTGAAACTATACCTTTGACACTGCCGATGTTGGTTGTTAGGATCGAACGTGAATTGCGATCATCCCGACGGCCATCGACGGCTTCAAGGATTGCTTCGCCCGCTCATCAAATCACAGTGCCGGCTTCGCTGGCATGCGGAGTGCGTATGGACGTTCAACTCAAGGTGCTGGTTGGAAGTGCAAAGGGGCAAACGATCAAGGTTGTGGGTCCGAAATTCTTCATTGGTCGTTCAGAAGATTGTCAACTGCGACCCAAGAGCGACCTGATCAGCCGGCACCATTGCGCTCTGGTCCTTGAGGGAGATTATCTGGCCATTCGCGATTTCGGCAGCAAGAACGGCACGTATCTCAACGGCGAGCGAGTTGCCGGCGAACGAGAATTGCAGCCCGGCGATCAATTGACCGTGGGGCCGCTCGAATTTGAACTGATGTTTGAAAAAGTCTCGATGAATGCACCCAAGCGTCCCAAGGTGCAAAGCATTTCCGAGGCGGCGGCACGGCAGGCCGAAACAGCGCGCGTCGAAAGCGAAGATTCCACCAAGGAAATGGATATCAGCGACTGGCTCAGCGACGAGAACGCCGGGGATACCCGCGAGATGAAAGCTCCAGATACGTCTGAGTTTAAGGTCGAACCGACGATCGCCGCCGCCCCCCCAGAACCAGAAAAAGCACCCGAGGATCCTTCCAAAACCCGCCTCGATACGAAGCGAACTCCGGGCAAACTGCCTAAGCAATTGCCCAACTCCGCGAGTTCGGATGATGCAGCGTCGGAAGTGCTTCGCAAGCTGCGCCGCTTCCGATAAAAAGCTTGGAATCCGTTGCTGCATACCCCGCTGGGGGGCGATTTCCCTGGCAGCCCTTGGGCGATGCGCCCCGCCCAAGTCCTGGACCAGATTTTACCACGCCGGCAGCCCCCCAACGTTCGTCGATGTCGCTTTCGAGTCTTGGCAGGTCTTGTGCCACGAAACGACGTTGGCCTCATTTTGCCCGATCGGATCAACCGCGTCGGCATGGCTACCCTGCCGGTTGCCTTCACGGCGAACCTGTGGAGAAACCTTTTGGGGAAATCGGTCAATTCTGATACGATAAACCCCGGTGCTGTCGATCTCGCTTGAAGAGTTCGAGCCCCGCCGGCTTAAGCCACTGCTAGCGTTGGTGCTGGTGGGCAGTTACCCACCAGCACACTGCGGCCCCAACCGTGGGCGCTACCGCATGACTTTTATGCCGTCGTCCCCCTGCCACGCAATCGTCCCACCATCCCTCCCCGCCCCTCGTTGAGTGCTGCATATGACGTTCTCGCTGCGAGCATGGACGTTGATCGGTCTATCGATCTGGTCTGGCTTGTTTGTTCCGACCGGTCGGGCCGACGAATTGCTGCCGGCCGATCGGCCCATTCCCGAAGTCATCGACCATTACATCAACTCCCTGCTCGAGCAACGGGGAGTTACCGCGGCCCCTGCTGCTGACGACAGCACCGTGATTCGCCGGATCACGCTCGATTTGGCGGGCCGGATTCCGACGACTGCCGAAGCGCAAGCCTACGTGGCGGATTCGTCGCCCGACAAGCTCGTGCAATTGGTCGACCGCCTGTTCACGCTTCCCGAATATGCCCTGCACCAGCGAAACGAACTTGATCTTATGCTGGCGGGCGAGCAGCGGCTCGACAACGCTTGGCGTGATTACCTGCTGTCGGCGGTGCGAGAAAACCGCCCCTGGGACGTCATGTTCCGCGAAATGATGCTTTCGGAAGAAGCGGAGAAGTCACCGGGCGCCCTGGCCCTGATCAAAGCCAAGGCCAAGGACGTGGACCAAATGACCGGCGACATCAGCTCCCTGTTTTTTGGCGTCAATATCACCTGCGCCAAATGCCACGACCACCCGCTGGTGCCCGACTGGCTGCAAGACCATTACTACGGTTTTCAGTCTTTCTTCAACCGCACCTACATCACCAAGGCAAACTTCCTTGCGGAATACGACGAGGGGGACGTGAAGTTCAAAACCACCTCGGGCGAGAGCAAGTCGGCCCAACTGATGTTCCTCACAGGAACCGTGGTGCCGGAGCCCGAAATGCCCTCGCGGAGCGAAGCGGAGAAGAAAAAACTGAAAGAACTGTTGGCCAGTCACGACGAAAAGAAGACACCGCCGCCGGCGCCGGAATTCAGTCGCCGTGAGGTGCTGGTCAACCTGTCGCTCCAGCCCGGTGAGCGAGAATTTTTCTCCAAGGCCATCGTGAATCGCTTGTGGCACCGCCTGTTCGGCTGGGGGATGGTCAACCCCGTGGATCAAATGCACAGCGGCAATCCTCCCAGCCACCCCGATCTGCTCGACTGGCTGGCCCGCGACCTGGTCGAACATGGCTACGATCTGCAGCGATTGATTCGGGGCATGGTGCTCAGCGAGGCCTACCGCCGCAGCAGCGTGTGGGAGTCTGGCGAACGTCCCTACCCCGACCTGTTTGCGGTCGCCAACGTGAAGCCGCTCACACCCAGGCAACTAGGCATGGCGCTGCTGTTTGCGACAGCCAATCCCGAACGATTGCCGTCCGACGGCAAGCCCGAAACTTGGGCTTCGCTGGTCAACCAGTACGACGGTCGAGCGAATGGATTTGCCGCCAACATCGAGGCGCCCAGCGAAGACTTCCAGGTCAGCGTGTCCGAAGCCCTGCTGTTCAGCAACAACGACCGCATTGCCGCCGATTACCTTGGCAACTCTCAGGAAAAACTGCTCAGCCAACTGGAAAAATCGGAAGATCGCGCCGCCGGCTTGCAAACCGCGGCCTGGAGCGTGCTTTCGCGATCGCTGAACGACGAAGAACTCAAATTGCTCGGTGATTACCTGGCCGCGCGCGAGGACCGACTCAACGAAGGCTGGAAGCAAGTCGTCTGGGCATTCATCACCAGTCCCGAGTTCCGCTTTAACCATTAACGCCTTGCGGCTTTGGGGCGAGCTTCGCGCCGCCCGCACAGTGCGCCACTTACCAACATTTTTCTGGTCCCCACCAAACCAGCATCCCTGCATAAGGAAACACCCATGGCCAACCTTCGGCAAAACCTTGGCGGCTCCGAGGCACATCGGATTCATCGCCGCGGATTCTTGGGCGCGGCAGCCGCCGGGGCAACGGCGGGAGCGTTCGCGGCCAACATGGGCCTGCTCGACGTCCTCCAGAGTCCCACCCTCGCCGCAGAGCTGAAGCGGCAGCAGAAGCACGTCATTTTGTTGTGGCTCGCCGGCGGCGCCAGCCAACTGGAGACGTGGGACCCCAAGCCCGGACGCCCCACCGGCGGTCCCTTCCGCGCCATCGAAACCGCCGTTCCCGGCGTGCATATTTCCGAACTGCTGCCCAAGATGGCTCAGCGAATGGACAAGACCTGCCTGATCCGTTCGCTCAACACCGGCATTGCCGACCATGGCGGCGGCGCCGCGCTGATGGAACGCGGACGCCGCGACGAACCCAATCTGCCCTATCCCGATTTGGGCGCGATGCTGGCCCGCGAATTGGGTCGCGCCGATAGCGAAGTGCCCGACTACGTGTCCATGTACACCTCGACCGAAGGCCGCCGCAAAGGCACCGCGGGCTTTCTCGGCGCTCGCTATGCTCCCATGTTCCTCGACAAGGAATTGATGCCTGCGAATATTCGCCGGCTGGAATCGATCAGCGAGTTCGACCACCAACAGCGCAGCGAGTTGCGGCAACTGTTGGGAACCCGCTTCGCCCAAGGCCGCAACTCCAGCAGCGTGGACAGCCACAACGGGGCGTACAAACGCGTGCCGGGGCTCATGTCGAGCGAGAAACTGTTCGATCTCAACCAGGAACCGCAAAAGTACCGCGACGCCTATGGGCCGACACAATTTGCCGAACAAACACTTGTCGCCCGGCGGCTGATCGAGGCTGGCGTCCCCTTCGTCAAGGTCGCCCGCGCGTGGTGGGACAGCCATGGACAAAACTTCGAAACGCACCTGGAACTGGTGACCGAACTTGACCATGTGATGTCCACGCTGATCGACGACCTCGACGCCCGTGGACTGCTCGACCACACGCTGGTGATCACGCTCGGCGAATTCGGCCGAACTCCCAACATCAATGCCAGCTTGGGCCGGGATCATTTTGCCCGGGCCTGGAGCGCTTCGCTCACCGGTTGCGGCATTCGCGGCGGCGCCGTGTGGGGCAAGACCGATGAAGACGGTCAGCACGTGACCGATGGGGAGGTGGGCGCCGGCGAACTGTTCGCCACCATATTCGAGGCGCTGGGCATCGACCACAAGAAGGAATACCACGTGGGATCGCGGCCCGTTCCGCTGACCAACCCCGGCATCGAGCCCATTCGCGACCTGCTGGCCTGATTGCCCGCAGCCGTTTTGTCGCTCAGCCCCCTTTAACGCCACGCTTCAGGTAACCGGACCATGACTGCCAATCCCGACAAGCTCCAAACCAAGCTCAATGTTGCGGCCCAGGGCACGCTGTTTTGCCTGGCCGAAGATCGCCCGGCCGGTACGGTCTACTGCGGCTCCTCCGACGCCAAGGTGTACGCGTTCCACCTTGCGGACGAAAAACCCACGGGCAAACCGCTCGAAGCCCATACCAGCTATGTGATGGGTGTGGCCGTTGCCGAGAAGTACCTTGTTTCCGGCGGCTACGATTGCAGTCTGGTGTGGTGGAATCGCGAAACCGGCGAACAGGCTGCCGTGGAAGAAGCCGCTCATGGGCGCTGGATTCGCGGAGTGACGGCATCTCCCGACGGCAAGCTGGTGGCCAGCATTGGCGACGACATGATCTGCCGATTGTGGGACGGCGCGAGCCGCAAGCTGATTCGCAAGCTGGAAGGGCACGAGTTGCAGACGCCCCACCATTACCCCTCCATGCTGTACGCCTGCGCGTTTTCGTCGGACGGCAAGCTGCTGGCCACCGGCGACCGCGTGGGGCACGTGGTAGTTTGGGAAACCGAAACCGGCCGCCCGGTGACCACGCTCGAAACCCCCGTGATGTATACGTGGGATCCCACCGCGCGGCGGCACTCCATCGGCGGTATTCGCAGCCTGGCGTTCTCGCGCGACAACAAGCAACTTGCCGTTGGCGGCATGGGCAAAGTCGGCAACATCGATCACCTGGGGGGGCCTTCCCGAGTCGAAATCTTTGACTGGCAAGCCGGCCAGCAAACGCACGAGTTTTCCAACGAGAAATTCAAAGGGCTAGTCGAAACCATGGCCTTTGGACCCGATGGCAGTTGGCTGATCGCGGCCGGCGGCGACCACGCGGGGTTCGTGCAAATCTTTGATCTGAAAGAGAAAAAGCAGCTCAAAGAAGAAAAGGCTCCCATGCACGTGCACGCCATGTCGCTTTCGGAAGACGGCGAAACGCTGATTAGCGTGGGGAACGGCCGCCTGGTGACGTGGGACATGCGGGGTTAAGCCGCACAGCCAATTCCGGCCGCAATCGACTCCGCGGCTCTGATCGACACGCAACCGGAAGCTGCATCAGCATGGCTTTGCCGCGCGATGGGCGAACAAACGACACCCCGAGTTGCCGCTTCGACGGGCCGCCAATTTCACCTGGCTCCAGGGCGATGGGCGCGGTGTCCATGGCGCCAACGGATGCAGACCGTTGTGGCGAGTGTCGGTAGTGGCTTGGGTCGGGTTTCCTAACGCTCGTCATTCCAGTCCAAACACCTTCCACGATTTCGGCAGCGGCGCCGTAAACTCCAATCGCTCTTTCCGCACCGGGTGATCCATTTCCACACGGCGAGCGTGTAGCGCAATTCCAGGCTTGAATCCGCGGGGCGCCCCATACTTGATGTCGCCGACAATGGGAAACCCCCGCTGGCTAAATTGCACTCGAATCTGGTGCTTGCGGCCGGTGTGCAATTGCACCTCGACCAGCGTTCTCTCCCCTAGCTCCAGGAGCACGCGATAGGTGAGTCTCGCATCCTTGGCCTCGGGGTGCCTGGCAGTGACCACGTGTACGCGGCGGTGTCGCTCGTCGGGGGCCAGATAGTCCACCCAGGTTCCCTCGGGCGGAGTCGGTTTTCCCCAAACCACGGCCCAATAGGTCTTGGCCACTTGGCGGTCGCGAAACTGGGCGGCCAGGCGGGCCGCGGCTTTCGAGGTGCGGGCGAGCACCACCACGCCGGTGGTCGGGGCATCGAGCCGGCTGGTCACGCCCAGGTACACGTTGCCCGGCTTGTGGTACTTGTGCTTGATATACCTTGCCGCCATGTGAAACAGGCTGGGCGTGTCGGGATTGGCCCCTTGGGTGACCACTCCGGCCGGCTTGTTTACGGCCAGCAGATGGTTATCTTCGTACAGCACGTCGAGGGGCGCATCGCTCATAGACGCTGTTATATCGAATTCTTGATCGCTCGGAATGGATGCATGACTCACCCGCAAAGTCCCCAACCTCTGCTGATATTGGCCAGCAGCTCTCCCCGGCGGCGCGAACTGCTCGCCGAGCGGGGTTACACATTCGAGCTGTTTCCACCCTCGGAAGCGGCTGAATGTGGCCTGTGCAGCGGCGAAGGGCCAGCCGAGTTTGCGCTTCGCATGGCCCTGCAAAAGGGAAAAGACGTGGTCGAACGATTGCGAGCGAACGGCCGCCACCACGGCATGGTCATTGCCTGCGACACCGTTGCCGAATGCCAAGGACAGGTATTGGGAAAACCCGCCGATGAACCGCACGCCCGAGCGATGTTGCAACTCCTCAGCGGGCGCGAACATCGAGTTTATAGCGGACTGTGCGTGTGGCCGCTGGACGCAGCCGAACCAAGCCTAAGCGTGGCTTGCACCGTGCTGCGGATGGATGAACTGGGGGACGACGCGATCGACGACTACCTGGCCACCGGTGGCTGGGAAGGCAAAGCGGGGGCCTTCGGCTACCAGGATCAGCTCGGCTGGGTGCACATCATCGAGGGCAGCGAATCCAATGTCGTCGGACTTCCGATGGAATTGCTGGAAGAGATGCTGGCCGCCTATTGATTGGCCGCAATCGCGACGCCGATGGCGGGCAGCCGCGACTCATTCAATCCCGGGGAACCGCCCAACTTCGACTGCGTTCGACCGCGCGCAGCCAATCGCGATACGCGGATTCGCGATCCGCGGGCGCCAGGCGCGGCTCGAACTCGCGGTCGAGAGCCCAACTTTCCTTGACGTCGTTTTGGTTCTCCCACACGCCCACGGCCAAGCCTGCCAGGTAAGCGGCGCCCAGCGCCGTGGTTTCATTCACCACGGGGCGGCGCACCTTAGTTCCTAAAATATCGGCCTGAAATTGCAACAGCAGGTTGTTGGCCGATGCGCCGCCATCCACGCGCAGTTCCGCCAGGCGAATTCCCGCATCCTTCTGCATGGCTTCGAGCAAGTCGCGGCTCTGAAACGCCATGGCTTCGATCACCGCTCGGGCGATATGGCCGATATTCGTGCCGCGCTCCATTCCCACAATGGTGCCCCGCGCGTAGGGATCCCAGTACGGCGCGCCCAATCCCACAAAGGCCGGCACCAGGTACACGCCACCGCGGTCGGGCACGCTGTCCGCGAGCCGCTCGACGTCGGCGCTTTGGGTAATCGCCTTGAGGCCGTCGCGCAGCCACTGCACGGCCGCTCCTGCCACAAATACGGCCCCTTCCAGGCAATAGACCACCCTGCCTCCCATTCGCCATCCAATCGTGGTGAGCAAATTATTCTGCGAGGCCACGGGGGTGTCGCCCGTATTCATCAGCAAAAAGCAGCCGGTGCCGTAGGTGTTCTTGGCGCTGCCGGTTTCAAAGCACGCTTGGCCAAAGGTGGCTGCCTGCTGATCGCCGGCCGCGGCCGCGATCGGTATCGCCTGGCCAAACAGGTTGGGATCGGTTTCCCCAAAAATGCCGCTGGTGTCGCGGACTTCGGGCAACATGGCTCGGGGAATTTCGAGAATTGCCAGCAATTCTTCGTCCCAATCCAACGTGTGGATGTTGAACAACATGGTTCGGCTGGCGTTGCTCACATCGGTGGCATGAAACTTTCCGCCCGAGAGTTTCCACATCAGCCAGGTATCGACGGTGCCAAACAGGATTTCACCACGGAGGGCGCGGGCCTTCAAGCCGTCAACGTGATCGAGCAGGTGCTTGATCTTGGTTGCCGAAAAGTAGGCGTCGACGACGAGCCCCGTTTTTTGGCGAAATACAGGCTCTTGTCCTTGGCGCTTGAGCTGTTCGCAAATTGACGCGCTGACGCGGCTTTGCCATACGATGGCATTGTGTACCGGCCGGCCCGTCTTGCGCTCCCACAGAATGGTGGTTTCGCGCTGATTGGCGATGCCGATGGCCGCCACGGCATCAATTGGGCAGTTCGCCTTTTGGATTGCCTGCCTGGCCACCGCAAACTGCGAATTCCAAATGGCCTCGGGGTCGTGCTCCACCTCGCCGGGACCGGGCAGAATTTGCTCGTACTCTTGCTGCGCGGTGGCCACGGCGCGGCCCTGGCGGTTGAACAGAATTGCCCGAGAGGACGTCGTTCCTTGGTCCAAGGCCAGAATCAATGAATCCATCGGGGGTCCTTCGTTCGACACCAGGCACGTAAAAAGACTGCGTTTGAACTAACTACATTGCCGAGCAGGAAATTCGTCTGGTGACTGCCCGTTCGTCGTTGCTGGGGATGCGTAAAATGCTGCGCGAACGCCGACGCGTCGCCAATGGTCATGTATTTCCCGATTTGATGGAACCGCCACCTGGCTGCCCCGCGAATCGAACTTCGACCTCTGGCATTCGTTCCCTTATCGCAACGATTCCAAAACCCGCAGCCGCTCTTGCTCCAGCGGATACGTATAGTATGTGGTCAGCGCTTTGACCTGTGCCGAACGCGAACTCACCGCGGCCGTGTTGCCAACCACGGGCCGTTGATTGCGTTCCCAGCGGGTCGCCAGCTTCTTCTCGGCGGTTACCACCTCTACCCCGCGATTGGAAATCGATTTGACTTGCGACGCGTAGCGGTCGCGAGCAGCTTTCAGTCGCGCGTCGAGCACGGCCAGTTCGGTTTCGAGGGGCGCGGCTTGTGCCCGGAGGGCGAGGTGGTCGACCTGGTAGCGGATCATCAGGGCCGTGAGCCGGTCCGCTTCGAAACGGTAGGCACGGATCCGCTGCGGATCACGCTCGGCGGCCGCCAACGACAAATACTGCCCAATCTGGATATCGGTTTGAGCCATTTGCGCCTCGAGCGGTCCCAGGCTGCGCTGCAGGACCGAAAGCTTCTCCACCAGCGGCGCTTTCGCCCGGGTCACGGCAGCTTCTTCATCTTCGAGCTGTTTCACGACCGCCAGGCGAGCTTGTTCGAGCGCTGCCCGGTCGGCCTCGAGCGCCTGTTTCTCGGCCAGAAGCTGCTCGGCGATATTCACCCGCTGTTGGGTTTCGACGTCTTGAGCTTGCTGTTGCTGCTGCTCGCGATCGAGAAACATTTCCGTGAACTTCTCGTCAATGGCCTGGCGTCCCGCTTCAAACGGCTCGTACAGCGAAGGCGGCAACCGCTTGAGCAACTGTGCTTGCATTGCGGCCACCTCCAATTGCGGTGCCTCGCCGGCGGGCGTGGCCAGGTAACCAAACAATTGACCCAAAAACCTTGCCGAATCGGCCAGTTGTTCTTCAGCCAGTTCGCGGCCCTCGGCTTGCTCTACCAGCGTTTTGGCCAACCGGTCGAGCTTGGCCAGCGCCGCCTGATGCTGCTTGAGCAGCACGGTCAAAAAGACATCGGCCTGCAGGGCAGACACCATCGCGGGTTCGATCTTCAGCGCTGCCTGCACGCTGGACAGGGCATCTTCGTAGCGTCGGTGCTTCATTTGCACCAGTGCCAAAGCGAATGGCGCCAGGGCACTGCGAGGATTGGCCTCGAGCGCGCGGCCATAAGCGATCTTCGCCGGTTCGAGCTGCCGAAACGAAGTTCCCCAACCCACGGTGAGCACCTCGCGCACCGCAGATTGAAACCGGGTTTCGTCGGCACGCGCTTTCGGGTGCGCGGTAACGAGCAAGGTTGTGCCCAAGGTCAGAACGGCACAGGCTTGGGAGACGGACATGCTGACTCTCCTGGAATCCAGAGCAACAGATGACTTCTGGCATTCAGCGTGCGACCCGAACCAAAAGCACGTGGAAATTCTAAAGTGTTCGCAGATGTGACAAAAGGGATGAAGTCTCGCGTCTTTCCTCCCGTAGCGTCCGTCCGTGCAACTAAGCACAACGAAACCATGCTGGGCGAGTCCCCCCCCAGTACGCATGGTAGTGGAGCCCGGTCACCCGGGCAAGTTTTGCAGATTGTGCCGATTGTTGCAGCCACTCCGATGAATCCGATTGCTCCGCATTGTGATACCGCGGCGAGTGCGATCAAGAACCTGCCAGCATTCGCTCGATTGTTAGGAACGAGACTCACGCGGTGCTTGATCGCTTTGGACGAGCGTGGCACGTCGCCACCGCGAATGGATTCTGGAAAGGATGCCGCTATGACGTGGATTCAATCTTTGTTTGCCTTTCGCAATGCTCGTCAGGTGCAAGAGGCCACGGATCAGCTCGTCACACGAGCTTGGCCCTGGGTATGGCAGCGCGTGGCAGCCCGAGTTCCCGACATGTCGCCCGCCGAAGCTCGCGGCTATGTTCGCGCCCACAGCAGCGAGCTCGTGCGGAGCAGCGCCGCTTCTCTCGTGAGCAAACACCCCACGATGAAAGAGTGGGCGATTGAAGCGATCGTGGAGCAAACCCTGGATGGGCTTGTCTCACTCTGCCTGATCGAAATGGTTCAGATCCAGCGTCAGCAGATGCAACAACGGCTGGTTCGCCGCGCAGCCTAACCCGGCCGGGGCGCTCCCTGCCGTCAGCGCGGGACGCGGTTCATGCTGTAATGGGCCTCGTCGGGATGGAACACGCCACCCCCGGGAGCCAGGTTTTCCAACCTCAGCTCGTACACAAACCCGGCCCGAAGTTGGTCCAGCGTGAGCTTGGCGCTGAGACCATCGGGGGCAACCGAAACGCTGCGCACGGCGTGCTCGCTCCGATCCATGTCGGCCCCGCCATAGGCCGGCGTGGAAACTCGCCGATAGCTCGAAACCTTGTAACTGTTGCGCGCGGCGGCCCGTTCGCCATCGACCGCCGCGGTAAACCGCACTTCAAAACCATTGGGTAGGGCGCGCACTTCGGCAATGCCGGGCGGAAGCACCCGCCGCGGGCTCAACCGGACCAGCGAACCCGTGTTGGCGCCGCCTCCCCACGCACTGTCGCGAATGTTGCCCACGTAAATGGCGCCGTCGGGCGCTACCTCGCAGGCCAACGGACCCTCCAGCGCTTCGCCGGCCGCGGCACCGTCGGTATCGGGCATGGTGGTAAACGGATAGGCCGCGCCCTGATACTCGCCATCGACCAGATCGAGGCTCATCCGAATCAACTGGCGGGTATCGTACTCGCAACCCAATAAGTGCCCTTCAAACGGACCAAATTTGGAATTGGCCATCCCACCCGCCGAGTCAGGCGTGTCGAGAAAACAAACGCCGTTCACGCTGCGCGTCCACGGATGCGGCAAGTTGACTGCCGGCGGTGTGAGCGGCGGCTTGAAATCAGGGCGAAACTCCAGCTTGTTGATGAAGCCGTATCGCCTGCCCGGCTGCAAATGATTCAGCTCGTTGAAAGGGTTGTAGTTGCCCTGGTTATCGGTGGCAAAGAGTTGCTCGTTGCGGCTGAGTGCTAAGCCCATGGGAAACCGCAGTCCACCACAGAAACTTTCAATGGCGAATCGCTGGGGATTGTCGCTGGTGGGCTGCCGGGGCGCCAGTCGCAGCGCTTCGCCACGGTGTTTGGCCGCCGCCAAACTTCGCTGATCTTGCTGGCAAGGAATCGCCAGGTAGTAATTCCCCGCGGCATCTCGGGGCAACCCCACGGCCCAATCGTGGTAATCGGCTGTATGTCCCCAACCAGAAGCTAAAGTTTCCGTGCGTTCGGCGAAGCCGTCCCCGTCATCGTCGTGCAAACGCAATAGTGCATACTTGTTGACAACGTCGATTGCGTTCGCTGCCGCGCGCACCCCGTAAGGTGCCGCAAGCTCATCGGAAAATGGACGGATCTCGTCCTCCAATCCATCGCCGTTGGTGTCGCGAGCCAGCCACACCCGGCCTTTCAGCGAGGCGACGATCAACGTGCCATCGGGGCGCCAAGCAATCGCGGTCGGCATCACACTGGCATCAAGCGGCAACCGCACGGCAGCGTAGCCAGGCACCACGTCGAGATTCGCCGCCTGAGGTTGCGGCAATTCCACGGGCTCGACCGTGTAGCGATCTGCCGGAAGCGGAGTGCCGTACACCATGTCGAATGTCAATGCCGCGGCATTGGCCGCCGAGGCATCGTCCGTAGCAACCGCTTTCAAATAAGGCCAGCCGCCAGACTGCGCTGAGATCGCCCATTCCGCCGGCAACAGGCTGCGAATGAATGATCCTCCAGAAAATCCCCCTAAGATTGCCCCCAGCGAAGTGCTCCTTTCGTCATTTTCTGCTGCCACGGGGGCAGCTGCGGGCCGAGGGCCGCGCAGCACAAGCTGCCAACCCAAGGGCACGCCCTGCACTTGGATCGTGCGTCGCACGCCGGTCAGCGAGCGTTCCGTCCCGCCGATTTCCGGTTGCTCGCCTTCCCAAGGTGCAATCGTCTGAGTCACGTGCAGCGTGATCATTTGCCCTGGCATGTCGCCGGCGAACCGCAAGCGATGACGAAATTTCACCCCGCCGCCGCTATGTTCAAACCAATCGAACTCGGTGGGAAACTGCCCTAGCATTTGTGGAAATCGCAATTCGTCGCCGCGCACCAGCACCAGTTCGGACCTGCGGGCGTCCGTGGTGTCTTGCTGCGATCTGCCGTTAGGGTTGTCTGGCGACGAGGCCTTTGAAGGCAGCAATTGCGAACCGCCGGCCTCCCAGTACCACGACTTGCCGCGCGTGTGCTGCCTCGCGGTGTCGCCCATCCACCACAGACTGAGCCGGTTCTGTTCGAGGTCGACAAGCACGTTGTGTCGATTGGGCAAACCAACAATGAGCGGTTTCAGGTACAGCTTCTCATCCACTTCGAGCACGTCGGTAAGCACCACGGCTCTTTCCTCCAAACGGGGCACGTTGCTGCGGCGCACAACCCGAATGGGATTGGGTTTGGGCGGGTTGAATTCCTTCAAATCCAGCACGTGCCAGACCGCGGCCAATTGCGTTTGGACGTTCTCATCGAGCACGCCGGCAATCGGGTTCACCACCGATGGCATCTCCATCCGCGGCACGATTCGAGCCGGGTTGGGCATCCAGCGATCGAACCAGCTCTTTCGCAGTCGCTCGCTCAGTCGACTCAGATCCGGGCCTTGCGACTTCAGTTCCACCTTTTGCGGCACGGCATTTCCAACCTGGTGGCAACTCGTGCAACCAAAACCCGACGAAGTGACCAGACGACTGCCCGCAACCAACAGCGCCTCGTCCGAAAATCCGTGCGCCGGCGACTCACTACCGGCACTCTCCGTACTGGCTGCTGACCCTTCGGAGGGCAAGCGCGGCGGAATGCGATCCACGGCCACCAAATGGTCGACCAGGGCTTGTTGTTCAGCGGGAGCCAGATTGAACTTGGGCATGCGAACCGAAAGCCACGGCCGTAGAGGCGGATGACGCAGCGCGATCGCGTCTTCCAGCGCCGGACGGTGAAGCTTGTCTCCTACCCCATGCAGCGCCGGCGGCTTCATGCCCGGCAAGAACGGCGCCAGTTCGGGCGAAGCCGCCAACACGGCGTCAAGTTGAGGTTCGATGCCGGGCGCGGCATCGCGGGCGTGGCAGGCGGTGCAGTTTCGCTCTGCCAGCGCCAACGGCCCCGCCCAGAATTGCGACGAATCGTCCTCCGGTTTGCGTCGGGGTTCGTTCGCCTTGCGCCCAGCGCGATTTGCCTGCGAGCCGAGCGAATCTGGAACAACACGCGTGAAGTACATTTGCACGGCAGCAGCCTGTTGCTTGGTGAGGGCGTAAACTGGTCGCGTTCGCGCGGCAGATGGCGCCGTCTCTGGATCGCTGCCCTCGGCACCGCTCGCCTGCGGGGTTAAACAACTACGATCCCATCGGCTCTGTGGTCCAATCGCAGGCAAACTTGTGGCAAAGTCTTCTCGGCCAGAAGTCGCAAGCGATTCGCCAGCCATGTTTTTGCCGGGGGGCAACGCGTGACACGCGGCACAACGTTGATCTTGAACCAGTCGTTGCCCTTGTGCCAAGCGTTCCGGCCGCGGCTCATGCGCTGCCGCATGGCTGTTTGGCCGCGACGAACCCAGCGACGACAGGTACAATGACAGGCTTGTTCGTTCGTCCGGGGTCAAACGAAAGACGGGCATCCGATGATCGGCATTGAGCGATTCCGGTTTTTCCAGCCATATAGAAAAAAAACCCGCGGGACGTTTATCAGCCACCGCGACCAAACTTCCGCCGCCGAATAAACCCGATTCGCCCAACCCTTCTGCCTGATGGCACGCCAGGCAGCCCAGGGTGCGAAACAATTCGCGCCCCTTGGCAATGGTTGGCGGTGGCGACTTGGCGCCCCTGCTCGGTGCCTGGTTGCCGATACCGGCGGCGGAAGAACTACCGGCGTTGTCTTGCGGTTTGCCGGCGGCGGGCGAGCCAGGCTTTCCATCGGCCAGCAAATAGTCGGCAATGGCTTCGGAATCGGCCTCGCTCAGCGGGAAATGCGGCATCCGCCGGGACGGGGCGGCCTCGCTGCTACCTGAAACGGTCGCGGTTGCGGCATCCATGGCGCTGTTTCCCGGTGTGGCCTTCAGCCAACCAACGAGCCATTCGCGGTGCAGATTGCCCTTGAGATTGGCCAACGAGGGCGCCGGCAACGGGCGAGTGGGAGCCAGCCCGGCCGATCCCGCAATCCCGGCCGGTCCGGTCGCCCGATGGCACGAGGCGCAACGCAGGGCATGGGCAAGCTGCTCTCCCAACTCGAACTGTCCGAGCGGTTGGGCTGGCGGATCGTGAAAGAAGTACCTCGCCGTTACAGGCTCGAGACGGAAGTTTGGTCCCTCCCAGTACAAGGCAATTTGCGCCGAACCCGCCGTAGGCTCGTACTCCACTTCCAGCGGATGATACCCATAGCTCAACGTCAAGGGCGTTCCATCAAGCCATCCGGGCGAATCGAGCACAGCGTCGATCAGCGTTTTACCGGCCAGGGTCAGCCGCACTTTGCCGGCCGCGTGTACGAACATTCGATACTCGCCGCGCACGATGGTGAACAATCGACCTTGCCACCGGCCGCGGAAGAGGCCTTCGGACAAGCGCGCGTCGGGACGCTGCCCTTTCCAAACGAATGCAATTTGGGCGTCGACTCTTTCCGCCATGGCCGCCGGTTCGCCGGCATTTGCGTTGCCGACAGACGAAGACGGGGGGGCCAACGGCGAATACGTCGCTAGCAAGCCGGGCCGCAGGCGCGCCCAAAGCTCCTCTTCCGCGTCAGTCTGCGCGGCGGCGACGCCTGGCAAGAACGCTCCGCTGAGTACCAGCAATGCGATAAACAGAGCAGGGGGACGGCTACCGGCGTTCTTGTCGCACAATATACTATGTAGCGAGAAGTCGATGCGGGTCGTCATGATGATACTGCTTCGGCTCCAAAGAACCCGGGAATTCAGACAGCGCCTGTTTGCGGCTCGCGGTCTGCCACGTTCCTATAATAACATGCCAGGACTGGCCGCGGGGGGGGTTGGTTCCCCTGCGACTTCCCCCCCCGTACGATCGCCAAGGTGGCAATGTCGCTCACGTACGATCCCGATGTGGCCTTGGCACACCTGCGTGTTGCCGATCCTCGCCTGGCGCTGGCAATCGACGCCACCGGCCCCTTCGGCTTGACCATTCGCCCTCTGCAAAGCCCGTTCGAAGCCTTGTTGCGGGCAATTGTTTACCAGCAACTTTCCGGAAAAGCGGCGACGACCATCTATGGCCGGGTGGAGACGTTGCTCCCCAAGCGGCGTAGTTTGTGGCCGCGTGCCGTGCTCGAACTGGAAGACGAGGCGATGCGCGGCGCCGGCTTGTCGCGAAATAAATTGGCGTCGATCCGCGACTTGGCCGCGCGGACTGTGGACGGCGACATTCCCAGCCTGCGCAAGCTGCGTTCGATGCGAGATGAAGATATTGTGGAGCGATTGGTGCGAGTGCGGGGCATTGGCGAGTGGACCGTGCAAATGCTGCTGATTTTCCGCCTGGGACGGCCCGACGTATTTCCCCTCGCCGACCTCGGCATCCGCAAGGGTTTTCAGCGAATTTACGAAACTCCCGATCTGCCGACTCCGGCCGAAATGACCCCGCTGGCAGAAGCCTGGCGTCCTTACCGCTCGGTCGCGAGTTGGTACCTTTGGCGCGTTCTGGATCAACCTGGGCCGCTCAAGTAATTTGGCGGCGTTCGATATTCTCTTGAGCCACTGGCTGATACCGGGCAGAATGAACTTGCCGCGAGGAACATATCTTGAGCTCAATACCGGAGAGGGGCGTCAAAATGGGTAATCTGATGGGATTGCAGGCGGCACGCGCGCGTCAATCCGGTTCTCGCCCCGGGGTGCATTGGTTCGTGCTGGCCATGGCCTCGCTCGTGCTCACGCTTTCGGCAGCGCCGGCCGCCGCGCAAAGCCCTGCCTCCGGCAGCGCAGCAACGCCAAATGGCCCGCAAACCTACCGTTCGAAGAATTTCGTTCTGCACACCGATCTGCCGGTGGAAGATGCCAGGAAGTTGCTCGGCGAACTGGAAACCATGCTGTCGTTGATCTCTCGGTATTGGAATGCGCCCAATCGCCAGCCGATTGAAATGTATGTCGCCCAAGGCAATGTGCAGAATTGGCCGCGCGAAGTGCTTGCTCAAATGGACCCCAGCGGTATTGCCAGCATTGTCAATCGCGCCGGGGTGACCATTGGCCGCACTGCATCGCTCGGCAACCAACGCGCCATGAAGAGCACGGTGTATTGCATTGCCAAAGGGGGCGTTCCCAAGCACGAGGCCGTGCATGCCTATTGCCAGCAAACCTTTGGCACCAGCGGACCGCTATGGTACTCCGAAGGCATGGCGGAAATGGGGCAATACTGGCAAGTGGACGATACCAGCGTGAATTGCGAAGACTACGTCGTGCAGTATCTTCGCCGCACACAGCCCAAGAGCTTGAACGACATCATCAATCCCGCCGCAGAAAACACGGGCGACTCTTGGGAAAACTACGCTTGGCGCTGGGCGCTGTGCCATTTACTCGCGTACAACCCCAACTATCAGGCCCGCTTTCGACCATTGGGGTTGGGCTTGCTTCAAGAGCAAAAGATCACCTTCGAGCAAGTGTATGGTCCCATGGCCAATGAAATCATCTTTGAGTATCTGTTCTTTCTCAATCACATGGAAAAGGGCTACCGCGCCGATCTTTGCCACTGGGATTGGAGCGCCAAATTCACCAAGGTAATCAGCCCCAAAACCCAAAGCTGCCGGGTCAAGGCCGCACAGGGTTGGCAGCCCAGCCGCATGTTGGTGGATGCGGGCCAAAAATACGACTTCAGCGCCAGCGGCAAGTGGAAGTTGGCCAAGGACGCCGACTTCGTCTCCGCCGACGGCGAACGCACAGGCGCCGGTCGCCTGGTAGGCGTGGTCTTCACCAGCGACTACAAACTTTCCCAACCGTTCGAACTGGGCACCTACGGCACTTTCGAAGCGCCGGATTCGGGCCAACTCTGGCTGCGCTGCCGCGACGACTGGGGGCAACTGGCCGACAACGAAGGCACGCTCGATGTGGTGCTGAAGCATTACTCCGTGGGCAACTCCCTGCCAGCCCCCTCAGCCGTGGCGACGTCGGAATACACTTCTCCCGGCGAAACCAAGCCTTCGCCGCCGGGCACCGATTCGGAGGTGCCTGGTACTTCGTCCTCGGGCACCACTCCCTCAACGGAAAACTCTACGGCGAACGAGGCCAAAGCCGGCAGCAAGCTGCGGTTAGCCAAACTGCTCCTGCTTCGCGATGTTGCCAAGGCCCGCGAGTACTTGTTGGAAGCCATCGAACTCGCCCCGAACTCAAAAGTTGCCCAAGAAGCCCGCTCTCTCCTTGAGGGTCTTTGATCCCCTTGGGCTCGAATTCAATTTGCGTGGCCTACCGCAATTGTGGGAGAGCCTGCATTCTCTGTAAACTGCCGCCCGCCGGGTCGGAGCTGGCAACAGCGAACGATTTTGTACTTCGATCGGCCGCCTGCCCCTGCGGCAATTTATCGCGGGGGGCGACTGGGCATGCATCAGCGTTCAGTAAAGATAGGGCGATCAATTGGTCGTTATCTTTCGATGAGAAAATCGATTGCAGGGACTGGGCGATTTGCAAGCCCCGAAAACCTTCTCGAATGCGAAGGACCGGGACCACCAGGGGGACTACGAAAAAAAGGCAAACTGAACAGGACGCAAATCCAGGCTATTTCCACAAGTTAACTGCTACAAATAGGTTACGAGCTACGCATCAATATTGACTCACTCCGTAAGCTGGATATAATTGGCCTGCACGGCAATTCCGGCAAGCTTGGAAGAAGCGGTCGAAGTTGCCGATTGCACAAACGTTGAAAATGCCCACCGGAGAAGAAGGATTCAATCTGGGTTTTTTCGACGCGCGCAGGCCATGGACGAATGGGAACCTGGACGGTTCGTGCGGCGCGAATCGTGGCGGTTCCTGCTGACTAGCCATCGGCTAGGGAGAGGGTGGTTAGCAGACAATGAAAACCGTTTTCACGACTGGTGAAGCAGCCAAGATTTGCAAGGTTAGCCAGCAGACAATCATTCGCTGCTTCGACTCGGGACAATTGAAGGGATTTCGCGTACCCGGCAGCCGGTTCCGGCGAATTCCTCGCGATCAACTCTTTGCCTTTATGCGCGACAACGGCATCCCGACCGATGCCCTTGATAGCGGAAGGCGCAAAGTGCTGATCGTGGACGACGACCTGGAACTGGTCGAACTGATGTCCGACGTGCTCGAACGCGACGGCCGGTTTGAAATTCGCACGGTCAACAACGGCTTCGACGCTGGCATGATGGTCAAGGAGTACCACCCTGACATCATTGTGCTCGACGTCATGCTTCCCGACATCAACGGCCGGGAAGTTTGCCAGCGGGTGCGAAGCGAAAAGGCCATGGACGATATCCGCATTATTTGCATTTCGGGCATGGTGGAAGAAGACAAGATCGACGAGCTTCGGGCGGCAGGAGCCAACGACTTTCTGCACAAGCCCTTCGAAATCGAAAAGTTGGTGGAACGCATCTGCCTGCTGCTCGATATGGAAAGTTCCTCGGTCAAGTAACGCGAACGGCTCGCATCCGGCGCCAAGAAGTTGTTGAGCCCGCGAGATTCTCCGTGGGCTGGCAACTTCTTCGCTCTGGCAATGCATCCGCACGCCCGACGACCGAGCGGTGGCCAAGTGCCTGACCCTGATCATTCCAATCCCTGGCGGTTGTTGCCCACCCTTCGTTGCGCGGGCGCGGCTTTTTATCTGCCGTTCCCCCAAACGACCGAAATCGCCTGGCTGCAGGCATCGTTGGCCAACGATCCGCAACCGCTGACCGAAGCGCTGGCGCTGGATCCGGCCTTGGTGGTTTGGGCTTGGTTCGGCAGCAACACCCCGGCCGAATTGAACACGCTCGACAAAATCGCCAACTGGCTGCTGGGGCCCGGTCTCGATCCTGGCCGTTGGCAACCGAAGGACATTTCCCGCCCCGAGGCGGCCGCTTTCCGACCCCATCGCTGGCGGCAACTGGCGGTGGCCAGCGTTGTGCGAGCGCGGACCCACGCAACCGAAACATGCGCTCGCAATCCCGCTTTCGTGCAAGAACTGATGCACAATGCCGTGGCCTGGGTGGAGGCGGGAGCGGGGGAACGTTGCCGCCGCGAGGTTCCGTGCGACTTGCTTCCCGCGCCGCTGCGTGAGGCGTTTGATACCCTGCACGCAGACGCCAAGACCGCGTTGATGCAGTCTCCCCTTCACCAAGCCAATACGCCAGGCGTCTCCCAATGGGCCAACCTCGCGGCGGAGCGATGGCAGGTCGAACAGCTTCAAGGGCCGCTCTGGCTGCCCCACTGGGTTGTTCGGCGTCTGGCATCGGCCTCGTCGCTTGCAGATTCGGCAGGCCTGCCGGCGGCGCTGGTCGAGGACGAAAAACTCGCGGCGCTGGCCGAGTTTGCCGCCGGGGCCGGGCACGAAATCAACAATCCCATCGCCGTGATCAGCGGCAGGGCCCAACTGCTGTTAACCGCGGAGATCGACCCTGAGCGCCGTCGCGATCTGGCCACCATCCACGCTCAAGCGGTGCGAGTACATGAAATGATTGCCGATTTGATGTATTTCGCCAGGCCGCCGCAATCTCAACCTCAATCGATAGAACTGGTGTCCTCAATCGATATCTTGCTGGCAGAATTGGCCCGGCAGGAGGTGTATCGGCACGTGGTCTTCCGACGCGTGGGCGCCGAGGGGCCCCTAAACCTCGAGGCCGATCGAGCCCAGTTGCTGGCCGCCGTTCGAGCGGTGTGTCTCAACAGCCTGTTTGCCATGTCAGGCCGGGGATTGCTGGAGATCGAGCTCTCGCAGGAGGGAACGCCCGCGGCCGAAACCAGGATTGCGGTTCGCGACCAGGGACCGGGCATTTCGCCGGAAGTGCGCCGCCACTTGTTCGACCCATACTTCTCGGGCCGCGAATCGGGACGAGGGTTGGGAATAGGGCTCAGCAAGGTTTGGCAAATCGTGCAGGCCCACGGAGGACGAATCGAGCTGGCGAGCGAACCGGGCCGAGGGACAACGCTGACCTTGATCTTTCCCACGCAGCCAAGAGCATGCGAGTGCGGCGATTCGTCGTGAAGTCGCCGCTGGAGAACGGCCGGGGCGCGACGAGAAGGGCGAAAATGGACGCCGAAGTCGCGGCGGGAAGAGTAAATGGAGGGCGTTGCGTTACGGTTTCCGTGACAGGGCAAACTGGCAATAACCTCGGTCATGCGACGTAAATTCTTTTGCATATAGCGCTGGTAGATCGACAGCGGTTCTTGCCCCATGACGGTGCGTTACGGAACGCGTTACAGAACGAGGCCGCGGGAGCGGTACAGGGCGCGAATCGAGAAGCGAGAGCAAAGGTGAGGCCGAGTTGGCATCTCTTGCGGCCAGGGCACCAGAACTTGCATCCGCGGGCTGGAGCGAAATTGCAGTTGGCGTGTTGTACCCGCGTGGCGGCGAGGGGTCTTTTGGCAGGCCGAGGTGCCCCCAGGCAGAAGTTGCCTGCCTTCGATTGCGATGATTTGAGACCACCCGAAACGCTTGTCCTGCCGAAGACGTGTAGCGGGCAAGAGCGGACTTGACGCATGCGGGGCGGCGCTGACACGCAGGAGTTTTCGGTAGACGCCGACGGCCATTGCAGGGTAACTGGACGTTGAGACGATTTCGAGTGCTGCGGGGGAACAGTCGCCGGCCCGCTACAACATTTCGCCGCCTCCCGGGTAGCAGTTCGCAAGTCCGCCTCGCGTGGCGGCACCCTCATACGGGGCGGCAGGTGAACGGGCCATTAGCGCTGGCACCCGACAAAATCCGTTAGCCCACAGTGCCACCGGGGCAGAATTTCATGGAACTCGCGGATTTGCGACGCAGACATTTTCCTTTTCCAAGCTGGGGCTCAAGAAGGCGCATTGGCGGATGAACGCGTAAGCGGCAGGCGCAGGGAGAATTCCCTATGGCTGGCGGAAATTCGGAAATTCCCTATCGCTGATTTCCCTTTGCGGCAATCGCCTCGGCGTTCCTACGATGGAGTGAGAGGGGTACGCGAGCTGCCAAGCGGGATAATGGATTGATACGCGAATTCGCCAAGGTGAAACGGATTTGGCGTTTGCCGTTTCGCCCGCGTTGTATCCGGAAATCGAGGGTTCCACGGACTCGGAGCTTTTCTTTTATCTCGCACTGACCTTCGGACTGGAAGACGATCCGCCCACGGGCGTCGAACGGGCAGTCGGTTACATCGAGCAGATCGGCCGGAAGCACGGTGTCGAACATCCGATTCAGATGACCGTTGCGACCACGAACGGGTCTGGCATTTAGGTGTTCCGGTATTCGAGCGAACACAACTCACGATCGCTGTTTTTCAGCACGTCGGTGGCAGCGCTTCGCGCCCAGTATCCCGATAACCCCGCGCTGCAATTGTTGTCGGACGATGCGAGGATTGTAGTTTCTGAGCCCCTGGGCGACCTGGTGGGCGCCTGGAATGAAATGCCCGAGTCGACTTGCGGAATCGTTCAACACGGGCGGGACTCGTTGCGGCCTTTCGAGCCGCGAACCCCTTGAGCGTGCGAGGCCTGCGCGCCATGCCATCGATTCGAGAGACATCTGTACAAGACTCGGAGGAACGATGGACATTGAATTACCCATTACGATCAAGCGCCAACCGGACTACACCACGTGCGGTCCCACAAGCCTGCATGCCGTTTACACCTATTACCAGGATCCCATTACGCTATCTCAAGTGATTGAGGAGGTGCCCAAACTCGAACAGGGCGGCACCATGAGCTTGCACCTGGCCGTTCACGCGTTGCGGCGGGGCTACCAGGTCGAATCGTGGGCATTCAGCGTGCGGCATTTTGATCCGACGTGGTTTGCGCAAAAGACCGACTTCGTCGCGAAGATCAAGGCCTGGCTGACCGCTCAAGGACTTATCAACGATGCCCGCTATGCCTCGGCGTTTGCTTCGCTGGAGGTGTACTTTGCACGTGGCGGGGTCGTTCAATGGCGAGATCTCACGCCTCGATTGATTGGATCCATTCTCAAGCGAGGCACGCCCATACTCACGGGCACCAATGGCACGTTTTTGTACCAGTGTGCCCGCGAAACCGCCGAAGGCCCGGACGATGTTTGCGGCGATCCGTTTGGCCACTTTGTCGTTCTTTGCGGATACCATTCCAAGGAAGGCACCGTCAGCATTGCCGATCCGCTCAAGGACAACCCGTTGCACGGAAGCAAGTATTACCGAGCGAATGTCCACCGACTGATCGGCGCGATCTTTCTTGGCGCCGCCACAGACGATTCCAACTTTTTGGTGATTCGCCCCAAGGATTGGCGCAAACCCGGCGCCTAGGCCAGAAGCCAATGCGAGGTAGCAGGAGATGACGCGAGGCGTCCACAGTCATCACACCGGGGCAAGCGCCATTCTGCCCAACCGGTGCTGAAGGCGGCACGCCGCGCGCATCAAATCAATTGGACGGCGGGCGATCTACCGACGGCAGGGCGTGCGGTGCTTTGCCCCGATGGAAGGCCGAAATCATGCTCTTGCTCAATTGTCACCGACAGTCGCGGCAGAGTACATCGTGCAGAGAATCCACGGTGTCGCCTCGCATCGTGTCAGCATCGATCGATGCCGCCGGATTCGCCAGCCGGAAACGGCATTGGGAGTCGCCATTGCATTGGCCGGTGCGGGAGCTTACGGTGGAAACCGTTTTCGTAATCTAACCGCATGGGTCCACGGCAAACGGCGGCAAACCACCACTGGCCGCGACCAATCACGCCGACACTCCTTAACCAGGTCAATCGCGGGTGCAAGATCTCGAACCTTTTCTGCTGTATGTCGAAACCGACGACCAGGCCGAGTTTGCCACGTGGCGGCTCTCCGATGGCGTGCTCGCCCTGGCGATTTTCGCGGATCGCGAGGCCGCGGAACGCTATCGCAGTTCTGCCGGCCTGGGCAGCGATTGGCACGTCTACCAACCGGCGGTGGATGTGTTGCGATCGATATTCGAGGCGTGCGGGGCTCATGGCATCGAGCACGCCGTGCTCAATCCCGATCATGAGCAGGCCCTGCGAATCTGGAGCCTGGAGCAGGTGTTGGCGGCAGGCGGAAAGAACGAGGAGGAGAACTGAGCGCGGCCTGCGGGGGTAAGCCTCGATCGATTGGGCCAGGACCGGCTTTCACTTCATCGGACGACAATCGGCCCGCCGCAGGTTTTGCAAATCGTCTCGCCGGGAAAGCCCATCTGACCGCACTCGGGACAGCGCATGGCCGGGGGAGGAGGCGGTTCGGCCATTGCGTCACCAATGTAGTGATTGCAAGTGGGGCACGTGCGGAAGGCCCTGGGAATTTCGTCCTTGCAGCAAGGGCAGGTGCGCGTGTTACGAACGAGCGCCGAACTGCCCACGACTTGCGATACACCCGAGCCTTTCACCATCGCCGAGGGGGAAGGTTCTGCCGTGACGGACGGGCCCACGGGGGTTGTCGTGGCTGCGCCATTGCCGGGGGACATATCGTGCCCCGAAAGGGTGTCGAGGGCGACGGCTTCCATGATGTCGGGGACGTGAACGGCTTCTTTGCAAATGGGGCAGCGGCCCTGCTTGCCGGCATGCAAGCTCTTGACCTTAAGCGAATGGCCCTGCGAGCAAGAAACCTGAATCCAAAGGTAGACATGGGCATCGCATTTGGGACAACGATTGCTGCGGCCCAAGAACTTGGACAAAATTTTCAAACGATGCCCATTCGGGCAAGTCAGGCGGACCCACATGGCACAACCTCCCGCCCCCCTGAAAAGTCACGGCGGAGTTGCAAACGGTCCCCAAAATAGGACGAGGGATTTGCCCACCCCCCTATTCGTACTATCTAAGCCCAAGTTGGGGCAGAAGTCAACGAAAAACACTTTCAGGCCGAATCGACGCTGGAAGCGAGACTTTCGCTGTGGCTTCTTATCTATCGTTGTCTTGACGGGCTGGGAAGTTACGTCAACAATGCTGGTTTCTTTCACGGCCCAAATTGTCGCCAAGCGCTTTCGTCCCTTGCATGATGTCTGCTGTGGCAGGGGAGGGCAGCGCGATTGCGCGGCCGGGTTTTATCGCCCGATGCGGCCGGCCTGTTCAAGTGATTGACCCTTTGAGGAGTTTGTTTGACATGAGTGGTAGCGAACGTCAGCGGGAATTGCGGCGTCGGCGGCATCGCAAACAAAAGGTTGCCAAGCTGGAGAAAAAGCTGAAGAGCGGCTCGGCCGGCGACAAAGGCGTAATCGCATCCAAGCTCCGTGGGCTGACCCCGGGTGCCGAAGAGATCATTCGCCGCTGGGGTCTGGAAGACCAGTAAGGCCGTTTCGACCGCCGTCGAAGCCGGTTTCCCAAGCGATTGAATGCGCAAAGGTTTGCTGTTGCGCCGTGAACGCCAATCGACCACCGAATGAAGCCCGATTGAGGAGTGACTGCTGATGGGGACCAACGCACCGTTGAATCGCAAGTTGCGCATGGCTTTGGTCGGCGGCGGACAAGGCGCCTTCATTGGCCGGGTGCATGCCACGGCGGCCGTGCTCGACAACCGCGCGGCCCTGGTCGCCGGCGCCCTCTCGTCCAACCCCGAAAAGGCCAAGGCTTCGGCCCCCGATTACGACATTCCGGCCAACCGGGCCTACGGCTCGTACCAGCAGCTCATCGAAGGCGAAAAAAACCTGCCTGCCGATCAGCGGGTCGATTTCATCTCGGTGGCCACGCCCAACCATACGCACTTTGAGATCGCCAAGGCGGCCGTCGAGGCGGGCTTCAATGTCCTCTGCGACAAGCCGCTCACCTTCGATCTCAAGCAGGCGGAAGAGCTGGCCAAGGCCGTGGATCGCTCCGGCGTGGTTTTCGGCGTGACCCACAACTACACCGGCTATCCCCTGGTGCGCCAAGCCCGGCAGATGATCCTCGCGGGCGAGTTGGGCGAAATTCAGGCCATTCGCTCGTTCTACATCCAGGGCTGGCTGCGGACCCGGCTGGAAAGCGACAATCAAAAGCAGGCCTCGTGGCGCACCGATCCATCCAAGAGCGGCGCGGCCGGCTGCTTTGGCGACATTGGCACCCACGCGTACAACCTCGCCCGCTACATGACCGGCCTGCTGCCCGAGCAGGTGAGCGCCCACCTGCGGATCTTTGCCCCGGGCCGCCAACTGGACGACTACGGCACCGCGGTGATTCGGTTTGAGAACGGGGCGCTGGGCACGGTGACGGCGTCGCAAATCACCCACGGCCGCGAGAACGATCTGTTCATCGAGATCGACGGCACCAAGGGCGCCCTGCAATGGCGGCAAGAAGAGCCCAACAAGATGACCGTGCGAATCAACGGCAAGCCGCACCAGATTTACAGCCGCGACCCCAACGCCCCTTATCTCAACGACTCTGGCAAAGCCGCCTGCCGACTGCCCGCCGGCCACCCCGAGGCATTCTTCGAAGCGTTCGCCAACATCTACCGCGCCACCTACGACGCCATGGTGCTGCGGGCCGAAGGGAAAGAGTTTGAGAAGGTGGACACCATTTACCCCAACATCAACGACGGGGTGGAAGGCATGTACTTCATCGAACAGTGCGTGGCCAGCAGCAAGGACAACGGCGCCTGGCTGGCGCTGAAGCACCCCCGGGCCAGGAAATAAGCGGCCGCTACGCCTGCTGCCTGTTCGCCGCCGAACCGAGTTTGTTTGTTGGCCCTCGCGAAAATGTGTATGCTGACGGCGTCTTTGCAGCGCGGGCGATAGTTCCACACGTCGAAACGCCCGCTGGCGATCGCGCAATTCAGCGAGCGGGGTTTGACCATGAGTGTGAACACACCAGTGGCGGCGACAAATCACGGTGACGTGAATTTCAGAACGCTTCCATCGGATATTGCGCTCGCGAACCTATTGTGCGCGTCGGGCCTGCCTGGCGTCGGAACGCTTCCGGTCAACGGATATCTCGATTGGCTGAACGAGGCGGCAAGGCAAGTTCAAATCGAAACGGATCGCAACTATATCAAATTTCTCGATGCGCCCGGCGCGTTTCAAAATTCCCAGGCAAGGTACTGCGTTGTCTGTCTGGTGACCGTCCTCCAGCGGCAACTGCGCGTAAAGTACAACCCCAAATGGATAGGTTTGACGCCCGACCAGCCGGTTCCCGACGCTTTCGGACAGGATGCCGACAATCTATTCATTCACGCGATTATGGACGGCGTGGGCGGCACGTGTGGATCGCTCCCCGTGTTGTACATTGCGATTGGCCGGCGACTGGGCTATCCCCTCAGACTGGTGAAGGCGGCGCGGCATTTGTTCGTGCGCTGGGATGATCCCGACGGCAAACTGTGGTTCCATCCCGACCGCTTCAACATCGAGCCACTGGATCAGGGGTGCATTTTGTGCCCGACGACCACTACCGCACGTGGCCCCATCCAATTTCAAACGAAGATATTGAATCAGGCATTTTCCTCCGGTCGCTGTCGGAGAAAGAAGAGCACGCCGAGTTCCTAGCGACGCGCGGTTATTGCCAGCAATCCAATCGTCGGCATGCAGAGGCCGCAGACACCTTACGAATAGCGCGCGATCTCGCCCCGCACAATCGCCACGTCGCCGCGTCGTACCGTGCCCTGCGACAATGGTTGATGTTCCGCGCCCGCGGCCACGCATTTCTCAATGCGCCGGTCGTTGGCGCAATCGAACAACCTGAAGGCCCTTTTTGGATTACGGGGAATTCCGGTCGGCGCGCCCTGGCTCAAATCGTCTCTCCCGTGAGGGCGCCGTACAATCCCAGTGCAGCTTTCGATCTAATGCGGCAATTCGGGTTCCATTTTGTGCAGAAAGACGTGAGAACGCCTAACGGACTTTCGGTGGAAGTCTGGGTTCCGCATCCAAGCACCAAACCGGCCATGTTGCCGTATTGGCTACGACTTTCAGATGGGCGGTATGCGCTGGTCCATCAATATGAAACAAACGCCTCACCCGCACATCTGGCATTGAATCATCGCCACGCCGCTCAAGAGCGGGGCGGCCATCCTGCGTCATTCCCGCCATCTTCACCGCGATCGCATTTATCCGGCGTCAACCCAAGCGCTCCAATCCGTGAGATGCCAATGCATGAACAGGGGATGTTGCGATTTGAGATCGAACATGTCCGCCGCGCCTGCGGCGTTGGCTCCAACATGCAGGAAGAATTGCCAACGCTCGCGCCGCTGGCGATTCCCGCCGGGCCGGGCATGCCCCGGCTGACTTGAGCGCGAGCAACATTCACAGCAATTGCTTTGGGCCACGAGATAGAAAGGAAATGTCATGTACGCCGATCTTGGACCGGGGTTGGAAATCGACCTCGATCCGCCTTCCCCCGGCGGAGTGGAATTGCTGTTCAGCCACGCCTACGTGCAACGGTACGCTCGCTCCACAGTCAACCTGCTATCCTATGTGCAAGGAAACCCCTTGAAATACGTAGACCCACTGGGATTGAAGGAATGTGAAATCAGGATGTATGCAGGACATTTCACCGATGATCCCACGCTAGACGAGATTGGCAGGATATTGGATCGATTGAAGAAGCAGCCACTCGAAAAATGTCCAGCGTTTATCGGAGGGGTCGGCTGTTTTATGTCGGAACTGCAAGCCAGAATCGAAAGGATGTTCCCTGGGCGGTCCATTCCCGGCATGCCAGAGGGTGAGGGCCTAACTCAAGGACACGGATGCTCCGAAGGCTCTTAACGATGCCTACAAGGCCGCGGTGGCGTATGCGCACAAACTTTGCGAAAACAAGGATTGCGATTCGGTGTGGATCAACATCACTTGCACGAATGCCATGAAAAAGGCACTCCGCAAGTATGATCGCGACAATCTTAAACTGTGCGATTCGCGGCGGCGACCAAAAGATCCATACCAAACGGTCATTAAATGTGATGAGTGTCCATAGAGATGGCGTGCCAACGCAACGCTCGCCGAACACTTATTCGCATTTGAACCGCCCTGCGTCGTGCGTTGTTTGCTGTTCCGATTCCACGGTCAGGAATAAATTAAATTGCGATTCAAGCCACGTATATCATTGCGGACTGCTTTAATCGGCGTCGGGGTCTTCTCCGTCGGACTCGCCATCACGGAGGCTTGCATCCTGGCGCCCGCGCGATATCAACAATCGGTTGTGAAGGACATCCATGCCATCGGCGGTTCCGTAACCTATGACTTTGAGGTTTTCAATCCCGATGTCGCCCCCAATTGGCGACATCGCGCGAGCGAAACAGTGGGGAAGGATCTCATTGGCAACGTCGATACTGTATCCATTCGTGGGCATCAGATCGAAGCATCAAGAGTTGCGCCCGTGTTGGAGCGAATGGACAAGCTGAAGTCCATCAACTGGATTCGCCTGAGCACCCAACTGGATGATCGCTGTGTTTTAGCGTTGGCAAACATCGACTCGCTTCCATCATTGTCTATCGGGGGCATTGGCAAGCCGATTCCCGACTTGGCGCCGTTGACTCGCTTGACGAAACTGGAGGAACTAAGCATGAATTCGCGCACGGGAATCACGGCCGAACGATTAGGCGCGATTGCGGCTTTCCCGGCGATTCAACAGCTCGACCTTTCTTTCTCCGATGTGGACGATGGATCGGTCGTTGCATTATTGCCTTGCCGCACACTGCGGGAGTTGTGGATCTCTTATTCAAACGTTACATCGCACGGAGTGCAACGCCTGCTGGAATCGCCGTATTTGAAAACATTAATTGTCGATGATCTTCAAATGCAGGGGCTGGATCCTAGCGTCAATCCTTCTGTCACCATCGAGGTTCACTAAGAACGCTTACGCAAGGCCGCACGTGTAACGTGTAACCGTTCACAGGGCGCGTATACACGGGAACGATAAATAGCACAATGTCGATGTGCTCGGGGTTTCTGGCTGCTTGCGGAATTTTTATGGCACGCTGATGCCCAAAATCTGATGCTACCTGGACGAAACATGCTTCGGAACTCAACGCGGCACTAAAAAGGACCCTTCCCTTTTTTGCGGGTTCCCTGACCCGTGAACGGTTACCACAAAAGATCGGCTGGGCGTCTATCACAATCTGAATACTCTGGAAATCATTGAGGTCCCGAAGGCAGGTTGCGCGCGAATCTGGATCGAGTTTGAGTACGGTAAGTTGCTCTTTCCGCCAATTGTGGACCGCCTCGATTTGATTGAGCCAAAGATTGTTGCGGCCGCTGAGAAGGAGTTCGCCGTCCAGTTTGTCCAAGGTTGCCACTGGTGCGCGTGAGGCGCAACCAACGGCCGAAACCGACCGGGGCTGCCATTCTGGTTTTCCGCTCTTCAACGTCCTTGCAGGCCGCCGCGGCAAGTTAGCACGCGTAGGGTAATTGCTCGCCAACCACCATTCAAACGGTGAAGCGAGGCGTAGGATCGTCGCCCGCTATTACCTATTAATGGTGAAGCACTTCCATTCGTAATGAACCGCCGATCGATCGGCTGTTTCTGCATCGTGGAATGAATCGTCAATCCAATCCACCCCGCGTCGAACAGCCTTTGATCTTGCGGCGCGAAATGGCCGATTTCCCCGGCAATCATGCGTTCGGCAGGACGGAGATTTCTGGTAGCTTCAAGTCATCGCTCATCAAGCGGTCACGTCGCGCAACCGTGCTCCCACCTGCGCCCAAAATACTTCCAGCTCTCCCCACTCGGCGCCGTTCCGTTACGCGCTCTCCAAGCGCAGGAACTACTGTCGCTCTACAAACTACCTGCTAAAAAGAACTTGCGTCGCGCGCCCGGCATTTCCATTCCCACCCCCTGTCACGGAACGCGCCACGCAACGACTCTAGAATCCACGTTCCGAAGTGCTTCTGTTCTGTGGCGTTTTTTACCCCTTCCGATCATTCCCCAGGGCTCCCCAATCGTTCGTGATTGCGCCCCGACTGTACCCGGTTTCAGGGCGCGACGCCCGTTCCGTCACGCGATCGGCGGCATCGCAACCCACCCTTGCCGATCTTCATTTATCGCGCAACGGCCACGCGCGCGGCCTTGAAATTCGGCCAAGGAAACCGCGGATGGCGGCCAACTTCCTACAGATTTCCCCTTGCCGCCTGCTCCCGTTCAATCGCTTCGAACAGCGAGCGGAAGTTGCCCTTGCCGAAGGCGTTGCTGCCACGTCGCTGGATGATTTCGTAAAACAGCGTGGGCCGATCCTCGACAGGTCGCGTAAAGATCTGCAGCAGGTACCCTTGTTCGTCGCGGTCGACGAGGATGCCCAAGTCTTTAATGGCCGCGATGTCCTCGGCGATGGGTCCTACCCGTTTTTCCAGGTCTCCGTAATAGCTGTCGGGGATGCGCAGGAATTCCACGCCGTTATCGCGCATGACCGAAACGGTGTGGAGAATGTCGCCGGTAATCAGGGCGATGTGCTGCACGCCGGGCCCGCCGTTGAATTCCAGGTATTCGGCGATTTGGCTCTTGCGCTTGCCGGCGGCCGGTTCGTTGATGGGGAACTTGATCCGCTCGGAAGGGTCGGCCATGACCTTGCTGCGCAGGGCAGTGAAGTCGGTGGAAATGTCCTTGTCGTCGAACGACATGAACTGGTGAAAACCCAGCACCTGGTTGTAATAGGTGCCCCAGTCGTTCATGCGGCCGTCTTCCACGTTGCCCACAATATGGTCGATCGCCCTCAATCCACAACTCGCCTGGGCTTTGCGGCGGATTTGATAGCCCGGCAGGAACGGTCCCCGGTAATCGGTCAGCGAGATGAACGAGTGCAGCGTATCGCCGTAGGCGCGAATTTTGGCGCGGCGGACGCGGCCGTAATTGTCGCTCAGGTCGTACGGTTCGCGGTCAATCTGGGCGCCGCGCGAAACGGCCTCGGCAAAGCAGGCGTCGACGTCGTCGACCAGAAAGGCGATGTCCAGCACGCCGTCGCCGTGCCGCCGCAGGTATTCGGTCATGGGGTCGCTGGCATGCAGCGGCGTGCTGACCACCAGGCGAATCTTGCCCTGTTCGAGCACGTACGACGCCTGATCGCGCACGCCCGTCTCCGGCCCGGCGTAGGCCAACTGGCTGAAGCCAAACGCCTTGCGGTAATAGAACGCGGCCTGCTTGGCGTTGCCGACCAGCAGTTCGACGTGATGGATCGATTTGAGCGGAAGTGGCTGCGACATGGGGGCGATTCTCCCTGCGATGCGTCAGTTGCGACAGGCGGCGCGAGCGGACCGAGCCCAGAGGATCGACATTCTCGCTATTGGCATTTTAGGGCCCCCGCCCGGCGAGAAAAGCGCGACCCGCCGACCACTCTCTGCGAGGTATGCCGGCAACTCGAGCGCGGCAGCCAATTCGCTCGCGCCCCAAACTATTGCGGCGGCGCGGTTTCCTGATTCGCGGGACTTTGGGGCCGCAGCACGTACGCCGTTGCCGGAATGAACCGCCGCTGGCAGCGCTCGATGAGTTGATAACCGCAATCGGCGATCACTTGCTGGACAACCGCGTCGGGCACAAACAGGTTTTGCACGCCAAAAATCACCCGGCCGCGGTCGGAAAGAAATGGGTGGGCCTCGCGAAGGAATCGGCGCAGCACCCGGGTGCCGTCTTCGCCGCCATCCCACATTTGGTCGCCGTCGACGCCGATCCGCTCGGTCAGCTTCAAATCGCGTCCTACCTGCGTGGGCACGTACGGCGGATTGAAAAAGATCAAGTCGAATTGCGTACCCGATTCAATGGTCGAAAACAGATCACTCACGCGAAAGTTGGCGGCAATGCCGTTGAACTCGGCCACGGCTTGCGACGAGGCAACGCGCGCCGCCGAACAATCCACCCCTTCCATCCGCAACGACGAGCGCTTCGCCAACGAGAGACTCAACAGGGCTGCGGTGCCAATGCCCATTTCCAGCGCGGCGTGATCTTGCGCCGTGGCGTGCGCGGCAAGCGTATGCGCCAAAATGAGCGTGGTGGGGTCGTATTGCACAGCGATACCGCGGGGGATTTTCACGCCAAAGGCGCGGCGAATGATGAGCCGGTTTGAGCGCAGCAACCCCAGCAGGGGATGGCAAACGCTGTAGGCAAGGCGACTCAACCGCATGCTGCGTGCTTTCGGTCTTGACCGGGGATCAAGCTACTTGCTTTTGAGCTCGGCCAGGAAGGCCTCCACGGCCGCCAGCTTGCTTTGCAGGTCGGCCAGGGCGTCTTTCTCGCCTTGCACCACGTTGGCCGGCGCGCGGCTGACAAAGCCCTCGTTGGCCAGTTTCTTTTCCTTGGCCGAGATCAGGCCGAGCAGTTTTTCGCGTTCTCTCTCATTCTTCGCGCGCTCGGCCTCCACGTCGATCAAGTCGGCCAGGTCGACAAACACTTCGATGCCAGGCAGGCTGAAGCTGGCGCTGGGACTCGGCGCGGCTACGTTGGGTCCCCAATCGCGGACCTCGGCTCCCGCCATGCTGGCGAAGTACGGCTGCATGGGTAGCAGCAGCGCCGCGGTGGAATCATCGCAGCGCACCACGAATTCCACGGTTTTCTTGGGAGCAATGTTTTGCCGGCCGCGGATATCGCGCACGCCGCGAAGCACGTCTTGAAACGCGCGAAACTGCGCCTCGATTTGCGGATTGCGGCGGGCAGCGTCGGCCGCGGGCCAGGGGGCGATCATCACGCTCTCGGCGGCCAGCGAGGTCGATTCCAGTCCTCGCTCGGGAGCAATCTGCCGCAGCAGTTGCCAAACCTCTTCGGTCAGGAAGGGTATGAACGGGTGCAGCAATCGCAACAAGGTGTCGAGCGTGTGGCAGAGCACCCGCTGCGCCACCGCGCGCAAGTCGGCGTTGTTCAGCCGGTACTTGAGCATTTCGAGAAAGAAGCTGCAGAACTCGTCCCAGCTAAAATCGTACAGGCTGCGGGTGGCATCGGCGAAGCGGAATTCGGCCAGGGCCTGGGTCACTTCGTCGGTGACGGTCGCCAACCGGCTGAGCACCCAACGGTCTTCCACCAGCAGTTGTGACTCGGCGATCGGCGCCGCGGAGAAGCCTTCCAGGTTCATCAGCGCGAACCGCGAGGCATTCCACAGCTTGTTGCAGAAATTGCGGCCCAATTCAAAGCGATCGCTGACCACGGCTGCCCGGGCGAGTTGCTTGTCTTCCGGCTTGTCGGCCCATTGCGTGGAGAACGGTTGCTTGCACTTGTCGCACTTAATGCGCGGCAACAGGCGATTTTCCTTGGTCTGTTCGACATGCCCTCCGCAGTGCGGGCATTCAAACTCGACCGGCATCCGCACATCTTGCGTTTCGGTGGTGAGGTAGGCCAAACCATAGCGCAAGGCGTCGGCGCCAAACTTGGCAATCACGTCGATCGGGTCGACCCCATTGCCCTTGCTCTTGGACATGGTTTCGCCGTAGCCGTCGAGAATCTTGGGATGGATGAAGACCTCGTGGAACGGAACCTGGCCTCGATTGTGCAGGCTGGCCACAACCATCCGCGCCACCCACAGCGAAATGATGTCTCGGCCGGTGCTGAGCACGCTGGTGGGGTAATAGTACTCAAGTTCTGGCGTCGGATCCGGCCAGCCGAGGGTGGAGTGCGGCCAAAGCTGGCTGCTGAACCAGGTATCGAGCACGTCGGGATCCTGCCGCAGCGTGCGGCCGGCAACGGTGTCCGCGGCCAAGTCTTCGTCTCGCGAACAAATCAGCCAGCCGCTGCCAGCTTCGTCGCGGGTGAACACAATGTCGTCGCGACCCCGGAAAGCTTGTTGCAATTCTTTCTCGTCGGCATCGTTGCAATACCAGATGGGAATGCGATGCCCCCACCAGAGTTGCCGGCTGATGCACCAGTCGCGTTTTTCGCCCAGCCAGTCGAGATAACTCTTGGCATACCGCTCGGGAACGATTTTCACGTCGCCGCCGCTGACGGCGTCCATGGCCATTTGGGCCAGGCCGGGCCGGCCTTCCACATCGCTCATGCGGACAAACCACTGGTCGTTTAACCGAGGCTCGATGGGCGTTTTGCTGCGGTCGGAATGAGCCAGATCGATCAAGCGGTCTTCAACCAATTCCAATTGGTCGGCCTCGCGAAGGTCGGCCACCACTTTCTCGCGCGCGGCCTTGATCGTCAAACCCTGGTAAGGGCCGGCGTGCTCGTTGAGCGTGCCATCGTTATTGAGGATGTCGATCATCGGCAGGTCTTGCCGCAAACCCACCTCGTAGTCGTTGGGGTCGTGGCCGGGCGTGATCTTCACGCAGCCGCTTCCCAGTTCGGGCTTGGCCCAGGCATCGCAGACCAGCGGGATCGGCCGCCGGAGCAGCGGCAGCATCAATTGCCGGCCGTCGAGCGCCATGTCGCGAAGCTGTTTGAGGTGGTTGAGCATGTTCAGCCGGCGCTCTTCCAAATCGGTTATTTGCGCGGCCAACTCGGGAGACGGCTTGCCCTTGCTTTGTTTCTCGACGAGGTCAGCCAGCGCCTTTTCCAGGGCGCCCTCAGGATCGGGATGAACGGCCACGGCCGTATCGCCCAGCAGCGTTTCGGGGCGGGTGGTGGCGACGGTGAGAAATTTTGGTTCGTCGGGCTGAGGGTCGATCACTTCGTAGCGGATGTGATAGAAGTGGCCCGGCACTTCCTCGTAAAAAATTTCGTCGTCGGCCACGGCGGTTTGCAACTGCGTGTCCCAATTGATGAGCCGCTTGCCGCGATAAATCAGCCCCTTTTCAAACCAACTGAAGAACGTAAATCGCACCGCGCGGGCACATACGTCGTCAAGCGTGAACCGCGTGCGCTGCCAATCGCAACTGCAGCCCATCTGCTTGAGCTGGCCGAGAATGCGGGCCTCGTATTCATCCTTCCACTTCCAAATGCGCTCCACCAGTGCTTCGCGGCCGAGATCGTGGCGTGTTTTGCCCTCTTCGGCAAGCAAACGTCGCTCGACGACCGCCTGGGTGGCAATGCCGGCGTGGTCGGTGCCGGGCATCCACAAGGCGTTGAATCCTTGCATGCGTTTGAGACGCACCAGGATGTCTTGCAGCGTATTGTTCAGGGCATGCCCCAGGTGCAAGGCTCCGGTGACGTTGGGCGGCGGAATAACCATGCAAAACGGCTGTTTGCTGGCGTCGGGCTCGCTATGGAAATACCCTTGTCGCTCCCAAAACGGGTACCAGCGGTCCTGCGCGGCAAGGTGGTCGTACTGCTTGGGAAGTTCGGTCATTTCGGTTGATGGATCCTTGCGCGGCCAGGCATTGCCAGCCGCCATTCGATAACTCAAATCGTCCAAAAACAGGCAGAAACCCAAGGGTTTTTCCCCGCTTGCTCCCCTGGGGGAGCCCCCGTGTCTCGCGAAAGGGAATATCTTACCACGCCGCGTCCCCAGGGATAGATGGGCATGTAGGCAACTGGGGTTCGCGCCTGCTGGAGAAACACCTCGCCCCAATCAGTTGCAGCGGCCTTTGCCCGGCCGCGATGCGATTTGCTGGAATCGACTGGCCGCGAGGATGAACAGACGCCGTAAAGCGCGTTAGAATTCGAGCGTGCCCCGGCTTTCTGAAGCAGCGAGGTTGTCATGCATGCACTCGCATTGTCTGTTGTTGCGTCCCTGTTTTTGGCTGCACCGCCTACCCCAAACAACTCGGATCCCCCAGTCGCCGCCGATGCCGCCGCGGACCGCAGCGAAATCGCCCAGCAATTGGTTCGGCACTTGGCCGAGGACAAGTTCGATCAGGCCGTGAAGCCGTTCGATGAAACCATGGCTCGGGTGCTGCCCGCCGAAAAACTCGAACAGGCCTGGCAAATGGCCACCGCGCCGCTCGGCAAATGGTTACGGGTTGAACGAACCCGCACCGAGCAGGCAGACGCCTACCACATTGTGCTGGTAACGGGTGCATTCCAGCACGGCACGCTCGACATTCGGGTGGTGTTCGATGGCGAGAACCGGGTCGCTGGCCTGTTCTTCGTTCCCACGGAATCGTACCGCGCGCCGCCTTACGTCGACTCGAAGAAATTCCGCGATCACGATATCACTGTGGGCGAAAAAGCATGGCCACTGCCCGGCAGTCTGTCGCTCCCAACTGGCGATGGACCCTTTGCCGCCGTGGTGCTGGTACATGGCTCGGGTCCCGGCGACCGCGATGAAACCGTGGGCGCGGTTAAGCCGTTTCGCGATTTGGCGCACGGCTTAGCTTCGCGGGGAATCGCCGTGCTGCGGTACGAGAAGCGAACCCGACAACACGGCCTGCGGATGGCCCTGTTCGGCGGCAACTTCACAGTACACGAAGAAACCGTGGCCGACGCCGTAGCGGCCGTGCAAACGCTATCTGCCCACGAAAAAATCAATCGGGAGCGAATCTACGTTCTTGGCCATAGTTGGGGAGGCTACCTGGTTCCGCGCATCGCCCAGGCCAGTCATCAAGCGGCGGGGTTCGTCAGCCTGGCCGGCTCGGCACGGCCGATCGAAGACCTGATTGTCGAACAAACCCAGTACCTGCTCGGGCTGAAGAACGAAATTTCGGACGACGATCGAAAGCAACTCGAAGTCATTCAACGGCAAGCGGCCCAAGTCAAATCACCCGAGGCACTGCGAGACGAACCCCAGCCACTGTTGGGCGCTCCCGACAGCTATTGGCTCGACCTGCATGGCTACGATCCTGCCCGTGAGGCCAAACCGATCAAGCGTCCCCTGCTGTTCTTGCAGGGGGAGCGCGACTACCAGGTAACCCTAACCGACTTGGAGCGGTGGCGGCAGGCCCTCGCAGATCGGCCCAATGTCAAATTCATTGCCTACCCCAAACTGAATCACCTGTTCGTCGCCGGAGAGGGCAAAAGCACACCCGCCGAATACTCGGTTCCGGGCAATGTGGCCGCAGGGGTCATCCAAGACATCGCAGCCTGGATTGAGCAATCACCAGCGACGGCACCGCCCAAGAAACACCATCCTCCTGGGCCGTGATTCCGCGCAGATCGATCGGTCGTATCCAATGCTTGGCACTCGTTTTGTGGGGCATATCGTAGCTTGCCGGGCAAATTGCGGTTACATTGAGGGGGTGCACCCAAGTGCATGCCCGCCGCATTGAAGTCTTCCCGCCGATTGCCCCGCCGGTCACCATCCGGAGAGTACACCATGTCGGTTAGTCCGAGCTTTTCGACGCGAGTTTTCGTTTCCCATGCTCGTACTTTCCGACCTTTTCGGACCGCGCTATGGTTTGTTTTGTCAATCATGTTGTTATTGGCAGGGAGCGGCCCGCGGACGGGCGTGGCACATGATAACCCTGGCGCTACGGCCGATGCTTGGCCGCAGTACAAAGGCGACGCGGCGCGAACCGGCGATAATCCTTTTGCCGAACTCAGCTTCCCGCTCAAACGCATCACCGCCGTGCGCTTGCCGGCCCCCATTTATGCCTCGCCGGCCGTAGTGGGCAATCGGGTGTACGTGCAAGATGCCCGGGGACACCTGGTTTGCGTGAATAGTTCGACCAACCAGGTGGAATGGCTGGCCGAAAACGGCGGCATCAACAATTGCTCGTCGCCGGCCGTTTATCAAGGCAAGGTTTACGTGGGTTCCACCGCGGGTTACCTGGCCATTTACGACGCCGAAAAGGGTTCGTTGCTTGCCAAAGTACCGGCTGAAGGAGGCGTGCTCACCGCCCCGGCGATTGCCAACGGCGCGATCTACTTCAGCACATTCCACGGCAAATTGAACAAGATCACGCCTGCGGGCGATCTCGTTTGGACATTCAGCGGCGGCGAAGCCAGCTTTTCCGAGTTTGCCGTGCGCGGCCAGCGGATTATCTTCATCGCCGGAACCACCCGGGCCAATGCTTATCGACTGCACGACGAGGGCGACAGCGTGAAAATGCTCGAGCGTGGCCGGCCTGCCGGAGGGTATTTTGCGCCCACGGGCGGCCCCGTGTTTCTGACCGACGAGGAATTCGCCACGCAAAGCTACGACAGCGAGTCGGGCTGGTTTCACGGCCTCGGCAAGGCCATCGAGTCCGGTTCCAACGATTCACGGATTACCGCCTCGGTTCGCGACAACCGGGTTTATCGCGGCAACAAGTGCTGGGAGTTCGACGCCGAGGCCAAAACGTTCCGTGAGCTATGGCGTGCCGATCCCGAAGCCCTGTACGACGGCGGCTTCCACTCCTCGCCTGCCTTGGCCAAAAATGTGATGGCGATCGGCAGCGAACGCGGCAACGTGTATTTCTTTCCGCTCGATGGCGAAACGGACGAAAAACCGCCCACTCGCGAGGCGGTGTGGCAATACGCCATCGATCAGGCCGGCCAGCCCAACGGAGCGGTCAGTTCGTCGCCGGCGGTTGTCGACGGTCGTGTATTCTTCGGTGGCGAAGACGGTGTGCTGTACGGTCTCGGGCAGGGAAAAGAAGTTGAGATCGACCGCGCTCCGGCTCCGCAATCGGCTTGGAAACGACCCGCGGGCGCAAAGCTATCAGGTCCCGAGTGGGCAACGACTGGCGGCGATATGGGCTTTAGTTGCGTCGCCGAGGATTCGCCCGCCAAACCTCCGTTTCGCACCCATTGGAAAACCCGGGTCTGGAGCACCTTCAAGGGCAACATGATCGTGGGCGGAGGTCGCGTGTATGCGGCCGGCCGGATGGGGCCGCTGATGGCCCTTGATGCCCAAACTGGCGAAATATTGTGGAAAACCCACCACGCCGGAGTCGAGTCGCGCGTGTCGCCCACCTACGACGACGGGCGGTTGTATGTGCTCCGCGTGGAGGGCGGCCTCAAGTCGAGTCCCTATTTCCGCGGATGGTGGGGTGGCCCCAATGGAGAAGGCCTGTGGTGCCACGACGCCGAAACCGGAAAAGTGTTATGGCATCAGCCGATTCCCACAGCTTACCACTTCAATTGCGATGGCGTTCCCGTTCACAACGGCCGCGTGTTTGTTTGTCGCGAGAGCGACAAGGGGCAACTCGAAGCCGTGGCTTTCGATGGCGAAACCGGCAAAGCGGTCTGGACCACCACCATTGAGAATCTCAGTCCAGGTCGTCAGTTCAGCGGCGCCGTTCGCCCGCGGCGATTCTCCGGCGTGTTGTCGGGCGACTTGTGGTGCGTTTCGGTGGAAGGGGCTGCCAATTTGGCCGGCGCGACCATGGCGTTGCGTGCCGATACGGGCGAACTCGTCTGGCGCAATGACGATATTTACATCATCAACCGCTCGCGAATCGCCGCCCGCAAGGGAACCCTGGTGGTCTTCAATCTCGATGGCTCGCACGGTTTCGAAGCGGCGACAGGCAAGGTTCTCTGGACTGCTGCCACCCTTGCTCCCAAACTTCCCAACGTGCAACAGCGCACCACGTTTTACATGCAGGCTCTCACCGATCGGTTTCTCGAAAGCCAGGGAGAGCAAGACATTTTCCACATCAGCGGCTGCATATTGCCTGTCCATATCAATGGATTGTGGTATTCGCACACCATCAACAGTTCGCACACCATGCACGCCCGCAATGAGGAAAAAACCGTTTGGAGCCGAACTTTTTTATCTCATGCCTGCCCTTCGCCGGTGCCGGCATACGGCCGGCTTTATTACGCTCCCAATAGCGAGGGTGTGATTTATTGTTTTGAAAACGACGAATAGCCGCGCCCGTGGCACGCACCCTGCGCCGACGATCGGCGCAGTCTGTCGTTGAGCGTGGTGATGTATTTCGTAACGCGGGCATCCGCAAACCGATATTTACTCCGCAACTTGCGGAGATGTCTGCACACAAGTAGCTACGTAACTACCTATTGCCATCCATGCATCGCACTTCCATGAAAATGTATCGTTTTTGTTTGGCGGCGAGTTTTGGCTGGTTCGCTTTGGCTGTGCTTGGTGAATTTGCCGATGCGGCCGATGACGCGATTTCGTTCAACCGCGATGTCCGACCGATCCTGGCCGAGGCCTGCTTCCAATGCCATGGTCCCGACCCTGGAGGGCGGAAGGCCGATCTCCGTCTTGATCGCGAGGAGGGCATTTTTGGAAATGGCGATCTCGCGGCGGCCCTGGTCAAGCCGGGCAAGCCGGAGCATAGCGAATTGTATCGCCGGATCGCTTCGACCGATCCGCAGGAGATGATGCCGCCGCCCGACTCGCACAAGAAACTCGAGCCGGCCCAGAAAGAAATCATTCGCCGTTGGATCGCCTCGGGGGCCCAGTGGCAATCGCACTGGTCGTTGATCCCGCCCAGCCGTCCCGAGTTGCCAAAGCCAAAGCGCGCCGATTGGGCGCGAAACCCCATCGATCGCTTCATTCTGGCCAGGCTCGAATCCAATCGCCTGCAACCCGCCGCGGAAGCAGATCCCGCTGCTCTGTGCCGCCGGGTGCATCTCGACGTGACGGGCCTTCCGCCCACGCAGGCTGAATTATCGTCCTTTCTCGCGGACAAAGCGCCCGATGCGTATGAACGGCTCGTGGAAAAACTGCTGGCTTCGCCCCGGTACGGCGAACATCGGGGCCGCTATTGGCTCGACGCGGCGCGTTATGCCGACACCCATGGAGTTCACTTCGACAACTACCGCGAGATCTGGCCGTATCGCGATTGGGTGATCGCGGCATTCAATCGCAACCAACCCTTCGACCAGTTCACCCTCGAACAGTTGGCCGGCGACTTGCTCCCCAACCCCACGCCCGAGCAGCGGATCGCCACCGGCTTTCATCGCTGCAACCCAACTACCAACGAAGGCGGGACGATCGCCGACGAAAACCTGGCCGGCTACGCCCGAGACCGCGTGGAAACCACGGCCTGGGTTTGGCTGGGGCTGACGGCCAACTGCTGTTCGTGCCACGACCACAAGTTCGACCCGCTGCCGATGCGCGATTTCTACGCCATGACGGCTTTCTTTCGCAACACCACGCAAGGTTCGCACGACGGCAATATCAAAGACACCAAACCGGTGATGTACCTGCCACAATTGGCCGACGCCGACCGCTACACCGCGATTGCCGACGAATTGGCCGCGACCCGCCAGCTTCTCGACGAACGCCGGGCCACAGCGGCGTCCGCCATTGCAGCCTGGCAACAGGCAGTTGATCCGGTCACCATCGAACTGGACCGGGAAGACTTGATTGGCCACGCGCCGCTCAACGAAGGAACCGGCCAAGAGGTGGCCTACTCGCTGGGCAGCGGCCAAAGCGGCGTTGCGTCGTCGCCCGAAGTTTTGGAGTGGCGCACCGACGGCAAGCTTGGCCCGGCTCTGGTGATCGCTGAAGCCACTTCGCTCGACTTGGGCGACTTGGCCAATTTCGATCGCGATCAGCCCTTCTCGGTCAGCCTGTGGGTTCGCCCCGGCGACAAGCTCAACAACGGCGACCTTGTCGCCCGGGTGTCTGCCGACGGCAAATTCGAACCTTGGAAACTGCACCTCCAATCCGGCGGCAAGCTGATGCTTTCGCTCCGCTCGGCCGACGGCAAGAGCCAGATCCGCCTCACCACCCGCAATGCCGTGGCCCCGCCCGGTCGATGGGTTCATGTGGCGGCCACGTACGACGGGTCGGGCAAGGAGTCGGGCATCCAGCTTTTCGTGAACGGCGCGCCGATCGACGGCTCGCCTCGCGATACCCGCCTCGAACAACCCATCGCCACCGCCGGCACGCTCGTGATTGGCGGACGCGCCAAGAAACCTGGTCGATTGCTGGAGGGCGCCATCCAAGACGTGCGCATCTATGGCCGGCGTCTCACCCCCACACAAGTTCGCACCTTGTCCCAGCTTCACGAAATTCGCTCCGCGGCTGCCACACCACACGACAAACGCAACCCGCAACAAACGGCGAGGCTGACTGCGTTTTATCTGGAAAACATCGATCAGCCGCACGTGGAAGCGGCTAGCCGGCTAACCCAGCTCGAAGATGAGCAGAAAGCGATTCAAGCCCGCTCGGCCATCACCCATGTCCAAGAAGAAAAACCGAACAGTCCGGCCATGGCATTCGTGTTGATGCGAGGTCAATACGACCAATTGGGCGAGAAGGTTACCCCCGATGTGTTCTCGGCCCTGAACCCCTTTCCCGCCGATGCCCCGCGAAACCGACTGGGGCTCGCTCACTGGCTGCTGGACGAGCAGAATCCTCTCACCGCCCGGGTAACGGTCAACCGCTTCTGGCAAGAGGTGTTTGGCACAGGCATCGTGAAGACACCCGAAGATTTCGGCATCATGGGCGATCCCCCCAGCCATCCGGAACTGCTCGACTGGCTGGCCGTGGAATTTCAAGCAAGCGGCTGGGACGTCAAGCACCTGTTCCGATTGCTCGTCACCTCGGCCACGTACCGGCAGGCTGCGACCACTACGCCTGAAAAACGGGCGCGCGATCCGGAGAATCGGTTATTGTCGCGCGGACCGCGCTTTCGCATGGACGCCGAAATGATCCGCGATTACGCCTTGGCGGCCAGCGGCCTGCTTCCCACCCTGCAAGGCGGACCGGGCGCCAAGCCGTATCAGCCGGAGGGCATTTGGGACATTGTGGGTTTGCCGGGCGGCAACACCCGAAACTACGAGCAAGACCACGGCGAAGGGCTCTATCGCCGTAGCGTGTACACCTTTTGGAAGCGAATGGCCCCGCCCCCGAATATGGAGACGTTCAACGCCCCCAACCGCGAACTGAGTTGCCTGCGCCGGGAGCGGACCAACACGCCGCTGCAAGCGCTGGTCACGCTCAACGATCCGCAGTTTGTCGAGGCCGCTCGTGTGCTGGCGCAGCAAGTTATCGAGCAAAGTGGCGGCGACTCGCAACAAACCCTCGATCTGGCGGCCCAGCGCATTTTGTGCCGATCGCTGAAAGCCGCCGAAGCGCAGGTACTGCAAGAGGTTTTGAACGATGCCCTCGGATACTACCGCGAGCACGCCGAGGACGCCAAGCAACTGCTGGCGGTGGGCGAAGCTCCCGTGAATGAATCGCTCGACCCCGCCACGCTGGCCGCCTGGACCAACATCTGCAACAGCCTATTGAATCTGGACGAAGCGCTGAACAAGTAACGCCTGAGGGTCGCGGCGAGAATCGGCCCTTCCCGCCGCTTGCCAAGGGCGCACAGGGAAAAACTGCAGCACTTTAGAATACACAGAAGCACCTCGAATCATCTTTCCGAAGGCTGAGAAAATCCATGGATCCGCAGCAACTTTTTCAGCAATTGCAGACCCGTCGCCAGTTTTTTGAACGCGGCAAAAACATGGTCGGCTGGGCTGCCCTGAGTTCGCTGCTGGGTGGCGACTTGCCGCGTGCTTTGGCAGCGCCGCCAGCGCAGCAAACCTTGGGCAGTGCCAAGCCGGCCGACGCTCCCGGGCCGCAATTCCCCCCCAAGGCCAAGAACGTGATTTATCTGCACATGGTCGGAGGTCCAGCGCAGATGGATCTGTACGACTACAAACCGGTGATGAAGGACTGGTTTGACAAGGATCTGCCCGACTCGGTGCGGATGGGCCAGCGGCTGACCACCATGACATCGGGCCAGGCCCGCTTTCCAATTGCTCCGTCAAAATACAAGTTCGCGCAGCACGGCGAGTGCGGCATGTGGGTGACGGAGTTGCTGCCCAACACCGCCAAGTGCGTGGACGACATGTGCTTCATTCGCTCGCTGCACACCGAGGCCATCAACCACGAGCCGGCCATCTGCGCCATGCAAACCGGCAGCCAGGTGACGGGGCGCCCCTGCTTGGGATCGTGGGCCTCGTATGGCTTGGGTTCGTTGAATGAAAACCTGCCCACCTTTGTGGTGCTGGTCGCGGTTCCCACCAATCGCGAGCAAGAACAGGCGATTTCGGCGAGGCTCTGGTCGGCCGGTTTCCTCCCCGGTCGCCACACAGGCGTCGCATTCCGCAGCAAAGGCGATCCGATTCTCTACATCAACAATCCTCCCGGCGTGCCGGGCGAAGTGCGGCGGAAAATGCTCGACGGCCTCCGCGAGCTGAACGAAATGAACTACGCCGCGGTCGGCGATCCCGAAACGCACAATCGCATCCAGCAGTACGAAATGGCATTTCGCATGCAGGCCTCGGTGCCGGAACTCACGACCTTCGAAAACGAAACCGAGAACACTTTCGCCCTGTATGGCGAAGACGCCAAAAAGCCCGGCTCGCTGGCCAACAGCATGCTCATGGCCCGGCGACTGGTGGAACGGGGCGTGCGGTTCGTGCAGATTTACCACAACAACTGGGATCACCATTCCAACGTGGCCGGCCGCATGCCGCGGCAATGCCAAGACGTGGACCGCGCCACCTATGGCCTGATTCACGATCTCAAACAACGCGGCATGTTCGACGAAACGCTGATCGTGTGGGGCGGCGAGTTCGGACGCACCATCTACTCGCAGGGCGGGCTTTCCGCGGAAAATTACGGCCGCGACCATCATCCACGCTGCTTCACCATGTGGATGGCCGGCGGCGGCGCCAAAGGCGGCACCATTTACGGTGAAACCGACGACTTCAGCTACAACATCGTCCGCGACCCCGTCCACATTCGCGACTTCCACGCGACGGCGCTGCACCTGCTGGGGTTCGACCACGAGCGGTTTGCCTACCGGCACCAAGGGCTCGATTTCCGCCTCACCGGGGTAGAACCTGCCAGGGTGATCAAAGACCTGGTGGCCTGAGCTGACTCTGCCGACCAGTTGTATTGAGGTCGCCTGGCTGGAATGGAGGCGATAACTACCCGCCGGAACGGTCCGGCGACGCTGGCCGCAGGGCAACCCAACCTTCGCCGAGGGAGAGAATTGGCCACGGCGGGCGAAACCAAACCCCGCGGCGTTGTTTTCGGCGCCGTTCCAAACGGCCGGTGGCCTGTTTACGCCAGCTCTTTGATTGGATGACCGAAGGGCAAGGTGACGATCGGCCGACCCGAGTGATCGAGATAGTGCTTTTGAGTATCGATGCCCAAATGGGCATAGATGGTGGCCAGCACGTCTTGCGGCGTCTTGGGATTATCGAGTGGAAACGCCCCCTTGCTGTCGGAAGACCCCACCACGCGGCCGCCTTTCACGGGTCCGCCGGCCAGGGCAGCGCTGAACACGTTGGGGTAGTGATCGCGCCCGTTGTCTTTGTTCACGCGCGGGGTGCGGCCAAACTCGCCCCAGGCCACAACCAACGTGGTTTCGAGCAACCCCCGCTGATCCAGGTCTTCGATCAGGGCCGAGTAGCATTGATCCCATCGCGGCAAGAAGCCGTTTTGCATGGAATCGAAGCCTTCCACGTGGGTATCCCACCAGCGGCAATCGACTGTGACCAGCCGCACGCCAGCCTCGACCAACCTTCGCCCCAGCAGCACGCGCTGGCTGAAGGCGCTGGCGCTGCAGCGTCGCGGATCGTTGGGATTGTAGGTGGGAATGAAGCCATAGCGTTCGCGCACGCTCGCCGGTTCGGCGTCGAGATCAAATGCCTGCCGAGCCTTGCTCGAGCTCAAAATGCCAAACGCCTGCTGATGAAACTTGCCGACGCTCTCAACCTGACGGTCAAAATCGGCCCGCATCCGGTCAAAGCCCGCCAGAAGCTGCTTGCGGTCGGTAAACCGCTCGTTGCTCAGGCCTTCCACCAGCGAAAAGTTGCGTAGTTCGAAGGGGCCGTCGTTCCCGGGGTCGATCAGGGTTTCGAAAGGTTTGTGCGCCGGCCCCAGGTATGCCGAATCGGAGCCGGGCAATTGCCGCGGGATGATCACATAGGGAGGCAACTCGGGCGTCAAATGGCCCAATTGCTCCGACACAATCGAACCACAACTGGGATAAATGTTTTTGTCGGGCTCGGTTCCCGGCTTGTGCCCCGTAAACAAAATCTGGTCGCCCGCCGAATGGCCCGCGTTGTCGTGATACAGGCTGCGCACAATGGACCACTTATCCATCACTTGAGCGCACCGCGGCAACAGGTCGCAGATTTGAATTCCCGGCACGTTGGTCTCGGTGGCCCCGAAGGCTCCGCGATATTCGACCGGCGCCTCGGGCTTGGGATCCCAAGTTTCGTGCTGGGAAGGGCCGCCTCGCATCCACAAGATGAGAACCGAATTCTCCTTCTTGGCCGACGGACCCGCCTGGGCCTCGTGACGCAACAGCTCGGAAAGCGAAAGTCCGGTAAGCCCCAGGCCGCCTGCCTTCAAAAAACCGCGCCGGCCCAGGCGAAGCTGGTGGCGAAATTCCGGACAACCTAAACGAGCCGATCGGCCGGCCATAGGGCAATCTCCTACCAGTGCTAGCAGTCGTTCTGGATACCCCCCGATCTTACATCAATCGCCCTGTATGTGTCTACGAAAGAATGTCGCCAGCGCGAGGACACCACTCGAATCGCTTTGCGCTGCATACGTCTGGCGATACCCCGGCATGCCGCTCGAGATCCACCGAACACGGCCGAAATGTGAAGGTGGAATAGGCGAACGCAATACAACGACTTTAAGGGAGAAATTGCCGCGCGGCATCGGGCGGATGCGTTCGCGGAAGGCGCCGCGGCTTCGCCGTCTGTCGGCTAAATCAACACGCCGTTAGGGCTGCTTGTCCTGCAGCAATTCTCTGCGCAGCTCGGCGGGGCGGTTCGTGGTGAGCGAATGTACGCCCAGCTGAATCAGGTGACGGGCGAGTTGAGCATCGTCCACGGTCCACACATGGAAGCCAAATCCGCCTTTGCGAAGCGCCTCGGCCAACTCGAGGGTGAGGGCAGGGCGGCGAGCGCCGACGCCCACTCCGTCGGCCTTGAGACGCTGCAACTTGGAGACGATCTCCGCCGGAGAAGGTTTCCAGGTACCGTCTTCTTGTTGTTTGAAGTCGGTGAGCCAATTGGCGGTAACCTGAGGAATTTCGCGTTTCACCCCGGAGATCACGTCCTCGTTGAACGAAATTACCGACACCTGCTCGGCTTGCACCGCGCTTTCCGCAAGCACTTTCTTGAGAACCGGCACAATTTCAGGGCCGCATTTGACTTCGATGAAGATTTTTCCCGATGCTCCAGGCGCGTCACCCGAATCTTGGGCGAAAGGGATGGTGGCCAAAACTTCACGGAGATCGGGAATCCGCTGCCCTGCAAATTGGGCTCCCTTCCACTGGCCAACATCGAGCTGTCGCAACTGCTCTTTGGTGGATTGGGACACTTCGAGATTTTCGCCCGCAGTGCGACGGGTGTCTCGATCGTGAATGCAGACGATGCTACCGTCGGTTGTGAGGTAGAAGTCGCCCTCGATGCCGTCGGCGCCTTCCTGCCATCCCAGTCTGAACGCGGCCAACGTGTTTTCGGGTGCCGCGTGCGATGCCCCGCGGTGGGCAATAATAAGCGGCAATTCGTCGCCAAGAGCCGGTTCCATGGCAGCCGTTCCTAACAGGGCAAACAACGCAACGAAAATTCGTACCATGAAAAGTTCCGCCGAGGAGCAAGCCGTGAACAACAATGCGAGGCCGCTTTGCGGCCACAAGCTAATTCGACGCCGTGGCCGGCTGCCAGCCCCGGAGCCAGTCGCGGAATCTTTGCAGCTCATCGATCGAGAGGGAGCGAACCATGCCTTGGATTTGTTCCACGCGACTCTCGCCGGTGGGATGCGTGACGACCACTACCTGCCGAAAATTCGTATTCAGAAGCAGGTTGACCAATCGCGCCGAAGTAGCGTCGAGCTCGCCTCCGCGTTTGCGAATCACCACCCGAAGCACATTTTCTTGCGTCTGCGGTCGCTGGGCAGCAGCGGCCACGTCGGAACTGCTGGCGCGGCTGCCAATGGAATGAATCTCGAACGGCCCGATCGTTTCGTTCCCGCCAACCCCGCCGGCGGAACCATCGCCCGCACCCGCGCGAGGCACAATGAACGAGATCATGTCACCCGGCTTGTGGAGCGACGGGACGAAGGTTCGCGTGTCGATCGGCACGCCAATCGCTTCTTCGTCAGCCGAAAGGGGGCGCGGCTTGCCACGCGGCGTGAGCAACACCGATTCGTCGCCGGCGGTGCGGCGCTCGATCAACAACTCACCCTTCTCGAGCCGGCGGGTGGCATACATGCCCAGCACGCGCCCGCGATCGCTCCAGCGAACCGCAAAGCTGGGCAGGCTGCCCTCGGCATTGCGCGGAATGGGAACCGGCTCCAGGTGCTGCTCCTGAAATCGCTCGCCGAACTCCACGTCGCGCGCCATGCCCACGTACTCGACTTTTTCGACATCGAGCGAACGGCGATAAAGATAGCTCCAGTTGAGCATGGCTCCCGCGGCGCCCAGGGCCACGGCGATCAGCAATCCGTAAATACCCTTCATGGTGTGTGATCCTTGAACGCGGAGGCTTCGTTGGTTGCCGTCGAACTTCTCCGCCAACCGCGGTGAAACTTCCCAACGGTTCTGGCTCGCGGCTCAACCAGGTTAAGACTCCGGTGGTAACACCGTCACCAGCCCGGTCAATCGACCTCGCGCGTCTGTCGCAAATTGAATATGGATGGAGTTCTTTCGGGGCGAGCGCTGCGGAATCTGGGCATGCCAGGCGTGGCCGCTTTGCGTCCACTGCAGCGTTTGCGGCGGAGACAGATGCGACGCCCAACGATCAAAGTGTTGACGGCAGGCATTGCCCTGCATTTCGCCGGAGAACCCCAGCACATACCCGCCGCGCTCGGTCTGAAGGCGCAGCGTCGGTAACACCTCGGTCGGCAGTGGCGGCGCACCCGACTCTGCCAGCATATCCTGACGGAACGTCGGATGCTCCCATTTCGTTTGCAAATATACCGACCAGTATTGGTCTCCTCCGGCAGGAACGGCCATGGCCCAGGCGGAAAGTCGCCGACGTTGCAGTTCGGCTGCCGGATCTGCCGGGTCGACCGCCACTGAAATCTCATCGGGCAGATGAACAAACGACACCATCAAAGGAAAAATACCCACAAACTCGTGAACCTCGAATCGGTCCGATTCGATGGTCAGCGCCGAACGGGCGGCGGTAAGTTCCAGCAATTTGCTCTCGGGTGGAAGCGGGGGACGGTCCACGATCTGGCGAAGCTGGTCTTGATCTCGTGCCATCTTTACCGCGGCGTCTTGCACCAAACGCTGCAAGTGCAACCGAACGGCCTCGCGTGGACCAGAAAAGGGGGCGCGACGTACGCCAGCGGCCGCAAATTCCACGGTTTGCGGAGGACCTTGGCCGTCGTGGTGCGAAATCCCGGAAACCGCAGGAGGTTCGCGGCGCGACCAATCCAAAGCGTAGTGGCCCGCTCCCAGGGCGAGCACCAGAACCACCGCCATTGCCAGAAAGTTGCTGGTCCAAGCGGTGATTCGCCGAGCCAAGTTGCGGTACGACTTGGAGGCCGCCGGCGGATCGCCATGGGCAACGTTTCGCGGTAAATCGGGCTTCGCTTGAGGATCCCCAGCTTGTCCCACTTCGCCCGAAGAGGCGGGATCAACGTCGCGAGACAACATTTTGAGTTGCGGCGTTTTCAGGAATGGCGACCCGTTGGGTGAATGGTCTGGCATGGCGTTCTCAACGGGAACGTTCCGGGGCCACTCCAGCGCTTTAGGCGACTCGACCTTGCGATCCATTTCCGGGGGCGGCGAGTGCATCCGCGTGCGAAGGATGACAGGTAGGCGAACCTATTCGGTGCCATCGCTCCCTTCCTCGGGAACGCTGAGGAACAAGTCGTCGTCAAAGGCGCCGCAATCGCCCATACCTCCCATGCCTTGCATCATGCCGTCCCACATTTCTCCCAACTCATCGAAGTTGTGACAGTGCATCTGGCCCATCTGCGCCATCATATCGCGAGGACGCGACATCCGCTCTTGCCGCAGTTTTTGCAGGAACTGCTCGAGCGGGGCAATCTTGGCTTCGAGCTGTCCAATCTGCTGTTGAATTTCGGCGGGCGCTGCGCCGCCTTCGGCGGCGGAAACCGTCACGCCGCCGCCCGACACCAGGCAGCAAGATGCCAGAGCACAATACATCGAGAATTGAGGAAACAAAGCGCGAAGCGACATGGGGAGATGTCTCCGGCAGAGGCCCCAAGCCCCCAAGGCGGCTCGAATGGCCAAACAGGTAAAACGATCGTGCGAATTTCAGAGCCGCCATCGCTGGCAGCTCGACGTTGCGGCAACTAATTCTGCAACTGTTGCAATTGCTGTTGATACATGTTGATGAAGAATTGCGTCATGTTTTCGGCTACGCTGGGAACGCCCGACTGCGTTGGCGACGGGGGGCGACCCTGGATGCGATCGATGAGCGGCTTCACCCGCTGCTCGTAAACCTCTTGTTCGTCAAGGCTCGAGAACGATTGAAGCGGCGGATGAAAATCGACGTAATTGCCGTAGAAAGCGAAGATTTCGGGGTCACGATCGAGCGGATCGAGATCCCGCCGAAAAAACGCGTTTACCACCTGCTGAACGGCGTTGGCAAAGGCTTGCGACAGTCCGGCAGGCGCTTTGGGCAGTTCGTAAATCACCTTGATGCGGCGGAAACGATTGCTGCCCATTCCCATTTCCCAATAGCGAAACTGGTCCACCAACAGTGGGTGCTCGACATCAAAATTATATTCTCCCATCTTCCCCAACATAGGAAAGTTGCGGGCCAATTCCGCGTCGCCGGCCGATTTTCCTCGGGGAAAGTCGAGAACGGGCTGGACATTGAAGTTATTGAGCGGGCCATGGGCCACTTGATCTTGTGGTTGGATGGGTGCAAGCGGTTGCAGATCGCCATCGTCGACCACCGCCAGCCGGGTGCGTTGGAGGGGCCAATCGCGCGGCGCCGGGTCGACCACGCCCGTCCGCGGGGCTCGCGCTCTCCACACTGCGTGCCGCGAGTTGGCGGCTGTGCGAACCTTCCACACCACCCCGTTGCCGATGACGACCATCAGAGCCAGAATCATCATCAACACGGGCAACCACAACACCATTTCCAGTGGTGCCAGCCCTCGACGTCGCTGCATTCGACCCGACATCGCACCCTCCTCGGTCCGCGATGCACCAATCACCACGGGCACGCGACACAGCCCGGAAACGGTTGGAAAACCGCCCCGGGCTGCGAGAATGTGCCATTGGGCTGGGGAAGAAGAACTAATCCCACCACCAGGTATCGGCAGCCGGCATCACGTTGGTGCGGGCTTTGGCCAGGGTTTCGGTTTCGGCGCCTTCGGCCACGCGGTGGTTATCGGCGACATGCCATGAGCTGATCTCCACCCCGCCCGAGGCGCTGATCACCCAGTTGCGGCCCTTCTTGATCACGCTGGCCTGGGTGTCCACCGTTTTGGGAACCGGCAGGTCGTGATCCACTTCGATCACTTTCTGCGTGCCCAGCAGAATGGGAAGCTCGAGACCGGCCTTCTGCAGCAGGTTTTCCTTGGCAATCAAGGCGCCCACCACCGCCAGATCCATCACGTTCCGCAATTCGCCAAACACCGGATACTCCACCGACAACGCTTCGTACTTCTCGGTCATCATGTCGGCCCATTTCTGAGCCACCGGGCTCGACTTGCCGCTTTGACGAACCCCGTTCGCCTCGGCCACGTAGCTGTCCTCCGTCAGGCATTTCACCCCAGGACCTCGCAACTCCCAAGACAGTCCGCTGGGGTCGCGAACCAACGCATCGTAATTGGGGGCCAGCCACCAGCGGGGAGTGGCGTTGTGCAACCCGGCCGAACCGGCCGAGATCATCTGCAAATAGCTCGGCAGGCCGATCTTCTTGGGCGCCTGGTCGAACCCCATCCCCAGACGTTTCATCCGGTAGTCCGCCGCCACCATCGTGCGCGCCAGGTAGCTCTCGGGCGAAACCCCCGTAATCGTGATCCGTTGCGGACCCATCAACTGCTCGACCTGGCTCACCGTGTTGCTGCTCATCGCCGGAGCAGAACTCAAGAACGACTGCAAGGCCTGGATGCCCTTGGGATCGGGGTCGATCGAGCAGGTAATCGGGTTTTGCGCCGCCGACCGCGCCGTGCGAAGCGCGGCCAGCAGGTGATCGATGTGCAGGATCGGCTTGCCCGACTCGGCGCCAACCACCGCGCCGTCGGCGTTCACCTTGAGCGGTTCCGCCGGGCCCACCAGCACAATGTCGCGCTCTTCGGGGTAGACGAACACGTACTGGATCCGCGTCAAGCCCGCCAGGAAGTTGATATCCTCGGTGATCAGAGGCATTTGCGCCTTGGCCTGCCGATCCGCCAGCAAGGCTTCCAGCTTCCGCAGCGAAACCTTCCGCATCGGGCTGGCCTGGTTCAGGTCGTCGTTCACGCGCTCCAGCATTTGCGAACGGACTTTGATGAAGTCCTTCGTTTCGTCCACCGAAGCGTTGCGAAGCACGCCGCTGGTGTCGATCGAGACACCACCCACCGCGCTGCCGCGACCGACAAATCCACCGGCCTGGGAGAGGCTGGGCAGTACCGTACCCAACACCAGCGCCGAACCAATCAGCAAGTTTAGCGCCACGGCCCAACCACGACACGCCGTTGCGCGTGAAACTCGTTGGCGAGACATACCCTGTTCCTCCAGATTTCGGCCAGTGAATCACTCCGCCCGTTCTCGAAAACGAGGGACGGTACGGCCGTGACGAAGACGAGAGGTGAGAATCACCGTAACGAAGCAATAGCCTCTTCCCTCGTTACGATGTGTTCAGACTAGTCGACGGCTGGGCGGAATGCAATATTTTCGCCAGCTATCTTGACCGCACCCTGCGCGAGTGCGGCCGAGAACCTGATCGCATGTCCATTGCAATCAGGGTCTCCGGCAGGCGGACGCCGTGATACCACGAATCTGGAAGTGCCTTCCCGCGCCAACCAGCGCGCTGGCAAATTCCGGCGAATCAAATCCATGCTGAAATTGGCTCGACCGTTTTTCCGGAAGTGTCCGCGGGCCTTTGCTGACGGTTGTACCAGCCGTAACGAGCATGCGGAACCGCGAGAATGCGCCCATGGTGTGGGTGTTTAGATTGTCGCAGACGACAATCACCTTTTCACAGTCGGCATATCGACCTTCCAGCAGGCCGGCCATCTCGATGG
>JAANMV010000079.1_pt1 | contig 100792 bp, 87 predicted proteins | sample 7279661 | NCBI WGS metagenome assembly JAANMV01 (sample SAMN14094540, study PRJNA606508) | bioreactor metagenome | isolation source: A lab-scale SPAN reactor treating ammonium-rich wastewater day 121 | place: Ireland: Galway | collected 2017-05-16
GAGAGTGAAGTTCAAATCACTTTCCCCTCTCATCGATTTTGTGACACACGATGACGATTCGGCTCATCGGACGCTTCTGCGGCACTCGCGGATACTGTTGGAATTGTATCAGAATGCCGTTGAGCGCTATGAGGAAGCAAAACTCGAAAATGCGTATCTGGATTTTGAAGATCTGCAAATACGGACAAAAAACCTGCTGCGTGACGAGAGAATCCGCCGTAAGCTCTCTCAACGCTACAAATTCATTATGGTAGATGAGTATCAGGATACAAACACCCTTCAATACGAAATACTCCTTCCGCTGATGGATAACCTCTCGAGCGGCAATCTCTTCATTGTGGGAGATCCGAAGCAGTCGATTTACGGGTTCCGCAACGCCGACGTTGCTGTATTCAATCAGACGAAAGAGGAGATTGAGGAGAACGCAGGCAAGACGGCCTCTGTTGTTCTCGCGGATAGCTTCCGGCTGCTGCGGGATGTTGTTGCCTTCGTCAATCTCGTGTTCGATCCATTGATGAAAGGGAATAACGGCAAATACGAAGTGTCGTATGAACCGCTCGTTCAGGGTCGGCAAAACAAGGCGCCGGGCAGAGTTGAACTGATTCTGCGTGAACCCTCGAATGATGGAGGGGAGGAGCAGGTATCGGAAGGAGAGTTGATAGCGAGACGTATCCTTCAGTTGTGTTCCGAACCCTATCACGTATTCTCGAAAGATGAAGACTCCCGTCCCGCCACTTTCAGTGATGTTGCAATTCTTCTGCGCAGCCGGACGGGTCTCTCTGATCTTGAAGATGCGCTGATTCGCCACAGCATTCCCTATCTTGTCAGCAGCGGTGTCGGGTATTTTCAGACCCAGGGCATTTATGACTTCTACAACTATTTCCGGTTTCTGCTGAACACGGATGATGATGTGGCTCTGGCCGGAATTCTTCGATCTCCCTTCTACAATGTTTCTGATGCCGAGTTGTATGAGCTTTCGCTGGAGAGACGCGGAGGAAGTTTCTGGAATGCGATTGCTTCGGGTAAAGGTAAAGCGAAACAGTTCACATCGGTTGTTCGGGCTGTCGCGATTCTTGCGGAGCATACGGCTGTTGCGTCGCGGCTTCCCGTTTCCGAAATGGTGAACCGCATTGTGAACGATACTGCCTACTCAGGTTTTGTCGCAGGAACGCCGCGGGCCGGGCAGACATTTGCCAATCTGGAAAAGCTCAAACGCTTTGCCCGAAGTTACGAACAACAGGGCTTTACGACGTTGTACGATTTTGTCGGCAGACTGAAGCGATTGATCGAACAGGAGGAAAAGGAAGGTCAGGCGTCCGTTGATGTGCTGGCCGACGCCGTGAAGATCATGACTATTCACGCTGCGAAAGGCCTGGAATTTCCCATCGTCATTGTGCCGGGACTTGAGCGGACGTTCCGCTATGACAATGAACCTTTTCTTGATGATGAGTTGGGGTTGGGCTTCACGGGGCAAACAAGAAACAGCGATGACCGCTCAGTGCCGATTGCGGAGTATCTCAAGAGAAACTCCCGTGCGAAAATGCTTGCCGAAGAGAAACGGATTTTCTATGTGGCATGCACTCGTGCGCGGGATATGCTCATTCTGTCCGGTGCCGCGGAAGGCAACCGTTCTTCGGAACATTACATGAACTGGCTGTTGAACGGACTTGAGGTCGGGGATGTTATCCCGAAGCGAAAGATTTCTTTTGATCGGGTGACGGAATGCCTGCGTGCAACAGCCGACGGTTTCGAGCGATCTTCGGAAAAGCATACACTTGATGTTCATGTTCTGAGATATGCCGATTTGGCGCGGCAAAGCGCAGCCGGATTTGTCCGCCCGGCTTCTTCAAAAACAAAGCGGCTGATGATTGATCCGTTGTCCCCGGGAGTTCAGGGAGAGATTTTTTCGGCCAGCAAGATCCGAACATATGTTGATTGTCCGGCGAAGTACTACCTGCGTTATGTCGCCGGACTTCCAGCGGCGCCGGCGCGATTGTACACAGATCAGATTGACGATGAACGTGATACTGAAATTCCTGCCGACTTGCGCGGCCGGGCGTTCCATTATCTGATGCAGTACATTGACGACACCGGCAGCGAGAAGAAAAAAACAGTGACAACGTTGAAAGACTTCATTGCCCGAGACTCGTATTCTATTCTCTCCGAACCATCTATCGAACTTGAGTCGCTGGCGGAAACCGCGCTCAAGGTGATCGGCACGAACTTCTGGAATACGGTGAAGCGCGGGGCAGAGACTCGGACGGAGTTCACCATCATGGCGGCATTCGGCGACGACTTCCTTGTGGGCACTTTGGATCGCATCTTCCGCGATGCGGATGGCGTATGGCACGTTCTCGATTATAAAACCGATTCTCTTTCCAACCACACGGTTCAGGAGAAAGCTACTCAGTACGAGCCGCAGGTGAAATTCTACTCGTTGCTCGTCAACAAGCATCTCTCCGCGTCCCGAATCGAAGCGCATCTTCTTTTCACTGAACGTCCGGATGAGCCCGTCAACTTCTCATACGACGAAATAGCGCTTGATCAATTCGAAAAGGAGCTGTCCTCCATCATCCAAAAAATCCACGCAAAAGAGTTCAGTCCCGATGGAAGAAGACCGTGTTCAGGCTGCCCGTTTATTCCACAGGGCTGTTTCGCACTTATCTCGTAGCCAGCTATGAAAGCAGTTAGACACCATCTGAAAGCTGATACCTTAGTTGAATTCACAGATTCTGTTTCCCTGTAAGAAGTTAACGCCCTTCGACTAATAAACTGCTTGCATTTCTTGTTTGTTTTCCCTATTTATTCCAAAGACTTAGCATATTCTGACCTCTTAAACAGAATTTGGGGAAATTCATGCTTGACTACAGTCAGTATGAGAATATTCTTGAAAGCATTAGCGGTGGTTTTTTTGCGCTCGACAACGAATACAGAATCACATATTGGAATCATGCTGCCGAAAACGGAACGGGACTGAAGTCCGAAGATGTGTTAGGCAAGAATGTGTACGAGGTGTTTCCGAATGCCAAAGGGGCGCTGCTCGGCGATAAGTACCAGTTAGCAATGGACACGAAGACGTTTCAGAGTCTTGAAACCGCCTACAAAGACGACAGGTTTGAGGCGTGGTACGACATACGGATCTATCCGGCAGCAAACGGCCTCTCGGTTTTTTTTCAGGATATTACCGAGAAGAAACGGGATCAGCGGCAGAAGGAAACGTTGGTCGAAATCTCGAAAGCCATCAACTCGTCAAAGCATCTCGATGAATTATGTGTGCAGGCCGCGGAAAAGATCGCCCTTCTTTTTGAAATTCCCCCCAAGTTCGTCTGCATTTATCTCTATGACCCCAACGGACAGGAAGTACGACTCGTTGCACCTGCATTGTTCGATATGGAGTTTTCACAGGAAATGGTTCATCAGCGGGTTGGGGAGGATGCGTACTTCCTTCCGGCGCGTGCCGCGTTCCAGAAGCTAACGATCGTCACGGATGAAATCGGCGAAAGCACAACCGCCGACCTGTTTGCCGGCGAGATGAATGAACTTCAACTCAAGACGCTGATTGTTGCGCCTCTTATTGTTCAGGATGAAGTGCAGGGCGTGCTGGAAGTACTGACCATCAAGGACAAGAAATTCGTTGGCGGAGAACTGGAACTCCTCTCGGTGGTTGCGAATGAACTTGCAACCGGCATGAGCCGCAAACGCCTCATCGATGAACTTCGCTCGAAAAACGTTGCCCTCGAAAACCAAACTCAGAAAACGCAGGAAGCAAGCGACACGCTGAAGAAATTTCTTGCCACGTTCAGCCACGAACTCCGCTCGCCGTTGAATTCCATTATCGGGTTTTCAGATTTGCTGGCGACACAGTTCGACGGGCTTTCGCCGGAAGCTGTTCAGGATTTTATGAAGAATATCAATGCCAGCGGAAAGCATCTTCAGCAGATTATCAACGATATTCTCGATCTGTCAAAGATTGAGGCCGGTAAAATGGAGTTGCATATTGCCAGCTACCCCGTAAACTATTTCGAGGAAAGCGTGCGGCGTGTGCTTGCCGCAGCCATAACGGAGAAGAATATCCGGCTCGATTTCTCCCTCTCTCCTGAATTTGAAGAAATTGTTGTCGATCAGACACGCTTCAGGCAGATTCTCATCAATCTTGTTTCCAATGCAATCAAGTTCAGTCATAAGAATGGTTCTGTTACGGTCTCGTCGGAGCGCGTGGGGAATGATCTGCAGTTTGAGGTACGCGATGTGGGAACGGGCATCAAGCCCGAAGAAGTTGCCGGATTGTTCAAGCCGTTCAAGCAGGCGGCAAGCGGAAAGGGTCTGAACCAACAGGGCATCGGGTTAGGGCTTGCCATCACGAAGAAGCTGATTGATCTGCACGGCGGCAAAATCTGGATCGAGAGTGAGTACGGAACGGGAACACGTGTTCGCTTCCGCATTCCGCTGGTGATTGATGCAACCTCCGAGCAACTGAAGCAGGCTGAGATGTTGATAGATGCGCTGAATCGCGAGAACCGCCCGTCGGAGAGCGGGGAAAAACCGCTTGCGCTGATTGTTGAAGACTCGGCACAAGCAAGTGAACTTCTCCGCATTCACATTGAGGCGGCAGGCTATCGCGTCGAGGTCGCTCACGACGGCGTCGAAGCAATCGAGAAGGCAAAGCGTCTTCATCCCAACATTATTACGCTCGACTTGATGCTGCCGGTGAAAGACGGCTGGCAGGTTATGAAGGAACTGAAACGGCATCCGCTGTGCAAGCATATCCCGATTATTATCGTTTCCATTGTTGACGAAAAGAATCTCGGATTCAGTCTCGGGGCGGTGGATTATTTCGTGAAACCGGTGAACAAGGAAGATCTGCTTTCCGCAATGGACCGGGTTCGCCTTCACACAACATCGGACTCGCAGGTTCCCAAAGTTCTCGTTATTGATGATGATCGTGCGGCCACTGATCTGATTGAAGTGATTCTTGAAAGCGAAGGGTATCACGTGTTGAAGGCGTTTCACGGTAAGGAAGGTTTGCACATTGCCGCGAAAGAGCGGCCCGACGTCATCATTCTCGATCTCATCATGCCCGAAATGTCGGGACTCAGTGTCGCATACCAACTCAGGCAGATTCCGGCAACCCGTTCCATTCCCATTATCGTTCTTACGTCGATGGATATCGACCAGGAAACCCGTGAGCAATTGGGGAGTTATGTTTCAGGTTTGATGAGCAAATCGCAATTCACGAAGAAGGATCTCCTCCGTGAAATCGGCGGCATCGAATCCGTCCGCTGAGGTCCTTCCCAACCCCTGTTCTTTTGGCTGGTGATCAGCGTCTCATTCTCATCTCCATTCCTTAAACCGGCCTGTGATTGGCCTTTGAGAGAATTGACATCTCTGCCAATCCTCACTATATTGAATGCGTAAATCACGCAAATCACTTCTATTGAGCATCGGATGTCGTCAAGGGTAACCTACAGAAAGCCATTGGGGGTTGGTCAGGTTGCGTCCATTTGCACGGTAAGCAAAAAGACCGTGCTGAATTGGATATACGAAGGCGCCCTCAAGGCTTTTACAACCTACGGTGGCCATTATCGTGTCTGGCCGGTAAACCTCAAGAAGTTCCTCGATGCCTCCGGAATGGACATCCCGTTTGAATACATTGACGAAACCTCGACCAACGTATTGATTATTGACGACGAGAAGCCTTATGCCCAAATGCTCAAAAGTGTCATCTCGGCAGAATTGCCAAGTGTCGAGATTACCACAACCGATGACGGTTTTGAGGGACTTCTTCTGATTGGAGAAAAGAAACCCCATCTTCTCATTCTTGATGTGAAAATGCCGAAAATTGACGGGTTTCGGATTTTGGAATTGCTGAAATCGCGAAAATCCCAATACAACATGAAAATCATGGTCATTTCGGGATTTCTGAATCCTGACTTCAAAGAAGAATTGTCAAAAACCTGTGCCGATGCCGTTGTTGACAAAGTTTCAGACATCAGTGAATTGGTAAAAGCGGTGGCAACCCTGATCCGGTCGGATGCCATGTCGCTTCATGAAGAACTCGTCCGCTAAGTTCAACTATTTCAGCTTCGTGCTTATGACACCTTCACAACAAACAGAATTGGAAGAGTTGCAGGGGCAGGTGACAAACATGAAGTCGGGAATCCGCGAAATTGCCCATGAGATCAACAACCCGCTGGGCGTTTTGCGGATGGCTGCCTATTTGCTTGAAACGACAACTCCCGATCAAGAAAAACGCCTGCATTACGTCAACTTGATCAATACCAGCATCGACAGGATAGAAGCGGGACTCAAGCGCCTGAGGGCACTTCGGGATAACCCTTCAATGCCTGTTCCCTCTGCTCTTGACAAGAAACCATAGCCGGGGCCTTTCGTATAAGAACCTGTGTCGGACATAGAGGATGGATTCCTGATCCCCTTTATTTGAGCTACGTATGAAAGCATATTCCCGTTCAACAGCCTGGTTGGTGATATTCTTACTCTCCTCCTGTACCGAATCGCCAAAACTGACCACCAACTCCCCGGAAGCATTGAAGTGGTACAACGATGGTGTTCATCAGTTCGAGAATTTCTATTACGTCGAAGCGAAGAACTCATTTGACAAGGCCTTGCAACTCGATTCCAACTTCGCGATGGCCTCGGCACGACTCGCGTATCTGCATGTCCGCAACGGTAATGAATCGGATGCAAAAGCAGAAATAGCGCGGGCGCTTCAGGTTTCGGTGAACGCGACAAAGCGGGAACAATTGTTCATCCGCCTGCTCGACCATATCATTCATTTCCGCAATGCCGACGCGGCGGCGGTTGCCGATACCCTGATCGACCGGTACCCGAAGGATGCGGAGATATTTGTTCTTCGGGGCAATCTCTGTGAATTGAACAAGCGTCACGACAGAGCGCTGGAATTCTACCAGCGGGCCGTTCGAACGGATACTGCCTACGGTCCGGCGGCAATGTCGCTTGGCTACGCGTATTCAGGTCGGGGGGATTTTGACCGTGCAATTCAGGAGATGGAACGCTATATCCGCCTTTCGCCGAATGCAGCCGACCCGCGGGCAAGTTTTGCCGACGTTCTCCTGCGTGCAGGAAGGTATGAGGAAGCGCTCCAGCAATACCAGCGATCATTGGAATTCAAGCCTGATTACTGGTATTCCATCGGCCGGATCGGGGATGTGTATATGATCATGGGAAGATTGAAGAACGCGGAAACCCAATTTGACCTCGCAATGACGAAGATGGTGTTGAACAATCAGGTTCGCGCTTCCCATCTCACCACGAAGGCCATTCTGCAAATGCGCCGCGGCGAATACCCCGACGCAGTACGCTTATGCGAACAATCGCTTGCACTCGATTCGCTGAACATCCGGGCTGCGTACATCAAGGTTCGGGCGTTTGCCCGACTCGGCAAATTCGACGAAGCCGAACAGTATATTGATTTCATAAGAAACGAGATTACGCGGAGAAATCTCGGGGAATCGATGGCAATGCTTGAGTTTTATGGATTGCGCGCGCATTTGTACCGCTATCAGGGGAGGGTGGAAGAAGCCGTGGCGGCATGTGACAGCGCAATGGAATACGGCTCCGAATTGACGCGGGCGGATATCTATCACGAGCTTGCGGAAATTCATCTGGCGGAAAAGGATTACGAATCAGCATTGGATGCGCTCGAAGAAGCCCTCCGCTACAATCCCAACGCCCCGAGTTCCCTGCTCACACTCACAAAAGTGTACAAAGCTCTCGGAGACAAACAAATGGTGCAGGAAATCGGCGGCCGCCTGTACGATTTGTGGAAGAATGCCGACCCCGATTTTCAGCCCCTTCTCGAGCTGAAAAAACTGGTTTCCGGTGCCCGTGCACAGCAGCCGGTAACAGTCTCGTAGAACGTTTCCTCCCGGAAGCCCGTCAGAGCACAAAGCCGCAGGGAACACAACAGCCTCTGCGGTTTTCGCTTTTTTGGTCTGAACATCCGACACGATGAATCGCAAGCAGCACAACATCCTCATTCTTGTTCTCGGCTCGCTCACTGCCATCGGGCCGTTCTCCATCGATATGTACCTGCCGGGTTTTCCCGCCATTGCCCGTGACCTGTGCACCGACAGGCAGATGGCAGCCGGGGCGATCAGCTCATCACTCGTCAGTATCTTTCGCACAGGCACAGCCCTGCCGATGGCGGGGATGCTGCTGGTGTCGGGGGTTGTGAGCCTTGTGTTGCAGGCGGGGTACAGAAGGATTCATACTGTTTAGGCATAGTCAACGGCCAATCTCTCCACTCCCTTCACTATTTCTGCAACCGTTTCTTGAAGTTCCGGACCCATCCTTTTCAGTTCATCACCGTGCTCATTTCCCATCATCGAGAGGAGAGCATAATAGATTGCCTTGTATTTTTCCCGTATCTCAAACTTGTTCTCCTCGAACAGCCTGTACACAAAGTTGTACTGTTTCTTTGCAAGGAACATCAAGAACATAAGACCTACTACTTCAGTGACGTCTATTTGACTGGATTCATTGTCAAAATTGCTCTTGTAGATGGTCAATGCCTCTTCGATTTCATTGTTCCAGAGTAGGGTCAGCACTAATCCGGCAGCTATTTTGTCACCGGGAGCCAAATCATACGCTTTTCGCTGAAGACTCAAGGACTCCGTTTTCTTTGATTTTTGATCAAAATACAGCAACGCAAGATTGTACATTGCGTCGGCATCTCCCTTCTCGACCGCCATCAGGTAGTAGTGCTCTGCTTTTGAGAAATCCTTCATCTCGTTCTCATACAGCAACGCAAGATTGTTCATTGCGTCGGCATCTCCCTTCTCGACCGCCATCAAGTAGTACTGCTCTGCTTTTGAGAAATCCTTCATCTCCGTCCGATACAGCAACGCAAGATTGTACATTGCGCCGGCATGTCCCTTCTCGACCGCCATCAAGTAGTACTGCTCTGCTTTTGAGAAATCCTTCATCTCCGTCCGATACAGCAACGCAAGATTGTACATTGCGCGGGCATCACCCTTCTCGACCGCCATCAGGTAGTACTGCTCCGCTTTTGAGAAGTCTCCAGTTAAGCGAGAAATATCACCGAAAGAAAATTCAACATCCTCCTTCGTAACTCCGTCATCTAGAAGCTTTCTTCGAGCCGCGCTCTCTCGTCCTTTCTTGAGGTCTTCAATAACCTCTTGCAGCACCTCAACATGAGACTTGTCCATCTCGGCAGCATATTCACTTTTTCTTTGTGTCAGGAATCCTCTGGCTTCTGTCACCACTTCATGTTGCAACTCGCCGGGCAACGCCGGTGTTTTTGCGAGAGCTTGGGAAAAGTAGAACACATGCCGCTCATCAAGAACGCCCGATCGAATTGCATCAACATGTTTCTTTGCCCTGTTGGTAAGTTCAGTCTCTGTGCACCATATTTCGAGGAATCTCACAAGCCAAAGTACTTTGTTCCGGTTCTTTCTCTTCCCTAAGCGCATCAGGTAATAAATGTTAAAGAATCGCTCGCTTATCTGATAAAGGTGGTTTTTCGTCGAGGTAGGAATTTTCCGGATGAGCTGGGCTTTCTCCAGTTGGTTGAGTTGAGAGGAGACGGCCTTACTGTCCATTCGGACTTCTCTGGCTATCTCTTTCGTGCTTATCGCGTCCCAGTTCTGCGCGATAGCGTCTATAATTGCTTGTTGCTGGGTCGAAAGGCTGTCGAGCCTGTGCTTGTAGAGAGGAGTAACCCTGTCAAGAATTGACTCCAAATCCTTGAAGGAATTTCCGTCAACGTTGTCAACAAAGATTTCAAACAGCAGGACGATTGTTCTTGGCACGCCTCCGGTTAATCTCCGAAGGGCTTCAATACGTTCTGGTTGCTGTTCAATGACGTTGTTGATTTCATCTGCTTTGTACGTCTCTCCAAGCTTCTTCAGAAGCATAACGGTTTCTGCTCTATCAAGTTCATCAAGCGTAATGACCTTGAAGAAGTCAAAGAAAGGTTCTCTGTAATCGTGGTAAAATTCCAGAACCGTTGAAGAAGCCCCAATCAATCGCAGGGAGTTGCACGTGTTAAGCACTTCTCTGAAGCGTTGATTTTCTTTCTGATTGAATTTCGCAATCATCTCATCGAAATTATCGAGAAGCAACACGAGTTTTTTCTTCTTCTCCCTCAATGTGCGAATGAGGAGCTTGAAGATTTCTTCCTCAGGGTTTTTCGTGTCGTACAATTCATCAACCTTTTCTGAAAGACCTGAAAACTCTTCATGTTCATTTTCGAGGACATCTATTACCTCTTCCCAGAACTTAGATAGGGTACGAACGCTGTACTGCTCTTCCGTAAACATAACGGGAATGAGCCACGAACGAAGTTCCGGTTCATGTTTGATTTCAAGATTCAATCGCAAAAGAAGGGTGGTCTTGCCATATCCTCGTTGTCCCTGAATGAGAAAATGTTGAGGGGGGGCGGTCATCTTGTCGTTCTTGATGGTTGCAAAAAGTTCATCGAACTCTTTCAATCTGATGACGAAGTTTGCTACGATTTCTTCGGACGTCTGCGATGATGGATTGAAAAGTGTTGGCGTCTTGGACCTAGTTTGCGACATTGCGCCTCCACCATTCACGCAGCAACGGAGAATTGAATCTGTACGTCTTTACATCTTCGTCATTGTTGAGATAGCCATCATACGTTAATGCGTTCAGCAGATGCTTGTAAGAATCCCCAAGCTTGTGCTGGTGTGAAAGGTTGACAATTTCGGCAGAGCTTATTGTTTGGTTTTCGGATGCCAGATTCAAAACGTCTTTGACGAATGAGAATTCATCTCCCTGATATGCTTTCCGTAGTCGAACGAACCAATGTTCAAAGTACAACCTGTGCTTCAAGGCTTTTTTCACTGCTTCATCTATGACCTTCTCATCCGCGACGTTTTCATTTCTGCTTTGAAGGATGTTGAATGATTCGTCGAGTAGGATTTGGAAATAAAATGGAATCCACCACTCAATGACATTGAGTAGATGTTTGATGCCACCTTGAGAGATTGTAATCGAAGAATCCGTTAGAATTCTATCAATGAGATGTAATGCCTCTTCCCTGGCGAGCGGAGGTACGGGAATGGAGACAAGGTCATTTATGAGATTTATTCCGCCGAACTCGCTAACAATGTTTTCGAGCCCTATCGAACCAGCGAAAGTGAACTGAACTTTTTTGTGAAACTTTGGCGATTGTCTGATTTCGCGGAGAGTGCCAAGAAAATGAATTGCAGATTGTTTGCTTTCGTCCCTGATAATATTCTCCACGGTTGAGGCAAGTTCGTCGTTCAGAATAATCAGCTTTTCGGATTTAAGATCGACCTGTTCAAGCATCTTCTCCAATTCAGAGAGATACGAGATCCTGCTCTCACCAATCTTCACACTCCCCTTTATGCTGATCTCTTCGATTCTTGATAAGAAGTCTTTTGCTACTGCGGTGTACCTCTTGACGCTTTCCAATCGTTCGGCAATATGATTGAAAAGCTTCTTGTAGTACTCGTTTTCACTATTAACTGACTCGCTGGTATAATAAATCACCAAGCAGTTTTTAGGTGGGTTATCCAGAAGGTCAAAGAGCAGCGATGACTTTCCTACTCTTCTTGGCGCTGCCAACAGTATATTCGCGCCTTTATCAAGGTTTTCTATGATTCTTTCGGTGATTCGAGGTCTTTTTAGGTATATCTCGCCTCTGGCTGCCTGCCCGATTATTCCCATTTTTAGCATGATTTCCTCATAATGTTCGAGCCTAATATACTTGGCAAATTTTATTTTGTCAAGTATTGTGACAAATTTATTTTTGTCAAGTGTAGATATGGGGATAACACGTAGTCTGCTCTGCAAAACACAAGAAACCCCGCCTCATCAGCGGGGTTTCGTTGGTCAAATCTTTTTGTAGGGACAAGGCTCCGCCGTGGCCTCACTGATCTCACTCCACATACACCCACACTTCCGTATCATCCTTGTAGTCCTTGAGGTACACAGCTCCGCCTTCTTTCGCGAGAAAAGGGATCCACGACTTCCAGTCGAGATTGGCCTGAACACTGACTTTGCTTTCCTCGTCACCAAGTGAGATGTCGAGCTCGGGAAGTACTATGCGGAACTTCTGCTCGCCTGCTTTGTAGGTTTCGAGAACAAGCCGGTTGTTGCCTCCTTTCCCCCCGGGAATGTTCAGCGGTTTCATGGACATAGTCACTACCGAACCCTCCTTGCCGCGTGTAGTGATTGAACGCTCACGGCCATCAAGCACGGCCTGCAACTTCTCCCTCGTGATCAGCCCGTCATTATCCTCCTTTAGGAAATTAATATGCGGTTCCTTTGTATCAAGAAGTTTCCGGGCCATCGCCTCCGTTACTGCTATCGAGGTCTGTCCGTGGTTCTCTCTTACATCAATCCAAAGGGCCTTCTGCGTTGCACAGGAGAAGGAGGACAGACACAGCAGCCCGATGCCGATCGTTTGTAGCTGTTTCATGATTGCGCCTTTTCGAGATGAATCTGCGGGTTTGTTGTTAGATAGTACGATTTGAAACAGGAAAGTTGCGGCAGGCACATTTTCAATTCTGTGCATTTCTCGCTATCTTCTTACTGATTCAGAACTCAACACCTCTACCGCCCTGATGCCTGCAGCACAGATTTCCGCAGAGAATACTCTCCCGCGCCGGCTCCGACGCATAACTGCGTTTTTGACAGTGACCGTCGCCGTGTATCTGGTACTGCTGATACCCGATCCCGAACCGGCGCCCCCGAAGCCCGCCGCGCGAAAGGCATTTGCATGGAATCAGGATCAATACTGGTCTGCGCTGGAGTCGAGTTACGTTGCTGCACGCCAATTCGGCTGTGAGAATCTTGACAGCTTGATACAACAGGGTATCGGGCAGAGCGTGAGTTTGACAAATGCTTTGCATGTGGCCGCGTACCCTGCGGAGGATAGACTCTTCGACGCAATCGAACGCAACATCTTCACTCTCGCCCCGATGGTTGCCGCGTGTCCGCAATACCTGCACGACTATGCCGCCGCCATCACTGCAATGCGGACGGCCGTGAAAGAACAGTCACGCAACTGGGACATGCAAGCACAAGCGGTGCGTGACAGGCTTTACCGGCTGTTGTACGGAAGCAGGGCTGCGATGGAGGAGGTGATGCTTCAGGCGTCGCCCGCGTCGTTGCCGCCGATTGTTGTATGTTATGATGAGCCATCGGCAACTCCCTCGACGGAGATTTTAGGTGTACGAGTGCACAGCGGGGATATTCTTGTTTCACGGGGCGGAGCCGCTACATCGGCATTTATTGCGCGGGGCAATGATTACCCCGGCAACTTCTCGCATGTTGCGCTTGTGCATGTAGATTCTTCCGGACATGCATCCATCATCGAGGCTCACATCGAAAAAGGAGTTGCAGTTGCAAGCATCGAAGAATATCTGCGTGACACAAAGCTGCGGGTGATGGTGCTTCGGTTTCGAGCCGATCTTCTCGCAGATTCGATGCTTCCGCACAAGGCGGCGGCATTTGCCTTGCGGGACGCCGGAACAAGAAGGATTCCTTATGACTTCAAAATGAATTTTCATGACAGCACGGAGTTCTTCTGTTCGGAAGTTGCGTCGAGCGCGTACAGGCATGCCGGCATTACGTTGTGGATGGGACTTTCGAGCATCTCGACGGTGGGTGTGTCATCGTGGCTGGCCGCGTTCGGCGTCGAACATTTCGAGACACAGGAGCCCGCCGATCTCGAATACGATCCGCAACTCCGTGTCGTTGCGGAATGGCGTGACCCCGACGTGCTATTCAAGGATCACATTGACAACGCCGTGATCGACGTGATGTTGGAGGGGGCGGAAAAGGGAGAACGGTTGGATTACGATTGGTATATGTTGCCGGTGGTGCGTGTCGTGAAGGCGTACAGCGCTATCCTGAATGGGTTTGGAGGAGTCGGGCCGGTGCCTGAAGGGATGAGCTCGACCGCCGCGCTGCGCAACAAGAGATTTACCGAACGTCACGCGCGGATGACTGCATTCGTGTTGGAACGTGTGCAGCAATTCGAGAAGGAACTCGGCTACGTTCCGCCGTATTGGGAATTGGTAAGGTTTGCGCGGGAAGCCAAGAGCAAGGCAGATTCTTAGTTCACGTTCTTCACTTGCTGCAACGTGAAAAAGCATTGTCTCCCGTCCATCTGTTTGGTAACTTGAGTAAAGCAGATTCAGATTATCATGAGGGATTAAGCATGAGAATATTCGTTGTTGCGTTGATCGTTGTTCTGGCAATTTTCCGCACGGAAGCACAAACGCCTGCCGGAAAATCCTTCACTATCGACAATTGTGTTAACATCTTCGACCCCGCAAAAGTTGAATCAACAAAGGTGGGTTACCAATACTGGTTTGCGGACAAGAAATTTCTGGATGGCCGGACTCTGAAGATGAGTGTTGTTCAACCGCATAAAGCAACTCATCCACCCCATAAACATTCTGAAGATGAGTTCTTTTTTGTGTTGGAAGGAACGGCTGAATTCTATCTCGACGGGAAAACGAAAGTCGCAGGGCCGTATGCGAGTTTCTACTGTCCCTCCAACAGCGAGCACGGCATCCGGAATGTCGGCGACACGGAATTGAAGTATCTGGTGATCAAGAAATATGAAGAGAAGTAGATACGCTCCCTTGATGCTTGCATCCCTGCTGCTCTTGTTGTCAAGTTGCTCGACAGCGCAACAGCGAAATGACACCGCCGATCTCAGCCGTTTCTGGGAAACTTCCCATCAGTGGTACGACATCAATGATGATGACAAGATCATTACACCTCTGCCCGACAAACCCCGATACAAATCGACCGAGATTACCAGCATAGCGGACAATGTTCTTCTTTTCCAGAAATCAAACGGCGGCTGGCCAAAGAACTACGATATGCGGGCAATTCTCACAGATGAGCAGAAGCAAGCAGTAGAGAAATCCCGGAGCGAGACCAACACGACATTTGACAACGGCGCCACCTATACGCAGGTTGAATATCTCGCGAGAGTGTTCACAAGAACAAACGACAACCGTTACAAAGAAGGCTGCCTGCGCGGGATTGATTTCATCCTTGCCGCGCAATATGACAACGGCGGCTGGCCGCAGTTCTATCCCGACTCACGCGGCTACAGGAAGTACATCACGTTCAACGATGTGGCGATGATCGGAGTGATGAATCTGTTGCACGGAATTGTGAACAATGAGCCGGAGTATGCGTTCGTTGACGAGGCTCGGCGCAGCAGAATTCGCCACGCGTTCGAAAAAGGCATCGATTGTATTCTGAAATGCCAGATTGAAGAAGACGGGGTGAAGTCGGTCTGGTGCCAGCAGCATGACGATGTGGACTTTCGTCCTCAGAGTGCCCGGTCGTTCGAGCCGGCGGCCATCTCCAATCAGGAAAGCGCTGAGATTGTTTTGTTTCTCATGAAGCTCAAAGAGCCGGGTCCGGCAGTAGTAGCGGCCGTGCAAAGCGCCGTTGAATGGTTCAGGAAATCCGGGATTCACGGATTGCGTGTTCAAATTGTTGCCGCACCGGCCACCGAATTCATCTACCGAAAATCAAGCGACGATCGCATTGTCGTTGCCGATTCATCCGCCCCTCCAATCTGGCCTCGCTTCTCTGAATTGAACACACACAAGCCGCTTTTCTGCAACAGGGATGGCCATCCGGTGTATTCACTTGCTGAAGTCGAGCGTGAGAGGAGAGTCGGCTATGCCTGGTACACGTACGAGCCGCAAAACGTTCTCGACAAATATCCGAAATGGTTCAAGCGAGTGAGCGTAAGCAAGTGATGCGGTTGAGCAGAATTCTTGTTCTCGTGTTGTTTGCTTCATTGCGCCTTGCGGCTCAGACGGAAACACCCCACGACACATCCTACACAATCTACTCGGCGTGGATGAAGTTGAGAGAAGAATATCCTCACATTACTCCGGTTGGGTTATCGGATCAGGAACGCGTTCGAAGTGATGAAAACATCGTCTATGCTTCATACGGCGAACGCCGGCTGCATCTCGATATCTTCCGGCCCGACGATGACGCCGTTTATCCTGCTGTGCTGATGATTCACGGAGGCGGGTGGCGTTCGGGAAACAAGGAGATGGAACATGCAATGGCGGGCTACTTCGCAAAGCGAGGCTTCGTTGCTGTTCCGGTTGAATACCGACTCTCACCTGAAGCGCAATATCCTGCCGCGGTTCACGATCTCAAAGCGGCAATTCGATGGCTGAGGGTGAATGCATCTGTGTACAACATCAATCCCGACAAGATCGCCGTTTACGGAAGTTCAGCCGGCGGTACACTTGCGGCATTGTTAGGTACAACGGGTGAGGTTCTGAAATATGAAGTAAGCACCCCGGGCGCGCCGACTTCTGTTCAAGCGATTGTTGACGTTGACGGCATTCTCGACTTCACGCATCCGGCGGAAAGCGGAAAAGATACGGGCTCGGCACCATTATCTGCCGCTGCGGCATTCTTCGGGGCGACGTACAAGGAGAAACCGGAGTTGTGGCGCGAGGCTTCGCCGCTGAATCATGTTTCGCACAATACTCCACCGATTCTGTTCATCAACAGTTCCGTCGATCGGTTTCACGCCGGACGAGATGAGATGATTGAGAAACTCAACCGGCTCGGCATCTACTCCGAAGTGCATACAATTCCCGGCACGCCGCATTCATTCTGGTTGTTTCATCCGTGGTTTGAAGAGACGGCTGAGCGGGCCGTTGCTTTTCTTAATGCTATCCTGAAAGAATAATCTGCTTAGATACAAAGGGTGTATTATGAAGACGATCGTTCTATTCCGGTACATGATCATATTGTTGGTTGCGTCATTCGCGGCATTGTTTGAGCTGTATGCACAACCGCAACGCGTGCTTATCGTGACGGGAGGAAAGGATTTCGACAAGCAGGCATTCTACGAAATGTTCAGCGGCATTGAGCATGACACGATTTCAAAGCCCGCGGCGTTTGATCGCTTTGCAGACGCCGGTTTCAATTCGCGCTATGCCGCCGTTGTCTTTTTTGACACCTACCAGCCGATTTCACAGCCCGAAAAGGAGGCATTTCTGGGGCTGTTCAATGCTGGTGTCGGCTGCGTTTTTCTGCATCACGCCCTCGTGTCACATCAGGAGTGGGACGAGTACGAGAAGATTGTCGGAGGGAAATACCATCACAAACCCTACATGCACGGGGAAAAGAAATACGGACCATCTACCTATAAACACGATCAGGATTTCACGGTGAAGATACTGAATCGAAATCACCCCGTTACACGCGGTGTTCAGGATTTTTCCATACACGACGAAACCTATCTCAACTTCTCCGTGCGTAGCGAAGTTACCCCGTTGTTGACTTCTGATAATTGTGAAGGCGGAGAATATATCGGGTGGGCGCACAAGTTTGTGAATTCGAAGATCGTCTACCTGCAGCCGGGGCACGACAGATTCGCGTTCGAAAATCCATCCTATCGTCTGCTGGTTCGCAATGCAATCGACTGGGTTTCCAGGTAGTTTCGGGCTGTTCGGGCGAAACTCATAAAGTTTGACGATTTCAGCTATCTCGGCTTCGAGCAGGCGGTCAGTGAAAAGAGGCCTGATGCGGATAGAGGGTCGGGACTATACCGCCTGTGATGGAGATGTGGTCTCTTTCCGCTTTAATGTTTGATTATTATACACAACTGACGTATCTTCAACCCAGCATCTCATGCCCGCATTCCCGCAGGCATAATCCGCCGCAAGGCGGATCTAACCAATCCCCAACATACTTCAGGAGTACCTATGAAGCTCGCAAAGCTACTTTTTGTCGCTGGCTGCATCATTCTGCTGGTGGCGAACACTGCTGCCGTAGCGTTTGCCCAAACCGGAACGATCAACGGGAGGGTCACGGACCAGCGTACCGGCGATCCGCTTCCGTTTGTGAATATTGTGGTGAAAGGAACGAGTACAGGGGCCGCGACCGGCGTCGACGGCAGTTATACGATTACGAATCTTGTTCCCGGCACGTACGCGCTCGTGGTACGCCTTGTCGGGTATGAAACCCAGGAAATTACGGGAGTTGTGGTAGTAGCAGGCGGAACCGCTACGCGGAATATTCGATTGGCTGAAACCTCGGTTCAAATGTCCGAGATGACGGTGTTCGGCGCCTCCCGCAAGGCAGAACGTATTGTTGAAGCGCCCGCCGCTATTTCGACTGTTGCGCCGAAAGAAATAGAAATGAAGGCGGGGTCGGGTCAATTGCCGCGATTACTGGAAGGTGAGCCCGGCGTGGATATCGTCCAGAGCGGCATTCAGGATTTTAACATCAATACGAGGGGATTTAACAGCTCGCTGAACCGCCGACTTCTGGTTTTGATGGATGGACGTGATTTGGCGGTCGCTTTTCTTGGGGCACAGGAATGGAACGGCTTGCCCATCCCGCTTGAAGATGTCGGCAGATTAGAACTGGTTCGCGGACCGGGTTCGGCGCTGTACGGCCCGAATGCATTCAACGGGGTCATCAACATAACAACTCCCGCGCCCAAGGATGTTCAGGGATCGAAACTCAGTTTCTCTATCGGCGAATTGGGAACACTGCGAGGTGATTTCCGGCAGGCGACCGTGCTCAACGAAAACTGGAGCTACAAAGCAAATGTGGGTCGTGTGCAAAGCGATACGTGGTCACGATCCCGTGTGGGAGCCGGTCCGTTTGAGTATCCCGGCCTCGCCCCTGAAGCCCGGCGGCTGAATGCAGGCGACGTATCATCGCACTACTTCTCGAGCCGCGTCGATTATACGATGGAAGAGAATGTTATAACAGCCGAGGGTGGTTTCTCCGAAGTTCAGAACGAGTTGTTTGTAACCGGCATCGGCCGGGTTCAGGTAACGAAAGCGCACAAACCATGGGGCAGGATCAACTTCAGCAACCCCAACCTAAATGTGATGGCGTGGGTGCAGGGCCGCAAAAGTGTTGAGCCCCAATACTCACTCGCTTCGGGGGCTCCGCTTATTGAACGTTCGGGCATTGTCAATGGGGAAGTTCAGTACAATACCGACTTGCTCGACGACGCCATGCGCGTGGTTCTCGGCGTTTCACACCGCTACTATCATGTGAACACACGGGGAACATTGATGGCGGAAAAGCAGGATGACAACACAAGCGGTATTTTCGGGCAGCTTGAGTACACGCCTGTCGAGGGAATCAAGTTCGTGGGAGCGGCACGTTATGATCGCAGCACGCTTCACGAGAGCCAGTTCTCACCAAAAGCAGGCATCGTCTGGTCGCCCTCCCCCGATCATTCATTCCGCGGAACTTTCAACAAGGCATTTCAGGTTCCGAACTACTCCGAGTTCTTCCTGCGTGTCGATGCCGCAGCCCCGACGACAAGTCCCAGAACCCTCGAAGCCGGACTTGAAGGATACTATGCCGCGGTGAAGGCCTCGTTGCCGGCTCAGTTTGTCGATCCGTTGAATCTTCCCACCAATCTTCCGTGGAATTTCAACCAGGCAACGCGAGTCTATGCGCTCGGCAACAAGGATCTCAAAGTCGAAAAAATCAACGGCTTTGAAATCGGGTACAAAGGTGTTTTCTTCGATAAGAAAGTGTTTGTGACGGTTGACGGATATTACAACCGGGCCGAGGACTTCATTACCGACCTTTTGCCCGGTGTAAACCCGAACTACCCGAGGTACAGTCTGATGGATGGCGGCACGAACGTTCCCAAAAATCTCGATGACTTGAATGCGTTGTACAACCAGCTCGGGCTTCCTGCAGCCCACCCGCTGCGGCAAAATCTGGCAGCACTCCGCGCCGGATACAATCAGCTTGCGGCGCAACTCGGGCCGCTTCTTGCGACAGTTGAAAACGGCGAACGGGCGGGTGTTGTGTCGTACACGAATGCAGGCAAAGTCGATGAAACCGGCGTCGAAGTAGGCGTCAACTACTACATTGATGATGAAGTGATGATCAGCGGCAACTGGACGTGGTATGATTTCAAAGTGAAGGAACAGCAGGCGGGTGACGTGCTTCTGCCGAATGCTCCGAAACACAAGTTTGCCGCCGCATTCAACTGGACCCGTGCGGACGGTATTGATATGTCAATTCAAGCTCGCAATGTACAGCCCTTTACCTGGTCTGCCGGCGTTTTTTCAGGGAAAATCCCTGCGTACACCATCGTCAACGGTTCGGTTGGCTATCGTCTCTCGAAGAATTACCGGGTCGGTATTACAGTAAGCAACATGTTCGATAACCGTGTCTACCAACTGTTCGGCGGTTCCATTATCGGTCGGCAGGCAATCGGAACAATTACGGCTACATTCTAACCTTCCGGCGTTTGTTTCCGCGGGGCATATCGAATTCTCGACATGCCCCGTTTTTTTTATTGGATGAGTGATGAGCGACGCGTCAACGGACTGACATTGATCCGTTGGTTTCTCCCGTCAAGATTGTGAGTTGGCAAGGAGGAGAACATTGGTCCATCGGCCGAACGCAATTTCTACGGCTTGAAGAGGCTATTCGCGCATGCGAACGCAGGGGATTGATGTACGAGATTGTTTGAAGACCAGAACTATTTCTATAAGAATGAAGGAGATTGAGAGCATTGCGAATTGCGGATTCAGGATTTCGGATTGGATTGACCTGTGCGGTGTTGCTTCTTTTGACCGGTACCGACCTGTTCAGTCAGTCGTCTATTGCGGATAAGTGGGAAACGTACTATGAACGAAGCGGTGGCAAAAGAACTCCGTCTTACGCTGAGACCATCGCATACTGCAAACGGCTGGCGGAGGCTTCCCCGTGGGTGAAGTATACGTCGTTCGGCACAAGTCCGCAAGGGCGGGAACTGCCTCTCGTCATTCTCTCCAGAGAGAAGACCTTCGATCCTGCCAAAGCTCGGGCGAGCGGCAAGGCAATCGTGCTCATTCAAAGCGGCATTCACTCCGGCGAAATCGACGGCAAAGATGCAAGCCTGATGCTGATGCGTGACATCGCCATCACGAAGAAGTATGCAAACCTGCTCGACAATACTATTCTGCTGTTCGTTCCGATCTTCAGTGTTGATGCGCATGAACGTTCAGGCCCGTATAATCGCATCAACCAGAACGGGCCGGAGGAAATGGGTTGGCGGGTCAATGCACAAAATCTCAATCTTAACCGCGACTATATGAAAGCCGATACGCCTGAAATGCGTTCGATGCTCAGGCTGTTCTCTGCGTGGCTTCCCGACCTGTATGTTGATTGTCATGTAACAGACGGAATAGAATGCCAGTACGACATTACGTACGCGATTGAGACGGCACAGAATATCGACCCGAACGTGGCACAGTGGATTGAGCAAAAACTCCTTCCCGAATCGCTGCCGAAAGTCGAGGCTGCCGGGCACAAGATTTTCTATTACGTGTTTCCCCGCGAAGATAATGATCTCAGCAAAGGGCTTACGGCGGGTGCAGCTCCGCCCCGGTTTTCCACAGGATACGGCGCTCTGCACAGCCGCCCGACAATGCTGATTGAGACACATATGCTGAAGCCGTACAAAGTCCGTGTCGAAGCGACGTATCATTTTCTCAAGGCGATGGTTGAATGCGTCAACGCCGATGCGGAAACACTTCGGCGGGTTGTTCAGGAAGCCGACCGGACAGTGAGCGAAGCAGGAAGCAATGCTACAATGATGCTTCCACTGACATTCGGCCTGTCCGAAAAAAGAGAGATGAGGAAATTCCTCGGAATCAAATCCGGAATGCAACCAAGCCCGATTTCCGGCGGCATGCGACGGATCTATACAGGTGAACCGGAGGAGATTACGGTACCGTTCTTTTCTGAGGTAACTGTGACGGATTCGGTTCGGATTCCGTATGCGTATCTCATTCCGGCGGAGTGGAAATTTGTTGATGAGATTCTGGCTCTGCACGGCGTAACGGTTGAGCGAATCACAGAACCGGTGTCTATCGAAGTCGAGTCATACAAATTCTCGGAATTGAAATTCCGCGAGCGTCCGTATGAGGGAAGGCAAGGGGCGACGTTCAAAACGGAGACTATCAAAGAGGTCAGATCTTACCCGAAAGGAACACTCATCGTTCGAACGAACCAGCGCACGGCGAAAGTAGCAATGCATTTGCTGGAACCGCGTGGTCCCGATTCGTTCGTCGCGTGGGGCTTCTTCAACACCATCTTCGAGCAAAAGGAATATGCCGAATCGTATGTGATGGAAGAAGTTGCTGCTACGATGTTGGCGGAAGACACAGCATTGAAGCAGGAGTTTGAACACAAAGTCCAAAGAGACACAAGCTTTGCAAGGAATCCCTGGGCACGGTTGAATTGGCTCTACCTTCGTTCGAAGTGGGCAGATCCATGGCTCAACAAGTATCCGGTTGGAAGGGTGGTAGACAAAGCAGAGTTTGCGAAGCTGAAGTAATTGCCGGCCTTTCAAGATGCAGGATTACGGTTGCACAGCCTTTTCCTTCAGTCCGGGTTTAAGGTAGTAGGGCAATTCAAGCAGTTCGTAGTAGATCTCTTCGATGCGCGTGATTTGTTTCCGTTGATCAAACATCTCTTCTACACGTCGTCGTCCGGCTTTTCCCATCGAAAGGCGCAATTCGGGATCGGTGCCGAGCCGTTCTATTGCGTCGGCAAGCTGTTGTGCATTTCGAGGATTCACATATATTCCCGTTTCACCATCCACCACAATATCCAGCACGCCGTCACAGTTTGTCGAAACGACGGGCCTTTCCATTGCCATCGCTTCAATCAACACAACCCCGAATGCTTCGGCATGTGACGGAAATGCGAAAATATCGAACGCCGCCATCAAGTCGGGCACATCTTTTCTGAATCCTGTAAACGTCAGAACACCATCGAGTTTCAGTGCACGACCCATTGACCGGATACGCTGCTCGTATGTCTGCTCGCCGTAGCTTGCTTCACCGACAACGAGGAAGCGGATATTGCCGTACTTGTTGTTCAGGATGGAGGCTGCCTCAAGAAACTCTTCATGACCCTTCCCGGGAGAAAATCTTCCGACAAATCCCACAACAAGCGTCTCATCATCAATACCAAATTCACGCCTTACGCGATGTTTGCTGACGCGGCTCGGCGAGAATGCTTCCGTGTCAACAGCGTCGTGCAGCGTCATGACGCGCTCCGGCGGAACGGGTGTTGTTTCAACCACATTCTTGCGGATGACTTCGGAGATGGCAAGCACACGGTCAACGTTCGCGTACGTGAACTGATGCAGCAGATCCTTCTTCTGCACATACGAACCGACACGCTTGCTGAGAATAATGGGGCATCGTTCGCCGGAGAGCTTCTTGGCGGGGACAATCGTGGCGATATCCTTTGAATGCTGGCAGTGAATGATATCGATGCCTTCGCGGCTAACAAACCGGGCCAGCTTTGCAATGATCAGCGGATGGACGTAGCCGCGAATGTTCAGAGGCACTACGTTGAGGTCGGCTGCGCGGCCTGCCTCTTCGAGCCTGCTGCCGCGAACACATGCAAGCCACACGCGGTGGGCGCGGGACTTCAGTTGCTTTGATATTTCGAGCGCCTGCAATTCCAATCCGCCCCACGAGGCGGAAAAGCAGGTCTGCAGAATGTTCAGAGGTTGATGGATCATCTGTCGGGTGGCGAAGGTAGTTCAAACATACAGAAAACTACGGCAAGGAACAACCCGAGATGAAGTGGCTAAATCACGGTATATGGAACGCTGATAGCACAGATCGGACAGATGTACGCAGATGTGTTGTGAGGCACCGGGAAAACAGCATATCGCGAAAATCTGATCCTTCTGGTGTTGTCTCAAAAGAAATCCGTTTCAATATCCGTTCAATCAGCGTCATCTGCGTTCCAATTCCCATAAGTTGAGAACCAAGCCGTTGCGTCTTTTCCTCTTCTTCAGTAAGATGTTGACATGAATTATCTGCTTATCTTTCTCGGAGGCGGAATCGGGGCAACTGCACGCTACTGGCTGCAGGGATTCGTGTACCGCTTCGCATCCGCCGGATTTCCGTACGGAACTCTCGTCGTTAACATCCTCGGTTCGTTCATCATCGGCGTTGTGATGACATTGTTAGGCGAACGCTTCGTCGTCAGCCCGTCGGTGCGTGTGTTTCTCACGATGGGAATTCTGGGGGGGTTCACAACTTTTTCGACATTCAGCTACGAAACCATGGCATTGCTGCGCGACGGGAGTTACGGGTTAGGCTTCCTAAACGTGCTTGCCAGCGTCGGGATTTGTCTTTTCTCGACCTGGTTGGGTATTACTCTGGCCAAACTTCTGTAAGAAAGCGAGACTGCAATGAAACTTGAAGGCGAAGGAAAACTCCTCAGAATCTTTCTTGGCGAATCGGACAAGATTGACGGCACGCCGTTGTACGAAGCGCTTGTGGTTGCGGCGAAAGAGCACGGACTCGCCGGAGCAACGGTGTTACGGGCTATTCAGGGGTTCGGCGCACGAAGTCGCATACACACGGCAAAAATCCTGCGCCTCTCCGAGGATCTTCCGATTGTTGTCGAGATTGTTGATACGGAAGAGAAGATTCGAGTGTTTATGCCGGTTGTTGACGACTTGTTCCAGCGCAGCGGCTCCGGCGGAATGGTGACACTCGAACGGGCGGAAGTGATAAGGTATACACAGGGTAAGTGATTAGGCGTTTCTGACAAATTACCGTTTACGAATGTCGAAACTCACCATCTACCCAAAACCAACCTGCGCAACCTGCCGTGAAACGATGGCGATTCTGAAAGAAGCGGGAGTTGATTTCGAGGCAGTCAACTACAGAACCGCCGCGAATTTCTATTGCCACAGAGACACAGAAAAAGGAAGATTGGATTTCAAAGCGTAGGCTTGAAACTCCGTACCTCGGTGTCTCGGTGGCTGGTTACGTTGTTGTACCGACGCTCTTCATTCGTGTTGAAAGGAACAAGAGAATCCCTGCAAGTATCGGCGGCAGAGCCATTGTCAGTTCCATGAAGATTATTGTGGAAAGCGGGAAGTGATGCATCATGACGGGGTAACCGATGAGCACGAAGGCGCCGATCAAAAGAAAGACGAACACGCCGTGATTCGGCCATCGCCACGCAAGTAACGCGATGCCTAAAAAAACAAGTCCGGGAAAGAGAATATGCATGATGATGCCGGAGAGTTGCAGATTCTCGCCGACTCCTGAGGCTATACCAAAAAACAACCAGAAGCCCGCCCACAACAATCCTAAAACTCTTGCCGCATACAGCAGCAGTCGTGATTTGTCGATTGGTGCTTTCATCGTATCTCCCTTGGTGTACTCAAAACATAAATACATTTAACGAATAACTACAGCCGTCCGCGTTCGGAACGTCTGCCCGGCCTGAAGTCTGTAGTAATAGACGCCGCTTGGAAGTCCGTCAGCTTCAAATGTTGTGCGATGAAGCCCCGGATACACGGGTTCATTTACGAGTGTCCGTACCTGTTGGCCCAGAAGATTGAAGACGGCAAGTGTAATGAATGCGGCGCGTGGTACTTCATATTCGATAACAGTTGAACCGTTAAACGGATTGGGATAATTCGGTCGCAATCGGAAATCAACCGGGATCGCAGGGTTTGTTCGAATGTCGCGCAATATCCAATTGTCAGGGTCAAGCTCGACTTTTGCAGGCCTGCGCGAGAGAATGGCGGAGAATTGTTGCGGATTTGCGTCATTGAAAAACGTTACTGTTGTATCCCGATCGTCAGTCGAAAATCTGAAATCAACCGGCATTGTGAAAAATGCAGGGTTGGCAGTGCCGGTTGATTGAGAGAGATTCACTGTCACTTCATATCCATTGGAACGCTGCACGGAAGACCACGAGAAGCTGTACGTCGGGTACTTCTCCCCATAGAGCCATTGTTGGAAAAACCAGCCGAGCGATTGTTGCGAAACAGTTTCGCAGACGAACTGAAAATCCTCTGAAAGTGCCACGCCAAAGCTTAAACGCGGATCGGCAGCATAACTCTTCAAAGCGTGAAAAAAAACTGAATCACCCAAAACGCGCCGCAGCATGTGAAGCACGGAAGCCCCTTTGCGATACACCGTCGGCTGATCGAACAGGGTTCGGACAACCGATGTGTCGATCTTAACAAGAGGGCCGACGGCTCGCTTCGCCGTAGTCATCGTTTCATGCATTCTGTTCCGATACTGTTGTATTCCGTACCGGCCCTCTGCGTAAATTGATTCGCCGTAGGATGCGAAGCCCTCATTGAGCCAGAGATGCTGCCAGTTGGCACAGGTAATGAGATCGCCGAACCATTGATGCGCGAGCTCGTGGGCGAGAACGTATTCCTCAAAGGCGGCAAGCGTAAGCGAAGTCATGGTTTGATGTTCCATTGCCCCGCCCGAGCCGAACTGCGCGTGGCCGTATTTTTCGTTGAGAAATGGATACGGGCCGAAACGGTCCGAGAAGATATCCAGCATAGGCAGAACTTTGGAGAGGCTATCGCGGGCTTGCGTAAGATGTTGCGGCAGAACGTAGTTCAGCACGGGCATTGAGTCGGTTGGGGAATAGCGGTACCAATCCGTAAACTCGGCGTAGTTCGTGAGCGACACGAAAACGAGATACGTCGCAATCGGGTAGCGTGTGGACCAGAAGTACGTGTGCGTGTTGTCCGGATTCTGAGTGATGCTGACGAGTTTGCCGTTTGAAGCAACCTTGAAATCCTGTCGGCATGTAACGTGAATGTCAACAGAATCGGCCTTATCGATGGGATGATCTTTCGAAGGCCACCAATCCCGCGAGCCGTAGGGCTGACTCAGCGTCCAGACCCACGGCGTAGAGCCGTGCCCACCGAAGACAAAGCTTCCGAATCCCGTCCCCTGCGGAATCCCCTGATAATACACATCCAGCACCACCATCTGACCGAAACCGTAACTTCGGTTGAGTTCGATTGAAACGGTAGTGGGGTGCTGGACGAACTGAACGTTGACATTCTCCATCTTGATGGAATCGACCGTTAAGGTATTGGTCAAGTCGAGAGAGAGTGTCGCAAGCTGGTCGACTTTGCTGATGGCTTTGAGCGTCACGACGCCTCTCAGAAAATTAGGAGACGTCGTGATGTGGAGATTTAAGCGGTAGTATGTAACATCAATTCTGCTGTCGGCATTGGGATGCTGATGGGTATTAAGAAGCGATACGTACCGATGGCCTTCGGCGCTGAATGGATCTTGCTGCTTTTCCGGCAAAACAAGCAATTGCCCGAATACCGCATGCTTACACACCAACACCGCAACCGCCATTTTCAGCAATCTCATCAACTCTATTCTATGCAGAAGTACAAAGTACCCCGGCCGCTCCCGCGCGCAACGCACGAAAACGGCCGATGGTGAAAGAACATGCTTATCGTTTGCTCAGCGAAACAACCTCCCGCTTATCATATCCCAGATACACTTGCCGCGGACGGGCAATCTTCTGCTCGGGATCGAGCAGGAGTTCCTGCCACTGTGCAAGCCAGCCGCTCATTCTCCCGATCGCAAACAAGACCGGGAACATGTCAACGGGGAACTTCATTGCCTGATAGATCAATCCGGAGTAGAAGTCAACGTTGGGATAGAGCTTTCGCTTCACGAAATAATCATCCTCGAGAGCAATACGTTCGAGCTCAAGAGCAATATCCAGTTTCGGGTTGCGTCCCGTTACTTCGAACACCTGATCTGCAAGCTTCTTGATGATTTTGGCGCGAGGATCGTAGTTCTTGTACACGCGATGGCCGAAGCCCATCAGTTTACCTTTGCCATCTTTCACCTCACGAATAAACGCGGGAATTTTGTCCTTGCTTCCGATTTCATCCAGCATGTAGAGGACCTCAGCATTTGCTCCACCATGCAGCGGACCATACAATGCTGCCGCTGCCGCTGCCGCCGCACTGTACGGATCAACATGCGAGCTGCCAACAGAACGCATGGCGTTTGCGCTGCAGTTCTGTTCGTGATCTGCGTGCAAGATGAAGAGAATGTCGAGTGCCTTGGCGAGGACAGCGTTGGGTTTGTATTTTGGCTCGGCAACTTTGAACATCATGTTCAGGAAATTCTCGGCGTACGTCAATTCGTTGTCTGGATGGACGTACGGCATGCCGATGCTGTGACGGTATGCGAACGCGGCCAACGTCGGTACTTTGCCGATCAAGCGGTAGATTGTCAGCATCCGTTCTTGGGGGTCATGGATTTTTTTTGCAGATGGATAGAATGTTGAAAGCGCTGCAATCGTACTGACAAACATACCCATCGGGTTTGCGTCGTAATGGAATCCGTCCATGAACTTTTTGATGTTCTCGTGGACGAACGTATGGGTCGTGATGTTGTTCGTCCACTCTTCAATTTGTGCTTTGTTCGGCAACTCGCCGTGAATCAACAGATACGCTGTCTCAAGATAGGAGCAGCGTTCAGCAAGTTCATCGATTGGATAGCCGCGGTAACGAAGAATGCCTTTGTCGCCGTCAATGAACGTAATCTTGCTTTTGCATGACGCCGTGTTCATGAACGCCGGATCATAAGTCATCATGCCGAAATCTTCCGCGTCAACCTTGATCTGTCGCAGGTCTATGGCCTTCACCGTGCCGTTGTCAATGGGAATCTCGTATTGTTTTCCGGTACGATTGTCGGTGATTGTAAGCGTGTCAACTGTTCGTGTATCTTTCTGTTGTCCGCTTGGGGCAGTTGTAGGTTCCATTGTTGCTCCTCCAAAAATAAGTGGGTTATTGACCAAGAGGATCAATCTCGCAAGGGAGGTGGGGAGTGGTGCGGAAGGAAAAAGTCCCAGAGAGATTGCTCTCCTTGTGAATCTGAAAGAACGAGACTTTCTGAAACTAACCTATGAAGAACAGAAGGCAAAAACAAGTCTCGAACTCGTTGGAGTGGTGCTCGGAGTTTTCCGGTTTTGTCGTCCCCGCCAGAGTTTTTCCTCGTCGAGAGACTGCAAATGTAGCCGCCTTCCCAGAACAAGTAAAACGAGGAAATTAAAAAATCATAATTACAACAATATCTGAAAATTTTTGCTTGACAAACAGATATAATACGTTATATTTGCATTTGTCAGTTGAATCGGTAGTTTGCAAACTCAAAACGAGTAAAACAAGCATTATTGAGTCTGCCGTGCAGTAGTCACCCGGCACATTTTACTCTAATTCATGCAAGGGGTTCTCTTGTTATATCTTCGCACGCTAATTTATGTGTCCCTCCTGATTCTCACAATTCATTCATCAGCATTTTCCCAACGGGCGGACTCAACACATGCAATGTCTAAGCCGTCACCAATCAATCTCAATGAGGGAGTGAGCTTCGAAATTGCTCCGCACACCGGATTGATGGGGCGGAGCGGAACATTCGGGCTACGTCTTTCAATGAACTACGGATCGTTCAATCTTGAACTGGCGGGAGAGCAGGTGATCGGCAATCTGGCTAATCTATACCCTTTGTCTGTCAATGCAATTCTGAACCTGTCAACTCGCTCCCGGCTTATTCCATACGGGGCTGCAGGAGTAGGTTTGCTGCTTACCGTGCCAACCGCAACGATCGGAGATGAGACGGTCTCGTCTCTTGCCGTGAACTTCGGTGCCGGGGCTCGATATTACTTCACACGATCCTTCGGTGTACGCGTCGAAGTGAAGCAGTATGTCACAAATGTGAAGAACAGCAGAGACCAGAAGGATGAGTTGCTGCTCTTTCAGGGGATAAGCCTCGGCGTTACATTCATGGTTCGATAAACATCTACCAACGGAGGAACATGCGATTTCTACTGACTTCCTTTTCTCGGCATCGTTTACAGGGCATACTGCTGATTGTCTCGTCTGTATTCATTTCCACTGCTCCGGTACGGGCGCAGATGCCGTATGATAACAGCGTCAGCATATCGCTGGGCGCGTATGCTGCCAGCGGATTCGGAACGAATTTTAATTACGGAGCGCGATACAACTACTTCATTTCAGGGGGCAAGTTTTTCATTGAAGGTGCCCTCAGTTTCGGAAGTCTGAAATCCAAGGTTCTCGAAAACATTACGCGATCGCAAGTCTTTGACACAGAACGCCTGTACACATACGAATTCGTTGCGGGCATTGACCCGTACCCGAACGGATATACACCCTACTTCGTGATTGGTGTGGCGGGATTGAATCAAGGCGGACAATCGAACTTTGCCGGTGTGCTCGGCCTTGGCAAGAGAGTTCCGCTGAAGGGTTTGTTTGGAGGTGACAGGCTGGGATTCCGGTATGATGTACGTGATCAGATTTTTTCCCAAAGAATAATGAATAATGATCCGTTTATCTCACATAACATCGTCTTCACACTCGGATTGCAACTGTATTTCTAAATGACACACACCATGAATCTTGGGGAGAGGCGTATGATTCACAAACAAGTTGTTCTCCGAATATTCTTGAATGTACTGTTGTACGGAGTAATCGGCGCAATGCTTGCGGCGTGCGGTTCTTCACCGCCAGATGACATTCTGGACAAATCCGGCCAAGCAGCGCTGGTGTTTGTGAAGGAAAAGAGCCGGACGAATAACATCAGCGAGCCGATGCGCAGCAATATCGACAAATACTATCCCGGCAGTGATCTCTACGTACTCAGCCCGATCTCAAGCCAGGGCAAGCTGACAAATCTGACTGCCCAGTACACAACCAACGGCGTTACCGATCCGCGGAACTTCGGTGCTTGTGCCGACCCGGAAGTATCGTACGACGGGAAGAAGATTCTCTTCTCAATGAAAGTAAACCGGAACAGCCGGTGGCGACTCTACGAGATGAACGCCGACGGAACCAATCTCGTGCAACTCACGGACGGTTCGACCGGCGACGATATGGATCCGGCGTATCTTCCGAATGGCCAGATTGTGTTCACATCGACCCGTCCGGGAATTGTTGATGAGTATGAACGACGCGAATCTCCTCTCCTCCATGTGGGTGATCGTGCGGGTGATGGAAGGCTTGTCAACATCAGGCAGATCTCGTTCAACCAAAGTCATGACATAAACCCGATGGTTCACTCAAGCGGCAAGGTTATCTATGGCCGCTGGGAACATCTTGGCAACCCGAATAAGTTTCCGTTGTTCGTTATGAATCCGGACGGGACGCGACCGTTCATCCTGTACGGCAACCACTCTCCGCAGGCAAGCGGCGACAGATCATTTACAGAGGCTCGTGAACTCTCGGATGGCGGATTAGTGTGCTCGGTGATGGAACGGAACTCTCCGTTTGAAGGCGGCGCAATCGCCATCATTGATATCTCAAAATCGGATGACAATCTCACATTCATCTCTCCGCCGGATGCAATCTTCAACAACTCCGGCAGGGCAACAAGCGCCTTCTTCAAAACTCCGCATCCGATTATTGACAAAGGAGCATCGACGGAGAGAAGGGAGAAAATCCTTGTTGCCATGTCTCCCATTCCCCGCGAGCCGGGCGGCAGCCGCAGTGAAGGAGTGGACTACGGGATATATATTATGGATAAAGACGGTAACAATCTCCGCCTCATCTATAACGATCCCGAGTACAACGAGATCGACCCTGTTCCGCTTCTCCCTCGTGAAAAAATTCCCGGCGGGGTTCCGCAAGTGATTGCAATGGATCCGAATGTAGCCACCGGACTTGCAACAGCAGCATCAACAGGAATGTTCTTCGACGGCAACGTGTATGATAGGGCGACGAACGACGGACAAGTGCGGCCATCGGCGACTTTCGTGAACGATGACGGGTCGGCCGGCCAGGTGAGGTACGTGCGTGTGTTGGAGGCAGTATCGTTGCCGCGGGAGGGCAACAGGCGAGGTCAGGCCATCGGAAACACGAATCTCGAAAAACAAAGAGTGGTGGGATATGCTGCAGTCAGGTCGGATGGTTCGTTTTCGATTGAGGTGCCGGCCAACCGTTCGTTGCATCTGCAAACCCTTGACCAGCATGGCGTTATGCTCGTCAACCAATTGACGTGGATTCAGGTGATGCCCGGTGAAAAGCGTTTGTGCACAGGCTGTCACGATTCTCATGATCGTGACCGGATTATCAACGACCTGCAGATTGCGCCGAACAACCAGGTCTTGAACCGCGCACGCGGCAGCGCGTATGAATCAGGGTTTCATAACGCCGAAGTCGTTGTGAATCATCCTGCAGCGCGAACCGATACACTCGACTTTTTTGACCGACATCGAACGAACCGAACAAACACAGTTCAGGCAGTTTTTGACCGCCGCTGCATTTCCTGTCACGGTGAAACGGCTCCCGCGGGCGCGCTCAGTCTGCAAACAGTTGCAGCCGACCTGACGCCGCCCCCGGCAAACAGCAACATTACAACCACTGTGTACGAGAGGATCACGCAGAATGGTACATACCGCACGCCGTCCGGCAGCCAGTTGCGGTATGTGAGGGACGATGGTGCACGACGCAGTCCGCTCATCTGGGTCATGTTTGGAAAACAATTAAATGATCAAACCAACAGGGATTACAGAACGCTTACGTACGACCACACACAACTGTGGACGAAGGATCAGTACAACCGAATCGATCCGTTCCTGCCTGCCAACCGTGACTTGCTGATGATGATCGAATGGGTTGACGCCGGAACCCAGTACTCCAACACTGTAAGCAGATAAAGAGAAGAAATGAGAATATCACAGTTGTTTGCTGTAGCGTTGCTGCTCTACTTTTTTGCGGGCTGTTCGTCAACAAAAGTCTATCAGCGCGGCAACCTCGGCGATCCTATCATGGAACGGAAAGATGTGTTCGCGAAACAGAGTCTTGAAGAGAAGTTCTTTTCGACTCGCGAGGGAAGCATCGGCGGTACAAGCGGCATCGGCGGCGGCTGCGGTTGCGCAAAGTAATATGACTCATTAAGAAACCGATTCGGGAACGACACAACGACATGAGACGATACATCAAGCCGATTTCCGTATGCACGCTGCTATCATTTCTCCCGTGGTTGACGGGATATGCCGCGGGCGAACGCGAAGGTCTCGGTTTCACAACGTACTATTTCTCCGACAGCGGCGACAACAGTGTCGTGACGACATCCTTCAAACTCGCCAAGAAACTCCTGGAGAACACGTTGTTTCTGATTGACATAGAATTGGATCAGGTCACGGTTCCCGCCGTTACGGCAGTAACCGGTGCTACAAGGCCTCAAAGACGGAAGAACGAACCCTTCGAGAAAAACCGTGGACAAATAATCGTCGGTGTGCAGCAAGGTCTCGGAGACAATGCCTCGTTTGCGGGGAACTTCTACCGAAGCCAGGAAATTGACTACGTCTCGAATGCGTTTGTCGGCATCTTCAGCCACGATCTGAATGACAAGAACACAACGGTAACGTTACGGGGTCAATACAATGCCGATTTGGTCGGCAAAATTCTTGATGATGGTGATATCGTCAATCAACGAAAGAAGACTTACAACGGCTCATTCAATCTCTCACAAATCCTTTCTCCCAACACCGTTATGGATGTGAGTTACGATTTTGTGCTGCACAAGGGATTTCAGAGCGATCCGTACAGGCAGGTACGAGTGCTTGACGGAACAGGTGCTTCGATTACGGTTGATGAACTCCACCCGAACTCACGGACGCGGCATGCCGCAGCAATGAAGCTGAGCCAGTTTATCGCGCCGATCAAAGCATCCGTTATCGGCAGCTACCGCTACTATTTTGATTCGTGGAAAGTAAAATCTCATACAGGCGAAGTCAAGTTCAACAAATATATTCTCAATGATCTCGTCTTCGGTGTCGATTTCCGCTACTACACGCAAACGGCGGCGTATTTCTACAAAGACAGATATGACGGGAATCAGTATCAGGCGGGGGGACTCCGCACAGCAGATTACAAGTTGAAGGAGTTTTCATCCAACAATTTCGGGTTTACGCTGACGTATCTGTTACGAGGGCTTGCAAAGTCGAATCCAGACATGCAGTTCCTTCAGGATTCGGCCATAGAACTTCAATATTTTCGATACTTCAACAGCTTGGATTTTTCGGCTGATATTATTCAAGCAAGCATCACGTTTTCGATTTAATCGGGGAGAAGCGTATGAGTACCATAAAAGTGTGTGCAGTGATGGTGATGAGCGCTGGCATGTGGGTGACGGCAAGTGCAGGAGGGTCACGCTCGCCTGAGCAGTTGGGTGCACACTGGGCACGGGTTTCCGATGAGGCGCAGATTCAGCTTATCGTTGATAGGCTGAGATCGGGTGGTGGTGAAGGGACGGTGAGGAAACTCGTGCCCGCCAATCTTGCAACAGCAACACAAACATCAGGGCACTCGCTCGCAGGGGAGCGCGGTGGGACGACAGGAGCGGTGCGTACATCTACCAATGTGGCTGCGGAGCGGCAACGGGGCGGCCGCTCGTCGTACAGCGTAAATATGCAGGCGAACGCAGCCACGGTGGATTTTCCTTCCGGCGAGAAGCTTGAACTGCAAAAAGCCGAAGGTTTCTGGAAAGTGACCGGTGGTTCAGTCCCCAAGGGTCTGTCCGCGGAGGAAGGTGAAGCCCGCTCGATCACCACCATAACGGGAGGCTCCGGGGTATCCGTTGGAGAAACGTTTGCCCCCGCCGCAATCAGCCGTGAACACAGCATAGGACGTTTGACGAGCGGTGTGACGCGGGCTCGAATAGGCCGGCAACTGTTCGGTGCGCCGGAAAATACAGCCTCGTACTACAGTGTTAGCTACAGGAAATCAGCTCCATTTGTCGAGGCAACGTACATTCAATTTGTTCTTGATCCGGAATGGAATCGCATTGTGTACGGCAGCATGGGAAACTGGATCAGAACATACACTGTGCAAAGTCCGTCGGGAATTGCGGTGGATGCGGACGGTAATGTGTTCGTCGGAGAAGCTGCAAACAAGCGCGTGCTGGTACTGAAACTCACGGGCAGCGGAAACGATGCGGTGCTGCAGCATCGCCATCAAATTAACAACATCACAACGCCGACCGACATTGCCATCAACGACAACGGCACGCCGTTCAACACGGACGACGATTTCGTGTACATCGCGGACGCATCGCAAAACAACATCTACAAGTACACAGGCGGCGCAGGCCGCAACTCGCTTGTTGCAGTGTACGAAGGTTTCGACTCGCCGACCGGAATTGCAGTCGGCAGATGGAACGGGGCGAACGAGAACATCCTTTATGTTATTGACAAAATTGCAAAACGCATTCGAGTGTACGACGACGAGGGCACATCCCTCTTTCTGTTGGGGGAATACAAGGGTGATTACAGCCAGTATTTTTCATCAATAAAGATTGACCATTTCGGGCATGTGTATGTTGTCGACAAGGTGAACTCCCGAATTCTGAAATTCACATCCTCGCTCGACCTTCTCGATGCGGAAGGCGGAGATGATACCTACCAAGCGCTGGCGCATATTGATATCCCTTTTGCAAAAATCGTTGTTGAAGGCGAAGGGAGCTATTGGACAGGGTTCAACCAGTTGTTTGCCGTTGAACGTTGGGACAACGGCAGCGGCGCACAACGTCGTACGCTCGGCGTAAAGATGAAGAATATCGAATTCAGCGCCGATGCCGATATCAGCGCTGTGCGTAATGATTTTATCCTGACCGATGTCAGCAATGTCCATGTCAGGATTTATGATGAGAACAAGCGGCTCGTTCGCACTCTGACTTCATCGTGGATGGTTGCCGGAAGCAAGGACCTGCAGTGGGACAGGAGAGATGATGAGGGAACGCAGGTTCCTCCCGGCACGTACCGTTATGAAGTCGGAGCAACATCGGCGTACGGCGGCGAGCCGACAATTTCGAATACCCGCTTCTATTTGCCGTTGTATTACCATGAAGATTGCGGCAGTACAAACCGGATGAATGATGCACATCTCGTTCAGGGAAGCGCTGTGGCATGGGGCTCTGCTCCGTCGCAAACAGCGAGTGAGCACGGTTCGTCGGTGCAATACAGGTTCACCGGTTTGAACCCGGCGGGTGAGTATGAAGTCGCTGCAGAGTGTGCGGCCGGTGATGGAGTGCAGCGACTTCAGGAATTAACCGCCGATGGCATCCGCGTCGGCGGGCATATTCGTGTTACGGCAAACCCTGCAGCAACAGGCTTCATGAAACTTCCGCAGGAGAGCTACGCCGACGGTGAGGTGACGATTGCCGTGAACAGACTTGCCGAAGGCTCGGCGGTGGTAACCCAGTTGTGGCTGAAGGAAACCGGCGTCGGGTTTAACCCGCAGCCAATTGCCACGGTGCCCTCGAAGTACCTGCTTGAGCAGAACTTCCCAAATCCCTTCAACCCGACAACAACCATCCGGTACGCAATCCCGGAAGATGCTGTTGTAACGTTGAAGGTGTACAATATCAACGGACAGGAAGTGGCAACACTGGTAAGCGAGCCGAAGGCAGCAGGCAAATACGAAGTAACATTCGACGCGAAAAACACGCTCGGCAGTTCACTCTCGTCGGGCATTTATTTCTACAGAGTGACGGCGGGAAGGTTCACGGAAACGCGCAAAATGGTTTTGTTGCGGTAAGATGTGAGCTATTACATTACAATAAATAAACAAACGATACGGTACGAACGTTGGAGTAATCGGGGAGATACGAAAATGAAAACACTTGCACTTTGTGTAGTATTACTCATTGTTTGTTTCACACCTCAAGTTCTTGCTCAGCCATCTGTTACATGGGTGAACGCATACTATACCGATTGGGACTATCAAAGAATGCCCCCGAGCGCTATCGACTTTCGGGGACTGACGAACATCATCTTCATCAATCTCGATCCAATCGGCAGCCCTCCCTACTTTCAATTTCACTGGCCCGGCCAGCAGGTCTTTGAGGCAACCGCAGCCGATTTGATTGCCCGGGCTCATGCCAACGGCGTCAAAGTACTTCTCGGCCTGGGCGGCGTGTGGTGCTCCGGCGACTGCGGGGGAAATGCATTCCTCAACCATGCGAATGATCCGGTATGGGTTCACAACTACGTGACCGCCGTTCTCAATTATGCCAGATCCAAAGGGTATGATGGAGTTTCGCTCGATTGGGAAGGAAGTGTGTTTCGTGAGGGATGGATCCGGCTTACCGACAGTCTCAGGGCCGGACTGAACAGGTGGAATCCAAGAGGCAAGTTCAGCGCTGCCATTGCCGGCATGATTCAGATGGGTTGGAACAATCCCTACGATATTGCCGCGCTCAACAGGAATATCGACTACATCGAATCCATGACGTTCGATCTGAATGGATATTGGAGCGGCGCAAGCGGCTTCAACTCACCGCTGTATGACCCGACTCCTAACTGGCCCGGATACAGAGGCGATAACGTTCACCAGTCGTCGCTCAACTGGATAGCTCGCGGCGTTGAGCCGGCGAAGTTTGCCACGGGTATTCCATTCTACGGTTTTAAGTGGTGGGGGATTACGGCTCCGGGACAGACCGGTTGGTCCAACAGTTATTTTACACGGTATCATTTTGTTCTGCGGGAGGATTTGGGCAAAGGTGTGCTGCGCAGGGATACACAGTCGAAGACACCCTGGATCAGCAAAGTGAACGGGCAACTTGGCTCGAACGAAACGGCATACATTGATTACCACGATTCGCAAGCCGTGACCGAAAAAGTAAACTATGCCCTCCAGCAGGGGCACGGCGGGATAATGGTTTTCGATCTGAATTCAGGATATCTGGACCCGCAGAACTATCCGAATGTTTCTGACAGAAATCCGCTGCAAACTGCAATGAGAGTCGCACTGGGGTCGACATCACTTCAACCGCCCGACATACTACCCCGAGGGTTTGTGTTGGAGCAGAACTTTCCGAATCCCTTCAATCCAACAACAACAATACGATACGCATTGGCGGAGGATGCAGTTGTTACATTGAAAGTGTACAACATGATCGGGCAGGAAGTTGTAACGTTGTTGAATGAGCCGAAACAAGCCGGAACGTACGAAGTAACATTCGAGGCGAGGAACAACCGTGGCGATGCACTGACCTCGGGGGTGTATTTTTACGAAATGAAGGCAGGCGGCTACTCCGAAACAAAGAAGATGGTTCTGCTACAATGAATTCCATGCAACTGAGCCATATAACAATCACACCATTCCAACGACATGACATGAGGCAGAGAGATGTTATCGAAATATCGGGCTTTGCGGGTGACGGCATTGGCCGTTGCATTCTTAACAACAACATCATCGGCAGGGGTGTTTTCCACTGCACTGCTTGCCGGTTATAAGGGCGGGACTGGTTTTGCATTGAGCGGATCAGCAGCCGGGTTTGCTTCCGGTTTTCCACTTGCGTTTGAATTCACAGTCGGTCACGCCCGGATGGATCCGGGGAGCGCGGAACTGGCACGAAAGATCTTCATCAACGATGCTACGGACGGAACGCCCGAAAAGGCAGGCTGGATGTGGGATATGCAGTTCGATTTTCTCCATCCCGTCAGGATACTCGGACTGAACAATGCCAACGTGTATGCAGGTGTCCGCTATTCCGTTTTCACGGCTAACTTCAAGTTCGTTGGAGGGAATGAAGACTTCGACGTCACAAGCTATCAATGGGGAATAGGGGCAGGCGTGAAGGCGTTGTTTCCGATGAGCAGAAGTCTGGGATTTGTTGTGAAGACAGGCGTTGAGCATTTCTTCACCGGAACACTGTACGGGCACGATACATCCTACAGCCCGAACGGCGAATATGTGAACAGGAGGAGAGACTATACGTTTAAGGAGGCGGACGCTGTTGTCAATCAGCCGAAGTTTCACTTGGTAGGAATGCTGGGAATCAGCTACGCGTTCTGAGTTCAGTCAATCAGCATAACAAGTAACATTGGGGGGGGTGGGGGATGAATCTCGTACATCATTTTCATTGGACGTCGTCGGTAAAATGTCCGAACCATCACGAAGCTGTCAACGTCTTCGTCGATCAGCCGGTGGCGCCGGGCGGTTCCCATATTGAAATAACGGGTTGTTGCAGGGAATTTACGGGGCTTGTCGAAAAGAAATTGCGAAGCGTCGTGCAGGCAAGCTTTCACACAAGCGTTACGACTTCGTCGGAAACGGGGATGGCGGACTGGCTTTCGAAGCTTCCGCGAAGAAGTTAAAACAGGAATTGTACCATCCGCTCGACAGCGAAGGATAATCAACGCACAATTGGCAAACGCTGTCGGGTGGTTGGTGCTTAAATGTCGAATGCAGGCTCGGATCGTTCGCCCAAGGGGGACTCCCGGGGCATTGCCTTTCGCGGCGATTCCTTGGATCGGGAAAGCATGAGATGTGACTGCACATCAAACGCCGGCTCGCCGTTCAGCGGAACCACGCGTGTGTAGCCGCCGTTCGCATCGAGTACGCGGGTTCCTGCCGTGTCGCGTAAAGCATCATCGAGCGTTTCGCGTTTGATGAATTCGGCCCACACCCGATCCTCAATAGGGAACATGAGTTCAACGCGCCGGTCGAGGTTGCGTCCCATCAGGTCGGCACTGCTGCAGTAGAGTTCGGGATGTTCATTATTGGAGAAGTAGAAGACGCGGCTGTGTTCGAGAAATCTGCCAACAATACTGCGTACACGAATATTTTCGCTGACGCCCTTCACGCCGGGACGCAGACAGCAAATTCCCCGCACAATAATGTCAATCATCACTCCTGCCTTCGAAGCCTCATACAGCGTTTCGATCATTCTTGTGTCGGTCAGGGCGTTCATTTTCATCAATATCTTTGCGGGCTTGCCGCTTCGCGCGTGCCCGATCTCCCGCTGAATCAATTCTGTCATTCGGCTTCGCAAGTTCACGGGAGCGACAATCAGCTTCTTGAACTCCTCCTTGTGCGAAAACCCGGTAAGGAAATTAAACACTTCGGAGGCATCAACGGCAAAGTCGTCTTTGCATGTCAGGTAGCTGATATCGGTGTAGATACGTGCCGTGTCGGGATTGTAGTTGCCTGTGCCGAGATGAACGTAACGACGAAGCCCGTCCGGTTCTTTGCGTATCACCAGCGCAATTTTGGAATGTGTCTTCAATCCGACCAATCCGTACACGACGTGAATACCCGCCCGTTCGAGTTTTTTCGCCCAGCCGATGTTGTTTTCCTCGTCGAAGCGGGCTTTCAGTTCCACGAGAACGGCTACTTGTTTTCCGCTTTCGGCTGCAAGAATCAACAGCGGAATAAGCGGCGATTCCTTCCCGATTCTGTACAGAGTTTGTTTGATGGCAAGAACATTCGGGTCGGTTGCCGCAGACCGGATGAACTGCACAACGGGGGCAAACGAATCGTACGGATGATGCAGCACAACATCACCCCGCCTGATCAAGGCAAAGATGTCGTCGCCCTCTTCTTCATTCAACAAAACGGCCGGATGGTGGGGCGCATCTTTGAGATCGGGACGGGGAAGCTTCAGCAGTTGCATAAGATGGCCGAAACCCAGAGGCGGCCTGAGATGGTACACATCATCTTGCGTGATGTCCAGATTCTCGGCAAGAATGTCGATAATGCGCTGGGGCATCGTATCTTCCACCTTCAGCCGCACAACCGATCCGAAGCGCCGCATCTTGATCGATTCCTCGATCGAATGAATCAAATCCTCCGCTTCATCTTCCTGGATTTCAATGTCGGCGTTGCGCGTAACGTGAAACGCGTGGGATTCGTTCACCGTCATGCCGGGGAAAAGCAGGCCGAGGTTCTCACGTATCAATTCCTCAAGCCATACAAAACGGTGCGGCGGCCTGTTGCCGTTCGGAATCTCAACCAGGCGCGGGAGAACATCGGGTACTTTAACACGGGCGAAGCGTTCCTCGCCCTTCGGGTTGCTGACGGAAACTGCAAGGTTCAGACTCAGATTGGAAATGTACGGGAACGGATGTCCCGGATCGAACGCGAGCGGCGTGAGCACAGGAAAGATTTCCCTGGCAAAATACTCCGCGAGCCGGGCTTTCTCTTCGGAAGTGATATCCTTCATCTTCAAAAGATGAATTCCGCTTTCCGCAAGCTGCGGATGCAGCTCGTTCCAGAAGAGGCCGGACTTGTCTTTGAACATGCGCGACGAACGCTCGTGAATTGCTTTAAGCTGTTGAACAGGGACTTTACCGTCGGGCGAAAGTTCCGCAACATCCGCAAGAATCTGTTCCTTGATGGCAGCGACGCGGATCATGAAGAATTCGTCGAGGTTGGAACTGGTAATTGCGAGAAATTTGGCACGCTCAAGCAAGGGATGGCGCTTGTTCTGCGCTTCTTCAAAGACGCGTTGATTGAACTCAAGCCAGCTCAATTCGCGGTTGATGTACAACGACGGGTCAAGCGTGGACTGTCCGGGCAATCCCTGATCGGCAGTGCGGATGGGCTTGCGGCGGCGGATTCGTGATGTTCGTGCGCGGCGGGGTTTGGCCTGACCTTTTGATTCCAGTTGATCCGTGTCCGCCTTCGCCTCGGTTTTTCGGGTCAAGGTATCCTCGTCCGTGGTTTTTTTTGGCTGATCGCGCTGCTCAAGCATGAATAACAAGGCGAGTCACTGGACTCGCCCCCGTTTTTTGTGAATCTGAAGTGTTGAGATTGTGAATTGATGATAAGGCATGTTCCGGAAGAAGGCAAGTTATGGTTGTGTAAAGAATCCCGTGTGGAACAGTCAGGATGTCGGCCATTTTGGGCATTTTTGGCTCAATCCGATACTAAATGAGCGAACTACGACTAAATCAGTCCTTGTTGATTAAGACGATCTTGTTGATATTTCAACGTAATTTTCACGTCCAAGAAGCTTCGCGTTATCGTCGCTTTTTGTGTTCCTTGAACATTGATTTTAAGAAATCACGCTGAAGCAAAGGAGCTTACTTGGCGCATAAAGTTTTTCTGTTTTTTCTGTTCTTTGTAGCCGGTACCGCAATTATCGTCGTCGGTATCAACGGATTCAGCTATTACACCACCCCCATTCCCCAGCGGCCCTTTCTTCCCGAATACAACACCATGAAGCCGTCCGGCAACTACAGCCACGGACTCGGAATTATCGGGGCGTCGATGATTACCATCGGGGTTACAATGTATTCGACACGCAAACGAGTGAAGAAACTCTGGAATCTTGGCAAGCTTTCGCGCTGGCTGGAAGTTCACATCTTTCTCTGTTTGCTGGGTCCTATTCTCGTTGTGTTTCATACCACGTTCAAAGCGGGCGGCATTGCTGCGATCAGTTTGTGGTGTATGGTTTCGGTTGCGGCCAGCGGCATCATCGGCAGGTTTCTCTATGTACAGATTCCGCGCAACCTCAAGGGGAGTGAATTAACCCGGCAGGAAATCAACAACGAACTGGACAGACTTCGAGACGAGATTGCGCATTCCCCTCTTGGCATTCAGTTGGTAAACAAGATAGATGAGAGCTTTTTGGCAATTCCGAAACCCGAAAAGCTGCTGGAAATGTTCGGGCTACTAATTCGTCTACAAAACACGAGACGCCAGGTGAAACACGCTGTTCGTGAAATGATTGCCAAAAGCAGAATGACGGGGGAACAGACCCGCTCACTCTACAAACTTGCCTCCGCCCGAACAACGCTCGTTCAAAAAACAGTACTGCTTGCCCAAGTTGAGAAGTTGTTTTTCTACTGGCATGCGATTCACCTACCGTTTACCGTCATCATGTTCATTACGCTGGCCGCTCATGTTTCGGTAACTGTGCTGCTCGGATACCGCTGGATTTTTTGAGTGATGAGGATGAAGGAAATAGTCCCGCTGCTGATTTGCTTGATGTTGCGGGGAAATATCTATGCCCAGTTCTCGCCGGGCGAGCTCTCCCGCGTCCACATGCAGCTTGAAGGAATCAAGACCTGTCTTCAGTGCCATGAAACAGGAAAGGAAATCAGCGGGCAGAAATGCCTCGCCTGTCATCAGGAAATCAAGTCAGCAATCGATGCGAAGCGCGGGTATCACTTCAGAGTTGCTGCGCAACAATGCGTGGCGTGTCACAAGGAACATCTCGGCCGTGATGCGAAAACGATTCAGTTCGACAAGAATACGTTCGATCATGCGCAGACAGGTTTCAACCGGACGGGGAAGCATGCAACAATTCGGTGCGAGGATTGCCATTCCATAAAGAATATCAAGGACCCGCACATTCTTGCACTCGTAAAGGAAACCGGACGGGAGACGTATCTTGGGCTTTCTCAATCCTGTTCCGATTGCCACACTGACAGGCATAATGCCACAGTAGGCAAGGAATGTCAGGGCTGTCATACAACAACGGCCTGGCGGCCGGCCACGTCTTTCGATCATTCGAAGACAGAGTTTACACTAAGAGGCACTCACACCAAAGTAGCGTGTATTAAATGCCACACCGATCTTGAAGCAAGAGAAAAGGAGAAGCCCATTCTTTTCTCAACAAAGCCATTTTCTGACTGCGCCCCCTGCCATCGTTCGTCCCACAGTGTCGAATTTGCAGGAAAGCAAGCTTGCAGTTCCTGTCATTCGGAAGAGGGTTGGACAAGTGCGCGGGCAAGCACCAAGTTCAACCATGATCTGACACCTTTCCGTTTAATAGGAAAACATGCGACTGTTCAATGCGAAAAATGCCACAAATCGACGGCAATTTCGATTCCCGGTCAACGGCTGAAGTTGGCACACAATACGTGTCGTGATTGTCATACAGATTATCACAAGGGGGAATTTGCGGCGAGGTTCGAGAGCAAGTGTGAAACGTGCCATACGCCCTTCGGATTCCGGCCGGCAACATATACCATTGCCGCTCACAGCACAGCCCGCTTTCCATTGACAGGAGCCCATGTGGCGACACCCTGCGAGAAATGTCACGTGTCAGGGAATGACGGGAGGAAGATCTTTCGGGTTGCGAATATCCAATGCGACGGATGCCACAGAGATGTGCACAACGGGCAGTTTGCGTTTGAAATGAAGGGGCAGAGCTGCGCCGCGTGTCATTCAACGGAAGACTGGTTTCCCAATAAATTCGATCACTCAAAAACAGATTTCGTCCTTGTTGGCAAGCATGCGAAGACGAAGTGTGCAAGCTGTCACAAACCCGTCAGGATCGGAAATGCAGAGGTTGCTCAATTCAAGAATACGTCTTCAAAATGCGAATCGTGCCACAAGGAAGTCCACACGAAACAGTTTGCGAAGAGCGGTGAGACAGACTGCGCAAGTTGTCATGAGCCGTCAGGATGGAAGTCACCGGTATTCGACCACAATACACAAAGTTCGTTTGCACTGACGGGCGCGCACTCGCGTGTGGATTGCCGTCAGTGTCATCAGGAGGAACAGAGTAGCTTCGGGAGATTTGTTCGCTACAAGCCACTATCAACGAAATGCGAATCATGTCATGCGCAAGGGAGTATCAGGCAATGACTAAATCCTTGAACCGCACTGAAAGCAGCCTTACGGCCAATGTATCAGGATGGATATGCAGGAGTACCAGACTGTTCCTTTATCTTAGTATTCTCACGTCGGTTTTTCTGGGAGTTGAGAAGGGTGTAGCACAGGAATCGCCCCACGGCAAGATCCGGTTCGAATGCAAGACATGCCACACAACGGAAACGTGGAAAATAAAGGAAGGCGGTATATTCAACCACGAAGCAACCGGTTTTGCATTGACAGGGCAGCACACGTCGTTGCAGTGTGTATCATGTCATCAGGGCCTGAAGTTTCCCAAGAAGTCATCAGACTGCCTGTCATGTCACACGGATGTCCATAAGAGTGAGATGGGAAACAACTGCTTGCGATGTCATACGACGCAATCATGGAAGATTGCCGACATGGTGCAGAGACATCAATCAACCCGATTCCCGCTTCTCGGCAAGCACTCGACGTTACCTTGCCAAACATGCCACACCAATGCTGCCCGGAAACAGTTTGCAGGAACACCGACCGATTGCTTTGGCTGTCATCAGGAGGATTTTACGACGGCTCGATCTCCGAATCATGTTACTTCGGGATTCTCCACGGATTGCATGCAGTGCCACGACGTCACAGCGTTCAGGTGGGGAGCGGGATTCCAGCACGAACTGACGCGATTTCCTCTCACAGGGGCGCATGTCGCGGCATCGTGCTTTGCCTGTCACAAGAATCAAGTCTTCAAATCAACACCAACAGTATGTGTATCCTGCCATCAGACCGAGTATACATCGACGGCGAATCCGAACCATGCAGCGGCCCGCTTTGCGACTGAATGCCAGACGTGCCATACCACATCACGATGGCCGGGAGTCGCGTACAATCACGATCAAACGCGATTCCCGCTGGTCGGTGCTCATCGCAATCAGCAGTGCAGGGATTGCCATGCTGACAACGTATTTTGGGGAAAGCCAACGGATTGTCTCTCATGTCACCGCACGCAGTTCAATTCCGCACAAAACCCGAACCATGTTGCAGGCAGCTTCCCGACGGATTGTCAGCTGTGTCATACGTCGAACGCGTGGAGTCCCGCGCAGTTTGACCATAACGCGACACAATTTCCGTTAACAGGGCGGCATGGCAGCACGCAATGCCAGGCGTGTCACATCAACAACAACTACCAGCTTACATACACGAATTGTTACGAGTGCCATCAAGCGAACTACAATCTGCCGGCAAATCCGCGGCATGTGACACCGAGTTTCGCCCTTGACTGCACGCCGTGTCATTCAACGTCGGCGTGGTCGCCGTCATCGTTTACTCATAGTGCGACGAGTTTTCCGCTTACAGGGCGTCACGTGAGTACGTTGTGCAACCAGTGCCACGTGAATAATGTGTATCAGAATTTGCCCGGAACATGCTGGGATTGCCATTCAAACAATTATCTTGCGACGACAGATCCGAACCACGTGCAGCGGAATTTCAGCCATGATTGTACGCAGTGCCATTCAACCAATGGCTGGGATGGCGCGTCGTTTGACCACAATACCACGAACTTTCCTTTGACGGGCAGGCACCTTTCTACACAATGCGCGCAATGTCACATCAACGGCAACTATCAGCTTGTGTACACAAACTGCTATCCGTGCCACACAACACAGTACGCTCAACCACAGAACCCGAACCACGTTCTTGGAAACTTCAATCATGACTGCGTGCCGTGCCACACGACTACGGCGTGGATGCCATCAACATTCAGTCATTCGACTACACCGTTCCCGCTGGTTGGGGCCCATCAATCTGTGTCGTGCAATCAATGTCACGTCAACAACCAATATCAGGGGCTTCCGAACACATGCTGGGATTGCCATGCCACGACGTTCAACAACACAACAAATCCGAATCATCAGCAGGGGCAATTCAGTCACGATTGCCTCCAATGCCATACGCAGTCTGCATGGCAGCCCGCATCATTCAATCATTCAACAACTAATTTTCCGCTGACTGGCCGGCATCTGACGGCACAATGCCAGCAGTGCCATATAAACGGTAATTATCAGCTTGTGTATACGAATTGCTATCCTTGCCATGCAACGCAATACGCTATTCCGACAAACCCGAATCACGTCACGCTCCAATTCGGCCACGATTGTACGCCGTGCCATACACAGTCGGCGTGGCTTCCGTCAACCTACAACCACGATCAGCAATACTTCAGGATTTACTCCGGGAAGCATCGAAACAAGTGGACGAGTTGCTCGCAATGCCACCCGTCGATCGGGCAATATCAGAACTTCACGTGCATCAGTTGCCACGAGCACAGACAGTCGGAAATGAATAATAAACATCAAGGTGTTCCCGGCTATCAATACAATAGCCCGGCATGTTACAGTTGCCATAGGAATGTGTGATGAGGAGTAGATATGTGTGGGTGTGTATCCTGCTTGCACTGAGCGCAAGAAGTGAGGTAAAGCAGATACGCGGCAGGGTAACGTACGTGGCAAGCGGAACAGTGTACACATCGCTGGGAAGAGAGTCGGGTGTTCAGGATTCTACTCTTCTTTTTGTTGTCTCCGGCAGAGACACAACAACATTGAAAGTGTTTGCCGTGAGTTCAAAATCCTCTGCTTGCCGGATTCTGCACGGCACACGTTCTGCCGGCATTGGTGATGAGGTTTTGGGAACCATCGAAATTGCAGAAACAGTCCGAACGGCTGCCGATACCTCACGAACGTTAAGTCCAACTACACGGGCTCCGATGCCGAATCCTCGTGCACTGCCTCCGGTTCCTGTCCAAGAAGGCATTCTGAGCGTCAGGGGAAGGCTCAGCGCCCAGTATTTCACTTCTCTCTACGACAATACGCTGTTCAATATTTCACAGCCCGGAGTTGTCGTAAACTTGCGCGGCACAATACGCGACGTGCCACTGAAGTTCGATGTCTACACAAATGTCAGAACGCTTTCAGTCGGCAATAAGAGTCCGTTCTCCGGAGGCGCAATCAACCAAACCCGGATTTACGGACTTTCAGTGACGTATGATGATGGCGAGAATGTTCTTTCGCTCGGAAGGATCATTCCTGTTTTTTCGCCCTCCATCGGATACATTGATGGCGCGCTGGCATCAAAAACATTCGGCGGTTTTACGGTGGGAGGAACAATCGGATATCAACCCGCGTTCAACCTGCGCAGTCTCTCCACCGACTTCAGGAAATTTGCGCTCTTCGCACAATATAGAACGCCCGATCGCATTTCGTTGTCCGTTTCAACGGCGTATGCGCGTACATATTTTCGGTCGGTGCTTGACCGTGAGGTAACAAGTGTACTGCTCAATGCTTCGCTTGCGTCGAACCTTTTTCTCTATGCCAATACGGAAATTGACTTGAGAAGAAAGTCCGGCAGCGATTTCATCCTCTCGCCCAAACTGACCGGGGCGTACGTCAATCTCAACTATCGTATCATCCGGCCGTTGAGTGTAAGTATCGGCGCCGATGCTTCCCGGCCGTATTACAGCTTCGAATCCGTGCGGCTTATTCCGGATTCGCTTCTGAGGAACGAGCTACGCTCAGGCGTAAGTGTCAGTATGAATATCCTGTTGCCAGGCGGCATATCGCTGTTCAATACGTACACACCCCGTACTTCCGAAAACGAATCGTTCGGCAGCGACTTCTCGAACTACTCGGCAATCAACTTCTCTGATATCCTATCAAGCGGGATTAGCATCCGTGGCAATATGAACGTGAATGCGAATCAGTATACACGTGGAACCGGATATGGCGTGTCGATCCAGAAAACCTTCGCTCAACTGCTCGATATCAATCTTCGCCTGCATCGTAACGGCTACACGGTGAAGCAAACCGATGTGAGAAGCTCAAGCTCAACCCTTGGTGCTGACGTGATGGTGTTTCTAACGAGAGAACTCAGTTTTGTTGCATCGTACGACAGGCTGAGCGGGTATGGTACGGTGTCGAATTCCGTGTTTGCCGAACTCAGTATGAGGTTTTAGGAGGGGAGAAATGGAGACGGCCTATACATTACTGGTGTTTGTTGTATTGTTGGGGGCGATAGCTGTTCCTTATTGGAGAAAAGTTGCGCGGCACAAGCGGGAAGCGGTTGAGAAGTTTGAGAAGAATCAGCGGATGGGCATACTGCCTCCCGTCACGCTTCATCCCCATTTCGATCTCACGAACTGCATTGGCTGTGCAAATTGCGTGCGTGCATGCCCCGAACATGTACTGGGCATCGTGCAAGGTAAACCGGCAATTATCAACGGAACAAAATGCGTGGGTCATGGTTTGTGTGCGGATGTTTGTCCGGTTGGCGCTATTACGTTGGGTTTCGGAACGCCGCGCCAGGGCATGGAACTTCCGCAGTATGATGACAACTTCGAGACGAATGTTCGCGGCCTGTATATCATCGGCGAGTTGAGCGGCATGGGTTTGATCAAGAACGCAATTGCGCACGGAAAGAAGGCTGTGCAGCATGTTGCGTCAACCCGCCGGTCAAAACATCTGGATGGGTTGGATATCGTTATTGTTGGTGCGGGTCCGGCGGGTCTCTCAGCCGCCCTCACGGCGCAATCGTTGAACTTGCGGTATGTGCTGCTTGAACAGGATGAAATCGGCGGAGCATTGCTGCACTACCCGCGTCAAAAATTGGTCTTGACCAGTCCTGTCGACCTGCCGTTGTATGGAAAACTGAAGGTCTCGGAAATCAAAAAAGAAGAACTGTTGAGCATCTGGAAGGAGATCGTCGGGAGATTTCAGTTGAATGTCGTCACCGGACAAAAGGTGGAGGTAATTCACAACATCAACGATCACTTTGTCGTGAAAACGGCGACGGCCGAATTCAAGGGGGCAAACGTCATGCTTGCGCTGGGAAGACGCGGAAGTCCTCGCAAGTTGGGCGTGACAGGAGAGACTCTTTCCAAAGTCATGTACAGATTGATTGAGGCAGAATCATACAAGCACAAACATATCCTCGTCGTCGGTGGCGGTGATAGTGCCGTCGAAGCTGCTATCGGGCTTGCAAGCCAGACGGGGAACGTTGTGACCATCAGTTATCGCAAAGAAGATTTCGTTCGTCTGAAAGAAAAAAACGAGCACAAAGTGAAACAGTACCTCAATTCCGGCAAGCTCCACACAATCTTCAACTCGCAAGTCCTTGACATACGAGAAGACACTGTTCTTGTGCAGGAGTCCGGCAAGATCATGCACAATCTGCAGAACGATTTCGTGTTCGTTTTTGCGGGGGGGGAATTGCCGACTGAACTATTGAAGAAATGCGGCATCAAGCTCCGACCTGCAGAGATTGAGGCGCAGGCTGTCGCGGCATAGCACAAAAAGAACTCAGTCGAAAGTCCTCAAAGCGGTTGCATTAAGTGAATAATCCACCGTATGATGGTGGGGTTGGGAAAGAGATGTGACGTGTATCGTTTGTGTGTCTGATGAATTTGCAAAAAGGCTATTCCGCGAGTATATTAGTCTGCCAAAAACAGGATTCATGTATCATCGCAGAATAAAAGTATGGTTATAGCGCGGACCCCATTGAGGAAACGTCTCAACAATCTCTATTGGGAGTATCGCCTAGGCATTTCCACAAGGGGTATTATAGAAATAGATCATCCTGATGCCCATCACTATGCCACCATGCTCTACTCGACCATTCAGCAGGTGATCGCTTTCCTTGCACTGGACCCCTCCGATGTTTTCATTGACATTGGCAGCGGCAAGGGCCGCGTCCTTTGTTGTGCTGCGCGATTAAAGGTCCGGAAGGTTATCGGAGTAGACCTTTCGGAGGATTTGTGCAGCTACGCTCGGAGAAATGTTGCACGCATGAGAGAGAGGAAATCAACGGTGGAAGTACATCAGGGCATGGCCGAGCATTTTGACTACTCGAACGGTACCGTGTTTACGCTCTTCAATCCTTTCGGGGCGGTGACGTTGGATAATGTTCTCAGAAAAATTGCGGCTGACCTCGGCCCAAACAAGTCTCGCATACGCATTGCATATGCAAACCCGGAGCATGATCATGTGTTCCGCTCACATCCTTGGCTGGAACGGTATGAGTATTGGGACAGGAAGAGTTTGAGGATGGAGCATTCCGTTTCCTTCTACAAAGCCAGACTGTAATACCCGTCTCATATTGCACGTCGCTCGATTGCGTCGGTTTTCCCTTCGTTATTCCCATTTCTACAATCTACTGTGAACGGCGTCATACGCCTATGTGGATTCATTGACTATCAAAACAGCAATGGATATATTTTTTGGCACATTTTTGAATAGTTTCTTATAGAATTCAAGAGAATTATTGGACAGAACGAACGACTTCCTTCCCCCAAATGGCTGAACTGGACGAAGCACAAGAGCGGCGCAAGAGAAGCGGCGAATACCTGAAAATGGCTGACAAGCTGTTCAAGGTTGCCGACTATGAGGGCGCGCAACGACTTGTCCAACAGGCCATGGATACCGATCCGAATAATCCATACGCTCTGGCGTATCGTGAGCGCGTCCACTATGCCCTTCAAGAACAGCGTGCGAAGCGAACAGCATCTTCATCATCATCACCTCTAACTCCACCTCCATCGAACCAGCCCGAAACGCGTCCTGCTCGTGTTGCTGAAATCCGCGCGCCGGCTACGGAAAATCTTTCAATGAAAGAAGAACGCGGGCTTGGCAAAAGTGCCGATGATCGGAAAAAAAGCGGACCTGTTGACGACGAATCCCAACGTCGCGCCACCGAATCGCGTCAGAAAATCGAAGCAGAACTTGCCCGGCAAAAGTCGTTGGTTGAAGCTGCATTAAAGATCGAGGAAGTTCGGAAGAAGAGTAATGAGGAGAACCTCCGCCAGCGTGCCGACCTTGAAGCGAAGCTCAAGAGCATTGAGGCGGAAAGTCGTCGCATTGCACAAGAGGCCGTCCGGAAAGCGGAGGAAACAGAGCGGCATCGTTTGGCTGAAGAGCAGAAACGCAAATGGGAAGAAGAGCAACGCCTCAAAGCTGAGGAGGCTCGCCGGAAGGCCGAGGAGGAACTTGCCCGGCAACGTTCCGAGTTGGAAGCAATTGTCAAAGCAGGCGAGGAAGAAAAAAGAAAAATTGCCGAGGAGGCGCTCCGCACTGCTGAGGAGGCGAAACGTCAGGCCGAACAGGAAATTGCGCGGCAACGTGCCGAACTGGAACGACGTCTGAAAGAAGAGGAAGAAGAGCGGCGGCGCATTGCCGAAGAGGCGCGCAAATCCGCCGAGGCGGAGATTCAGCGTGTTGTGGAGGAAACAAAACGTCTTGCAGAGCAGGAAATCGCCCGTCAGCGTGCCGAACTGGAAGCCCTCATTAAAGCCGGTGAAAAGGAGAAGCAGAGTATTGCGGAAAAAGCAATGCGCGAGGCTGAGGACCTGAAACGGCTTGCAGAAGAGGAAGTCCGCAAGATCACCGAAGTATCACGGCGCAGAGCCGAGGAAGAAGAACTGCTCCGGCGCGCAGAAGAAGTACGGCGAAAGGAACAGGAAGAGCAATGGAAGCTTGCCGATGAAGCGCGGCAACGAGCTGAAGAGGAGCGACGAAGGGTTGAAGAGGAACTTGCACGACAACGCGAGATCATCGATGCGGCGCTGAAAGGGGAAGAACGTCGCAGAAAACTCGAAGAAGCTTCGGCACGGCAAACAGCCGAGAAGGAATCCAAGCGGAAACATGAGGAAGAGCTCCGGCGTCGTGAGTTGGAAGATGCCCACAAACGGGCCGAAGAGGAGATCCGCCGGAAGCTTGAGGAGGCAACCCACAAGCTTGAGGAAGAACGCCGGCGCTACGAGGAAGAGAAGCGTGAACGCATCGAGGCGGAAGAAGTTCGTAAACGCCAGGAAGAGGAACAGCGCAGGCAACAGGAACTTCGTCTGAAGGAAGAAGAAGAGAATGTCCGCCGCCGCATCGCCGAACAGGCAAGTCAACAACTCGAAGAGGAACGCAAGCGGATTGAAGCAGAGGCTCAGGTGCGGTTGGAGGCAGAACGGAAACGCATCGAGAAGGAACTGCAAGCCAGAATTGAAGAGCAGCAACGCAAACTCGAAGAGGAGCACCGGAGGGAGAGTGAATTAATCAGCCTTCGGAAACAGGCAGAGGAGGAAGAACGACGGCGCATTGAGGAGGAATTCAAACGTCAGATTGAAGAGGAACGACGCCGGCTTGCCGAGGAACATCAGCAATTGCTCGAGGCTGAGCGCAAACGCATCGAGCGGGAAATGCGGCTGAAGTCCGCCGAAGAAGACCGCAAACGCGAAGAAGAGGAACGGCGTGCCAACGAAGAAGCACGACATGTGGCGGAAATCGAGAAACAACGGCAACTGGAAGAAGAAGCACGGAGACGGATTCAGGAGGAGGCACAGGAAGAACTTGAAGCAGAGCGCCTGCGCCTTGAGCGTGCCGCTGCCGCGAAACTGGAGGCGGAGCGCCAGCGCATCGAAGATGAACTGCAAGCCCGGCTCGAAGAGGAACGCCGCAAGCTTGAGCTTGCCGAACAGAAAGAGCAGGAAGAGCGCGAACTAAAACAGCGGGCTGATGATGAAGAACGATTGCGCCTTGAGAAAGAATACCGGCAACAAATCGAAGACGAACAACGGCGCGTAGAGGCCGAACAAGAACAACTTCTTCAAGCCGAACGCCGGCGCATCGAGCACGAAGCCCGGCAAAAGGCCGAGAATGAAGCGCGCCGCCTTGAGGAGGAAGAGCAGCGCCTTCTTGCCGAGAAGCGTCGCAAGGATGAAGAATCCGAACGGTTGAGGCAGGCCGAGATCGAGCGGCTCAAGAATGAACAGGAGATTCTGACGAAGAACCACGAAGAGGCAGTCCGTCAGGCAATCGCGGAAGGGCGACGATTAGCCCAACAAAAGAAGCTCCGTTCCTATTTCGAGTCGGCCAGACAGTTTCTTGCCGAGGGTCGGTTCGAAGATGCGATGAAGGAAGTCACGAAGATTTATCTCGTCAATCCTAACGATACCGAAGCCAAGGAACTGGAAGCGGAGATCTACAACGGACGTCAACATCAGGTCAAACGGAAAGAGGGGGCCCGCCGCTGGCGGGAAGAACATCTTCACAAAGTCGAATCTCTTCAAAAAGAAATCGCCGAACTTGCAGTCAAAGAGCGCGAAGAAGAGGAGAAACGTGCAATTCGCAAAAGCAAGATCGATGTGATCCTCAAGAAGATTGAAGATTTCTACCGGCATCGACAGTTCGACAAAGCCCGCGCCGAAATCGAAACCGTGTACGCTATCGATCCTTCAAACACGCGTGCCCAGGATTATGAGATGGATATCCTGAATGACATGAACCTCAAAGAGGAGGCGCGGCGCGTATTCGAGCAGCGTACGAACCGCGGTACGGCATGGAAGCGGGAAGAAGAAGCAAGAGAACGGACTTTGAGTGAACATCGCTCGACTCTGCGCAAGGAGTCGGTCGGATTGTATAGGAGTTTTCTCAAACATCTCTGGAGCGAGGGCAACCCGGCCGGCGAAGAAGCATCATTGTTGGCTGCAATCCGTTCTTCTCTTGCCATCAGCGAAAACGATCATACTGTCATGGAACGTTCCATCCGGGTCGAGGCGTATGCCGACACAATGCGCCGAATGCTCGACGCGAAGCAACTCGGCCGCGATCATGTGGAGGCAACCGCGCATCTGCGTGAGCAAATGGGCGTTACGTTAGACCAGCATATTGCCATTATGGACCACCTGACTGACGATCGGGATGCCGTGCATCCTTGAGGTGTTGTGCAAGCAAAAGTTTCCGGTACAGAACGGAAATGCCCCACATGCAATTCAGTCCGAGAATGTTGACAAGAAGGTACTCATGCAGCTGATTCGTGACGGAAAACAGCATCAGGAGAAACAACTCCGTTCCCAGCCCTATCAAGCCTGACAATCGCAATCCTATTCCGTCGCTGTACCATCGTCTGAAGAATCTCGAGTCATGTTCACCCTTTCCGTAACACCAGCGGTCAATTCCCACCATTAATCTGTCCTGCCATCCATATAGAAACAAGAACATACGCTGGAGGCGAAGCGTCAGGCGAGTTTCACGTGCATCCTCGTGTGTGATGTCTTCTGTGACTCTGTTTGCTTCGTACGTGTTGTTCAAGTGAAGAAATGATGTATGATAGAATACGTGGTAAGAAATCCGGAGAGTGGTGCCAACGAACGCAAGCACGCCAAGCAATGCAATCGTTGCAGAACCGGAACTGTACATGAGAGCAACCGTGATCGAGCAGAACACAAAAGCGTTAACAACAATATCGCCGATAGAGTCGAGAAATCGCCCGGCTCGACTGTACTGCTGCCTTGCCCGGGCCAGTTGACCGTCGGCAGAATCCAGAACATCTTTTGCAGTGATGCACAAACCGGCGACGAGATTGTAGAGCGCCGTTCCTTCAAGATAGAAATATGCAGCAATCAGGCCAACAACTACGGAAGCAACGGTAACATGATTTGGCGTACATGGAGTGTAGTAGATGATGCGGACAATGATGCCTGCCAGCGGTCGTATCAGATAGGTGTTGATGAGTTCGTCGGAGATTTCCGACTTTACCGATGCAGCGTACGAATACGTTTTCTGCTCAGTCACTTCAACTTCTTTGCAAGCTCCTCTGCTGCGAGGAGATCATCAAGCGTATCGATTTCGATGCACGGCAATCCGCCGCTGTCAACCGCATAGATTCTTGCGCCGTTGTCAATCACCTCCTGGAAGGATGCTTCGTAGAATTCATCATACACATGGCGGCGTGAAAGGACATCAAAGAGCTTCGCCGTTGTCGGGCCGGAGAATCTCTCGATGCCGAGTGATTCTCCGGCCGAGCGTTCCGGCTCGATGTGTTTTCCGATCCGGGCTATTGATCCGTCGGCACGTACCTCGCACTTGATTTCTTCATGTCCGAGAGAACCATCGGCCCGCATGATAAGTGCATCAGCGTGAGGAGAGGCAAGCAACCGTGTCAGGATGGTGTTGTGAAAGAGAATATCGGCGTCAAGCAGCACAATATCATCTGCATGAACTGCAGGTCGGGCAAGCCAGAGTGAATAGTTGTTGTTTGTTTGATCGAACACAGGATTGTTGATGAACTCAATCTCGATTCCGGGTTGCAGACTTGTGACAAACCTCTCAATCATCTCATTCAAATACCCTGTTACAATGACACACCTGCCGATGCCGTTTGCTTTCAGCGTTTCAAGAGTGCGCTGCAACAAAGGTTTGCCGCCGACCTCCAGCAGGGATTTCGGGAGACTGTTGGTCAAAGGCCGGAGCCGCGACGAAATTCCTGCGGCAAGGATGACACCCGTCATTATCTCACGACCTCGATGAGGGCGGGCAGACGGGAGGCGACGTCTTTGAACGCTTCCACCACACGGGCGTTTTGTTCACGTGTGCCGATCGTGATGCGTATACAATCCGTGACGCCGGGATCGTCAAGAAACTTCACAATCACCCCGCGCTCCCTGAGTCCATCCTGCAGGTGTTTCTTGTGATCAACAGGAAATCGCACGAGCATGAAATTTGCATCCGATTCAAATGCTTTGAATCCTTCAAGTTGATTGAACTCCCGCATGAACATGGCTTTGTCGTCGCGCATATAGCCGGTGATGCGCTCGTAGTATGCCTTGTCCGACAGAGCGGCAAGGGCAATCTTCTCCGTCAACTGATTGTAGCCCAGGTATCGTGCGCTGAACTCGATCAGGTGGGTCAATTCTGTTCCGACACACGTGTAGCCGATGCGAAGGCCTGCCAGCGCATAATACTTCGAGAACGTCCTCAATACGACGAGCCGGCTGTGCGTATCGAGCAGGTTCTTTAGTTGATCGTTTGTCGAATCCTCGAAACCGAAGTATGCCTGATCGAGAACGATAAAGGAATTGGCGCAGTAGTCAATGAGTCGTGCAAGGTCATCGCGCCGCATCGTGCTACCGGTCGGGTTATTGGGCGATGCAATGAGAATAAGGTGCGGCTTATGAATGTGATACAGTCTGATAATCTCGTCCACATCAAATTCAAACCTGCTGCCTCGCTCGTACAACGGATACTCGACATGAGCGCCGTGTACCTCCTTTGCAATCTTCTTGTAATACCACCATGATTGTTGGGGAAGGAGAAGTCGTTCGCCTTCATGCAGATAGCAATGCACAACTTGTTTCAGCATATCTTCGCTTCCGTAGCTCAACAACACCCGTTCTTCGGGGATGCCGATTTCCCCGGCAATCTTTTCGGAAAGCTCACTCTTTCTTCCCTTGGCAAAATCCCGGGAATACAAGCTGAGCTGCTCGAGATTGGCGTTGCGCAACACCTCATAGCATGCCTGCGCGGGACCATACTGGTTCTCATTTCGATCCAATACAATTTGATCCATAAGAAAATCCTCTACATGTGTATATATACGTTTGGCCTTTCAGGCGTAGCGGAGATAGCAGTTTCTATGCAGCAACAGGTGTCGCAAACAGGTCGGATTTCAACGCAGTGTTCAGTTTGCGTGTGACTCTTCTTTGCCAGAGAGTCAAGAACGCAAGGTACAGGTTCAACGGCACTATCACCACCCAACAAAACAACTCTGGGGCTGCGAACAATCCGGCAATCATGAGCAGCGAGCGGTTTGTTGTCGGCCCGAGGAATGTCCACCACCGCATGATTGTCTTGTTGTAGCTGCGATAGAGTTGAGCAGGATAGCGGGGGAGTTCCACATGCTGTTTGCGCGAACCTTCCTGCACGGTAAGATACCACCGGTACGCTGACAGAAACAATTTCCGAATCGGATTAGTCGCGTTGCTGAGTTCGGTGTTGACCTTTTCGCTTTCCCGATCGATGAAGTTGCGTTCTCCGCGAACCGTGGAGATATATTCCTGTTGTCGTTTGTCGAACATCATTGCATGATAGCCGGAAAAAATCCCGGCCGCGATAGCCGGAAACCAGTACAATGGCTGTACGAAGTAGGCGGATAAGCCAAGCCCAAGTCCGAAGAAGATCGCCACGCTCGATACCCAATCCACAATACCATCAACAATTCTGCCGAGTGGCGTCCCGCTTTTCTGCAATCGGGCAAGCATGCCGTCGCCGCAATCGAGAACATTTGCTATGGCATACCAGATGGCACCCCAAACGAAACCATCTGCCGTTCCCTGTCCAAACTCGAACGCGGCAATAAGGCCGGCAACCAGCGCCGCATACGTGACCTGGTTCGGAGTGATAGGGAGGCGGTAGATTGACTTTACAAGAATGAATGCAATCGGCCGGTAGAGAATGAGGTCAAGGATCTCTTCGGCCTCAGCCATTTTGAGTGATTTTCTGTATTCTTCAGCGATGGTCATGTGATTCTTTCATTAAGAAACGAAAGATTTTTCAGAGGCGCAAGAAGCCAGACTCAAACAAAATTCAATGCAAAATCATATATTGACAAGCACAATTCTCTTCGTCCCGGCATTCCTCCGCTCCGTGAATCCGGAGAGAGCTGTCATTGGCATTTTCCCTGACTCTTAAGGAAACATATGAAACTGAAACGAATCGGCATACTCACTGGCGGCGGCGATTGTCCCGGACTGAACGCGGTAATTCGCAGCGTTGCCAAGCCTGCCATGGCGCATTTCAATGCGACGGTGATTGGCATTCTTGATGGATATGAAGGGATGGTGGAAGGCCGGCATCGCGAATTGACGCCGCGTGACGTAACAGGCATCATCAACATGGGCGGTACCATTCTTGGTACTTCCAACAAAGGAGATCCGTTCCATTTCCCTATGGGAATCGGAAAGAACATTCGCATTGTCGATGCGTCGCAACAAGTCATCGAACACTACCGCGATCTGAAACTGGATGTTCTGATCACCATCGGGGGCGACGGAACTCAAATCATTGCCGATAAATTTTCGGATCTGGGGCTTAATGTCGTCGGTGTTCCCAAGACAATCGACAATGATCTCGACGCTACGGATATTACATTCGGTCACGACTCGGCGCGAGCAGTTGCCACTGAAGCGATTGACAGACTTCAAACGACGGCATCCGCGCATCACCGTGTTATCGTAGTTGAGACGATGGGACGCTATGCCGGATGGATTGCACTCGGTGCCGGCTTGGCTGGTGGAGCCGATATTATTCTGATTCCGGAAATTCCATTCCATTGGGACAAGCTCTTTGAAGCTGTATTGAAACGAAGCAAAGGGGCAAAGTTCAGCATTGTTTCGGTTGCAGAAGGAGCGAAGCCGTTTGGCGGCGACATCAGCGTTAAGGCAATAGACAAAAAGCGAACCGACCCTGTTCAGCTTGGCGGCATCGGCGAAATGGTGGCAAGGCGGATCGAAGAAGAAACGGGACTTGAAACTCGCGTGACAGTTCTCGGTCACGTTCAACGCGGTGGCAGCCCGACGGCGTACGACAGGATTCTCGCTACCCGCTTCGGTACCGTCGCGCTTGAGGCGGCCTCTCGCGGTGAATTCGGAGTTCTTTCGAGTCTGCGGCAGAATCGCGTTGTCACTGTGCCGTTGAAAGATGCAATCGGAAAGCAGCGCCTGGTTCCACCGGACGGACAATTGGTGTTTGCGGCCCGGGCAGTGGGAACGTGTTTGGGGGATTAGGTCACATCAGGGGGATCGTATGTTGTTCAGCAGAACTACCAGCTCCGTGGCATGTGCAGTATTGATAGGACTCTCAACGGTGCCGGCCGCGGGTCAAGAATTTGCCCGTGAAATAAGCCAATTTGTTGGCGAGAACGCACGGCCCTTTCTGCAGCCTGTGGTTGATGCGTTGCATACGAATATTCAGGCAGGAGTTTTTGTTCCGATAACAGGTGACGATCTCCAGGTTGGTGTACAGGCGGTGTTGATGGGCATTGTCATTCCGGATGATCGGACGACGTTCAAGCCAAAGCCTTTCAACAAGACTGTCGAATTCACGCGCAACGGAGTAACCTACCTTGGTGATCTCGACGTAGCACCGGCCGAACTTCCCACAGCGGCAGGTCTCAGCAAGCGATACACTTTTACAGGAAGGCTCAAACGCATTCGCCCCAAAGGCCTGCCGTATGTTCCCAATCCCGTTTATGATTCCATTCAACAAGATGCATCGGTGACCATCGGAGGTTACAAGGATTTGTCAACAATGATTCTCGCGACACCGCAACTGACCATCGGTTCAGTGTTCGGAACGGAGTTGGTCGTTCGCATTCTCCCGAAGGTCAGCATCGAGGATGTTGGCGAGGTCAATTCGTTCGGGATTGGCGTGAGGCATCTCGTCAGCCGTTATGTGGTTGTCCCGATCGATATAGCAGCTTCATTCATGTACCAGACGTTGACCTTGAGCGCAAGTGATGAAGGCTTTACTGCGGCGTTGGAGATGTCGACGTTTTCCGGACAACTTTACGCGAGCAAAAACATCCCCGTCGGGATTCTGACGCTTACCCCATTCGCGGGTTTCGGGTTTGAGAGGGGAAGCATTGATGTTCGTTACGATTTTGCAGATCCGTACATTGGCAAGCAGCATGTTGCTTTCACCAGTGGAACACGGACTCGATTCATTGCCGGAGCTACTATTACTGCTTGGAAAATTCGGATAAGTGCCGACTACAACCTGGCTTTGATGAACGGGTTTAGCGCAGGACTTGGAATCTTCTTCTAAATCACCGGTTCACCGGTTTCCCACGCCTGCTTGCTTCATCAGCCTCTCAATCTCATCAATCTCTCGTGGCGCCGAAGCGCTCAAGTTGATGTAGCCGCTTTCGGTCACCAGAATATCATCCTCAATCCGTACCCCGATGTACATGTACGGTTCGACGCGTTTGCGAATGGCGGCTATCTCATCATCAGAGTAACCGTTCCGCTTCATCTTCGCGAACACATCCGGCCTCACGTAAATCCCCGGTTCGATTGTGAAACACATTCCTGCTTGCAGTGGTCGGGAGTCTCCTTTGATCGTGTAGCTGCCGACATCGTGAACCTCCAACCCGATCCAATGAGCGTATTTGTGCAGGGTAAACAACATCACATCTTCTTTCTTCTTGATGAAGCCGAGCTTCACAAGTCCGTTACCAAGCACGGAGTCTGCGGCATCATCCAACTCCTTTTTCATAATGCCGGGTTTCACAAGTCGCATCGCGGCGTTTTGTGCATCGAGCACGAGTTGATAGATGTCCCTCTGTCTCGGATTGAATCTCCCGTTGACGGGAACAGACCGTGTGATGTCGGCCGAGTAGTAGCCGTATTCGGCTGCACAATCCATCAAGATCATGTCGCCATCCAACATCCGGCGGTTGTTCTTGGTGTAGTGCAGAATCGTGCTGTTGGGTCCCGACCCGACAATGCACGGATAGCCGTTACGCGGCGATCCGTTCTTGCGATACACAAATTCGAACACCGCTTGAATTTCCATCTCATTCATTCCCGGCTCGATGGATTTGATGGCTTCGATGTGTGCAAGGGCCGAAATCTCAACAGCTTTTCGCATGCCCATTCGCAAGTCTCCGTCGGTTTTGATTAACCGCATCTCGGCAAGGATTGGCGACGGATCGATGATCGGCCAGTTACCGGAGGCTCGACGCTCAACAACATTCTCTCGCATGATGTCGTCAACTTGCGGATTGATGCCGAACGTGTAGTAGATGGGAGCGTCGGCTGGCAGGAGATTGCGTATTCTTGTTTTGAACTCATCGAAAAGATATGCCGTGTCGGCACGGAACTCACTCATCGCGCCTTCAATACCGGCGCGGGCGCCATCGTATGTTTCACGGGCTTGGTCGCGCTTCCGAACGAACATGATGAATTTGTGCTGCAGAGCCGACGGTCTGATCACGAGCACTGCTTCGGGCTCCTCAAAACCGCTCAGGTAGTAGAAGTTGCTTTCCTGCCGGTATTCGTATTCGACATCGAGATTGCGAAGGTAGACGGGCTTGCAGGGAAAAATGGCGATGCTGTGAGGCTCGAGCATGTTCATGAACTCCGCACGTCGCTCGGCAAAGACATTCATATCGAGCACGAGAGGGTGAGCCGAAACGCTTGTCACGAACAGCAACAGAATGAACACCAAACGCTTCATGTTCTCTCCAGAAAATAGTTGATGATGATAGTTGCGTCGTCAACAGGATGTGTTGAAAATGGTGATATGAATTCCGGTGTTACTTTTGTTGTGAGTCTTCGTGCCGCTTCGCGAATTGGCTGAGGGAAAGCATCATCGCTTTGAACCAACTTCAGCCTGCTCATTGCATCAACGGGCTTGTTGCTTCCCTGTTGTGTTTCCAACCATAACCCGATGGCAAGTCCGGCGGCGCGACGGGCACATACGCGTACCATTCCCTCGTTGGATCTTTCCCCGGCTTGCCGGGCCGCGATCAATTCTTGCTCAATCTCTGCGAGGGCAAGTTCTTTGGTCATTGTGTAATCCGGATAGTCACGATTGTTGCGTCGTCACTGAACTGTTCCCTGCCGGTGAAGTTCCGTACTGCACTCATGATCTGCTCGGTGGCTTCTTGGGCATCCCGGGCCGCAACGGATGCCACTGTGTCCCTAAGCCGCTCCGCACCGAATTGTTCGCCTGCATTGTTTGTCGCTTCAATAACGCCGTCCGTGTACATGACCACCACATCCCCCGCCTCAATCGGATGCGATATTTCTGCGTAGCGGGATTGTTGATGCATACCGAGACCCAGACTTTGCGTCCGGAATTCCTGAACGCCTCCTTGCGCTGAATGCACAATAACCGGCGGATGTCCGGCAGTTGCAATCCGGACGCGTTGCGTGTTCCGGTCAATGAGAACATAGCCAAGTGTCACGAATGTTTTCTTGTCGGAGATTTGGCAGAGAACAGCGTTAAGTGAATTCAGCAGAGCAACGGGAGAAGGATCGTGAAGCAGTTGTGTGCGGAGAGCGCTTTTTGTCATTGTCGAGAGAATGCCCGCCCCGATGCCGTGGCCCGATACGTCGGCTGCGACGAAAGCTGCCGTATCATCGGTGATCCTCACGAAATCAAAATAATCCCCGCCAACATCCGCAGCGGGGATGGTGATACCGAACGCTTCGCAAGATGATGTCCTGAGAATCTCCGAGGGAAGAAGCTGTTGCTGGATATCGCGGGCAAGATGAATCTCTGTCTGATACCGGACTCGCTTGTTACCCTCCTTGTTGAGAACAAGAAGCCATGTTAGGTAGCCTGACACAAGAAGAAGCACAGCGAGCGCGCCGACTGCCTTTCGCTGATCGTCAACGTCCTTTAATCGTTCCGTCATTTCCGGACTGGTTTCTATCAGTGGAGAAGTGCGCGCTTCTGTCAACCATAGTGTGATTTGCGGGGCAGACATGTTGATTGCCTGAAAAAGCAGGAAAACGATCACCAACAGGATTCTTCTCCGTCCGAAGAACACAAAGCTGGATCCGATTCCTCCCGAGGCAATCGTCCCGATGAGAAGCGTCAACGGATGAATCGGTACCGTTGAAGAACTCATCAGCGTCGTGATGGGTCCAATGATGGAGAACGTCAGGAAAACAGCGACGCCCATTCTAACACGCACGGCAGTTTCCATTTCACCAAAAATGTCATACGGGGCCTTTTCACTCTTTGTGGACCGGAATATCTTGATCGGGTTGCGCTGTTCCTCCGGTTGCAGTTTGCGTGACAACATCCACCCGCCGCCAATCATCACAATGCCTGCTGCGACGAATGTCAGGGCAAGCAATGGATTGTCGCGCCACAAAATGCGAAGATTTCCATTGCTATTGAAATGAAATGAGAGTGAGAGAAGAATGAACAGGGGGCCGGCAACCAGAAGAAAGCGGCTGAGAAACTTCAATGGTGAGCGAGGATTCATGGGCCGTGCCTATGTTGTGAATTTATCATCGTGCCAGTAACGCGTCATCTCAAACCAGAAAAATAGCCCGCGCCATTTGCCGAACTTTTCATAATATTTTTCGATGGTCGAATCCTTTACCCTGCGTCCTTTGTGGTGCTGCTTGTAATACTGTGCCCGAACCCACGAATCGAGGCCGAGATAATTGTACCGGCCGATGAGTTTCATGATGTTGCCCACAGCGTAGGGGCCGATGCCCTTAACTTGCCGCATCTGTTTGAAGAGTTCATCTGTCGGCAAGTCCGATGTGCGCCACGATTCGAGGTCAAGTTCTCCGGATGCCACACGCTCTGCAAGCTCGATCAGATATGGTGAGCGGTAACCGGATTTGATTTCCTTACGTAAATACTTCTCGGAAGATGCGGCTATTGCTTCGGGCGTAGGGAAAGCGTGCAATGAGCCGTCGAATTTTTGTCCGAATTGTTCAACAAGATTTGTTATCATCATTTTCGTCAATGCCCACGTACAGTTTGTTGTGCAGATCATCTTCACGACATCTTCAAAAACAGTCGGCGAGCGAAGCATTCTGCCTGAACCTGTTGTCGCAATCCATCTGAACGCGGGTATCTTCCGGGCAGCGTTGTGGAATTCCGAGAAATCTTCATCTAATCTGAGGCATGTGCGAACGTGAGAGATGATTTGTTTCTTGTGAACGGAGGCGAGAGGCCGGACGGATTTTACCGTGATGTGCAGTTTTTTGTTGTCTGCAGAAACCGTTGCCAAGGCACAGGTTCTGGCGTCAAGCGTCAAGACGCGGGAGAGTCTTTTGTTTTCCGTATCATGAAAGAATGGCGGCAAGTCACACCAGCCGTGGCTGTACGCCGTCCGCCAGAAGTGGAAGTGAGGGGGAGGCGAGATTGTGAGAACGGATTGTTGCATACCGTGTTCCAAAGAACTATCCACGAAGGTCACGAATCGTCACAAAGGAGTGTCGGTGTTCTTTGCGTGCTTCGCGGATCAAAATTTTGAGAGTACCAGTTCGTTCGTCGGGTACTGTGCGAGCAGCTTGTGTACCGCCAGCATCGCATCTCGGGGCGACATGCGGGCGATTGAGCGGCGCAAAGTCTGGTGCAGCGTCGTCGCATCGCCGAACAACAATTCCTCCCGCCGTGTTCCCGATAATCCCAAATTAATGGCCGGATAGATGCGTTCGTTCGCCAGGTCGCGATCAAGCACAAGTTCCATGTTGCCTGTGCCTTTGAATTCCTGAAAGATCAACTCATCCATCCGCGAGCCGGTATCAATCAACGCCGTAGCGATGATGGTGAGCGAGCCGCCGCTTTCACAATTGCGCGCCGCGCCGAAAATTCTCTTCGGAATCTCCAACGCCCGTGCATCCACTCCGCCGGACATTGTTCTGCCGCTGCTTTTCTGATGAATGTTGAATGCGCGCCCGAGCCGCGTCAGCGAGTCAAGCAAAATCACCACATCTTTGCCAACCTCTACCTTGCGCTTTGCGTATTCCAGTACCAGTTGCGCAAGCCGGACATGCGTTCCCCGTTCGCTGTCGCTGGAACTCGCGAATACTTCCCCCTTGATCGAGCGCTTCATGTCGGTGACTTCCTCTGGGCGTTCGTCAATCAGCAGAACCAGCAGGTCGATTTCGGGATTGTTGTGACTGATGGCGTGGGCAAGTTGCTGCATCAGCATCGTCTTGCCGGCTTTGGGAGGCGAGACGATCAGCGCACGCTGGCCCTTCCCGACAGGACAGAACAGATCCACGACACGCATCGGGATTTTCCCCAATCGTCCGGCCGGCGAGGTGTCCGCTCCTTCAAGTTTGATTATTTGGTCAGGAGAGATTACTTCATGTTCGGAGAACTCTTTGACCGTCAACCATTCCGCCGTTGAGATACCGTTGATGCGGTCAATTGTTACTGCTTCGGAGCTTTTATTTCTCTTTTCTTCGGCTGTGCCCTCAACAAACGCTCCTGTGCGGAGTTTGTGTCGGGCAACGAGGTTGGCGGGAATGAACACATCGGTTGACGAATGTTTCACCGAATGCGATATCGTCCGTGCGAATCCGAACCGGCCGCCTGCTCGTTTTTGGTTCTTGTCACGTCCCAACGGCCGCGCGGATTTCGATTCGAGTTCTACAATTCCTGAAAAGGGTACTACCATGGAAAGATTTGAATAATCACTTTGAATGAGAATGCTTTGAACTGATCAACACGCCCCCCGCGCCAATTAACAACATGATTGTCGCTTGTACCATTGTCTTGTATGCTATCTCTTCTCCGCTGAACACAGAGTCATACAAAAACCATCCGCCTAAAAGAATGAGAACGGAGTAGATGGCAACCATGATGCTTCGTGCGCGGGCGTTGGTCGCAGGCGTATCTTCGACGAAGAACCGGTTGTACAGTAACAAGCCTGCAACGGCAATAACATCCAACACGGCGAACATCAGCCAGAAGTTTCTGTACGTATCTTCAACGCCGGCCTGACCCGCAAGCGGCTTGAGCATGGATTCGTACAAGGCTCCGCCAAGATTGGAGCCAACGAGACTTCCGATAACGCCGTAAAGGAACGCGTAGCCCATGTAGACAGCCTTCTTGTCCGCGGGCGCAACGAGTCCGATATAGCTGTAGTACTTGGGATGCGCCGTCATTTCGCCGATGGAAAAGACGGCGATACCGAGAATGAAAATCCAGGCGGTTGAGGCATACGCAAGAAAGACAAAGCCGATCCCTCCTATCACCATTCCGCTGATCATCGTGGGAAGAGGTTTAATATCTTTCACGACCCGACTAACGAACACCTGAAGCAAAATGATAGTTCCGGCGTTGATGATGGTGACGAACTCCGCATCGAACGTCATACCGAGGCCGAGAGAGGCGAACAGATTGTTAACGGGCGTCGGGTCGATGAAGTCACGCAGGAACCAGAGTACCGAACCGAAATTCTGGAAATAGAGAATCCAGAATCCGGAATACACGAAAATCATCAGCATAAACCGGGCATCACCCAACACCATAGCGGCGCCGCTGAGAACCTGCTTCAGTTTCTTGGTATTTTCCGGCTTCGGCGGATCTTTGTACAGAAAGATCGTCGGCAGCAACATCAGTGCGCAATACAACGATGAGGCGATGAATACATAGTTCCACGAAAAGCCTTTGATGTAGTTGACGATAAGCGGGGCGATGAATGCGCCGAGGTTGATCATCCAGTAGTACACACCGAAACCGAAACCGGAATTCGATTCGTTTGTCGAGCGTGCAAGAGTTCCCGAGATGATCGGCTTGAAAAGACCCGCGCCGGTGGCCATCACAAGCAAAGCAACAAACACAACGCCGTACGCGCTCGCCTGTCCGCTGAGGAAGTAGCCGGTTGCGAGGAGTGAGAAGGCCACGAGCAGCATTTTTCGGTAGCCGTAACGGTCGGCAAGCGCGCCGCCGAGAATCGGAATAATGTATGTGAATGCGTAGATGAGTCCCTGCAGAAAACCGACGGAGTTCTCCGAAAACCCGAGTCCGCCTTCGGCAATGGAGTTGGTGAGATAGATAGCAAGAACAGAGTTGAGTCCGTAGTACGCGGCTCGTTCGAACAACTCCATGACGTTGGCAACCCAGAAGACCCTGGGAAAGGAGCGGAGGATACTTTGTTTAGGTTCAGACATATAAGTGTGACTTGTAGGTTAGGATTCAGGTTGATTGGTGCTACTTCCTCGGTGCGACGGAAAGGATTTCCTTGATTGTCTTTTCATCGGCAATCAGCGTTCCCGAAGCGGGTAGACGCGGGACGAGCGTGGCCCAGTTCAGATCTTTGGAAAACACTTCTTTGAAGATGGGGAGAGATTCTTTAACCCGGCCTGCATTAACGAGGGCTGTTGCATGCCAGAATTTCATTTCAAGATTGTTTGGAAACATTTTCTCGGCGGCGCTGTACTCGCGCAAAGCGCCGTCGATATCTCCGTGTTCAACTGCCAGATCGCCGGCGTTCATGTGCTCATAGGCACGATGAACTTGTACAAGACGTCGCAGTTCGTTCAACGGCTCTTCATGATCTTCAACCCGTAACTCCATTACGCGATCGGCCCACGGGCGTCCGGTGGATTGCGCTTTCACAATCAGGATTGCGGCGGATTGCTTTCCGCGGATGTCGCCGCCCGCAGCTTCCGCTGCATCAAGCGCGGCAAGCATTCGCTCCGCAAGATCACCCTTGGCGTTTTCGTACGCTTTCGACATTGCCGGCCAGATCTTGTCGTTCAATATCAGGTTTGCCTGCACAGAGTAGTTCTTTCCTACGATATGTCCCGCGCCTTGAATGCATTTGCTGCCGGTATGAGCGGCAACATTTCCCTTCGCATCAATCATGGCAACTTGCCGGACATCCCTTCCTTCATCAGTCGAAACAAGGGAGTTCAACGCCTGATGGGCAGTCTTCCCGGCCCGCATCAAATCAAGTCCGAGCGGACCGTATGCCGGATCAACAAACGATTGCGTGGCGACGGCGCCAACTCCCGCCTCCGCCCACGTCACAAGCGACCCGACGCTGAACCAATGCGACTGAACAGCAACGCCCATCTCACCTGTAACCGTATCCCGCGCTACGATCGAATACGTGTGAACAGGCCGGGTATACTGTTCCTGTGCGCTCGATGTACACACAGCAACGGTAGTGAACAGTATGGCAATAATGGTTTTCATGAGTAGCCTCGTGGATGATGAAGGGTTTCTCTTTCAACGTGCATATTGAGCCGCGGTTTCCGTAATTCGAGCAATTGTTATTGCCGTGCCCAGGGCGATTTGCCAGTTTCCTGTTTGGGCTGCCAGCTTGCGAATCTCGGCCGTGAATTCCGGCCAGAGAATTTGAATAGAGGAGAGGTAGTAATCGACTACAGCAACGCGACGGCGCTGCCCCCGACGTTCTGCCGCCTCGACGCACGTCGCGTCGTATACGCGCTGGCCTTTTTCATTCATAACTTTCGGGCATGCGCGGATTTCCTTGTCAATCTGTTCTCCTGCCGCAAGAATTTCACGTTCGAGTTTCGTGAGATGATGTGTTAAGTACTTCGTGTGCAGACGCCATTCTTCATATCCCGAAGGCGTACTGCCCGTGTCATTAGCGGCGAGGCGGGTAAGCTCTTTCGCGATTGCTTGCATCAAGGTGTCGGCATCCTGCGGACAACGAACACGGGCTTCCCCCGCATCTCTCGCCGGCAGCGGCAATATCTGAACATACTCTTCGGGCGTTCGCGGATGCGTCTGACCGATTGATATTTGGGAGGCGAAAAGAATTATCGCCAACGCAAAACCGGTTTCCTGTTTCAGATCAATTTCCCCTGTAGTCTTATCCCGGTATCGGCAGAATGGATTTCACCATCATCATGAAGTGACAGAAACTTCCGGCAATGACGAACAGATGCCAGATTTCGTGGAAGCCCAACCAACCGGGTATGATGTTCGGCTTCTTCATTGCATACATCACTGCACCACCTGTGTAGAAGACACCTCCGGCGAGTAACCACAACAAGCCTTCAAGCGGAAGAGATTGCATGAGAGGAACGATAGCGATTGCCGCCGACCATCCCATTCCGACGTACAATGACGTGTAGAGCCACCTCGGCGCGTTCATCCAAAAAAGAGTAAACAACACTCCTGCCGCCGCCAGAGTCCAGATGAATACAAGCATGCCGATTCCCCACATTCCCGGCAGGACGATGAGACACACCGGTGTGTACGTTCCGGCAATGAGAATGTAGATCATCATGTGGTCGATGCGGCGAAGCACGGCTATTGCCTGTTGCGACACACGGAGAAGATGGTACAGTGCGCTTGCTGTGTAGAGAAGTATCAGGCTCGCGCCGTACACGGAGAATGCAACAACGTGCGTGGTCTTTCCCGCCGTTACCGCCGCCGCCATGAGTACTGATAGCCCTGCAACGGAAAGGAGGGCGCCCGCAGCGTGTGTCAGTCCGTTGACCGGTTCACGGAAAATTCTCAGCAACAAGGGACGGTTGTTGTTCCGCATTGTGTTGTATAATACGCAAAGCTTCTTTGCGAATCAATCCGCTGAACGGGCGTACAAAAAACCAGTAACGCATGGACTTCTTTTTGCTCACGTCATCCGTGCATGTGACGCGTGTTTCCGTTGAAAGAAGCGTTCTCCCGTCCGGCAGTTTGCGCAAGCAGAAATTCCAAATGGCTTTCGTATAGCCCGGCGAGTTGAATGCGGAAAACTCACCGGCACTCATCTTCTGAATGGAGCCGGACGGAGTCCAGAATTTGCCGACGAGACCGAGAACAAATTCCTCCGGCGGATTGTCGGCGAGAAGAATGAACCCGCTTTTTTGCAGGCTCTCGAATGTTGTTCCCAGCTTGTTTCTATGTGGATTCGTCGGGTGCCGGAGAATTGCAGGCAGACTGCGAATCAGGAATAGAAATCTAACCGATGGGAGGTAGTTGTCGATGAGCATGTGGCAAGTTACTGATTAGAGAGAATGTGGAGTATCACCACCAGCATACTCTCCGCGCACTTTCATTGCCTATTCGAACGTGTACACAATGCCGGCGTTGAGATTCAGGGATCTGTATTTGACTGTCGGCTCCGTGTAATTTGCCGGAGGCGTGAAGTTTGCCGGAGATTTGTAAATGTTCGAGAGTCCGAGGTTGTAACGAGCATCAGCCCGGATTCCGAGACGGTCGCCGATCTTGAATTCGGCGGCGAGACCTCCCGTGAGACCGAACTGCATTTTGCTTGTGATCTCCCTTCGGTCTCGTTTGGTTGTTGTCGTTGTTCCGAATGTGAACGAGGATTCTTCTTCCGAACAGAATCTGAAACCGAAGAATGGTCCGAAGAACGCCGCGAACGCCAACTCGCCGTCTACAATTGAATAGTTTCCCAACACAGGCAGTTCGAGATAGTTGACACGAATATCCTCTTTCCGTGAGAATTGCTGGACCCCGAGCGTCTGCGTGTCTTCGAATTTGTACCCGTACTGCATGTACTTCAGTTCAGTCCCGACAGAAAGGCGGTCACAGATACTGTACTGTGCGGAAAACCCTCCTACAAAATTCGTGCGTCCCGACTTGGTTCCTCCCTGTGCTGCAATGTCCGGGTCAATGCTTGCAGTGGAAAAGTTGGCGCCCAGATGAGCCCCGAACTTCCATTTGCCCGAATAGGGATTTCCCGCAAATGCCGGAATGGCAAACAGGAACAACACAACGATGCGAGAAGTGATCATGGCAACCTCCCGACAAATGTGTATATGTTGGTTGAGAAAGAACAGCCAAGTGAAGGATAATGAACTAAAACAACAGTGTCAAAGGGAAAAATCAGGTATTCCGATTCGTAGCGTAAGTGGCCACGAAACCTGACGGACTGACGCTTCTCCCCACGCTGCGCGTAGTTTATTTGTTATGACATCAAGCGGGTTGCTTCCGTTTTGGTCAATGAACCGCTGGGTTGCCGACCATGAACGCAAGTAGCCGAGAAGATGGTCAAGCGTCCAATGAGTGTGCATCTCGATCGGGGGCGGCGTGAGCTCACGAAAAGGAAACGGGAGGGATCGGTAGCCGTCAATAGTACGCGACCGCTCGGGTGGCCAATATCCGTCGAGTATCCGGTCATGATAGTCTCTGACGATGGCATCGACATCAGGCGTGATACGGTGAAGATTGTACGTCCAGACGGCAAGAATGCCTTTGGGCTTCAGCACTCTTCTCACTTCAGCATAGAACTCCTCCAGCCGGAACCAATGAAGCGCCTGTGCAACGGTTACAATATCGGCGGATCGGGACGCAACAGGGAGTTTCTCAGCCTTTGCAATGTGGTAGGAGATGCGCGGATGAGGCTGAGCGTGCGCAAGCTGCTCGGCACTTTGATCGAATCCGACGACACTCTGATAATGAACGGCAAGCCCGAGAGCGGCCTGCCCGTTCCCGGTTGCACAATCCACGGCAAGTTCATGTTCCGATGTTAGCGAGGCAAGATATTCGAATAGCTCCCGCGGGTAGTGAGGACGGTATTGCGCGTACTCGCCGGATTGTTTCGAGAAATGATCGTTCTCCACCGGTGTCATGGTTGTTTATTCCGAAAGCCGATCCAACGCGGAACGGCTCGACAGTACTCGTCGTATGCGGCACCAATCTTCTTTCGCAGATGAGGCTCTTCAACAAAAACAATCGTCAGATGGAAGAAAAGCCACACAGCAGCGGCATATACCAGCAGCGCTGCTGATCCGAACCAGAGCGCCTCGCCGATGACGAACAGAAGAACACCGAGGTACATCGGGTTCCGGCTGAATCGAAAAAGTTTTCCGCGGACGAGCTTGGCCGGCTCCTCGCCTACGATGAACTTGAATGTTCTCGTGAACCAGATTGCCGGTGTTCCGCCTTCCATCAAGAAGGAAATCGAGCTGATGATGTACATGACAACACCTCCGAGCATCAGCAGCATCCCGCCGTACCGCCAATCGCCAATAGCGTATCTCTCAGGAAACAACTGCCGAAGCCCGTACGGCACATAGATTGCAACCGTACCCGGAATGAGAAGCGTGAAGATGATGAGGCGGAGGGCTGTCATCATTTTCCGTGTCGTATCTTACACCTCCGGCGGCTGCATGCCATATTGTCCCCATTCGTCGCGCGTCGGGCCGTAGAGACCGGGCACGGCAAGTCCGGCAATGCGCATCAACGCAATCATCTCGCCGCGATGGTGGATTTCGTGCTTGACGAATCCCTCAAGCGTAAAGCCGCGTTTCCATCTCTCGCCGTACATGTCGTCAACAACCTCGAGGGTTTCATCTTTCCAATTCTTCTTCACTTCTTCGAGAAGGGAGATCGCTGCGTCGCTGTAGCTTTTGAGAATTTCCCTTGCGGTTGCAGGAATCGGGTCGTGTTCTTTGGGGCCGGCAAGCTTCAGTCCCATCTTGCCGCACATTTCCGGAATGGTAATCGTAATGTGCCACGCGAGTCTGCCGAGTGTACGTACGTCGGGATGGATTACTTTCGTGAGCGATTCGTTGGTGAGATGTTTGAAGACTTTCTGCGTGTTTTCAATCTCTGCAGACCAGAGATGTTCGAAGTCGGAGATGGTTCTGATCATGATGAGTCCTTCGAAATGATTAAAAGGAATGCCGGAGTTTCTACCCAGCTGTACCGGTAAATAGCGACGCAAGATTGAGCGACGGGGCTTTCGTTTTGCTTGCAAGAGAAACGTAGTTGCGTGCAAGCGCATCCTTTCCTGCACCCAACACTGTGCCGACCAGCCCAAGCGCTTCGGCAAGATCGGCGGCGGGAACACTCTTGATAACATGTCGCCAGATCGTTTCCTCTAAGACATTGAATGCTGTCTGGACTTCGGAAAGATCGTACCCCGCCTTGAAGCGTTCTTCGGCAATCGTGTTGGCGTGGGCAATCATGGGCCCGACGTTGCGCTCTTTGATGCCGCGAGCGGTCAGCACAAAAAGCGCTTTGATACGCTGATGTGTATGTTCGGTTCCCGCTTTCTCGTAATTGGAAAGATGCGATCGTTGCAGCGCAATCATCGCTTCGTTGATGATGGAGCTGGAATGTTCGTGCAGAACGTCCTGTAGTGTCATGATGTCACCTGTGGCATATTGCAATGAGCAAGAAACGGTTCAACTTCATGACAAATATACCACAGGAACATCCTTTATTCAATCATTCACCGAGCGACTTGAGCCGCGCAGTTTCAAACTCATCTCCGGCGTTCCATCGGGGCGCTTCCTTCCGGTTGGCAATGTCGTGCCCGACAAGAAACGTAAGCTGAATATCCTCAACGGCGCCGCTCAGATCCCAATCCGGCGTGATCTCATCGGAAGGCTGGTGATAACGGGTTCTGACGTACTCGCGTACCTTCTCCTGTGCAAACTCCGGAGGCTTGCCGATGTAATCCAGGCCGGCACGTAGATACATGCACGGCACGCCGGCTTTTGCAAAGTTGAATTGATCGGAACGATAGAACGCCCCCTGTTCGGGAAATTGATCCGGCTTCACAATGCGCTTCTGCCATCCTGCGACATCTTCGAGAATCTTGTCGATATTCGATTTTCCGTAACCGATCATGATGACGTCGCCGGTTTTGCCGAGAACATTCATACCATCGATGTTGATGTTCGCGGCAGTCTTACCCATCGGGAAAAGGGGATTGAGAACGTAATGCTCGGAGCCGAGTGTGCCGGACTCTTCTGCGCCGACCGCAGCAAAGACGATCGAGCGTTTCGGTTTCTCATCCAGCGAAATGAACATCGCAGCAATGTTCAGCAAGGCGCTCACACCGGTGGCATTATCCATTGCGCCGTTGTTGATGGAATCGCCGTTCACGGGGGCCGTGATTCCGAGATGATCGTGATGAGCCGTGAACACCACCGCTTCGTTCTTCAGTACCGGATCGCTGCCGGGAAGTACGCCGATAACGTTTGCTGATGTTGCGGTTTTGATCGTCGTCTTGACGACAGTTGACATTGTGATGCCCAACGGCACGGGCGTAAAGGATTTGCTCTCTCCGCTTTTCATCAACTCGTCGAGCGAATGACCTGAAAGACTCAGGATTTTCACCGTTGCCGCTGATGTCGTCCAGCCGTTGAACAGCGTTGATGGTCCCGCAGGGTCGTTCGCAAGGGCGAAGCGTTCCCTGCTCCACGAATTCTCCACTACATTCCAGCCGTATCCTGCGGATTCGTCTGTATGAATAACGATGGCACCGGCGGCTCCTTTTGCTGCGGCGATTTCGTATTTGTACGTCCACCGTCCGTAATACGTTCGGGCATTGCCGCCGAAGAATGCCGGATCGTCTCCGGCAGGATCGTTGTTCATGAACAGCAAAATCTTTCCCTTCACATCAACATTTTTGTAGTCATCCCAATCCTGTTCGGGCGCTTCAATGCCATAACCAACGAACACAAGCTCCGCATCGCGTATCTCGACCCGTTCCTGCTGGCGGCCCGCAACGCCGACGAACTCGGCACGGTTGCGCAGTTCAATGCTCTTTCCTTTCGATTTGAAAGTAAGAGAAATAGAAGGGTCAACTGTTGTTGAGACCATCGGAAATGCTTGCAAGTACGAGCCGTTGTCACCACCGGGCTGCAGCCCCAGCATTTCCATCTGCGAAGCGATATATGCCTGCGTGAGCTTATCGCCGCGTGTGTTCGGGCCACGTCCCTCGAGAAGATCATCCGAAAGAAACCGGATGTGTCCCATGAGGGAATGTGTCGTCACGTGATTCAGGATTTTGACAGCGCCGGGATCCGGCGCGTATGAGTCTTCGCGGGAAGTGCAAGAGGCGAGGGCAAGTGAACATGCTATCAGAATAAACGCAACGGCGCTTTGCTTCATGCGGGATTCCTTTCAGTAACACAACTGATGAATGGCGGATTATGCTGCGACGCGTCATTCTTCACCGACTCCAAACCACAACGGAATTCCGCTGCGACACTTCGGCGTTCTCAATGAGCGGCTGTTACAATGAACAGATTTCTACGCTGGATTCCAATCGATAAACGACTTTCTCGTCGGCGATTGGCACTTCGGGCAGAAGAAGACGTCATAACCTCTAACGCCTTCCCGGCGGATTTTTGTTCCGCAACGGGGGCAGGGTTGGTCTTTTTTGTTGCGGACTTTCATATGGTCGCGAACCTTGATATGAATCGGCTGACTTGCAGTATTCACCTGTTCGATTCCCCATTTCATGACAGAAAGAATGGACTGATGAAGCCGCTCGATTTGTTGCTGCGTCAGCTTGCTAACGAACGTCTTGGGATGGATTTGCGCATCAAACAGAATTTCATCGGCGTATGCATTGCCGATGGAACTGAGAATGGTGTGGTCGTTAAGGAACACTCGAACCTGTTTGCGAGTGTGTCTTCCCGCCAATTCAATAAATGCAGGAAGCGTGAAACCTGAAGACATGATATCGACCCCTTGCTCGCGATACTTCGGAATGGCTGCATATTCGCCCTGCCGTACAACGTAGGCCTTTGCCATCTTCTGTTCGTCACACAAATTCAATCTCGAACCGTCTTTCAGTAATAAAGAGAAACACAGATGTCCGACTGTCTTTTCATGCTGCTGTTGATGTTGCAGCTTTCCGGCCAGCATCAGGTTCATGACGAGATCGATCTTGCCTGAACATTCGAGCCGAAGAAACGGGCCGTGAACGTGGCAGTCTTGAATCGACTGGTTCCGCATCAACTCTTCAAACGTTCCTTCAACAGCAACTCGCAGTACAATCGGGTTCTTCACTTCTGCTGAGGAAATGGATTGGTCGCGCACGTGCGTGCGGAGATAGTTCCGGATGTAGAATAGGTCGGGGAGTTCAGGCATACGTGGATCTGAACGAAGTAAGAAATCTGTCAGAGATAATATACGTAGTCGACAGATTCATCGCTCGATTGACTTGTTCTGAATCGGCTTCAGAAGCCCGAAGGATTCTCGATATCCATCTCGAGTTTGAGTGCCGGATTGGCGTAGATGACGGTGTTGCGTTTGTCAGAAATCTGAACAGCCCAATCGCCTTTTTCGTTACGCACAACTGAGCCGAATAATTTACGGAGTTTCAACTGAGAGAATTTCTCCCAGAAAACCCATCCGAAGTACGCGTAGGAGTTGTCAAGATAGAAGGCGGGAGCGCGTTCGCCGGGAGTCACGTGCACACCGGCAACCGTGGTGGGTGCATAACCGCGTTGCTTCAGTACCTCGATAAATTCGAGCGAAACATCACGCGCATTCCAACGCAACTCGTGCTTTGCACGCTTGACGATTCGTCCTTCGATGATTTCTGCGAGAATTTCTTGGAGTTGGCTTGGGGAGAAGGTCATTCCACAGCAAAAATGTGTTACTGTGGCAGGTTCGCTACGCGGCTGCCTGCTCATCAACCAAAGCTTGAATCGGGATGCCGAGCGATATCTCGTCGGGAGTGATTCGTGCCCTGTACGCCATGATTTCCACGCCCGTTTTCACAGCTTCCCTGAAAAGGTTTCCAAACTCCGGGTCAATGTCAACAGCATCGGAGAAAAAGTCACAATCCTCACGCTGAATGAAAAAGAACGCGATGGCACGATGACCCTGTGCGGCAATCTCAGTAAGTTCTTTCAATCCCTTCCGTGCGCGCGCGTTGGGTGTTTCGGGAAACTTCGCAATGCCGTTCTCCGCCCACGCAACATGATGGATGTTCATGAACACGTTCTGATCGTTTCCGTGCATCATAATATCCACTCTGTTGCCGCGACCGTATTCAGCGTCAAGGAGGAGTTCGGTGTAGTGTTTGAGGGATGGGATCTGTTTGGCGCGGAGATTTTCCGCGACGACCCTGCGCGGGGTTGCGACATTGATGCCGACCCACGTGCCGTTCATCCTGATCATCTCCCACGTGTAGGCGTTGCGCCGGTGCGGGTCTTTGCTTTCCGATAGCAGGACCGGATTGCCCGGCGTTGAGCATCCGACCATCGTTCCTGAATTCGGGCAATGTGCTGTTACCACGGGACCACTATCAAGCTGAACATCTACCAAAAAACGACGGTAGCGCCTGACGAGCTTTCCCCCGATAAGCTTCGTCGAGAACTTCATTATCCTGATCTGTTTCCTGCAAGAAGAAAAACTACCACGTAATGACGTGGAAAATCTGAAAATGCTTGTTATCTTGTATCACAAACTGAAAAAAGTTCAAGCAAACTACACCATTAGGGATGCGCTGTTTCCGCGTTCTTTTCACGTTACGAGCCGTCACATGAAGACTGTTGCATTTGTATCCGACGATACGTTTTTGAATCATCGCACACCTGATGGCCATCCTGAGCGGCCGGAACGGTTGCGGCACTTGCTCCGGCATTTGCAGAATACCGAAACGTGGCAAATGCTCACGCACATTCAACCAACTTCTGCGAGCGATACGGATATTTGTTCTGTACACACGGAGGAACATCTACGCTATATCAAGGAGATGTGTACACGGGGCGGCGGCGTGTTGGACGAAGGAGATACGCATGCCGTACCCGAATCATATCGCGTAGCCCTTCTGGCCGCCGGTGCTGCGCAGAGGGGCGTCGATGCTGTTGTTTCGCAGGAAGTCGATGCGGCGTTCTGCGCCGTTCGTCCGCCCGGACACCATGCTGAACGTGACAGACCGATGGGTTTCTGCTTGTTCAATAACGTTGCCGTCGCTGCCCGCTACGCGCAACGCAAGCACGGCGTGAAGAAGGTGGCAATTCTCGATTGGGATGTTCACCACGGCAACGGGACGCAACATATCTTCGAAGCCGATCCGAGTGTTTTCTACATCAGCCTTCACCAATATCCATTCTACCCCGGAACCGGAGCGAGAGAGGAGAAAGGTGTTGGCGAGGGAAAAGGGTTTACATTGAACATCCCTCTACCTGCCGGAACAGGAGAGGAGCGGTATCTCGAAGCATTTCAGGATGAAATAGTGCCGGCATTGGAGAAGTTTGATCCCGGACTGCTGATTATCTCTGCCGGCTTCGACGCCCACAACGATGACCCGCTCGGCGGCATGCGGCTGACCGAGGAGTCATTTGCTAAGTTCACGGAGTTGGCGAAGGATATAGCCCCGGTAGTTTCCGTGCTGGAGGGAGGATATAATCTTGAGGCGTTGGCGAGGAGTGTGGAGGGGCATGTAGCGGAGTTGCTTCGTGCTTAGGCGTTGCCCCTATGCAAAAGTCAACCTTCTTCCCTTTGGCTCCGGAATGGGGTCGCCGAACTCTTTTGCGGTATCAATCCACAATTGGATGGCTTCCTTGGCATTTCGTAGCGCAGTTTCCTGTGTATCGCCATGCGCGATGCATCCGGGGAGTTCCGGCACTTCGGCGATAAAGGCTTCATCCTCGTTGCTCCAATAGAGGATGATCTCGTACCTCGAATTCATGGCAGCTCCGTTAGTTTGTACTTGGTCAAGAGATTTCTAACCTGTTTCACCTGGTATCGCTTTGCTTTTGACCCATCGCGCTGGAGGTTAATGCGCTCCTCAATTCCAGCCTTTCGGAAAATGTGATGACTTCCCCGAATGCGTTTTTCGAAACCCAATCGGTCAAGTAATCCGCATAAGTCGTCAAACGCAATGTTCGCATCCGACTGCGCGAGGAGAATCTGTTCGATGAGCTTCAGGAATTTGTCCATGTCACTGTCTGAAAGAATTTACTATAGTTGGTATCGAATGTCAATGTTGCATATCGCCAGAATTCGGCGTAGTTTTTCCCATCGCCAGTCTCACCTCTATTGACTCCTTATGAAGGCTACCTACAAGAAAGTCCGCGTTCTCATCGCCTCTCCTTCAGATGTTACGAAAGAGAGGGATCGCCTTATTCAAGTTATCAGCGAATTCAATCGTTCCGGTCAGCCAATTGAATCGCAAGGATTTCACGTTGAGGCTTTGGATTGGAGGACTCATGTTCATCCGGAGATGGGTAGGCCTGAGCAGGTAATTCTCAACCAACTGCCGGTGAACTCGTGGGATATATTCGTCGGCATCATGTGGACCCGATTCGGCACGCCGACAGGCAAACTCGACGAAAAGACAAAACTGACAATCGATTCCGGGACATACGAAGAGTTCCAGAACGCCTACGACTCTTGGAAAGTGAAGCAACGTCCGCTGATTCTCTTCTACCGCTGCAGAAGAAAAATAGACCCTGCAAAACTCGATCCAGCTCAGACAGCAAAGGTGGATGAGTTCTTCAAGCAATTTTCGGCGGGTAAGGAACACGAAGGTATCTACACTGAGTACGACTCCGCGCAAGACTTCGAGCGTAAGGTTCGTACTGACCTGCAAAAAGTAATCCTCTCCCTTTCTCGTCAGGAGGAGAGTAGTGATGAAGAAGAAATAGAGAAGAAGTATCTCAGAAGCGTCTTAAACGAACATAGCACGCTGAAACTCTATGGTTTTCAGTCGTCATTGAATGTCCCCGTGCAAACGATGAAGGTTTTTACTTCGCTGCGGCTCAGCAGGTTTGATGGTAAACCAGAAGGCTTGGCAACAGTTCAGCAGCTCGATCGGCACCTCAACCCCGAAGAGGCACTCCGCACGGCTGTTGCAGGGAAAAGACTCTTGCTGATCATTGGAGACCCCGGCGGCGGCAAGACAACCCTGCTGAAGTACTACGCTGTTTCTTCATGCGACGTCGCTTGGTCGAAGAAAGTTCTTGACAAAGCGAGTCTGATACCTATTCTGCTTCCTTTGAGAAAAGTTGACCCTGCAAAAACGTTTTCTGCTGCACTTTCCGAATGGTTCACGAAAAGCAATTGTCCGGTTTCGGAGCAACTGTGCGAGCATTGGCTGGGAAAACGGGGGGCTTTGGTGCTTCTTGACGGATTGGACGAGATCAGCGATGTAAAGAAACGCCAGGATGTCTGCGATTGGATTGATCGCGCCTTCAATGCCTATCGTCATGCCTCCGTTTTTGCCGTTACATCGCGCTTCACAGGGTACCGTGTGTCGGACGGCGTCGAACTGCACGCTGAGAATTTCCGTGCAGAGCTGCTCGATTTTGACCGGGGACAACAGAAGACGTTCCTGGAAAAGTGGTTTGAAGCTACGTTGAAATACGATATCTCAATCTCCGGTGAAGAGTCTGAAAACCTGCTGTTGCAGGCCCGTGCATCAGCCGCGGTGTTGATGGAACATCTGCAGAAAGAACATCAGAAGTCTCTCAGACAGCTTGCCGGCTCGCCAATGTTACTGCAAATCATCGCGATCCTGTGGAAAGAATTTGGCAATCTTCCTCCCGGCAGGGCGACTCTGTATGAAAGGTGTATCGACTATGTCCTCGATTATCGGGATCGGGAGAAACACATAGAGCCACTCCTTCCGAGTGACGATGCAAAACTTATTCTCAGGCCGGTTTCCCTGTACATGCAGGAGCAGTTGGAATCCGACGAGATTCTCAAACATGACATGGAAGAACTGATCCGGGATCGCTTGAGCGAAGTCGCCCCTTCTATTTCCCCCCGGGAGTTCATAAAAAACCTGATTGATCGCGCGAGTATTCTGCAGGAGATCGGCAACGATGCATGCATCTTCCGGCATAAATCGTTTCGGGAATTCCTTGCGGCGGGCCGGTTCGCAGAAGAAGTAAGCCGTACGCCATCACGCGCACTCCTTCTCGTTGAGAATCTCGATAACGATTGGTGGCGGGAAACCGTTTTGTTTGCAGCCAGTTCTCCCAGACCGATGATCTTTTCCGATTTTTTCAAATACTATCTTCCGCATGAACGCAATTCTGGTGCCGTTCAGCCGACAATTTCACAGATAATAGCTGAAAGCCGGCAGAAAGAGTTGGCGCCGTTCAAGACGTATCTGGCTGACCCGCATGGGCATTGGCAGAACCGTCACAATGCACTTGAGTACTTGAAAGACATAGGGAAGTCAGCCCTACCCTTGGTCGAGAAAGTTTGGGAGGTCGAGCAAGAAGCGGAGCTCGCCGCAAAAGCCGGGAAGAGGATAGAGGATGCTGAGAAGCATACAAGGGTTAGATCAAAGGCTGAAGAAATTCTCAGGGGGTGGGAGTCCCCATTGGTCATTCGTTTGCAAGAAGAAACAGTCGACATAACTGTTGCAGGGAAGGTCTCGCAGGTTCAACCTCGCATCTTCAGCCCCATCGAATACAACGCCGAGTACATCCTCATCCCGGGCGGCAAATACAAATACTCCGTTACGAAGATGCAGACCGAAGTTGCACCGCTTTACGTCGCAAAATATGCGGTGACGAACAAGCAGTATCGCAGGTTCATGCAATATCTTCGCGGGGAGAAGGTCTTACGCGAGGCGGAAAGTTACCCGCTTAACATGTTTGCCGACAGTCTTGTTGCACATGCAAAACCGATTAAGGGAATGCTCGAGAATATTGGTGACAAGCCAAGCCAGTGGACGGAAAAGCTTGCTTACGGATACGATGACGACAAGCGCTTCAATGGCGATGACCAGCCTGTTGTCGGCGTTAGCTGGTATGCAGCAGCAGCGTATTGTCATTGGCTGACCGGGCTTTCAGCGAAAACAAATCCCAAGGAAAAGTTGTTGTTTAAGCTTCCCATTGAAGAAGAATGGGAATGGGCAGCCTCCGGTGGCAAGCGAACATACCCGTGGGGGGATGAGGAACCCGATACGAAGCGTGCCAACTATGGAATCAACGTAGGCCAAACAACTGTTGTCGGTTCGTATCCTTCAGGCGCTACGCCTGAAGGTTTGATGGACATGGCTGGCAATGTGTGGGAGTGGATGGAAAACAGGTACAGTAAGAAAGAAGAATACCGCGCTCTCCGTGGCGGCTCGTGGGACGGGTCCACGGAGCTTCTGCGCTGCGGTTCCCGCTACGGCGACGTTCCCGACGTCTGGGACAGCTACGGCGGGTTTCGGGTTGTTTGCTCCCAGTCATAATTTTTTGATACTCTGAAACTCTGTCCATCTGATTCTCTGAAAGAACGGCTATGGCGAAAGAAGAAATGCTGGTAATAAAAAAGGGGTACGATTTCGCGAAGTGGTTATTGGGGCACACGGCAAAATTCCCCAAAAGCGCGCGATTCAGTGTGGCCGCAAAGATGGAAGTTGGCATTTTGGAGTTCATCGAATATACAACTGTCGCAAACATGCGACGAGACAAGGTGCCGCTGCTCCAGCGCGCCGATGAATCGCTTGCCAAACTCAGGTTATTGTTCCGCCTGAGTTACGATATGCGATTCATCAACCTGAAGTCGTACGAATACGGCAGTACGCAGTTGAGTGAGTTGGGACGTCTCTTAGGGGGATGGATAAAGACCCCCGGCGTCATAACGCCGTAGGTTTCATCAACAACAGTCTTGGCATGCGCCAAGCGGAGGAATGCACAAACGGATCGGGCGCTCTCCGTGGCGGCTCGTGGAACAATACCACAGAGAATCTGCGCTGCGATTCCCGCAACAACAACAATCCCGACAACAGGAACAACAACAACGGGTTTCGGGTTGTTTGCTCCCAATCATGCTCACTGGACTTGACTGTCCGCCGAAGATGCCGTGGCTTCACGGAGCCTCGGACTGCCGTTCGGGCATGACATGCGGCATTCCTTCCGGCAGCGATCCTTCGCTATACGCGGAGTAAGCTCAAACATACAAACCGGCGGGCTGGTTCAGTAGGCGGTTTCGAACGATCAGCCCGCCAATTCCTATGCGAACCTTCAAAAATCTCTTTCCGCAAATCGTCTCATTTGAGAATCTGCTGCTCGCCGCCAGACGTGCAGCGAAAGGCAAGCGCGAGTCAGTGCCTGTGTTACGCTTCTTTGTGAACTTTGAGGAGAATCTTATAACGATTCAACAGGAACTCCTCTCAGGAGAATACAGTCCGGGGAAGTACACGACATTCCGGATATATGAGCCGAAACCCCGCATGATAAGTGCTGCCCCGTTTCGTGATCGGGTGGTTCATCACGCACTGATGAATATCATCCAGCCCGTTTTTGAGAATGGATGGATATTCGATTCGTATGCCAATCGTATAGGCAAAGGCACGCATCGGGCAATCCGCCGGTACCAACAGTTCTTGAGGAGATTTCGCTACGTCCTGAAATGCGACATAGAGAAGTACTTTCCGTCCATCGACCATGCCATTCTTAAATCTCTTTGCCGTAAACGCATAGCGGATGAGAAAACGCTTTGGCTTATAGACAAGATTATCGACGGCAGTAACCGGCAGGAATTAGTGTTGAACTACTTTCCGGGAGACGATCTGTTTAGCCCTGTCAATCGTCGAAAAGGGCTACCTATCGGCAATCTGACAAGTCAGTTTTTTGCCAATGTGTATCTCAACCCTCTTGATCATTTTGTGAAAGACGCGCTGGGTTGTCCGGCGTATGTGAGGTACGTTGATGACTTTGTTCTGTTTGCTGATTCCAAGGCAAAGCTTCACAGGTTGAATACGGAGATTGCAAGGTTCTTGAGCGGCTTACGTCTCTCATTGCATCCCCGAAGATGCTATGTCTTTCCCGCAAGGGTGGGATGGAGATTCCTGGGACAGCGTGTATTTCGGACCCATCGGCTGTTGGACAGCAAGAACGTGGTACGTTTCAGGCGACGATTGCGGGTTTGGGCAAAGCATCCAGCCCGAAATCGTGAACAGCGCATACAAAGCTGGCTCGGCCATGCGAAGCAAGCGAACACGTATTGCCTTGTGCGTTCTCTTTTCCTTGTTCCCGGGCTTCATGGTTGCTTTTCAGCTTAATAGTCGATAAACTCCTATGTGCGCCGATGAAGAGAATCGGCTGACAACACACCTCGAATAATTCCCTTCCCGCGCATACACAAGCTCACTTCTAACCTACCAATCAAGGAGATAGTCATGCGAATAGCTCTACTTGCTGCTGTTCTCACGTTGTGTCTCGGAGTGTCACAGTCTCTGTCGCAAGAGATCGATCAGACAGACAGAGTGGTTCCGATACTTGACGGATTCACTCCGGTCACGACTCCCCAGTGGGGGAATGATGTACTTATCGTTAACAGCGAACCGCTCGGGCGTCCCTCGGCTGCCGGACGAAGCAACGGCACCGCGTTTGTTGCGGTACCCGATTCAACTATCATCCCGGGATCGTCAACGGTCATTTATCGCACAACGAATTTCGGAGATACCTGGACGTTATTTACATCCATTTCGCCTGCTCGTTGGGTAAACAAAACGAAGATGGTCAGGACGGCGAATGATTCGATTTATCTTTTCTATCTGGCGGAAGGCGTCATCCGTTACTGGAATGTTGAGACCTCCACAATACGCGCTCTCGACTCGACACGAATCCGCGACTTTGACGTGGCAACATCCAGCACGGGGGGGCTGTATCTGTTCTGGGATGCAAATTACAACAACGATATTCGCTTCGCGAGTTCTTCCAATGGCGGAGAGACTTGGTCGCAGAGAATCTTCCTCTCGTCTGCGGGCGCCTTTCCGCGATTGTTCCTCAATCCTGTAGCGACCGACACGATGATCATCAACTATTACGGTCCGGTGAAAGTCGATACGGCACGTTCCATTATTCGACAAGCGCGGTATCGTGAAACTGCTCCCGGTACAATTGTTTCAGCCGGATTCACAAACGTCAACATCGATACGACGAACTATCGTACAGAATTCGGCTCCGTAAAACTCGGCAATGTGGTCTGGTTGTTTAACACGCTGGGTCTTACCGGTTCGCTCGATATTGAAGCGCGTGTTAGCACGGACGCGGGGGTTACATTCGGGGCTCCGTTCCTTGTTGCAGGGAATGCGAATATCGACGAGTACTGGTTTGACTTCAGGAATTACACCATCGGTGGCGGCGGTGTGGATTTCATCTATTATGCGGACAGTCTTGGCGCAACTGTAAACAACAATACCGACAAGATCATGTATGCCTTTCTTCGCCAATCTGCCCCGACAACCGTATCCGGCCGGACTCGACTGAGCGACCATCCTCCCGTGTGGTCACCAAACGACTATATTCCGACTGTGTTCGAGTACTATGATGTCGATGCCGAAGTGGGCGTGATTTGGGTTGGCATAGATGGCGGGCAACGGAAGCTGTTCTACGATCGCTACAATGCAACGCCGACGGAGGTACGCCCGACAAATGCCGGAGTTCCCGATGTGTATGTTCTGAAGCAGAACTATCCAAACCCGTTCAATCCTTCAACCACAATCGAGTTCGCAATTCCGAAGAGTGAGTTTGTAACTCTAACCGTGTACGATTTGCTCGGAAGGGAAGTTCAGAGACTGGTCTCGGAAAACCTCAACGCAGGTTCGTACAAAGCAAGATTTGATGCCGGGAGCCTCGCAAGCGGCGTGTATCTCTACAAACTGCAGGCAGGCTCGTTTGTGGAAACCCGGAAACTTATGCTCATGAAATAAGTGTCAGAAGAAGTGGAGTGACTTGAAGAAAGGGACTCTCGCGAGTCCCTTTTTTGTGATAGGCGGATTTGTTTTCCGAGAAGTTCGTTCTTGATTTTGTCGCAGACTTTCTGTTTCCTACTCCACCTCCCAATACGCAATCATGAATCTTACAAAGCATGAAACGAACAACACCCTTGTACTACGGCGACTATCTGCAACTCAATAAGCTGCTCGACAGTCAGTTCCCGGAAAGCACGAAGTATGGCGCTCAGGCTCACGACGAAATGCTGTTCATCATCGTGCATCAGGCGTATGAGTTGTGGTTCAAGCAAATATTGTTTGAACTGGACGCGATCATTCGTGAGTTTCGCTCGAACAAGGTAGATGAAAGCCAGGTTCACATTGCCGTTCATCGTTTGAACCGCATTGCTGAGATTCAGAAGCTTTTAATCGGGCAAATCCGCGTTCTCGAAACAATGACCGCACTTGACTTCCTCGATTTCCGTGATGTTCTCTATCCGGCGTCGGGATTTCAGAGCTTTCAGTTTCGATTAGTCGAGAACCGGCTTGGCGTTCGTTCTGCGCACCGGCATGTGTACAAACCCGGTTTGCCGTACTACGCAAATCTCTCCGAAGAACATCAGCAGATCGTCCGGCAGTCGGAAACCGAACCATCTCTTTTTCATGTTGTTCAGGATTGGCTTGAGCGGACGCCGTTTTTGAATGTTCATGGATTTGATTTTTTGGGAGAATATGAGAAGGCTGTACGCGGCTCGGGACAGGAATTGCGTGTCTCTGAAACGGACTTGAATGCCTTGCTTGACGACGAATGCCATGAAGGATTGGTGAGGGAGAATAAGCGTCGCCTATCCCGCAAAGCAATGGTGGCGGCATTGTTCATCTCACTCTATCACGATGAGCCGATTCTTCATCCGCCGTTTCAACTGCTCACGGCACTAATCGAAATGGATGAACAATTCACCTCATGGCGCTACAACCATGCGTTGATGGTGCAGCGAATGATCGGGACGAAAATCGGAACAGGCGGCTCATCGGGGTATGACTATCTGAAAGGAACGTTGGAACCGCACAAGGTCTTCTCGGACTTGCTGGCGGTTTCGACGTATTTAATCCCCCGATCCGAACTGCCGGCACTGCCGGAAGATGTACGAACGGATTTGGGCTTTTACTATTCATCAAAGTAGAACGATCCAACACAAAGACACGAAGCCTCACAAAGGATCACAAAGAGAACCTTCGTGTTCTGTCTTCGTGTTGAAAAAGCTTGTGTTGAAAAAACCATGAACCTTAACCTCACAGGAAAATCAGCTCTCGTCTGCGGCAGCACGCAAGGACTGGGCAAAGCGAGCGCCGTGGAGCTTGCCCTGCTCGGAGCTTCAGTTGTTCTGATGGCCCGCAACGAGCAATCGTTGCAGAAAACTCAATCCGAACTCGATACAAGCAAGGGCCAAAAGCATAGTTTCATTGTTGCAGACTTCTCCGACGTGAAGCAGGTTGGAGAGCGTGTGAATGAGTTTGTGAAGAAGAATCCCCCTGTGCATATTCTCGTGAACAATACCGGCGGGCCGCCGGGAGGGCCGATTGTGGACGCGGCGCTTAAGGAATTTGTCGATGCATTCTCGGCGCATCTCTTGTGCAATCACATCCTCACGCAAGCGGTAGTTCCCGGTATGAAGGCCGAACACTACGGCCGCATCATCAACATCATCTCGACTTCTGTGAAACAGCCGATTGCGGGACTCGGTGTGTCAAATACCATTCGCGGCGCCGTCGCTTCGTGGGCAAAGACTTTGGCCGGAGAGCTTGCTCCCTTCGGCATCACCGTGAACAATGTTCTTCCGGGCATGACAAAAACCGGACGACTCGATGCCCTCATCAAATCGAAATCCGAAACGAGTGGAAAGTCAATTGAGCAAATCACGAACGAGATGATTGCGGAAATTCCGGCCGGACGTATTGCGATGCCGGAGGAATTTGGGGCCGTGGTGGCGTTTCTTGCAACCCCGGCAGCCTCGTACATCAACGGCATCAATCTGCCGGTTGACGGTGGGCGGACGCTCTCTCTGTAATTTCTCCACTAAGGACACGAAGAGCACGAAGTTTCTTTGCACAAAAAGACAACTCAGTTTGTCTTAGCATTCTCGGTGAACTTCGTGGATGAAAATATCAGAACATGGATCAAATCAAGAACTACATAAGCGGCGATCTCATTCCACCTGGTTCGGGTGAGTACATCCAGAATTACAATCCCGCGACAGGTGAAGTGTACTCGCTACTGCCGGACTCGGATACAGAGGATGTGCAACATGCCGTTGAAGCGGCGCAACGCGCTTTCCCGTCATGGTCAACTATGATGGTCGAAGATCGTTCACAACTGCTTCTGCGCATTGCAGATTTGATAGAGCGTGACATTGAAAAACTGGCGGTCGCGGAATCGATCGATCAGGGAAAACCGGTGACACTGGCAAAAAGCGTTGACATTCCCCGTGCGGCTCGCAACTTCCGTTTCTTTGCTACCGCCGTTCTTCATTTTGCAAGCGAAGCACACCCGATGGGCAACGAAGCGCTCAACTACACGCTTCGTCATCCGCTGGGGATTGTCGGGGCGATCTCGCCGTGGAATCTCCCTCTCTATTTGTTTACATGGAAGATTGCTCCGGCGCTTGCAACCGGCAATTGCGTTATCGGCAAGCCATCCGAGTTGACGCCGATGACGGCGTACATGCTTTCACAGTTGTGCATCGAGGGCGGACTTCCGCCGGGAGTTCTCAACATTGTTCACGGATACGGAAACAAAGTCGGTTCCGCCATCGTGTCGCGTCACGGGATTGCCGCAATCACATTCACCGGCGGAACAAAAACCGGTGCTGAAATCGCCAAAACCGCTGCGCCGATGTTTAAGAAACTCTCTCTCGAAATGGGAGGAAAGAACCCAACCATCATCTTTGCTGATTGTGATTTTGAGAAGATGATGGAGACGACGATCCGTTCTTCTTTTGAAAATCAGGGAGAGATTTGCCTGTGCGGGTCGCGCATCTTCATCGAACGGCCTCTGTACGATAGATTCAAAGAAGAGTTTGTTGAACGGACAAAGCAACTACGCATCGGCGATCCTCTCGAAAACTCGACACAGATCGGCGCCATCAATTCCCTGCAACATCTCCAAAAAATTCTTTCATACATTATGCTTGCACAGTCTGAAGGGGGAAGAATCCTCTGCGGCGGTAGCCGCGTTCACCTGGAAGGAAGATGCAAGTACGGCTGGTTCATCGAGCCGACGGTGATTGAAGGTGTGCCGCATGATTGCAGGACGAATCAGGAAGAGATATTTGGCCCCGTGGTAACGCTGACGCCGTTCGACACGGAGGAAGAAGTTCTCATGTATGCGAACAGCACACAATACGGTCTTGCCGCAACTCTCTGGACAAATGACTTGAGCCGGGCGCACCGTATTTCGGCGAAAATGGAATCGGGAATTGTCTGGGTGAACTGCTGGATGCTGCGCGATTTGCGTACGCCGTTCGGCGGGATGAAGGATTCGGGAGTCGGGCGTGAGGGCGGGGTGGAGGCGGTGCGGTTTTTTACAGAACCGAAAAATGTGTGCATCAAGATATAAAGTCTGTTTAGTCTATTTAGTCTGTTAAGTCGTTGAGTTATGAAGTCGAGAGAGATAATTCATTCATCGAAGGCACCTGAGCCTGTTGGTTTGTATCCTCATGCGCGACGTGTCGGCAACCTCCTGTTTCTTTCCGGAGTCGGGCCGAGGGAGCGTGGCATGAAGAAGATTCCCGGCGTTGAACTTGATGCTGCCGGCAACATTATATCGTATGATATCGAAGAACAATGCCATTCTGTGTTCAAGAACGTCAAAGCGATTCTCGAGGATGCAGGTTCGGGTTGGGAGAAGATTGTCGACGTGACCGTGTTTCTGACGAACATGAAGGATGACTTTGCAACGTACAACCGGATCTATGCCGAATATTTCAAAGAGAATCAGCCGTGCCGGACAACGGTGGAAGTGAACGCATTGCCGACGCCGATTGCGATTGAGCTCAAGGTGATTGCTACGATTTAGTCTCTTAAGTCTGTTTAGTCTGTCAAGTCGACCATCATGGGCAACATCGAGAAGTTTGAAGATATAGAATCGTGGAAGAAAGCTCGAAAGTTGGTCGGAGATATTTATCGGCTGACGAGTGACGGAAGGTTCTCCAAGGATTTTGGGCTGCGTGACCAAATTCGTAGAGCTTCAATTTCAATCATGCTGAATATTGCCGAGGGGTTTGGACGAAGAACCGACAAAGAATTAGCTCAGTTCTTGTTTCTAGCCTCGGGATCGGTCGCGGAGGTTCAGTCGGCACTTTACATTGCTTTCGATCAAAAGTACATTGGAGAAGCGGAGTTCGACGACCTGTACAATCAATGTTCAGATGTTGCGAGATTATTATCGGGATTCATCAAGTACCTTCGCAAAACCTGAGAACTGCTACGACTAAATGAACATGACAGACTCAATAGACTAACAACAACGGAGGCCTTATGTCCCTTGCATCTCCCATCAACTTCAAAAAATGGATTGACGACAACCGTCATCTCCTCAAGCCGCCGGTCGGCAACAAGTGTGTGTACGAAGACGCGGAGACCATCGTCATGGTGGTCGGCGGACCGAATGCGCGGAAAGATTATCACTTCAATGAAGGGGAGGAGTTCTTCTATCAAATCGAAGGCGATATCGTCCTCAAAGTTGTTGATGACGGCAAGCCGAAAGATATTCCGATTCGTCAGGGAGAAATCTTCCTCCTGCCGCCGCGGACACCGCATTCTCCGCAGCGGGGGCCCAATACCGTCGGCCTCGTCATCGAACATAAGCGTGCTGAAAAGGAACTCGACGGCTTTTTGTGGTACTGTGAGAACTGCGGCAGCAAGATGTATGAGGAGTTCCACTACATTGACAATATCGTGACACAGTTGCCGCCGATCTTCGAACGCTTCTACGATAATGTGGAGAACAGTACATGCAAGAAGTGCGGGACGAGAGTGGAGAGGCCGAAGAAGCCGGCGTGATTGGGCCGATGCCACGTACAATTGCCAGTTCTTCCATTTGTGTTTAGATTAAAGGAGAGTCTCCGTTCGCCTATTCAAACGAGCGGGGCCGGAAAATTCCTATAAGCTGCTCCACCCTTGTGAAGAAGATCGACATCCACACACACATCCTGCCGAAGAACTGGCCTGACATGAAGTCGAAGTCCGGGTACGGCGGCTGGGTGAATCTCGAACATCATGCGCCCGGTTGCGGACGGATGATGATTGACGGCAAACATTTTCGTGACGTCGATGAGAATTTGTGGGACGCGAACGTTCGTCTGCGGGATTGCGATCAGCACGCCGTCACAGTGCAGGTGTTATCGACCGTGCCGGTGATGTTCAGCTACTGGGCAAAACCGCACGATGCCCTTGACATTTCGAAGTTCCTGAATGATCACATTGCAGGAGTAGTTGCCGCGCATCCGAAGCGCTTTACCGGGCTTGGCACGATCCCCATGCAAGCTCCTGATCTCGCAATCAAAGAACTCGAGAGATGCGTGAAGGAGTTGAAACTCGCCGGCATTGAAATTGGCTCTCATGTGAATGATTGGAATTTGAATGACGAACATCTCTTTCCCATCTTCCAAGCTGCAGAAGAATTAGGTGCTGCAATCTTCGTTCACCCGTGGGACATGATGGGAAAGGAACGGATGCCGAAATACTGGCTGCCATGGCTGGTCGGCATGCCTGCGGAAGTGTCGCTCGCAATTTGCTCGATGATCTTCGGCGGCGTGTTCGAGCGACTGCCGAAACTGCGCGTTGCGTTTGCCCACGGCGGCGGCTCGTTTCCTGCAACCATCGGAAGGATTGAACACGGCTTCAACGTCCGTCCCGATTTGGTCGCGGTTGATAACAACATCAACCCGAGAAATTATCTCGGCAAATTCTATCTCGACACTCTTGTTCACGACAAGGCAATGCTGCGCTATCTTCTTGACTTGATCGGCGAAGAAAAACTTGCGCTCGGCTCGGATTATCCTTTTCCATTAGGCGAAGCAAAACCGGGATTACTCATTGAATCCATGCAGTTGAGTGAACAGACAACGTCGAGACTATTGAGCGGAACGGCAGTCGAATGGTTAGGGAAGAATAGTCTATGAAGTCCATTTAGTCTATTCAGCCGAGAAGACCAAACAGACTGAAAAGACTAAACAGACCGCAAGGGGAATACAGTGGTCCGTTGGCTTTTTCTCGATTTGAATTCCTACTTCGCTTCGGTGGAGCAGGAGTTGCATCCCGAATTGCGGGGCAAGCCGATTGCTGTTGTTCCGCTGATGGCGGATACGACGTTCTGCATTGCTGCGAGTTATGAGGCAAAGGCCTTCGGCGTAAAAACGGGGACTCGTGTTGACGAAGCGAAGAGAATGTGTCCCGGTTTGCTCTGCATTCAGGCGCGACACGATCATTATGTTGAATATCATCACAAAATTGTTGATGCAGTGGAGTCGTGCGTGCCCGTTCATGCCGTCATCTCGATTGACGAGATGGTCAGCAAACTGACAGGAAGCCAGCAGAACACGGACAAAGCGAGATCGCTTGCTCTTTCCATCAAAGCAACAATCCGTGAGAAAGTCGGCTCGACACTTCGCTGTTCCATCGGACTCGCAACGAATCGTTTTCTTGCAAAAGTAGCCAGCGACATGCAGAAGCCTGACGGCTTGACGGTGATTGAGCAAAAAGATCTGCCCGACATTCTTCTCACATTACAGACGAGAGACTTCCCCGGTATCGGCCCGCGGATGGAGAAGCGCCTGCAGGAACACGAGATCTTTACTGTAAAGCAGTTGCTCGATTGTTCCGAGACGACGATGAGAAAAATATGGGGAGGGGTTGTCGGCGAACGCTTCTGGCATCTCCTGCGCGGTGAGGATGTTGAAGGACTTGAAACGCATCGTCGTACCGTGGGTCATTCACACGTATTGCCGCCGGCAGAACGGACAAACGAAGGCGCTTTCGGCGTTGCGCAGAAACTTGTTCACAAAGCTGCATCCCGACTCCGTCGCATGGACTACTGGTGTTCGAGTCTTGCCTTGTACATGAAGTTCATGAACCGGGCAAAGTGGGAGACACATGTGAACTTCGTCGAGTGCCAGGACACACTCACGTTGCTCGAAGCCCTTCAAAGGTTGTGGAACGGAATTCCAAAAACGGGAAAGCCGCTTGCGGTTGGCGTAACGTTGTACAATCTCGTTCCCGATCATCTTCACAATTTCGGAATATTTGATGAAGAGAAACGAACGGGCCTTGCGCAGGCGATGGATAAGCTGAATGCTAAGTACGGGAAGATGGCCGTACACTTCGGCGGCGTGTCAGGCCGCGCTGCACCGACTCGGATTGCGTTTACGAGTATTCCCGAGATGGAGGATTTTGAATTTGATGAATGAAAGACAGTTTATTGAGTTTGTAGAGTTCTTAGAGTTTATTGAGTTAAAGGTATCGCATGTACAAAACTCTACAAACTCCATGAACTCTACAAACTCTACGAACCTACAGACTATCCATGACATTCACCGACGACAAGAACCTTGCTGAGAAGTTAGATAGCGAAGACGCTCTCAAAGATCACCGTTCACGCTTCTTTATTCCTAAAAACAAAAACGGCAATGATGTTATCTATCTCTGCGGAAATTCTCTAGGACTTCAGCCCAAATCAGTAAGAAATTTCGTCGAGCAGGAATTGAAGGATTGGGAGATGTTAGGCGTTGAAGGACATTTCTATGCCAAGAATCCCTGGATGCCCTACCATGAATTGCTTACGGAGCAAACCGCACGGCTGGTTGGTGCGAAACCGATTGAAGTCGTGGTGATGAACACGCTTACCGTGAACCTTCATCTCATGCTCGTGTCGTTCTACCGCCCCACAACCTTGAGGCACAAGATCGTCATCGAGGCACATGCATTTCCCTCGGATAGATATGCGGTGGAATCGCAGATACGATTTCACGGGTTCGACCCGAAGCTTTCGCTGATTGAATTGCAGCCGCGTGCAGGGGAGACAATTCTCCGTACCGAAGATATTGAGGACGTGTTGGATGCCGAGGGCGATGAAATTGCCGTTGTGCTGATCGGCGGTGTCAACTACTATACCGGGCAGGTATTCGACATGGAGCGGATAACTACAGCAGGGCAAGCACAGGGTTGTGTTGTAGGCTTCGACCTTGCTCATGCGGCGGGCAATATCCCCCTCAAGCTTCACGAATGGAACGTGGACTTCGCCGTTTGGTGTTCGTACAAATACCTGAACGCCGGACCCGGCAACATCGCCGGCTGTTTCGTTCATGAACGGCATGCAACCAATCAGGCTATTCCCCGATTTACAGGATGGTGGGGGCAGAACAAAAACATTCGTTTCAACATGGGGCCGACGTTTGATCCGATTCCCGGCGCCGAAGGTTGGCAACTCAGCAATCCGCCGATTCTGCCGCTGGCGGCATTGCGTGCTTCTCTCGAAATATTTGACGAAGTTGGAATGGAGACGCTGCGCGAGAAGAGCGTGCGATTAACATCATACCTGGAGTATCTTCTCAACAATCATCCCAGCAAGATGTTCTCAATTATTACACCCGCTGATTCTGCACAACGAGGGTGTCAACTATCCATCCGTACAAAAGAGGGTGGGAAGAAGATTTTCGACCATCTTATGGCGAACGGCGTAGTGTGCGACTGGCGCGAGCCGGATGTCATTCGCGTAGCGCCCGTTCCGCTGTACAACTCATTTACTGACGTGTTTCGATTTGTTGAAATTCTTGCATCCGGCACGGAAGCCGGAGGTTAATTTACGTAGAAGGGATTCGGTTACTGCCTTGAAGAACAGAATTGCAATTATTGGCTCGGGCCTTGCAGGCTCTCTGCTCGGCATCTATCTGGCAAAAAAGAATTTTCAGGTTGAGATGTTCGAACGCAGACCTGATATGCGTGAAACGGAGATCGGCGGCGGGCGTTCAATCAATCTCGCATTATCCGTGCGGGGCATTCACGCGCTGGAGGAAGTTGGCGTAGCCGAGAAAATCATGCGGATTGCCATTTCGATGCGCGGCCGGATGATTCATCCCCTTTCCGGCGACCTTGTGTTTCAACGGTACGGGAAGGACGAGTCGGAGGTTATCTATGCCACGAGCCGTTCAGAACTGAACAAAGCGCTTATGACGGCGGCGGAGAAAAACAAGAATCTTCACATCAACTTCAGCATGAGATGTACGGGAATGGATTTTGAGACGGGCGATGTCAAGTTTGTCAACGACACCACGGGCGAGGAATCTGCATTTCAATTCCGGACAGTGATTGGCACCGACGGATCCGCATCAGCCATCCGTTCCGAGATGGTCGAGAAGGGCATCAGCCAGTTTACACTCGACTCTCTTGATTACGGTTACAAAGAGTTGACGATTCCTCCGGGCCCGAACGGCAAGCACAGTATCGAGAGAAACGCCTTGCATATCTGGCCGCGCAAGACATTCATGCTTATCGCTCTTCCGAATCTCGACGGAAGTTTCACTTGCACGTTCTTCTTCCCCCACAAAGGCGAGGAAAGTTTCGAGAGTCTGAATTCCGAAGAGAAAGTGAAGTCGTTTTTCACAGAATATTTCCCCGATGCCACCGCGCTGATTCCCGATCTTACAAAAGAGTTCTTCTCGAACCCGACCGGTTCGATGGTTACTGTGAAAGGCTCGCCGTGGCGTGTGGAAGGCAAGGTGTTGCTGTTGGGCGATGCAGCGCACGCGATCGTTCCGTTCTTCGGGCAGGGAATGAATTGTGCCTTCGAAGATTGTACGCATATCAATCGCCTCATTCAGCGTCAAATGTCGTATGGCCGCACGCCCGAAAAGATTGATTGGAAAGAGGTGTTTGAAGGCTTTGAAAAAACGCGGGTCAAGGATACCAACGCCATTGCAGATCTTGCGGTCGAGAATTTTGTTGAGATGCGCGATTATGTTGCACAACCCAAATTCCAACTCAAGAAGAAAGTCGAGCGGGCTCTCGAAGAACAGTATCCCGGTCTGTTTGTACCCAAATATACAATGGTCACGTTTCGCCGGATACCCTATTCGGTTGCATACAGCCGGGGCATGATTCAGGAGAAAATTCTTGATGAATTGTGTCAGCACATTACCCGCCCGGAAGATGTTGATTTACGCAAGGCGGATTTGTTGATCAGCAAAGAACTTGATTACATCGAATAGGAATTTTGAAGGTGCCGACATGCCTCATTCGCTACTCTCGGATACGACAACAGAAGGAATTCGCGTGCGTGCCATTGCAACATATCTTGCCGACCAATCCCAACCGTCTGAAAACAAATTCGTCTTTGCGTACAGAGTCTTCATTTCGAATGAAGGAACAAAACCTGCCCGGTTGATTTCCCGGCACTGGGTGATCATCAACGGAAATGGCGACCGCGAAGATGTCGAAGGGCCGGGCGTTGTCGGCAAATATCCCCGTCTCGCACCGGGCGATGTATTCGAGTATACCAGCTTCTGTCCTTTGGATACGGAATGGGGAACAATGGAAGGCACGTACCGGATGCAGTCGGAGGACGGATCGGAGTTCGATGTCGTGATCGGGCGGTTTTACCTGGCGTGCAACGCGCCTCGAATGGAAGAAGTAATATGAAATTCTGCAGTGCATGCGGCAAGCCTGTCCGGTTTACAGTTCCGGAAGGAGACCATAAATTTCGCTATGTCTGCGATGCATGCAACACAATCCACTATGAGAATCCCCGTATCATTGTAGGCTGCGTCCCGGTAAGCGGGAACAAAGTCCTGCTATGCAAACGCTCGAATGAACCGCGCAAAGGATACTGGACACTTCCGGCAGGATTTCTTGAAAAGGGCGAGACCATTGAGGCGGGCGCAATGCGGGAGACCCTCGAGGAGGCAAATGCCGAAGTTGTAATCGACAGACTTCTTTCGGTGTACAGCATTCCCGACTTTGGCCAGGTGTACATCTTCTTTCTTGCAGAATTATCAAGCGCGAATTTCTCTCCCGGGGTTGAGTCAGAAGCTGTGGCGTTGTTTTCCGAATCCGAAATACCGTGGGCTGAAATCGCGTTCAGCTCGGTCCGGTTTACGCTGAAGAAGTATTTCGACAACGGATCATTGCAGCAAACGGCTGTCTATGTCGGAAGTCACGGCATCGTCAATGATCCCGACCTTCCGGGAAACTGGTGAGCGCTGGAGCACATTCAAAAAAATTGGGTTGACTTTCAACTCTGTTCATCATAGATTGTGGGTGTAGATCACGCTGTACCGGTGATTCGATCAGGGGAATTTCTGGTACGATGTTGATGCCCTGGGAAAGGGAGGTGATCCTATCTTGAAGATTAACATAGGAGCCTCTGGCAAGGCCTGCTAGCAACAGCTTTCAAGGCTCCAGTAGTGTAGACGGTCCCGTTGCACAGGTAGCGGGACCGATTTTTTTTGTGATATGTGCGCCAGACAGTTGCGGTTTCCGATTCTTCTGCGTACCATTTTCCAGCAACTTCCCCGATACCCTATTTTTACCCAATGAACCACAGCCCCGGCTTTCTCGCGCTGGTGAACGACGCCAAAACCCGTGTGCGGGAGACCACCGTTCATGACGTGCAGAAACGCCTTAAAATCACCGATGATTTTGTATTGATAGACACGCGCGAGGAATCTGAGTGGAACGAAGCACATGTTGCCGGAGCAATCTTTCTGAGCAAAGGAATTATTGAACGGGAGATTGAACGAGCCGTCCCGGATAAATCAAAAGAAATCGTTCTCTATTGCGGCGGCGGATATCGTTCCGCTCTGTCGGCAGATAATCTTCAGAAAATGGGATATACAAATGTCTTTTCGTTGGCTGGTGGGTGGAGGTCGTGGCAAGCAGCCAACGGAATCGTGACAGCTGAACACAAAGAGTAAGGAGTACAAAAACGGGGGTACTTGCTACATGAAATGTCGTCTTGTTCCGTGCTTCATTGTATTGTTCTTTGCATTCGAATCGGCCTTGGCCGAGCATCCTCTGCTCGTGAGCGTCCGGCTGGCTGAAACAGATTTCAAGAACTGGAGATACGGGCATCGTCTGCACCGGAAACAGCTTAATTGTGTGCAGTTTGTTGTGGTGGTTGTGGAAGAATTGCTCAAACGGGAGTTGACTGCCGAGGAACGGCGCGCAATTCTGATTAGTAATGTCGGGCGCCGGAGTAATCTTCCCCGCCTCATCAATCAAAACGATAAGCGCATTAGGGGGATTCAAACCGCGCTGGTGGAGATGAACAAAGGCGAGATTATCCAACCCTCTGAAGCCAAGCCCGGGGATTTCATACAGTACTGGAACAAGAAGAACGGCAGGTGGATCGGACACGCCGCAATTATACAAGACATTCGCGAGGATAACGGATTGCGCTGCGCTGCTATTTTCGGCTCACATCAATCCCTTGGCGGCGTAGGGATTGCCGACTTCGAAGTGGGGTTGAACGACCCGAACGTCCGGACATATCTCGTCCGATTCAAGCCATAAAACACATGGACACTGCACGATTCTTTATTACTCATTCCACTCAACTGCTCGAAAGCGACTTCCTTCCTCGAATCCGAACCGTTGTCGAAACACTGACGGATGAACAAGTCTGGTGGCGGCCGAACGAAGCATCCAACAGTATCGGCAACCTGATTCTCCACCTGTCCGGAAATGTCAATCAATGGATCGTCGGCGGAGTCGGGAAGCAATCTGTGATTCGAGATAGGGATAGAGAATTTGACGAACGCTCGCCCATCCCCCGCGCAGAACTTCTTGGGAAGCTCGAACGAACTGTCTCGCAAGCGTCCGGCGTGTTGGCATTGCTCGATCCGTCGATGCTCGCTGAACTCCGTGAAATTCAGGGAAATAACGTGACAGTCCTTGAAGCGATTTACCACGTTGTTGAACATTTCTCGATGCATACCGGCCAGATTCTCATGCTGGCAAAGATGATCTCTGCATCCGATCTCAGACTCTATGATTTCCCCGGCGGCACTGCTACAAAGTTGTGGTAGCTTCCCATCAAGAAAGTTCATTTCTTACGACATAACAATACAAGAGGATGTTATGCGACAGTCATTTGCTTTTTTCGCAGGAGCCTTCCTGTTTGTTGGCCTCATGATGTATTATTCCTACACGGCAGGGCTTGATCCGGTTCCGCTTTCCACAGGCACGCCGGAAAACCCGCGTGCCCGCGATGAATTCGAGTTTCTTATTCAACGCAATCCAGTAACAAATGCGATTCCGCAGAGAATCTACCGGCTCGAACGCGAATTCGCCAAGCGGATTCCGTCACGTGAACAAGTGGCGTTGGCGAAAGGAAGTGCCGCCCCTGCGTTAGTCTGGACGGAGCGCGGCCCCGACAATGTCGGCGGACGTACACGTGTGCTTGCCGCAGACATAGCGAATGTGGGAACGCTTATTGCAGGAAGTGTTGCCGGCGGAATCTGGAAAACGACAAACGACGGTGATTCCTGGCGCCTCACGCTTTCTCCCGATCAAATTCATACCACAAGCTGTATCGCACAGGATACGCGGCCGGGCAAAACTCATATGTGGTATGTTGGAACAGGCGAATTTCGCGGCTCGACAACGAACAACACCCGATGGGGGGCATTTTATCGCGGCGACGGCATCTACAAATCAACGAACAACGGCGACTCATGGACTCTGATTCCCTCGACTGTTTCCGGCACGCCGCATACTACCGAGTCGTTCGATTTTGTCTGGAATGTTGCCACGAATCCTGCCAATCTTGCACAGGATGAAGTCTATGCTGCAACATGGGACGGCATTTATCGTTCGACAAACGGGGGAACGTCATGGACTCTTGCGCAATGGTCGGACTCGGCCGTTGCCCTTTCAAGCGGGTTTGCAACTGATGTAGTAGTCACATCGACGGGTGTCGTGTATGGATTTACGAAACAATCCGGCGTTCCTAAAATCTGGCGCTCGCCGGATGGCGTGAACTGGACGAATATCGTTCCGGCCACGTTCCCGACAAGTTCAGGTCGGATTGTTCTTGGCTTGGCGCCATCCAACCCGAATGTTGTGTATATCTTCATCGAGCGGGCGAACAATGTTTCCGGCGGGGCCGGACATCAACTCTGGAAGTACACCTATTCAGGTGCAGGCGGAACGTGGGAGAACAGATCTGCCAATATTCCGAGCATGAATACTCAAACGGGATACGATCAGATTGTACAGGTGAAACCCGATGACGAGAACTTTGTTCTGATTGGCGGAACAGATTTGTACAGATCATCAAACGGTTTTACATCAACCGCTGCAACAGCGAATATCGGCGGGTACAGCTACTGGCCGAACGGCAATCACCATCCCGATCTTCATGCCGGCGCATTCAGGCCGGGAAATCCGAATGTCTATTACTCCGGGCATGATGGAGGAATATCCCGCACAGATGACGTTGGTCTTAACCCGATGGTCTGGACAAGCCTGAACAATGGCTACAACGTCACGCAATTTTATTCGGTTGCCATCTCGCCGGACAGCGGCGATCACTACGTGTTGGCCGGTGCGCAAGACAACGGGTCGCAGGGAACAAGTCTCCCCGGCATGTCCTCGTGGGACATGGTGACGAGCGGAGACGGAACAGTCGTTGCCCTGCCGCCTGTCGCCGACGATCGTTTGTACACGCAATCGCAGAATGGCCCGCTGTACAGGCAAACACGAACCGGAGCCGGGTATGCTTCTTTTGCTCCTTCAGGTTCCACCCGGCAGCTATTTGTAAACCCGATTACTCTTGATCCCAATGACTTCCGAATTCTCTATTACGGAGCCGGTAAAAGTACCACGCCGACAATGTACACCGGAATATGGCGGAACAGCAACGCGCCGAACGGCACCAGCACAACCGGCTGGACTCCCCTCACTGCAACAGATCCCGGAACGATTTCGGGATGGGTGCGTGCCGTGAGTGTCATAGGGGTTTCAACAACAAACAACCCCAATGTTGTGTACTACGGTACTACCGATGGTATCGTGAAGCGTGTCGACGACGCGAACGGCGCATCGCCTGTTGTGACGGATGTTACTCCTCCCGGACTTAACGGCGGAACGGCACAAGGCGGGTTTGTGCGATGCGTTGCCGTGGACCCGACAAATTCCAGCAAAGCGCTTGTTGCGTTCGGCAACTATGAGTTCCAGAGCCTTTGGTACACGACCAACGGCGGCACAACCTGGATTGATGTAGAAGGAAATCTTGCAGGCCCCGACGGACCATCAATTCGCTGGGCAACGATGTTCCATATCGGTAGTGAGTTGAATGTAGTTCTCGGAACAAGCATCGGCGTGCTGATGACGAACAGCCTCAACGGTTCATCAACTGTGTGGGCGCAAGTTGCGGCAAACGAAATCGGCAACATTCTTATCGGGTATATGGCTTACCGCGCATCTGATCGGACCCTGGCAATCGGAACTCATGCCCGTGGCGTCTTCACAACTCAATTTCCTGCATCGCCGACGAGTGTTGAAGACTCCCGTCAGCCCGTAAGCTTCTCGCTCGATCAGAATTATCCCAATCCATTTAATCCGACAACGACGATCCGGTTCAACATCGGGAAGGCCGGATATGTCTCTTTGAAAGTGTTTGATGTGATGGGGAAAGAAGTCGTAACTCTCGTCGAATCCGAGCTTCACGCGGGAAGTCACACCCGCGAGTTTGATGCGAGCAGAATGGCGAGCGGGGTCTATTTCTATCAACTCAAATCAGGCACCTTCTCGGAAACGAAGAAGATGACTTTAGTTCGATAGGTTCAAATGACCACTGGTGACAAAAGTAGACAGGTTTTTTGAGGCATATTCCACAGGAATGGAGGTCGAAAGCGGAGTCCCAAGTGGTTG